>Ga0209253_10000770_pt1 | contig 28001 bp, 23 predicted proteins | sample FrelakmetBRP12BR_FD_187145 | JGI IMG/M metagenome (GOLD analysis project Ga0209253, IMG submission 187145) | Freshwater lake sediment microbial communities from the University of Notre Dame, USA, for methane emissions studies - BRP12 BR (SPAdes)... | ecosystem: Environmental > Aquatic >...
AGGGAATGGCTCATTGTCGCGAGTTTGGGCTGAAGGCCCGTGAATTCAAGATCCCGAACAAGCCAGGGGACGATTGGGTCTGGCTTGTAGCAACACTCTTCTCGCGGGCCGGACCGGGAAGGACCGCGCGGCCTCGGCCCGTATAATCGAGCGGGTCGGGCCTGTAGCTCAGCGGTTAGAGCAGGGGACTCATAATCCCTTGGTCTTGGGTTCGAATCCCAACGGGCCCACCGTAAATACCCTATTGAAAAATAGTACCGATAACGGTATCGTTTTGACAGTTTCAGTACTGAAGTGAGATCAATATGGACAACACAATCACCGTTGCCGAAATCAAGCGCCGTGGCATGGCCGCCATCGAAGAGGGCCTGCGGCGTGGCCCTGTGCACATCGTCAAACGCAACAAGCTGGCAGCTGTGGTGCTGTCCGAGGACGAGTACCAGCGGCTCACCCATGGCAGGGTGGCGGCACCTCCCGGGATGACCGCGGTGCAGTGGCTACTCGCCCATCCGGCTACGGGCAAGCGCAGCAAAGCGCAGATTGATGCCGGCCTCAAGGCCGAGCGCGACTGGTGATTGCGTTCTTCGATGCCAGTGCGCTGATCTACCTGATCGAAGGTAAGGAGCCGTTCGCCAGCAAGGTGCGGAGAGAGATCGCAGCGGTTGCCAGACGACACCCTGATTTGGGCTCTGCCGTGAGCCGTCTAACGTGGTTCGAGTGCCGCGTGGGGCCGATGAAGGCCAGCGACCATGCGCTCCTGGCGGCATTCGATGCCTTCTTTGCTCGTCCAGATGTGGTCTGGGTGGAGCTGACCAGGGAAGTCGTGGAATTGGCGGCAGCCATCCGGGCCAAGCATGGCCTGCGCACGCCAGTGCCTTGCAAGCGGCCAGCTGTCTGCAGTTAGCGACCGATCACCTATTCCTGACCGGCGACGCCGCATTCAAGCGGGTGGCAGGGCTAAACGTGAAGGCATTGGCCTGATTTCACAACCGACTCGCGCCGGGACGGATGTCAACTCAACGTCTGCAACAGATCCGACACCGGACCATCGCTCGTGATCGCCTCGCATGACCGGAACGGTCGTCAGCGGCCATTCTCAAGGGCCGCGAAGGGCAGCATCAAGGCGACGAGCGGCTAACGAGCGGCTACGCCGCGCTCGATCGCAAGATGGAAGAGGTTTATGCTACGCGGTTGATCCGCACATTCTCAGTCCTTACAGGAGCGGGTTTGTAGAGCGGATTCCGGTTTTGGAATAAAGTGGCAAGCACCTCAGGGCCCGTCGACCGGGCCGGGGAGGCGGGTTGCGAGTCCTCGTCCACCGAGGACGGGCGCGAGGGGTTGTTATGCGGCGCGACGCGTCGGGGCGGTCCCGGCGCATCGAAGTAGGGCGCGCGAGCGGCCGACAGTGCGGGCACGGCTGTGGCAACGGCTGGCGGCGAAAGGAGGCGACGATGTCAGGAAGAATCCTGCAAAAAGAGGAGTTGACGGAACTTCTCCTCGCGGTGCTGAAAACGTTACGGGTCGCGGAAGGAAAATTCCGGCTTGCCGCGTCAGTGGTCCGCGACGTGAAGATTCGGCGCGCGCTACTCAAACGGGCGCGATGCTGGGCGCGCGCGGCGCGAGAGCTTTCGGGCTTCGCTGCGCTCGAGCGTGCCGCGGCTGGCATGGCCCAGGCAGGCGCGTGGGTGGCGTCTGTCTGCCTGCCGCGCGACCTGCCCCCGCTCGACGAGTGCGAGCGTTGCGAGGAGGCCGTCGCACTGGGCTATCGGGATGCCCTGGAGCACCGCCTTCCGCACGACGTGGAGCGCGTGCTCACGCGCCAGTTCGCCGAGATCCTCGATCAGTTCGGTGCCCTGCACCGGCTTCTCGCCGAGACCGGCGCCGAGGCTAAACGACTCGCGGTGACCGGGCCGTTGGGTCCCCTCGCTCGCGCCTGACCGCTACGCCATCGAGCTCGTCAAGACCGGCAAAAAAGGAAAGCACGCAACTCACTTTCCTGCCGCCATTCTTCGTCTCGCCTGTGCCGCGGACGGTGCCAAATAGGCGCTTCAGGACTTCAGCGCCCAGCGCCTTTGGGGAGGATGGATGAGGAACACTGAGGCTCCGGCCGCTTCGGCCAGCGCGGGGGAGGCGGTTGCGCGGAAATGGGGTGCCCGTTTCCCCATTGTCGCCCTCGGCGCTTCCGCCGGCGGTCTGGAAGCCTTCGAGCAGTTTTTTCGCCACGCTCCAGCCGACAGCGGCATGGCGTTCGTGCTGGTGCCGCATCTGGATCCGAGCCATTCCAGCATCCTCACTGATATCCTGCAACGCACCACGTCGATGCCGGTGGTGGAGGCGCAGGACCAGATGGCGGTGGCGCCGAACTGCGTCTACGTGATCCCGCCCAACCGCGACCTGGCTATCTTTCACGGTGCGCTGCAGCTCAGTGTGCCGGAGTTGCCCCGCGGGCAGCGCATGCCGATCGACGCCTTCCTGCGCTCTCTCGCCGAGGATCAAGGCGCACTGGCCATCGGCGTCATCCTCTCCGGCACCGGTACTGACGGCACCCTGGGACTGCGCGCCATCCTTGGCGCCGGCGGCGTCTCGATCGTTCAGGAGCCGGCCACCGCCAAGTACGATGGGATGCCCGCCAGTGCGATCCGGGCCGGCTACGCTACTCAGGTCCTGCCGGCGGAAAAAATGCCGGAGGCGCTGCTGGCCGGCGTGCGCAGCCTGGCCATCCACCAAGAGGTGCCCCTAACGCCGGCCGCGCCCAGCGGGCTGAACCGCATCCTGATGCTGTTGCGCACGGGCACGGGCCACGACTTCTCCCACTACAAGAAGAGCACCATCGCTCGGCGCGTCGAGCGCCGGATGTCGCAGCACCACATCGAGGACACGGAAGTCTATGTCCGCCACCTCAAGGAGCATCCAGCCGAGGTGCGATTGCTGTTCAAGGAGCTGCTGATCAACGTCACCAGCTTCTTCCGCGACCCGGATGCTTTCGTCACGCTGAAACAGGACATTCTGCCGCGAGTGTTCGCCGGCAAGCCGGAGGGCTACGTGTTGCGCGTGTGGGTGGTGGGCTGCGCCACCGGCGAGGAGGCTTACTCCATCGCCATGCTGATGCGCGAGTTCATGGACGAGACCCGGCAGGAGTTGAAGGTCCAGCTCTACAGCACCGACCTCGACGATGACGCGATCGCTGCGGCGCGCGCTGGGGCATATCCACCCAACATCGCACAGGACGTTTCACCCGAGCGGCTGCGCCGCTTTTTCGTCAGGGAGGAGGCCGGCTACCGGGTGAGGAAGGAGATCCGGGAGATGGTGGTGTTCGCCGTCCACAACGTCATCAAGGACCCACCCTTCACCAAGCTGGACCTGGTTAGCTGCCGCAATCTGCTGATCTACCTGGAGCCGGAACTGCAGAACCGCATTCTTCCGGCCTTCCACTACGCCCTTAGGCCAGGCGGGGTGCTCTTCCTGTCGCCCTCGGAGAGCGCTGGCAACCACCCAGAACTGTTCGCACCGCTCAACCGCAAGTGGAAGTTCTATCAGGCCGTCCGCTCCGCCGCCTCCACCCGCGCGGTGATGGCCACTAGACTGACCTGGGCCGCCAGCGGCGCCAAAGTGCCAGAGGACGCGATGCAGAAGTCCAAGGAACCCAATTTCGCGGAACTGACCCGACGGGCGCTGTTGCAGTCCTTCGCACCGGCCTCGGTGGTGACCAACCTGAACGGCGACATTCTCTACGTGCACGGCGAGACCGGGAAATACCTGCGCCCAGCCCCCGGTCAGGCCACACTCAACGCGGTCGAGATGGCACGCGAGGGCCTGCAACTGGCACTACGCACCGCCGTCCACGCTGCCAGCCAAGGCACGCCGACGCTGAACCGGGAAGTGTCGGTCAAGACCAACGGTGACTACCAGTGTGTGGGCTTGAGCATCCGGCTGTTGCCAGACCCAGAAGCAAATCACAACCTGCTGCTGGTGAGCTTCCAGGACGTGGCGCCGGTGGCGCACCGCAAGCGAAGTCGCGGCACGCGCACCACAGGATCGGCCCGTACTGGACGCATCGAGGAGCTCGAGCGCGAGCTGGCCTACACGAAGGAGAACCTCCAGGCCACCATCGAGGAACAGCAGGCGGCCAACGAAGAGTTGAAGTCCACGAACGAGGAGATGCAGTCCACCAACGAGGAACTCCAGTCCACGAATGAAGAGCTGGAGACCGCCAAGGAAGAGCTGCAATCCGTCAATGAAGAACTGGCGACGGTCAACGCCGAATTGCAGGCCAAGATCGAGCAGCTGACCGGCGTGCAGAATGACCTGAAGAACCTTCTCGACAACATCAACGTGGGCACCGTCTTCCTCGACCAACAGCTGGTCATCCGGCGCTTCACGCGCGAGGCGGCGCAGGTCTATCACCTCGTCGCCTCGGACGTGGGCCGGCCCTTGAGCGACATCAAGTGCGATCTGGAGGGGGAAGACCTGTTGGCCGCGGCGCAGGCCGTGCTCGATTCACTGATGCCCTACGAGCGCGAGGTGAGAACCGCGGGCGGCGCCTGGTACCTGGCGCGGATCCACCCCTACCGGACGCTGGACAACGTGACAGACGGTGTGGTGCTGACCTTCGCCGACATCGGCAAGCGCGTCGCGGCCGAGGCGATGGCACAGGAAGCGCGGGACCTCGCCGAGGGCATCGTCAACACGGTGCGGGAACCCTTGGTGGTGCTGGGCAGCGCGCTACAGGTGGTCTCCGCCAGCCGGTCGTTCTTCCGTGCCTTCCAGGTGGTGCCCGAAGACACGGTTGGTCGCCCGATCTACGAACTGGGCAACCGCCAGTGGGACATTCCTGCGTTGCGGGAACTACTGGAGAACGTCCTGCTGCGGAACCAGGATCTCGAGAGCTACGAGGTGGAGGACGACTTCCCGGCCATCGGTCACCGCAAGATGCTGCTCAACGCCCGCCGCATCGTTAACCTTGCGGGCGATACGCAATTGATCCTGCTGGCGATGGAAGAGGTCAGCCCCGCGCCGGCACGGAAGGCGGCTGCGTGAACACCAAGCCGAAAGCAAGGGCACCCGGCAACCTGCGCCTGCGGGCGGACGCGGAGGCGAAACTCGCTCGCGCCCCGGCGAAGGGGCCGGCTCGCCCTGCGGAGGAACTCCTGCACGAACTGCAGGTACACCAGATCGAGCTGGAGATGCAGAACGACGAGTTACGGCGCAGCCAAGTTGCTCTGGAGGAGTCCCGCGACCGCTATCTCGACCTCTATGAATTCGCCCCCGTTGGCTACCTCACCGTCACAGCAGAGGGGCTGATCTCCGAAGTCAATCTCACCGGCGCCACCCTCCTGCAGGTGGAGCGCAAGAAACTGCTCCAACGTCGGTTCGCGCACTTGATCGCACCCGGGGATCGCGATCGCTGGCATCGCCTGTTCATCGGCGCATTACGACACGACGAGCGGCAGAATTCCGAGTTTGCGCTCGAGCGCGGTGATGGCGTCGTCTTTCACGCCCGGCTGGACTGTGTGCGCATCGTAGCCGCCGACGAAAGCGCACCGGTTCTGCGCGTCGCGCTCACGGACATAAGCGAGCGCAAGGCCGCCGAAACCGCTGCACTCGAGCGAGAAGCGCTGCTCACCGCGATTCTCAACGGAACGGCGGACGGCATTCTGGTCGTGGACACGCAAGGAAGAGTACTCAAGGCGAACCGCCGATTTCGGGAACTTTGGCAGATACCGGACGATGTTTTAGCCTCGGGCGAGCACGAGCGTCTCCTTGGCTTCGGGCTCCATCAGCTCAGTGACCCGGACGCGTTCCTGCGGGAAGTGCGAAGGCTTTGTGGTTCGCGAGCGGACAGCCTGGATACGATCAACTTCCGGGACGGCCGCGTTTTCGAGCGATTCAGCAGCGTGTTTCACTTCGGTGGCCGCGATGGACGTTTGTGGTCGTTCCGTGAGATTACCGATCGCAGGGTGGCGGAGGCCCGGATCGAACAGCTGGCCTTCTACGACTCCCTAACCCAGTTGCCCAACCGGCGGCTCGTGCTGGACCGGCTACACCATGCCCTGGCGGCCAGCAACCGTAGTCGCGAGCTGGGGGCCGTCCTGTTCATCGATCTGGACGACTTCAAGACACTCAACGACACGCGCGGCCACGACGTGGGGGATCTGCTGCTTAAGGAGGTTGCCTCGCGTCTTGCCGCCTGCGTGCGTCAGAACGACACCGTGGGTCGCCTGGGGGGCGACGAATTCCTGGTGATCCTGGAGCGACTCGGGGCGAACGCCGAGGAGGCCGCTACGCAGGCCGGGGTCATCGGCAACAAGCTCCTGGCGGCCCTTGCCCATCCTTGCGTGGTCGCCGGTCACGCAATTCACATTACGGGAAGCGCCGGCGTCGCCCTGTTCGGCGACCACGAGGAGACGGCCGACGGCATGCTGAAGCGGGCAGATCTCGCGATGTACCGAGGCAAGGCGGGGGGCCGCAACACCCTCTGTTTCTTCGATCTGGAGATGCAGAACGCGGTGACCGCCCGTGCCGCACTGGAGGCCGAACTGCGGCAAGCGCTTCGCGATAGCCAGTTTCGCCTCCTCTTTCAGCCGCAGGTGGATGGCGCCGGCCGTGTGACGGGAGCCGAGGCGTTGATACGCTGGCAGCACCCGCGGCGGGGCCTCGTGTGTCCCGCGGAATTCGTTCCCTCGGCCGAGGAAACGGGACTGATCGTGCCCCTGGGCCGCTGGGTGCTGCGAGCGGCCTGCGCTGAGTTGGCGGCTTGGTCTGTGGTGCCGAACACAGCCCACCTCACGATGGCCGTTGACGTAAGTGCGCGTGAATTTCGCCACCCGGATTTCGTGGACGAGGTGTCGAACGTACTCGAAGAGACTGGTGCGAATCCGCAGAAACTCGTGCTGGAGTTCACCGAGAGCTTGCTGCTGGACGATACGGAGGACACCATCGCCAAGATGGTGGCGTTGAAAGCCAAAGGCGTGAGCTTTGCCGTGGACGACTTTGGGATCGGCTATTCGTCCCTCATCTACTTGAAACACCTGCCCGTCGACCAATTGAAGATTGACCAGTCCTTTGTCAGGGGTGTGCTCATCGACCCCAACGATGCAGCGATTGCCGGCGCCATCCTAGCCTTGGGGCACAGCTTAGGCCTGGCGGTCATTGCCGAAGGGGTGGAATCAGCGGAACAGCGGGAGTTCCTTGCACGTCTCGGCTGCAACCGCTTCCAGGGATATCTGTTTGGCCGACCGGGGCCCGTCGAAGCGCTGCTGATCGCTGCAGTCTAAGAGGTCGCCGACGATCGAAGTCTCGATCATCTGGCCAGCGACCAGGTCGAGGAGCCTCGTCTCGAGTCCAGGACATTGTCGCGGCCATTTCCGTGCTCGAACGCAATCCGTTCATCGGGAGCGGTCAGAGCTATGGCGCCGCTAGTTCCATGGCGACGCGTCCTGAGCGCGAGGCGTCCGCTTCACCGACAGGTTGCCCTCCCACCGGCAGAGCACATCCTGGCACCGATAGCGACGCAGAGGCCAGAACAAGCTCAGCACGCGGTCGCCGATCCGGCGGCGCACGCGGCGAAGCGGCGCGCCGCACTTCGGGCAAAGCAGTTCGTGCATCCGGGATTTTTCCGTGGAACTTCGGATTGGAGATGCTGAGTCTACGTCACTCCCATTGCGAGACTTTTGCAGGATGCATCTTGTTTCCACGCAAGGCGCTCGCGTGAAGAGATGGCGAGCAGGACGTTACCAGAGGTGCGAGGACGGCCATGGATGGACGGTGAGCGAGCGCCCGCGAAATAAACCCGGGACGCCGCGCCTTAAGGGCCTATGATGGGGTTGCTCCGACGTGGGGCGTGCTGTCAGGCGGCAGGAAGCATGGGACTCAAAACACCGGCGTCGATTGTGTCTGCAGTGGCTGTGAACGACGACGCCCGTGCTCTGGTCATGGCGGCCAAAGCGGCCCGCCTGCGCTGGAATCGAGGCAGCCTGCGGATCATCCGGGACGCACAGGAAAGAGTCGCTCTCGAGCGACCGGACATCCTGCAGTACAACGTCTAGCGGCGCGTACCGGAGTCGTCCAAGCCCTCGTTCGCGCGGGGTCGCTGGGTTTGTCATCGACCGTCTCGCGTCGAAGCGGAATCTCGGCTCGACCCGGGATGATTACGCTGGCGCACAGAGCATGCGGGCCGGACGTCGATGGCTTCGGCACTACACACTGCCAGAGGCGTATAGTGGGTGACTGAAAGAGGCGCTAGCAGTTCCCACCTCTCACGCCCCCGACTGGCGACCCTGGGCCGACGTTACAACCTGGGGTTTCGCTATGCGTGTCGTCGAACGAATCACCGGCACCGCCGGGCGGTACGTGCTGGCGGGCACGGTCTCGTGCGACGACCTCGGTCGCTACATCGCCCACGCCAATACCTACCTGCTCAGAACGGGTGTTCTCAGTCGCCCGCTTCGATCCGTGGCGACCGCTCAAGCGAGCGGACCCGGCATCGAGGCCTCCGGTGTCTCGGCCTCGGAGGCAAGAACACGCCTGTGCGTCGAAGCGATGGAGCGGCTGGGGACCGCCGTGACGAGTTTCGTGTGGCGCCCGGTATTGGTCCTCGTGGAGGCCGAATGAGATCCGGTTAACCACGCCGTGGCGCCCGTGTGCGCGCTTCGTATTCGAAGCCCCCACTCGTCCGGAGTCGGAGTAATCGGTAAGCCGGTCGAGGCCAACGCTCAGCAGACAGGAGGTCGTCATGTCGATCGGCACTTGGATCATCGTAGGAGTGGTTGTGGGGTTCCTCGCAAGCAAATTCGTCATCAGGTCAGGCGAAGGTCTCCTGCGGGATCTCGGCCTCGGCGTCGCCGGCGCGGTGGCGGCCGGCGCGATCTTCGACACCCTCAACACAGTGGACGCGATAGGCCTCAATGTGTTCGGCCTCGTCGTGATCCTCGCCGGAGCGAGCGCAGTGCTCGTCGCGTATCACACCTTTTTCCCATACGTCCGCCAGGGGTAATCGGCGGGCCGCTCCGGTTTCCGGGGTCGCTGATTTCGACCACTGGCTCGTGGTCTCACAGCAGCCTTCGTGCTGGCGCGAACCGATGAGCGCGGGCGGCCCGCGCCGAAGGGTGGGACCGGACGCGAGCCCTCTCCTCATGGGATTCTTCACGCTGTAACATCAACATCCGCGTTAGAAGGCGGTGCCCGCCCCGCCCCGATTCCGTCATGACGAGCTGGGAACTCCTGATCGACGAAGCCGCCATCGCATCGGTCCTGCCGGAGGGCTATGCTCGTTACCGGCGGCCGATCAAGGGGGCGCTCATCGTCTTCCTCGAAGGGCTTCCTGAGGCGCATCAGGTCGCCGTGCTCGGCGATCAAGCGGCGCTTTCCCCGACCGCGACCGTCTCCGAGCGCTTCGCGCGGCTCGCCCGGAGCTGTCCGGCGCTGCACAAGCTCGGGCAAACCCTTGCGCGCGACCAGCGCCTCTCGCCCGAGCTGCGGCTGCACCTTCAGCAGCTCGAGTCGCTTCCGCCTTCGCTTCCTCTTCCAGCAATCCGCGAGCTGCTCGTGAGGGAACTGGGCCCGCTCGACCGGCTCGGCGTATCACTGGCGTCCTCCGCCCTCGCGGAAGGAAGCGTTGCCGTCGTGGTCCCGTTCCGCCATGACGGAGCGGCCCGAGGCGAAGCGCATGAAGGCGTGTTCAAGATCCTCAAGCCCGGGATCGAGGAACGTCTCGAACGGGAGCTGGCGCTGGTCGAGCGCGTGGGCTCGTACCTGGACGAACAGTGCGAGGAGCTCGCGATTCCCCGCGTCGATTATCGGGAAGCGTTCGAAGGTTTGGCGGACAAACTCCGGCAAGAGGTGCGACTCGACGGCGAACAGCGCCACCTCGAGATCGCGCATGCGGCATATGCGGCGGAGCCGCGGGTTCACATCCCTGCGCTCTTCGATTTCCGCACGTCCCGGGTCACGGCCATGGAGCGCGTGTACGGAGAGAAGGTCACCGACCACCGCTTCGCCGACCTCGACGACAAGCGGCGCTGTGCCGAATTGGTGGTCACGGCCCTGCTCGCCCGCCCGGTGCTTTCGACAGCGGACGACGCCCTCTTTCACGGGGACCCGCACGCAGGAAACCTGCTGCTCACGAGGGACGAACGGCTCGCCATCCTGGACTGGAGCCTGGCCACGACGCTGGGTGAGGAAAAGCGCATCGCTTTCATGCAGATCGCCATCGGTGCGCTGACCCTCGATCGCGAGCGGATCGCGGATGCCCTCGATGCGCTCGCCGGGCGGCAGGGCATCGAACCGCAAGCGGTGAAACCCATCATCGAGGGTGCGTTTGGACGGATTCGACAAGGGCAGCTTCCGGGGCTCATCTGGGTGACCGAGCTGCTCGACGCGGTGGCCCAGACCGCCCGGCCGCGGTTCGGAAGCGATCTGATGCTGCTGCGAAAGACCTTGCACGCGCTCGAAGGCGTTGTCGCCGACATTGGCGCGGACCGGCGTTGCATCGATGGCGTGATGTTGGGCGAATTCTTCGCTCAGGTGGCGCGCGAATGGCCCGCCCGCTGGCTGGCGACGCCCGACAGCCGGGTCTTCGGGACTCGGCTGTCGAACGCCGACCTCGCCGAGGTGATGTTGCGGATCCCGTTCGCGGCCACGCGCGCCTGGCTGGACCAGGGCCTCGATGCGTTGCGCCGGTCCGGCGCTTCGTGACGCCAGCCGCGGGGACGGCGCAAACTTGCTACGATCGCGCGCATGGAACAGTCCGGTCAGACACAGCACAAGCGCGCGAGTGCGCCGTATCGCGCGAGCGGAAAGCTCCGCATCGGGGACGACTGGAACGCGATCACCATCATCGCGCTGTCGCAGGAGAACCCGCTGAAGGCGGTCGCGGAGTTCGTCGAGAACGCGATCGACGCGGGTGCGCGCAACGTCACCATCACGCGCGGCCGCGAGCGCGGCGAGCACTATCTTCTGGTAGCGGACGACGGCGCCGGCGTTCCCAGAGACGCGGATGGCGCGCCGGACTTCCGCTACGTTGCGACCCACATCTGCGATTCGATCAAGCGGCGGCTGAAGGTCGACGGCGCCAGGGGCATCCAGGGTGAGTTCGGCATCGGGCTGCTCTCCTTTTGGACCGTCGGCGAGGAGCTGGCGATGTCCTCGGCGGGTGCCGACGGTCACACCTACGAGATGCGAATGCGGAAGGGCGATCCGAGCTACAGCGTGACCACGCGCCACGCGCTGGTCCAAGAGGTGGGGACGCGGCTCAAGATACGGCCGCTCTTGCCCGGCGTCCGCCAGCTCTCGGGCGAGAAGATCCAGTGGTACCTCGCCTCGGAGCTGCGCGAGCGGATCCGCTCCGCCGGCGTGAGCGTCCGCGTGATCGACCGTCAGGCGCGCAAGGAGTTCGTCGTCGTGCCGCGGCAGTTCACCGGCGAGCTGCTGCACCACCTGCCCGTGCCGACGACACCGTACGGCGAGGCGTACCTCGAGCTCTATCTGAACTCTCCCGACGCCGCGAACGACGTCGGTCTGTATCGCTCGGGCACGCGGATCCTTCGTGCGCTTACCGAGCTCGAGGCGCTACACCGCCCGCCGTGGACCTCGGACTACTTGCAGGGCATCATCGACGCGCCGTTCTTGAATCTCACGCCCGCCACCCGCAGCGGCGTGATCCACGATGCGGCGCTCGAGTCGCTGGTCGCCGCGCTGGCGCCCGTCGAGGAGCGGTTGATCGCGCTCATCGAGGAGCAGAAGCGCGCGGAGGACGAGCGGACCAGCCGCGATACGCTGCGTTCGATCCAGCGCGCGTTCCGCGAAGCGATGATCTCCCTGCCGAACGAGGAATACGACTGGTTCGACGTCGCCGCCCGCCAAAAGGGCGCAGCGGGGACGGAAGGCGTGTGGGCCGCCGCGTCGGAAGCCGATGGTGTCTCGATGCCGGACGAGGCGGGCGAGGGGAGCGCGCCCAGGCAACGGCAGTTCTTCGAATACGCCGGGCCGCTGCACAGCGTGCGCATCGCCCCGGCCTCCTGCACGCTTGCGGTGAGCGCGACCCGCCGCTTCCGCGCGATCGCGCGCGACGCGAGCCGGCGGCCGGTCGAGGAAGCGGTGGATTATGCGTGGCGGCTTCTCGAAGGCGCCGGCTCGCTCGCGGAGGCGAGCGGCGAGTTCGCGACTTTCGTGGCGCCCGAGGAGCCATGCCTCGCGCGGCTCGGCGTGACCGCCCGCCAGGGCGCCGTCGTGTGCGAGGCCGAGGCGCTCATCACCATCACCGACAGCCTGCTCCCCGAGGCGAAGGATCGCGCGGTGAATCGCCACGGACTTCCGGGATACACGCTCGAGCACGCACCCGGCAAGCTCTGGCGCTCGCGCTATGACGCCGAGCGGAACCTGATCGTCGTCAACAGCGGTCATCGCGACTTCATCTTCGCCTCACGGGCGAAGAGCCTGAAGCTCCGCTACCTGGTGCGGCTGTACGCGAAGGAGATGGTTCGGAAGAACTTCCCCGGCGCACCCCCCGATCAGCTTCTCGATCGCCATATCGAGCTGTCGCTCTACGCCGAGGAGCACTTGCGCTAGCGTGGCGTTGCGCTGATTCGTTGCTTAGGTCGATCCTACGCGGTGTTCGCGAGCCGACGGGAAATCGCGCGAGACAAGGCGCGGTCGGCAGGCGGGTTGGACACCCGGTGAGCACCGCAACGCGGGATCGTGCGCGCACTTCGCGGCCCGAGCACGACTGTCTCGCGTTCCTCAGCTCCGTGTCGAACGGTGGCACCCAAGCCGACGCTCTCAATAGAGCGCGCTGGGAGTGATCTTGAGCCACACTCTGCCGGGGGCGCGCTCGACGCGGCACTCGTCCTCGGTGGGATTGCAGCGGTATGTCAGCAGCATCTTGTCGCGCACGTTCGAGAGCCGGGCGCCCCGGAAGACCGCACCGTTGATGCCCCGGCATCTCGCCGATGCCACGAGGACGCCGTTCGCTCCCTGGTCGACGAGGAAGTTTCCGAGCGACTGGGTGAACGCGTAGCTCGTCCTGCTCAATAGATCCGGGAAGGCCGTCTCCCTGCCACGCAGGTCGATGAGCAGTGCGTCGCAGCGCACGTCGAACAGCCTCCGCTCTCCGGCAATCACGCGGTCTTCCATCGCGTAGCTGTCCATCAGAAACCGGTGCCAGTGGAAGACCGTCTCGTACACGGTGGTTTGCGCTTCCAGGGCGCCATACCAGACGCCGAACCGGCGCGCGTCGCCGAAGCGCGTGGCCTGCCACGTCGACGGATCGAACGAGTGGCTGATGACGGTGCCGTAATCGAACGGCCGCGTAAGCACGGCTGCCGGTGTGGGCACACGGTCCTCGGCCTCGGCAGCGATGGCAACCGCCCAGTCGCGCGGGTCGGCGGACAGATCGTCGAAGAGATCCTGCGACCGACGGAGGGTCTTGATGTTGCGTACGAGGTCGCCCTGGAAGTTGACGTTCGCCGAGCAGAGCTCGCCGAACATCAGGCGCCGCGTTCGAAGTCGAGATAGCGCCGGAGTGCGAGCAGGCCCTCGAAGCCGCGCTCGACCACGAGGTCGACGGGCCTCGCCCTCAGGCGCCGGTTCGGCGTCGTCATCCACCGATAGGCGAGGTCCCGATCCTGAGGGAAGAGAATGCGCAACGACTTGTGGATGCCGAGCAGATGTCCGGCGCGGTCGAGGAGGTCGCGGCTGTCGGCCAGCGGCTCGCCCTTGCGGTAGCGCGAGAGCGTGGAGCGGTTCTCGGGGGAGAGCCCGAGAAGCGCCGCCTGTTCGGTCGTGGAGAGACGCCAGTGTTCGAAGAGCTGCGTAACCATGCGCGCCAGGCGCTCGCGCGCCTCGCGAGTCTTGAGACCGGCCTGGGGTTCCGGCTGGAGCGCTAGGACTTCCATGACCCTTTGTTCCGTCATTAATGCTACTTTAAATGTAGCATTAGCAACAAACTAGTGCAAGCCGATCTTTCGCGCTGTCCCTAGCCGTTCCCTGGCCGCATGTCCTGCGAGCCGGTCCGCGCACGCATCCAGGGCACCAGTCTCGCCCTGTGCGGGCTCGGTCTTCAGGGTTCAAACGACCTCCCATGCCACGCGGACGGCCCGGGCGCGTTCACGTACGATCAGCGTGTCCAGGGGCGCTTCGTGTCAGATGCCGGTCCGGGCGATTGCATGCACACGCAACTCGATCTTTTCCAAGACTCGCGGGCCGTGGTGCTCGCCAACGAGGCAATCGACGCACTCGCGGCGCGCGATGCGGCCCGAGCGGAAACCAATGTCGGCAAGCTGCGCTGCGAGGCCCCGGAAACCCGGAGCCTGCCTCCTCTGGAGACCTTGACCGCTGCGCTCGCTGGATGGCGTGTCCCCGGCGCCGACAGCGCGGCCATCGTGCAAGCAGTGGAGTGGCTCGAAAATGAGATTGCACCGGCGGCGAATCAGGCGCTCGGACGGGCGGCCCACGCATTCATGAGCGGCTTTTTTCACGATCTGGCCGAGGTCGCCCAAGGGCTTGCCTACGACGCGAGCCGTCCCGCGGCACATCGCGCGTCGCTCTGCTTGCGATGCGGCGAGTGGGCAGAGGCCCAAGCGGCCGCCCATTCGATCCCGCGCTCGAACGCGATCCCCGATGCACTGCATTGGCTCTGCGTCGCGCGACACCGGCAGCACGGGCTTGCCGCGGCTCGATCCACACTCTTCGCGCTAGCTTGGCATGCGCCGGCGCGGCTCGCTCCCACCCTCGAGGAACTCGGTGACGAGCTGCTCGATCGAGATTGGCAAGCCTTCGGGCGCGCTTGTGAGTGGGAGAGCGTGGGCGAAGCGGAACTGCCCGCTTGGTTCCCGGCTTGGTACCTGCTCGAGCATCCGGCGGTCGCGGCGGAGTTCGACGGCGTGGAGTTCCCGGACTGCGCGCCAGCCAGAGCAGCACGCTTGCTGCTCGCTCTCTTCGAGTTGGAAAGGCAAGGCAATTGGCGGAAGCTGGCCAGAACGCGCGAGCAACTGCGCCTCCTGAACTCCGACCTCTTCTCGCTGTACATGGCCCGCCGCGCGGTGCAGCTTCGCTGATCATCCCGATGGCTGCGCAGGCTGCCGGATGGATCCCGTCCGACAGGCTGCACGCTGGACGCATCTCACGGCGACCTGTGAGTCGCGTGGCCACCCCAGGCGCAGCTCGCCCCGCTCGACGCCTGCGAACGGCTCGGGCATCCTTACGCCGTTCCGATCGCGGAGTGCCGCCGAAAGAGTGGCCCCTGCGATCAGACGCGGGGAGACGCGGACGCTTGATCCAAACGAGCCAGGACATGACGCCAAAGCGGCGGCGCGATGCTGCGCAAGCACGTGCCGTTCGCGTGGCTGGTGCCGTTCTCGTATTGACGCTGGCCGGCTGCGGCTTCAAGCAATACGCCGCGAAGCCTCTCGATGCGGACGCGAGCGTCGCGGCAATCGAGGCGCGCTCGCTGGGCGACCCACGGCTTGCGCCCTATTTCGCCACGCACGGCGTTCCCGCCGAACCCTGGCCTCCGACGGCGTGGGACCTTCGCGCGCTCACACTCGCGGCCCTCGCGTTGAATCCGGAGCTCGACATCGCGCGCGCGCAGCTCGTCGCGGCGCGCGCCGGCGAAACGACCGCGGCGATGCGGCCGAACCTGGGGTTCCAGTCGCGCGTCGAACATCACAGCGACACCGCGGGCAAGGATTCGCCGTGGTCGGTCGCGGTGCTGCTCGACATCCCGATCGTGGACCACGGCAAGCGCGACGCACGCATCGCGCAGGCGCAGGCGCTCTCCGAGTCGGCGCGTTTCGACGTGGCAGCCACCGCGTGGCGCGTCGTGGCTCGCGTGCGGGACCGCTACTTCGAATACCTGGTCGCGATGCGGGACGTCGCGATCGCGGAATCGGAATCGGCGTTGCGCGCCGAGGAGGTGGCGATGCTGGACCGTCGCGTCGAGCTCGGCGCGGCGAGCGCGACGGACCTCGGAACCGCTCGCACGCTGCAGAGCGAGACCGCGGTGCGCCTGTCGCGTGCGGGTGCACAAGCGGTGCAAGCCAAGGCCGCGCTCGCGGATGCAATCGGCGTCCCCTCGACGTCGCTCGACGCAGTCGAGATCACGCTCGAGGGTCCCGCGGTCCTGGGCGATCTGCCGCCGCCGCGCGACGTGCAGGCCACGGCGCTTCTGAACCGGATGGACCTACAGCGCGCGATTGCCCAATATGCGGCGGCGGAGGCCGGGCTCAAGCTGGAGGTCGCGCGCCAGTATCCGGACATCACGCTGCGCACCGGTTTCGGCTGGGACCAGGGCGATCGCATCTGGGCGCTCGGCGTGCTTGGGCTGCTCGCGCTGGTGAACCGAAACGAGGGACCGATCGCCGAGGCGGAGGCGCGGCGCGAGCTCGAGGCGGCACGCATCCGTGCGTTGCAGACGCGCGTCATCGGCGAGGTGCAGGCCGCGCGCGCGCGTTATGCCGCAGCACTCAAGGCGGCATCGGACGCTGCCGAAGTCGAGCACCAGGCGAACGCACGCACCGCTCGGGTGGAGCGCCGATTCGACGCTGGCTCGGGCGACCGGCTCGAGCGCACGCACGCGCACTTGGATGCCCTCGCTGCCGTGCGCCTCCGCGAAACGGCACTCGCGCAAAGCGCGACTGCACGCGCCGCGCTCGAGGACGCGATGCAAGTCCCGCTGGGTGCGGCGCTCGACCTCCAGCGCGTGGTCGAGGAGACGCCCGCAGCCGAGCTCGTGCGATGAGGGGCAACACGGTCATGGCGCTCCTGCTCGCGGTCATCGCGATTCTTCTCGGACTGCTCTCGTACGTCGCTCGCGATGAGATGCGCGAGTGGTTCGCACTGGAACCCCACCGGCCCGAGGTGGAAAGGCGCACGGAGGGACCGTCGGGCGTGGTGAGCATCGACGCGGAAGCGCGCGAGGCGAGCGGTATCGTCGTCGAGCCGATTGCTGCAGTGAGCGCCGCGCCGAGCCGGGAGGCGTTCGGCATCGTACTTTCTGCGCAGCCGTTCGTGGAGGCACGGACGCGTTATCGGGCGCTCGCTGCCGACAGCGAGTCGGTCCGCGCCGCGGTCGCAGCCGAGCGCGCGGAGCTCGATCGCCTCAAAGCGCTGTACGCGGACAACCGGAACGTCTCCGAGCGCGCGGTGCAGGCGCAGGACGCGCTCGTGAAGGGCAATGCCGCGCGGCTCGCCAGCGCGGACCACAACGCGCAGGGCGTGCTCGCGTCCGTGCGCAGCCAATGGGGCGACACGGTGGTGACTTGGGTACGTGAACCCAAGTCGCGGGTCATCGACGATCTCGCTGCCAGGCGTGTGGCTTTGGTGCAGATCGCGCTGCCCGAAGAACTCGCCGAGAGTGCCGCACGATTGCGGATCGCGGTGTCGCCGATCGGGGGCAAGAGCGCACAGCTGGGACGTTTCGTTTCAGCGGCACCTTCGGGCGACCCCTCGTTACCCGGGCGGAGCTTCCTCTACACGGTGGATGGCAAGGACCTCCGCCACGGTCTTCGCGTGGTCGCGAATGTCTCGCTCGAGCAGGCGGCGCGCCGCGGTGTCGCGATTCCGCGTTCGGCGGTGGTGCGCTTCGCGGGCAAGACATGGGCCTTCGTCGCACGCGACGCGGACACGTTCGAACGCCGGGAGGTCGCGACCGGCGTCGAAGTCGACGGCGGTTGGCTCAACAGCGAAGGCTGGGCGCCGGGGGAGAGAGTGGTCGTCTCGGGCGCGCAGCTCCTTCTCTCGGAAGAGCGCCGCCCGCGCGCGCACGGCCCGGATGAGGACTGAGCACGCCGTGCACAGGGCGCGTCTCGGCGCAGTCGTTGGTCTGCACGCTACGAGAGGGCACACAGTTGCTCGTGCTCCCCGATCTTTGAAAGATCGTCGCGGGGCGGCAATTTTCTCTCCAGCTAGCGGGACCGCGCGCGCGTGATCGCTCGTCTCGTCGCTTTCTCGGTACGCCACGCGGTGCTCGTCGTTGCGCTCGCGCTTGCGATCGTCGCGTACGGCATCTACGCGCTCTACCGGATGCCGTTCAGCGTTTTCCCGGAGTTCGCGCCGAGTCAGGTCGTCGTGCAGACCGAGTCGCCCGGTTTGTCTGCCGAACTGGTCGAGACGCTCGTCACCAATCGGGTCGAGGCGGCGGTGACCGGGCTCACGGACGTGGAGGTGCTGCGCTCGCAGTCGATTCCCGGGTTGTCGGTCGTGACGGTCGTGTTCCGCGAAGGTGCTGACGTCTATCGGCTGCGACAAATGGTTGCCGAGCGCCTGACCGGCCTTGCCGGGCAACTCCCCCGCGGCGTGGGGCCGCCCGCAATGACGCCGCTCGCCTCCTCGGCGAGCACGGTGCTCGGGATCGGCTTCACGTCGAGGGTGCGCAGCCTCAAGGAACTGCGAACGCTCGTCGACTGGACGGTCCGGCCGCATCTCCTGGCAGTCCAGGGCGTCGCCGACGTCAACGTCTTCGGCGGCGAAGTGCGCCAATGGCAGGTGCGGGTCGACCCCGCGAAGCTCGCCGCCTTTGGGCTTGGCCTTCAGGACGTGCTGCAGGCGGTGCGAAGCGCCGTACCGACCCCTGGCGCAGGATTCGTCGAGGACGCGAATCAGCGCGTGGTCGTCAGTGCATCCGGACAACCTGCGTCGCCCGGAGAGCTCGCGAGCGCGCTCGTCGCGATGCGCGGCGGTCGGCCGGTACGTGTCGCAGACGTCGCGACGGTGGTCGACGGTGCGGCGCCGACCATCGGCGCCGCGGCGATCAACGGCGAGCCCGGCGTGTTCGTGATGGTGCAGGGCCAGCTCGGCGCCAACACGCTCGAAGTGACGCGCCATCTGGAGCATGCGCTCGAAGAGCTGGCGCCCATGTTCGAGCGCGAGCACGTCACGCTGGATGCGAAGCTCTTCCGTCCTGCCAACTTCATCGAGACCGCGTTCGAGAACGTGCGCTGGGACGTCACGGTCGGCTCGCTGCTCGTCATCGGCGTCCTGTTTGCCTTTCTCTTCAACGCGCGCACGGCGCTGATCTCGGCGGCTGCGATTCCGGTGTCGCTCCTTGCGGCCGTGCTGGTCCTGTATTTCGCCCGGATGGGCCTCAACATCATGGTCCTTGCCGGCCTGGCGATCGCGGTCGGCGAGGTCGTCGACGACGCGATCATCGATGCCGAGAACGTGTTCCGCCGCCTGCGCGAGAACCGTGCGAGCGAGAGCCCGGCCAAGCCGCTCGACGTGATCGTGCGCGCCTCGACCGAGGTGCGCGCATCGGTCGTGCACGCGACCTTCATCGTCGTGCTCGTGTTCCTGCCGCTGCTCGGGCTTACCGGCGTCGCGGGCCGGTTGTTCGCGCCGCTCGCGATCGCCTACATCGCCGCGGTCCTGGCATCGCTCGTCGTCGCGGTGACGCTCACGCCCGCGCTCTGCGCGCTCGTCCTCGGGCGCGCTCCGCTGCGTAGCGACGACCCGCCGCTCGTACGCTGGCTGAAGCCGCGCTACGGCCGCTTGCTGGAGCGCATCGAACGCCATCCCGGACGGGTGATCGGCTGGGTCTCCGTCGCGCTGGCGCTGGCGCTCGGCACGCTGCCGTTCCTTTCCGGCGAGTTCATCCCGCGGCTCCGGGAGGGCCACTACATCGTGCACATGGCGGCGCTGCCCGGCACCTCCACCGCGGAATCGCTGCGCGCCGGCGAAGCGCTCACGAAGACCCTCCTCGGCATCGACGGCGTGAAATCGGTGGCGCAGTTCGTCGGCCGCGCCGAACGGCACGCCGACACGACCGGAACGCACTACAGCGAGTTCGAGGTGGAGGTCGGCGCGCTGCCGGGCCGCGAGCAGACCCGGGTACTGCGCGAGATCGAAGGGCTGCTCTTTTCCGAGCCGCCGCGGTTCCCGGGCCTCGCGTTCGCCATCAACACCTTCCTTTCCGAGCGCATCGGCGAGACGGTGACCGGATTCGGCGCGCAGTTCGTCGTCAACGCGTTCGGACCAGACCCCGACGCGCTCGACGACCACGCGCGCCGCATTGCCGCCGTGCTCGCCGGGGTTCCAGGCGCAAGCGGCGTGCAGACGGTTGCGCCGCAAGGCACGCCGGAGGTCGCGGTGCGCGTGCGCCCGGAGCGGCTCGCGCCGTTCGCCTTGACGAGCCAGGAGGTCGTCGATGCCGTGCAGGCCGCCACCTACGGCGTACAGGCGGGGCAAGTGTTCGACGGAACGCGATCGGTCGCGGCGGTGGTGCTGCTCGAAGGCGCGCCGACCGGGAGTCCGGAACGCCTCGGCGAGCTGCGGCTACGCGCTGCCGACGGCGCCTATCTTCGCGTCGGCGACGTCGCCGAGGTCGATCTGGGCGAGGGGCGCCATCGCATCCTGCACACCGGCGGACGCCGCGTGCAGACCGTCACATCGAACGTGCGCGGGCGCGATCTCGCGGGCTTCGAGAGCGAGGCGCGCGAGCGCATCGGCGCCGCGGTGACTCTGCGCGCGGGCGAGTATCTGACCTTTTCCGGCGAAGGCGAGGCCCAGAGGAGGGCGCGGCGCGATCTTCTCGTGCACTCGGCACTGGCAGGCGTGGGCATCCTGCTACTCCTTTATGCAGCACTCGGCCGGGCGCGCAACGTCGCGATCATGCTCGCCAACCTGCCTTTCGCGCTGTGCGGCGGTGTGGTCGCCGTGCTTGCGGTCGGAGGCTGGCTCTCGCTCGGCGCGATGGTCGGCTTCGTTACGCTGTTCGGGATTACGCTCCGCAACTCGATCATGCTGGTCTCGCATTTCCAGCATCTCGTCGAGCGCGAGGGTGCGCCGTGGAACGCGGCGACTGCGATACGCGGCGCGCAGGAGCGCCTGCCGTCGATCGTGATGACGGCGCTCGTCACCGGCCTCGGCTTGCTGCCGCTCGCGCTCGGCACCGGGAACCCGGGCCGCGAGATCGAGGGCCCGATGGCACTGGTGATCGTCGGCGGTCTGACCACGTCGACACTGCTCAACCTGTTGGTGCTGCCGACGTTGTTGCTGCGATTCGGACGGTTCGAGTGGAGCGCGGCGGTGTAGGAGGACCGCGGCTCAGGCGACGCCGACCACCGACGCCGCCCAATCCACGAGAAACCGCAGCCGAGGCACGAGCAGCCGGTGTGCCTCATCGAAGCTCACCCACCGCCCTTCATGATGCTCGGCGCGGCCGAGCTCGGGATTGATCGGCAGCATGATCCGCGCGGTGCGGGTCTCGGCAAGGTAGTAGCGTGCGACCTTGCCGCCGGCGTAGGGCGCCGTGTCGCGGAAGCCTTCGCCCCAGGGGAACTCGAGATCGGCAAGATCGGCTTCCTCGCGCGCTTCCCGCAACGCCGCGGCAAGTGACGCCTCGCCGGGCTCAATGCGGCCCTTCGGGAAATCCCAGTTGCGATACGCGCGCAGTAACAGCACTCGCCAGCCGGCACGGGTATGTCGGAGCGGGACGACGCCCGCAGAGCGCTCGGGGCTGCGATCGACCGGCGTCACGCTGTTTTCGGTCCGGGGACGCGGAACCTTTTCATGGTGTAGCGCTCCTTTGTTCACTCTGCCTCTCGCGGAGTACGACCGCGGTGCTCCGTCGATCCCCATCTCCGCGAGAAACCATTCAGGCCGCGAGGGCTTGCCTCGCCCCCGGACCTCGCACCCCGTGGGTCGTACCTTCGTTTACAACTCCGGCTGCGGATCCACGATAGCATCTTCCACTCGAAATCATGCCGCTTCACGTCCAGCCCGACTACGAGGGCGGCAGCATCGTCAATCTGATGGCGACGCTCGCCGCCGGGCTCGGAGCGTCCGCGCCCTACGCGCCGCTCGCCGAGCTGCCCATTGTCGAGGTGCGCGAGGCACGCAATGTCGTGCTGCTCGTCGTCGATGGCCTGGGCGCCCGCTGGCTTGCACGGCTTGCGCCCGACGGGGCGTTACGCGCCCGCCAGCGCGCGGTGCTGACTTCCGTCTTTCCTTCCACGACCGCCACCGCGGTCACGACGTTCCTCACGGGCCTGGCGCCCGCGCAGCACGGCCTCACCGGCTGGCACATGTACTTCCGCGAGCTCGGCGCGGTCGCTGCGATTCTTCCGCTCACCCTCCGCCCCGGCGGCCAGTCGATCGCCACGAAGGGTGTCGCGCCCGAGGGCCTCTTCGGCTACGCACCCTTCGTCGCGAAGATCGCTGCGAGCGGATTCGTGGTCTCGCCGGAGTCGATCGTGAACTCACCGTTCAACGTGCGGCACTCCGGCGCCGCGCGCCGTGTGGGGTATCGTTCGCTGGACGGGCTGCTCGATGCGACCGCGGCGATCGTTCGCAGGGGCCGCGAGCGGCAGTACGTGTACGCGTACTACTCGGAGATCGACGCGACCGCGCACAAACACGGCATGGCGAGCGAAGCGATCGCGGCCGAGGTCGCGAAGCTCGACGCCGCGTTCGGGCGCTTCCTGGCGAGTATCGCCGGAACCGACACGCTGGTGCTGGTCACGGCCGACCACGGCTTCGTGGATGTCGCGCCCGGCCATCAGATCGAGCTTGCCGATCACGGCGCGCTCGCCGAGATGCTCGTGCTGCCGCTGTGCGGCGAGCCGCGCGTCGCCTATTGCTACGTCCATCCGGGGTGCGAAGCGCAGTTCGAGCGCTACGTGGCGACGGTCTTCGCCGACGCAGCCAGCCTTTTTCGCAGCCAGGATCTTCTTGCGCAGGGCTGGTTCGGGCCCGGCGTGCCGCACCCACGCCTGCACGAGCGGGTCGGGCACTACACGCTCGTCATGAAGGACGGCTACGCGATCCGCGATCTCCTGCTCGACGAGAGGCGCCACGACCAGATTGGCGTGCACGGCGGCGCCACCGAGGATGAGATGCTGGTGCCGCTCGTCGTTGCGCACGTGTGAGCGCCGGCGACGCACCCCCGCCGCGCCGCTTCAGCCACGTCGTCGGGTTCGACGACGCCCCGTTCGACCGTTCGCATCGTGGCGACGTGCTCGTCGTCGGAACCGTCTATGCAGGCACGCGTCTCGAGGGGATCCTCGCCGGCAAGGTGCGGCGCGACGGTGCAAACGCCACGCGAGTGCTCGCGGACCTCATCGCCCGATCGCGTTTCCGCGCGCACCTGCAGCTCGTCCTGTTGCAGGGCATCGCCTTCGCCGGCTTCAACGTCGTCGACATCCACGCCCTCAAGGGCGCGCTCGGCCTGCCGGTGCTCGTCGTGGTGCGCAGGCGTCCGAACCTGGAGCGGATCCGCCGCGCGCTTCTCGACCACGTTCCCGGTGGGAAGAGGAAATGGTCGCTCATCCAACGGGCCGGGCCGGTCGAGCCGGCCGCCGGTCTCTACGTGCAGCGCGCTGGCCTTGCGCTCCCCGCCGCCGAGCGCGTGCTCGGCGCGCTCGCGGTGTCCGGCCGGCTGCCCGAACCTTTGCGAACCGCACACCTCGTCGCCGGCGGGATCGCGACCGGCGAGAGCCGGCATCGTGCGTAGGAGGCGCAGAGCGTACCAACTTCCCTACAGCATACGGGCCTTCCGTTCTTCGGCCACCTGCCGCCGGGGTTTAGAATCGCGGGCAACGGCGCGAACAGCGCCCACGATTCAGGGAGCCCTCGATGAAGACCCGCACCGCTTCGATTCTCGCCACGCTAGCGCTCGCCGCCTTCGCTTCCGGCTGTGCGACGACGCGGCCGGCCGGCACCGACGAAGTGAGGATCGTCCCGCCCGCGGCCCTGCCGCAGGGGGGCTACACGCTGGTCCACCGCATCTGGATCGAGAACTGGCACGTGCCGTTCTATGTGCCGTGGTTCGACACCCAAGAGGAGGCGGTCGCGGCTTTGCAGGCGCAGGCGGCAATGCGCGGTGCCGACGCCCTCACCAACGTCTCGTGCATCCCCGTGACCGCCTGGTACCGCTCGCTCCAGTATTTCTGCCACGGCGATGCGGTGAAGCTCAAGCCCGCGACGGAGAGACCTTTCTTCGCCACGCCGTCAATCTGATCGCGCACACCGCCGCACACCGGCGCACACCGGCGAGCCTGTACCTGCGAGACGGCGCCCGTCGCAGGGCGGAAAAGAGGCGGCTCCGGCGCTTGCGCTGGGGATCCGAACCCCGAAGGCGGCCATCGCGAAGGGGGGCGGCCGCTTGCGGCGGCTCTCGGGTCGCATCCCCAATGTCGCCTTGGGCCCTGCTCCGCCTCGGCCAGCCGCAACCGCGCGTGCTCCCCGATCGCCGAGAAAATGCCCCCGGCGCGGACGGGTGATTTTCTCGTTCGGCGTGCCGCGTTTGCTCGGACCTCCGCGCTCGGGCAGAATCCCCACCGGATGTGCGCGTGCCAGCGCGGGCGAACGCGCCCCGCCGATAGCGAGGCCGGGGACGCCCGGCGCTTTCATTCAAGCGATGCTCGTCGCAGGACGCGACGGCGCTCGCAACAGCGTTTTCAAGACTCACCGGAGATTGCCGCCATGCCGGATCCGATCACCCTCGAGATGCTGAAAAGCACCAAGCTTGCCACCGAGCTCGACGAAGGGCAGACCCAGGCCCTTGCGAAGCACTGCACCGTGCGCGACCTCAAGGACGAGGAGATTCTCTGCGACGAAGGGAGGAGCGACAACCGCGTCCACGCCATTGTGAGCGGCGCGCTCGCCGTGGCGAAGCGCCAGCCGAACGGCGAGTGGCTCAACCTCAACGTGCTCACCAAGGGGGATCTCGCGGGCGAGCTCGCGTTCATGGACGGCAAGCCGCACTACGCCGCGCTGCGCGCGATGGGCCCGACGCGCGTCGTGAGCCTCTCGCGCGACGAGCTCGAGCGCATGCTCGACACCGAGCCGGTCGTCGTGTATCGCGTCATGCGCTCGATCTTCCGGGTCGTCCACGGCATCCTGCATCGGATGGGTGCACAGCAGTCCGAGCTGACCAATTACATCTACAAGCTGCACGCCAAGTACTGAGAGGGCGGGCGCACCATCGGCGGCGCGGCTGTGAGCGATGACCGCCACGCCCGCGCAAGGTGGCGTGCGCACTCCCGACGTTTTCTCAGGCCCGTTCATGAAGCCTCGTCACAAGCGCATCGCGTTGATCGTCGGCGGCCTGGCCGCGCTCGGTGTGGCGGCGGCGCTCGTGTTGAACGCGTTCCAATCGAACCTCGTGTTTTTCTTCAGCCCGTCGCAGGTGTTCGCGAACCAGGCGCCCAGAGGCAAAGCATTCCGAGTCGGCGGCCTGGTGGAGCAGGGCAGCGTCAAGCGCCGGCCCGACGGTCTCACGGTCGAGTTCAGAGTGACGGATACGGCGCAGGCGATCCCGGTCACCTACACGGGGATCCTTCCCGATCTGTTCAAGGAAGGCAAAGGGGTCGTGGCGCAGGGCAAGCTCGGCGCTGACGGCGTTTTCCGCGCGACGGAGGTGCTGGCCAAGCACGACGAGAACTATATGCCGCCGGAAGCGCAGCACGCCGTCGAGCAAGCGCAAAAGGCGCAAAAGACCATCAAGGCGAACTGAGCGGCACAGAACCGCGAAGGCGCCACCACGCCGAGGCAGTGAGTGATCGAAGGAACCGTCCCACCGACGCAACGCGGGAATCGAAGGCGACGGACTGGAGCATGCGGGCTTCGTTTCGTGCCTGGGCGCCTTAGCGCCCGGACCGTGAATCCCGTGGGCAGGCGTTTTCCGTGATCCCCGAGATCGGCCATTTCGCGCTCATCCTCGCGTTGCTCCTCGGCATCGTGGCGGGCACCCTGCCGCTCATCGGTGCCGCGAAGCGGGTCCCCGCGTGGATGGCGCTCGCACGGCCGGCCTCGCACGGGCAGTTCCTCTTTGTCGCCATCGCGTTCGCCTGCCTCGTGTGGTCGTTCATGTCCGACGACTTCTCGGTCCTGAACGTCGCTTCCAACTCGAACTCCAAGCTGCCGCTTGCCTACAAGATCGCCGCCTCGTGGGGCTCCCACGAGGGCTCGATGCTGCTGTGGGTGTTCATGCTCTCGGCATGGTCGGTGGCCGTGGCGGTGTTCTCGCGGCATCTCCCGGAGGAGATGGTTGCGCGCGTGCTCGGCGTCATGGGCCTGGTGTCGGTCGGCTTCCTGCTCTTCATCCTGACCACGTCGAACCCCTTCGAGCGCCTGCTTCCCCCGGCGCCGGACGGCCGCGATCTGAACCCGCTCCTGCAGGACCCGGGCATGGTGTTGCACCCGCCGATGCTCTACATGGGTTACGTCGGCTTCTCGGTCGCGTTCTCGTTCGCGGTCGCGGCGCTGCTCGGCGGCAAGCTCGATGCCACCTGGGCACGCTGGTCGCGCCCCTGGACGACGGTCGCCTGGTGCTTCCTCACTGGCGGTATCGCGCTGGGCAGCTGGTGGGCGTACAAGGAACTCGGCTGGGGCGGGTGGTGGTTCTGGGACCCGGTGGAAAATGCCTCGTTCATGCCGTGGCTCGTGGGCACCGCGCTCATGCATTCGCTCGCGGCGACCGAGAAGCGCGGCAGCTTCAAGAGCTGGACGGTGCTCCTCGCCATCTGCGCCTTCTCGCTGTCGCTGGTCGGCACGTTCCTCGTGCGCTCGGGCGTGCTCACGTCCGTCCATGCGTTCGCGACGGATCCGCAGCGCGGCGTCTTCATCCTCGCGTTCCTGGTGCTCGTGATCGGTGGGTCCCTCGCGCTCTATGCCTGGCGCGCGCCCAAGGTCGGGCTGGGCGGCCGCTTCGCGCCGGTTTCGCGCGAATCGACGCTGCTTGCAAACAACGTGCTGCTCGTCGTGGCGGCGGCGTCGGTGCTGCTCGGCACGCTCTACCCGCTGCTCCTCGACGCGCTCGACCTCGGCAAGATCTCCGTCGGTCCGCCGTATTTCGACACCGTGTTCGCGCCGATCATGGCGCCGCTCGTGTTCCTGATGGGCGTCGGACCGATCATGCGCTGGAAGGAGGCCTCGATCCCCGACCTGGTCAGCCGACTCAAGTGGGCGCTCGCGGTCGCACTCGTCGCCGCGCTGTTGCTGCCGCTGACGCTCGGGAGCTGGAAGCCGCTCGTCGCCTTCGGCCTTTTCCTTGCGCTTTGGGTCGTCGCGGCTTCGGTCGTGAGTGTGAAGGAGCGCGTTCGGAATGCGCCCGCCGGCGCCAAGCTCGCGCGCCTCGCGCAGCAGCCGCGCGGCTACTGGGGGATGCTGCTCGCGCATGTCGGTGTCGCGGTGTTCATCGTCGGCGTCACGCTCGTGAAGGGTTACGAAACCGAGCGCGACGTGCGCATGGACGTCGGCGACACGGTGACGGTGAACGGCTACGTGTTCAAGTTCGAGGGCACAAGAGAGATCAGCGGCGCGAACTATCGCGGCGCCCGCGCGACGGTGGATGTCTCCAAGGACGGCCGCTTCGTCGAGAAGCTCCACCCGGAGAAGCGCGTCTACAACGTGCAGCAGAACCCGATGACCGAGGCGGCGATCGACTCCGGCATCACCGGCGATCTGTATGTCTCGCTCGGCGAGCCGGTGGGCGAGCGCGGCGCGTGGAGCGTGCGCGTCTATCACAAGCCGTTCGTGAACTGGATCTGGGGCGGCTGCGTGATGATGGCGCTCGGCGGCTTCCTCGCGATCTCCGACCGGCGCTATCGCGTCGCGGTAAGGCGCGACGAGGCGCTGGGCATGTCGCGCGGCGCAACCGCCTGAGAAACATGGGCACGACGCGATGAAGCGCGCCATCTGGTTTCTGCTGCCGCTCGCGGTCTTTCTGCTGATCGCCGGCTTCCTGCTTCGCGGGCTCGGATTGAATCCGCGGGAAGTGCCCTCGCCGCTCATCGGCAAGCCTGCACCGCCGTTCGAGCGGGCGCAGCTCCACGAGCCGGCGAAGGCGTTCTCGCAGAAGGACATGCTCGGCCAGGTCTGGCTCCTGAACGTGTGGGCCTCGTGGTGCGTCGCCTGCCGCGAGGAGCACCCCGTTCTCGTGGAATTGGCGAGGAGGAAGGCGGTGCCGATCGTCGGCCTCAACTACAAGGACAAGCCCGACGAGGCGTTGGCCTGGCTCAAGCAGTTCGGCAATCCCTACATGCTTTCCGCGGTGGACAGCGACGGCCGCG
>Ga0209253_10000771_pt1 | contig 27958 bp, 20 predicted proteins | sample FrelakmetBRP12BR_FD_187145 | JGI IMG/M metagenome (GOLD analysis project Ga0209253, IMG submission 187145) | Freshwater lake sediment microbial communities from the University of Notre Dame, USA, for methane emissions studies - BRP12 BR (SPAdes)... | ecosystem: Environmental > Aquatic >...
GGTGTGGAAGCCGGTGTACTGCGCGCCGGTGGTCTTGACGGTGGGGGCGATCGGGTAGGCATTGACGCCCATCCACGTGAAGCTCGACTCGTGGCAGGCATTGCAGCCGCTGGTCACCCCGTTGTGGATCTGTGCGGACGTTGGCGGCGGCGTCGCGAACAGCGATCCGGGCGCGGTCCGGGTTGCCGATGCCGGCACCGGCCCGGGTGGCGTCGAGGCCAGGTGGCAACTCTCGCAGTCCGTGCCGACAGGAATATGCGAATTCGGCCCCATCGGCGCGGTCGGCGGCTGCACCACGATGCTGCGCACGCCATAGAACGACGCGCCAGTGATGGAGGGCCCGTGACAGGCCACGCAGTTGCTCGTAATGCCTGCATGGCTCATCTGGCCGTTGGCGAACGTGGTTGCGCCGATCGACGCTGCGCCGGCTGCCGGGATCAGTTGCGCCGGAATCGCGTTCGAGTGGCAGTTCTCGCAGACGTCGGAGGTCGGCAGGTGCGGCGGCGTGAGTCCCACGTTGGTCTTGGGCGTGACGCCGATGAAGCTGCCCGCAGTCACGCCCGGGCCGTGGCAGGCTGCGCAATTGCTGGTGATGCCGGCGTGGCTCATTCGGCCGCCGGCAAACGAATCGGCCGGTGTCGTCGCGCCGTTGGCAGGAACCAGCCGCGAGGGCGCGGTGTGGCAGGCCTCGCAGTTCTCCGAGACCGGAATGTGCGGCGGCGAGGTGAGCGAGGACTTGATCTGCACGCCGAAGAACGACGACGCCACCGACGGCGAATGGCACTGGGCGCAGTTGCCGGTGTAGCCGGTGTGGTCCATCTGCGCGCCGGTGAAGGATCCGCCGCTGCCGATGTTGATGTGGCAGGACTCGCACCGCGACGCGGCGAGCGTCGGTATGTGGTTCGCAGGCCGTGTAATGGCGGCAAACGAGACGGTCGAATGGCAAGTGCCGCACGACGCGGTCGTCTGCGGGTGATTCCTCGACTTGCCGGTCGCGCGCACGCCGTTGTGGCAGGAGTTGCAGCTGTCAAGCTGCACCATCGCGTGATTGAAGCGCACGAAACCGAAGCCCGCCGTCGAGTGGCAGACATCGCAGTTTTCCGCGGTCTGTATGTGGGTCACCGGCTTCGCGGTCGCACTGCGCGGGTTGTTCTGCTCGTGGCAGGTGGCGCAGCTGCGCGAGGTGCCCTTGAAGATGCCCTTGATGTGGCAGGTCTCGCAGCGCACCACCTCGTGCGCCCCGGTCAGCGGATAGCCGGTGGTCTGGTGGTCGAATCCGGTCTGACCGGCCTGCGCCGAAGCCCGTCCCGAGGCCAGCGACAGGGCGATACCTGCCGCCACCGCGATCAGCGCCAGCAGGCCCACGATCAACGTCGACGTGGTTCGTCGCAAACTCGAAATGCGTGTCATGTCGGCCCTCCGGCCGTGGGCCACAATTTCGTGTCGGAGCGCAGGGTCGGCAGCGACAGGGCCGCAGCCGGCCAGCCGCTCAGCGCGCGTGGCGCGACGGCCCCGACGCTCGACGCGGCGCCGCCGCGCGAACGGATCGTCTTGAACGACGCCGTCACGTGGCATTGCTCGCACTGCCGGCCATAGGTTCCGTCGTGGACATCGTTCTTCACATGGCAGCTGTAGCAGCGCGTGGACGCGATGACCTTGCCTTCCATCGGCTGCGTGTGGCAGGCCTTGCAGGCCACGCCCTTGTGCTTGCCGTCGAGCACGTACTTGGTGCGCTTGTCGTGGTCGAAGTCCCACGCCTTCCAGCTGCGCGCGTTGTGGCACGGCTCGCAGGCCGGCCCCAAGGTCTTCTTGTGCACGTCATCCTTCAGGTGGCAGGCCACGCAGGCGATCTTCGCGTCCTTGAAACGCGGGCTCTTGTGGCATTCCTTGCACTCGACCTTGTCATGCTTGCCCAGCAGCGGGAAGCGGGTCAGCCCATGGTCGAAGAGCGTGGTCTTCCAGTCGCGGTCGTTGTGGCAGGTCTCGCACTTCGTGCCTTGCTGGCCCTCGTGCTTGTCGTGTTTCTTGTGGCACGCGTAGCAGTCCATCGGCGTGTCGCGGTAATGCTTGAGGTCGACGTGGCAGTCCTTGCACAACACCTTCTTGGCCGCGTGCGCGTTGCGCAGCTTGAAGCGCGACTTGTCGTGGTCGTAGCGCGTCACGTTCTTCCAGTCACGCTCGATGTGGCAGGCCTCGCACTTCGTGCCCAGCGTGGCCTCGTGCTTGTCGTCCTTCTTGTGGCAGCCGATGCAGTCCTTCGGCGCCTCCTTGTAGTTGGTGCTCTTGTGGCAGTCGGCGCACTTGGTGTCGATGTGCTTGCCCAGCAGCGGGAACTTGGTCTTGTCGTGGTCGAACTTGCCCTTTTCCTTCCAGCCGGCTTCTGAATGGCAGGCTGCGCAATCGCGGCCCAGGCCGCCCTTGTGGCCCTTGATGCCGTCGTCGTCCTTCTTGTGGCAGTCGACGCACGCGGTGCCGGCCTTGTCCTTGTACAGATGGCCGGTGTGGCAGTCGGCGCACTTGGTGGTGCGGTGCTTGCCGCGCAGCGCGTACTTGGTGTCGTTGTCGTGGTTAAACGTCGCGGGCTTCCAGGCCTTGGCGCCATGGCAGGCCTCGCACTTCTCGCCATACAGGCCCTTGTGCCCCTTGGCGCCATCGTCGTCCTTCTTGTGGCAGCCGATGCAGGTGCGCGGCGCGGCCTTGTAATCGTCGCCCTTCTTGTGGCAGTCGACGCACTTGGCGTCGGCGTGCTTGCCCTTCAGCGCAAAGCGCGTCTTGTCGTGGTCGAACTTGGCCTCCTTCCAGTCGCTCTCGGTGTGGCAGTCGGCGCACTTCGGGCCCAGCGAGCCCTTGTGCACGTCGTCCTTCTTGTGGCAGGCATTGCAGTCCGACGGTGACTCCCAGTACTTCTTCTTCGGCTCGTGGCACTTCTCGCACTCGACCTTCGAATGCTTGCCATGCAACTGGTAGTCGGTCTGAGCGTGGTCGAACTTCTGCTTGTCGAGGTCGACGATGCGCGCCCCGCGCCCCTTGTGGTCGGTGTGGCAGGAACGGCAGGCCTGGGGTTTGAGTCGCCCGTGGTAACCGGTACGCTCACGCATGTCCTGCCCCACTTCCTTGTGGCAGTCCATGCACAGCCGATCCTGCGCAGCGCGATCGAAGCGCACGTGGCATTTCGAGCATTCCTCTTCCCACTTGGCGTGACCCTGGATCAGGTCGCCCGGGCGCAGCACCGACTCGACGTTCTGCGCCAACGCCGGTGCAAGGACGGCCACCGTCAACAACAGGGCGAACAGCCACCGGAAGGGGTTCGAACGGGAGCGAGGGCGCCAAAACGACAATCCGGTACTCGTCAGTACGCGTGCACGGCAACTACATGCACGATCGCACTGATGACCAGGAGATAGATGAACGGCAGATGCGCCAGATGCCACAGTGCGAACAGTCTCTCGTAAGCTGCGTATTGCGCGACCCGAACCACGGCGTTCAGGTATTGGTCGACCAGCCGGCGCGCACGCCGGCTGCGGCGCCGCAGATCGGCCGGACTCCAGCTGTATTTCGCGGCCAGCTTGCGCAACGGCCGCTGCAGTTCGATGACGCAGCGTACATAGGTGATCCACTGTTCGATGGGCAGCAACGTGACCTGGCGCAGGTGCGTCGCCCAGGTCGGGTTCGAGCGCAGTTCATTGTGCTCGAAGGCCAGCAACCGCTTTTCCACTTGGGGCGAGAAATGCAGCCGCGAGCGTGCAGTTGTCTCGACAAGTCCAGCCCGCTCGCGCAAGCTGTGCAGCGACGTGCGTTCACCATGCAGGCCGCGGTGAATCCGCACATAGATGAACCGGCCGATCACGCCGCTGACCACAACAACGCCCATGCTGTACAGCGCCACGCCCGCGTTCAGCGATCGGGTCTCGAAGCCCGAGTGCACCAGGATCAGCCAGGGCCCGCCGATGCCCATCACGAGGTGGAACCAGAACCATCCCTTCACCTTGCCAAGGCCTCGCATGAAGCCCACGTACTTGCGCAGCGGGTAGACGAACAACGCGAGCATCATCGAGCCGCCCACGACACCGATCCAATAAGTGGTGTCGTCGGTGGGCTTGAACAGCCCCATGTGACTGATCTTCCAGGCGGCAAAGACGAGTGCAGCCAACAGCAGATATAGAAGGATGTCGCCGAGCGCGGGCTCTTCGGCGCTGATGACCTTGCGCGGCGGTACGGTGGCCCCGAGCTCAGCCTCGGCGGCATCGGGCTTCACGGCCACGCGTGCGGCCACAACAGCCTTGGATGTCTCGGGCAGCGCACGCCGCGCCCGCCGCCTGGCGCGCGGTAGGACCGTTTCGTCCAGCGGTTCGGCGCCGGGCGCCGTCTTCACGAGTGCAGCGGTGTTCATAGGTTACGAGCGGCCTGCTGTTGGCGGAACCACGTAGGCCCCGTCTGGCAAGGTGATGATTTTATATGTGCAAAACGTACTTTTGGTGCGAGGTCATTGTCACACCGGCAAAGTCCCGGCTACGTATGCAAAGGTTGCAGCAGGTGCGGAGGTGAGCATGGCCCATCCGCAAAGTCTGACCGATTCGAATTAAGGCAACTTGAGTCAGCGGTCGGCGACTGTGAAATGCAACTCAGCCATGAAGGCGATTCGTCCCGACGGCTGTCGCTGCGAACGGGCTGCCTCGACTCGAGTGACATCACGATAGGCTGAACAAGCCGCGCCCACGTTACTGATCGTGTCCAGGTGGCAGGTGCATGCCATAGAGATGTCTCGGACCGGCCCTGGCGCCTCGACCCACATTGCGGCAGTCGCGGTGGCAGAACATTTGCGCACGAAGCACTCGATACGCGCATGACTTGGCGCTGAAGCTTAAGCGTTCTTGAGAGTACTCAACCCTGTGAGCCTGCTTCAGAGTGCTTAAGTCGCGGCTTGATCGCTGATCTCCCCCCTCATCCGCCTGCCCCCGTCGGGTCACCGCATCATGCTGCTAACGGTGCGGACAGCGTTCGCCGGCCACGGCGATCATGCGGCCGTCGACCGCCTCCACCCATGCCCACGCACGCAGCCGGACGGGCTTGGCCGTCTCGGGCCAGCGCAGTGCCTGCAGGGATCGTACGGGCCGGCCGGTCTGCAAGCCGTCCAGGTCGATCGGCCCGGCCACCGTGCGCACCAGATGGCGCAGGATCGGTGTGTCATCGGTTCCCTCGGGCACGGTCTCGATCAATGCGACCCAGCCGCTGCTGCTTCGCGGCGCCGCGCCCTTGGCTTCGAATTGCAGGCCGAAATAGCCGTTCCACGCCGGTCCGGCCTTGACGCGCAGGCTCAACCCCGACGCGTCGCGCAGGCGTGTGCGCAGTGTCGCCTCTTGCCCATCGGCAAGGTTCGAGCCCAGGGCGCGAATCGCGCGATCGCGTGCTTCAGGTGGGGCAGCCGAAGACAGCGCGGCCTCGTCTCCACGCGACGAGGGCACGATCCAGTCGAAGGCGAGCGATTGCGAACGGGCGGCGGCATCGCTTGGCGCCGTGGTCCAGCACCCTGGGCAGTCCGCGCTGATGAAGCGCTCGACGATGATTGTCCCGGGCCCTGGGCAGTCAAGTGGTGAATCAAGCGCCTGTGCACCGGTGGCGATGAGCGCGGCTCCTAGAATCCATGGATGCATGGCACCCATTCTCAGGGCAATGAGAACGATCTCTTGCCGAGCCCCGCTTCACCTCTGCTCGCCCATCTGAACGCCGAGCAGTTGGCGGCGGTGACGCTGCCCGCGCAGCCGGCGCTGATCCTCGCCGGCGCCGGCTCGGGCAAGACACGCGTGCTGACCACCCGCATCGCCTGGCTGCTGGCCACGGGCCAGGTGTCGCCAGGCGGCGTACTCGCGGTGACCTTCACCAACAAGGCGGCCAAGGAGATGCTGACACGCCTGTCGGCGATGCTGCCGATCAGCGTGCGCGGCATGTGGATCGGCACCTTCCACGGCCTGTGCAACCGTTTCCTGCGCGCGCACTGGAAGCTGGCCGGCCTGCCGCAGTCGTTCCAGATCCTCGACAGCGCCGACCAACTTTCTGCGGTGAAGCGCGTCATCAAGGCGATGAACCTCGACGAGGAGCGTTTCGTGCCCAAGCAGGTGAGCTGGTTCATCGCCGGCAGCAAGGAGGAGGGCCTGCGACCCAACGACGTGGTCGTGCGCGACCCGCAGACGCGCAAGCTGGTCGAGATCTTCCAGGCCTATGACGATCAATGCCAGCGCGAGGGCGTGGTCGACTTCGCCGAGCTGATGCTGCGCTGCTACGAGCTGCTGCGCGACAACACCACGCTGCGCGAACACTATCGACACCGCTTTGCCCATGTGCTGGTCGACGAGTTCCAGGACACCAATCGGCTCCAGTACCAGTGGCTGAAGATGTTTGCACCTCCGCCGGCGGCAGGGCTCGCCGAGGAGCGAGGCGCGCGGGTGCAGGGCGTGTTCGCAGTCGGCGACGACGACCAGAGCATCTACGCATTCCGCGGTGCGCAGGTCGGCAACATGGCCGACTTCGAGCGCGAGTACCGCGTGCCGCAGGTCATCAAGCTGGAACGCAACTACCGCTCGTTCGGCAACATCCTCGACACCGCCAATGCATTGATCGCGCACAACGCACGGCGTCTGGGCAAGAACCTGCGCACCGAGGCCGGACCGGGCGAGCCGGTGCGCGTGCTCGAGGCCAACAGCGACTACGCCGAGGCACAGTGGTTGCTGGAGGAACTGCAGCAACTGCACCGCAGCGGCACGCCGCGCAGCGAACTGGCGCTGCTGTACCGCAGCAACGCGCAAAGCCGTGTGCTGGAGAGCGCGCTGTTCAACGCCGGAGTGCCGTATCGCGTCTATGGCGGACTGCGATTCTTCGAGCGCGCCGAGGTCAAGCATGCGCTGGCGTACCTGCGGCTGATCGAGAACCCGAACGATGAGACGGCCTACCTGCGGGTCGTCAATTTCCCGACGCGGGGCATCGGTGCGCGCAGCATCGAACTGCTGCAGGATATTTCCCGCGCCAGCGGGCGCAGCCTGTACCAGAGCGCCGGCGCGCTGACGGGCAAGGCCGGAGTCAACCTAGGGGCCTTCAATGCGCTGGTCGACGCGATGCGCGAGGCCACGCGCGGCCTGACGCTGCGCCAGATCATCGAGCATGTGCTGTCGGCCACCGGGCTGATCGATTTCTACCGTACGGAAAAGGAAGGCGCCGACCGCATCGAGAACCTCGAGGAACTTGTGAACGCCGCCGAGGCCTTCGTGACCCAGGAGGGGTTCGGCAAGGACGCCGTGGCGCTGCCGGTCGATGAGACCGCGGGAGCCATCGCGACCGGGCTGCCCGAGGCCGTGGCACCGGTGGCGCTCACGCCGGATGCCGAGACCGGCGAGATCGTCTCCCCGCTCGCCGCCTTCCTGACGCACGCGGCGCTGGAGGCTGGCGACAACCAGGCTCAGGCCGGGCAGGACGCCGTGCAGTTGATGACCGTGCACTCGGCCAAGGGCCTGGAGTTCGATGCCGTGTTCATTACCGGCCTGGAGGAGGGGCTGTTCCCACACGAGAACTCGCTGTCGGACCCCGACGGCCTGGAGGAAGAGCGACGCCTCATGTACGTGGCCATCACGCGCGCGCGCAAGCGCCTGTACCTGAGCTTCAGCCAGACGCGCATGCTGCACGGGCAGACGCGCTACAACGTGAAGAGCCGGTTCGTCGAAGAGCTGCCCGAGGTTGCACTGAAGTGGCTGACGCCGCGCAACCAGGGTTTCGGGTCGGGTTATGCGCGGCAGTACCAGGAGGCCTGGGCGCGCGGCAGCGGGCTCGGCTCGATGATCGGCGCGGGCCGTGTCGACCCGCGGCCGTCGACGCTCGAGTCGAATCGGTCGATCGAGACCGGCCTGGCTGGACCCTCGCTTCGCGTCGGCCAGAGCGTGTTCCACAACAAGTTCGGCGAAGGCGTGATCCTCACCCTCGAAGGTGGCGGCACTGACGCGCGCGCCCAGGTGAACTTCGGCCGGCATGGCGCCAAGTGGCTGGCGCTGTCAATCGCCAAGCTGACACCGATTCCGGCTGCGTGATGCCGGGTGTTCCGGGACCGACCCGATTCAGGCGCGCGGAATTGTGGCCGGCGTCTCGCCCTCGGGCCGAACGCCATCGTCGTCCTCGGTGCCGAAACTGTCGACGAAACTGAACCACAACGACACGTAGAACGCGCTGGAGAAGATCAGGCCCGCTGGCAGCCCGATGGCACCCACCAACTGGCGCAGGCCCAGCAGGCTGAACAGCACCGCCGCGATCGCGCCGAACAGCGCCACTGCCACGGTCCAACCCAGGCTGTAGACGAAGAACGCCCCGCGCGCATTCCACAGCGCGAGCGTGCTGGAGAACAGGGCCTGAGTTGCCGACTGACGCCCCCAATGCGCCAACGCCGGTGCGTGCCAGTACGGAATCGACACCGCGACGATCAATCCGACTCGAAGCAGCAATCCCGTCAGCAAGAGCGGATCGCCGAGCGCGGATTCGAGCTCCTCGCGGCCGACATCGGCCTTGGCCATCGCCTGCTGCAGGCGTTCGAACGCGCCGCCGTCGGCCCAATGGCTGAGCATCAGCACAGCGACCGACGCCACGCCATAGCCCAGGCACAGTTTGAGCAGGGCGCCGCGCCCTGGTGCGTCGCGGCGCAGCGGCGCCAGAAATACCATCGGGCCCATGCTTTCGTCGCGCAATGCGGCGCGCGTGGCGGCCATGAAGCCCAGTGTCAGCAGCGGCAGGGTTGCCATGCCGAGCACGCCGCCAACCAGTGGCACAGCCATCAGCAACATGGCGCCGATCAGGAAGATCAGGAACAGCCCGGTGAATCCGAATGGTCGCCGGAAGTACAGGCGCAGGCCGTCGCGCAACCAGGTCCAACCCTGTCGGGGGGTAACGGCGTGCAGTTTGAGTCCCATGGGGCGCAGTTTCGCTCAACGCGGCGGATGCCACGGCACGGCGATCCGCTCGCGCAGCAGGTGTTCGAAGTGGCGGGGATCCTTGGGCTCGAGCAGTCTGGCTTCGCGCGGCAGGTGCAGGTCGGCCAGCCGTGACAACCAGAACCGCAATGCGGCCGCGCGCAGAAGCGCCGGCAGCAGGCGGTGCTCCGAGGGTGTAAACGCGCGGCGTGCCTCGTACGCAGCCACCAGTGCGGTGGCGCGCGCCTCGTCGATGGCGGGCGAGATCGCATCGATGCACCAGTCATTGATGCACACGGCAACGTCGAACAGCAGCGTATCGACGCCCGCGAAATAGAAGTCGATGCATCCCGTCAGGATGTCGTGGCCGGTCGAATCGTCGAACAGCACGTTGTCGCGGAAGAGATCGGCGTGCACCGCTGCGCGGGGCAGCCCCGCATAGGCCGCAGACGCGGCCAGTCGCCGCTGGAACACGAGTTCGGCGTCGAGCAGGTCGATCTCGTCGGTATCGACGAACGGCCGAATGCGCGGTGTGGTCTCCTGCCACCAGGTCAGTCCACGCAGATTGGGCTGCGCCAATTTGAAGTCGGCTGCCGCCAGATGCAGTCCGGCCAGCGTGGCACCGAGCTGGGAACAATGTTCGACGGTCGGTGTCTCGACATGCCGGCCTGCGAGCCTGGTGCACAACGCGGCCGGCTTGCCGCGCAATCGGTGCAGTATCTCCCCGGCCTGATCGGCGCAAGGCTCTGCCACCGGCATGCCCTGGCGAGCCAGGTGCTGCATCAAGCGAAGGTAGAACGGCAGCTGCTCGAACGTCAGCCGCTCGAACACCGTCAACACCCATAGCCCGCGGGTCGTCGTCACGAAGTAGTTCGTGTTCTCGATGCCCGCGCCGATGCCTTCGAGCGCCGTCAACTCGCCGACGCCGAGGCGCTCGAGCCAAGGGCGCACGTCGTCATCGGCCAATTCGGTGAAGACCGCCATGCGCGCGCCTCGAATCACGCCGCCGGGGCGTCGGAGATCACGGTCAGAACGAGAACAGGTGCCAAAGGCTCTGACCGGCGAGGCCGCGGTGCTGGGCGGCGTCGCGCGCGGCGTCCGCAGGCACGATCTCGTACGGACGCGCGCCTGCGGCCTTCGGCGTCACCAGAATGCGCTGCACCTGCCCGCGCACACGCAACTCGTCGATGCGTACCGCGTCGTCCTCGAGCACGGTGCGCTTGACCTCGGGTTCGGCCCGACCCCCTGGTGCGGTCTGCGCCATCGCAGCGCCGGCGAAGAGCGCGAACAACAGCGCCGTGCGGGAGCGTTTCATGGCGGTGATTCTACGGCCGCGGTCGTGCCGGCTGCCGGCGGACAATGCCAACCATGACGCCCCCACGCTCACTTCGTTCGCGGGTCCACGGTCGGGCTTGCATGCCCGACCGGTTCGGCACGCGATCGCCAGCACGCGTGTGCTGGCTCACGTCGAGTCTCACCCCCGAGGGGGCGCAGGCCTCCCTTGAGACGGCTCGGCGTGAGGGCTGATATGAGCGAACACACGCTGCTGCTGGTCGACGGCTCGAGCTACCTCTATCGCGCCTATCACGCGATGCCGGATCTGCGCTCGCCGGACGGGTTCCCGACCGGTGCGATCCATGGCGTGGTGGCGATGATGAAACGCCTGCGCGAACAACTCGGCTCGGGCCATGCCGCCTGCGTGTTCGATGCCAAGGGGCCGACCTTTCGTGATGCCTGGTACGCCGAATACAAGGCGCACCGCGCGCCGATGCCCGAAGACCTGGTGCGCCAGATCGAGCCGATCCACGAAGTCGTGCGCCTGCTCGGTTGGCCGGTGCTCGAAATACCCGGCATCGAGGCCGACGACGCGATCGGCACGCTCGCACGCGTCGGCGCTCAGAGCGGCCACCGGGTGATCATCTCGACCGGTGACAAGGATCTGGCCCAACTGGTGAACGACCGCGTCACATTGATCAACACGATGAGCAACGAGACGCTCGATGTCGCCGGCGTTCAGGCGAAGTTCGGCGTGCCGCCGGAGCGGATCGTCGACTATCTGACGCTGGTTGGCGACGCTGTCGACAACGTGCCAGGCGTCGAGAAGGTCGGCCCGAAGACGGCGGCCAAGTGGATCGAGGAATACGGTTCGCTCGACGGCGTGATCGCGGCGGCCGGTTCGATCAAGGGCGTGGCGGGCGAGAACCTGCGCAAGGCCCTCGACTGGTTGCCCCTGGGCAAGCGGCTGATCACCGTGGCGACCGATTGCGACCTGGCGGCGCACCTCGCCCGCTGGCCCGAACTCGACGCATTGGCCCTGCGCGAGGTGGATCGACCGGCGCTGCTGGACTTCTTTCAGCGCTATGGTTTTCGCGCCTGGCGCAAGGAGTTGGAGTCAGACCTGGGCCTGGCACCGCCGCCTGCCGCCACGGCAGCCGTCGGCCGTTTCGACGAAGCGGCGCCGCCCGCGGTGCCCGACTCATCGGGGCTGAAGCGTCACTACGAAACGGTGCTGACCACCGGACGGCTGCAACACTGGATCGAGCGGTTGAAGGGTGCAGCACTGTGCGCGTTGGACACCGAGACCGATTCGCTGGATGGCATGCGCGCACGCATCGTGGGCGTGTCGTTCGCCGTCGAGCCTGGCGAGGCGGCCTATGTACCGGTGGCGCACGACTACCCGGATGCGCCGGAACAGCTGTCGTCCGACGCGGTGCTTTCGATGCTGAAGCCCTGGCTCGAGGATGCCGCCGCCGCCAAGGTCGGCCAGAACATCAAGTACGACACGCATGTCTTCGCCAACCACGGCATCGCGGTGCGGGGTTGGTGCCACGACACCTTGCTGGAGAGTTATGTGCTCGAGGCACACAAGCCGCACAGCCTGGAGAGCCTGGCCGAGCGGCACCTCAACCGCAAGGGCTTGAGCTACGAAGACCTGTGCGGCAAGGGCGCGAACCAGATCCCGTTCTCGCAGGTCGACGTGGCTCGCGCCACCGAATACTCGGGCGAGGACAGCGAGATGACGCTGCAGGTCCACCAGACGCTGTACCCGCGGCTGCAGCGCGAGGCGGGTCTGCTCCATGTGTACCGGGACATCGAGATGCCGGTATCGGCGCTGCTGGCGCGCATCGAGCGCCATGGCGTGTTGATCGACGTCCAGTTGCTGTCGCAGCAGAGTCGCGAACTCGCCGAGCGCATGGTGGCGCTGGAGCGGGAAGCATACGCATTGGCCGGGCAGCCGTTCAATCTGGGCTCACCCAAGCAGATCGGCGAGGTGCTGTTCGGCAAGCTCGGACTGCCGGTCAAGAAGAAGACGGCCAGCGGTGCGCCCAGCACCGACGAGGAGGTGCTGCAGGAACTGGCGGCGGACTACCCGCTGCCGGCCAGGATCCTCGACCATCGCAGCCTGTCCAAGCTCAAGGGCACCTACACCGACAAGCTGCCGCTGATGGTCAATCCGCGCACGGGCCGGGTGCACACCAACTATGCGCAGGCCGTGGCGGTGACCGGACGGCTCGCCAGCAACGACCCGAACCTGCAGAACATTCCGATTCGCACGCCCGAGGGCCGGCGCGTGCGCGAGGCCTTCATCGCGCCGCCCGGGCACCAGATCGTCAGCGCCGATTATTCGCAGATCGAGCTTCGAATCATGGCGCATGTCTCGGGCGACCCCGGACTCACGCGCGCCTTCGCCGAAGGCATGGACGTGCATCGCGCCACCGCGGGCGAGGTGTTCGCTGTCGCGCCGGCCGACGTCACGCCCGAGCAGCGGCGCTACGCCAAGACGATCAACTTCGGTCTGATCTACGGCATGGGCGCGTTCGGCCTGGCCAGCAGCCTCGGCATCGAGAAGGCGGCGGCGGCGACATACATCGACCGCTACTTCCAGCGCTTTGCCGGCGTGAAGCGCTACATGGACGACACCAAGCGCCAGGCGGCCGAGCGCGGCTACGTCGAGACGCTGTTCGGCCGCCGCATCGAACTGCCCGAGATCCGCGGAGGCAACGGGCCGCGCCGCGCCGGGGCCGAGCGACAGGCGATCAACGCGCCGATGCAGGGCACCGCGGCCGATCTGATCAAGCTGGCGATGATCGCCGTGCAGGGCGCCATCGACGCAGAGCAACGGCGCACCGCCATGGTGATGCAGGTGCACGACGAACTGGTGTTCGAAGTGCCCGACGACGAGCTGGAATGGGCCAGGACGGAAGTGCCTCGATTGATGGCCGGCGTGGCCCAGCTCTCGGTGCCGCTGCTCGCCGAGGTCGGCGTAGGGCATAACTGGGACGTGGCCCATTGACGTGAGGCCGGATGCGGCCGCCTGGCTTCGACCGCGGCGCTCGAAACCTACGCCACAATGGATCTTGAACGCAGCCGCGAACCGCGCTTGGTATGGCGCGGTTCGCCTTTTCTGAACCGCGCACGGCTTTGAACCTCGAGATGACGCTGCTCTACATCGTGCTCGCCACGCTGGCCGGAGGCGTGCTGTCGGTGGCCATTGCCGCGATGGTGACCGTGCAACTGCTCGGCCGCGTCGTCAAGCACATGGTGAGCCTGTCGGTCGGTGTGCTGCTGGGTACCGCGTTGCTGCATGTGCTGCCGGAGGCCTTCGAGAGCCAGGCTGGCGCGCATGCGCTGTTCGCCACGTTGCTGGCGGGTTTGTTGTTTTTCTTCCTGTTCGAAAAGGCCGAGCTGTACCGGCACGGCCATCACCACGAAGGCGACGGCCACCCGCATGACCACCACTACGACGAGCAACAGGCCGGACGCGGCGGCTGGACAGTCCTGGTCGGCGACAGCATCCACAACTTCTGCGATGGCATCATCATCGCCGCGGCTTTCCTGGCCGACGTGCGGCTGGGTGTGCTGACCGCGCTGGCCATCGTCGCGCACGAGATACCGCAGGAGGTCGGCGACTTCATCGTCCTGCTCAACGCGGGATTCTCACGCGCCAAGGCGTTGGCGTTCAACGCCCTGTCGGGCCTGGCCGCGGTGGTCGGCGGGATCCTCGGCTATTTCGTCGTGGGGCCCTGGCAGGAGCTGTTTCCGTACCTGCTGGTCGTTGCGGCCAGCAGCTTCATCTACGTCGCCGTCGCCGACCTGTTGCCGCAGTTGCAGCGGCCCCTGCCGATGCGCGAAACCATTGCCCAGGTGTCGTGGATCGTCGCCGGCCTGGTCGCCGTGCTGCTGATCGGCGGCCTGCACCGCTCCTGAGTCAGACCTTGGGCCAATCCACCCGGGACCGGGCTACTTGACCACGAGTACCGGCAGCGGGCTGTGCGTCAGCACGCGCGAGGTTTCGCTGCCCAGCAACAGTGCGGAAACTCCCTTGCGTCCGTGCGAGGCCATCACGATCAGATCGCAGCCCTGCTGCTTGGCGTGATCGAGGATCGCCTCCCAGGCATGCAGCGCCTCGACCGTGTGCGACTTGCAGCCGACACCGGCCGCGACGGCTGCTTCCTGCACCGCCTTGACCCGGCTGGCCGCGATGCGCTCCTGGGCGTCGTAGAACTCCTGCGGCGGCACCGGTTGCATTTCCGAGATCGCGCTGTAGGGAAACGGTTCCTTGACGCTAATCGTATAGAGGGTTGCTCCCATGGTCTTGGCCAAGTCGATCGCCGTGCGCACCGCCTTGGCTGTGATGTCGGATCCGTCGGTGGGAACGAGGATTCGCTTGAACATGCTGATCTCCTTGAGGATTGAGCACTGCGGGCCGAACCGGCCACGGGCTCAGTGTGTCCCGCAACGGCCGGGCCTGCAATTGAGCCGAGTCAAGAATATGGTCCGCCGGAACCGATCGGTCAACCGCGGGCGACCGGCCGCGTCGGGTCGGCGCACCATTCGCTCCACGAGCCCGGATACAGGCGCGAGCCGGTCAGCCCGGCGTGTTCCATGGCCAAGAGGTTATGACAGGCCGTCACGCCCGAGCCGCATTGGTGCACGCATTGGCTCGGTTCGACGCCGAATGCCTCGAAGGCCGAACGCAATTCGGCCGGCGGAAGGAATCGCCCGTCGGGCCCCAGGTTGTCCTTGAAGAATCGGTTGCGTGCGCCCGGAATATGCCCGGCCACCGGGTCCAGCGGCTCGACCTCGCCGCGGAACCGCTCGCCGGCACGTGCGTCGAGCACGACGAGCTGCCCCAGGCGCGCCAGCAACGAGGCGGTATCGACGGTCGACATGTCAGTTGGGGCCAGGGGGTACGGCGGGCCCGATGCAATTGGCGGAACCGCAGCCGACAGCGCGCCGCCCGCGTCGCGCCACGCACTGCGCCCGCCGTCGAGCACTGCGACGGCCCGGTGCCCCAGCCAGCGCAACATCCACCAGGCCCGTGCGGCGTACGGACTGCCCTGGTCGTCGTAGCAGACTGCCGCGACGCCGGGCTGTACGCCCCAACGCGCCACCGTCTGCGCGAACGTCTCGCGGCTCGGCAACGGATGGCGACCGTTGGTACCGGTCTTGGCGGTGCTGAGGTCGCGATCGAGATCGGCGTAATGCGCGCCGGGCAGATGCCCCTGCGAGTAGGCGCGCGCGCCGGCCTGCGGGTCCGCGAGATCGAAACCGCAGTCGAGCAATACGCAGGGCTCGCCGCGATCGAGCAGCTCGCGCAGCGCCTGCGCCGAGATCAGCGTATGTTCGTTCACCGTAACCGCCCGTGGTGATGCCCTGACTCAGAAGTTCAGGCGGGGGCGGGGGGCACCGTGCCGAGCATCGTGCGCCGGTACCACTCGTGGAAATGCTGCATGCCGTCTTCCATCGGGCTCTGGTAAGGGCCGACCTCGTCGTCGCCGCGCTCCATCAGTGCCTTGCGACCCGCATCCATGCGCAGGGCGATCTCGTCGTCCTCGTCGCAGGTTTCCATGTAGGCCGCCTGCTCGGCCTCGATGAACTCGCGTTCGAACGCGGCGATCTCCTCGGGATAGTAGAACTCCACCACGTTGAGCGTCTTCTGCGGGCCCATCGGGTGCAGCGCCGAGACGACCAGGACATGCGGATACCACTCCAGCATGATGTGTGGATACAGCGTGAGCCAGATCGCGCCATGCCGTGGCAGTGCACCGCCGCGGAACCTCAACACCGCCTCATGCCAGCGCTTGTAGGTCGGCGAGCCGGCCCTGGCCAGCGAATCGCGCACGCCCACCGTCTGTACCGAGTGGTTCGTGCCGAACTCCCAGCGCAGGTCGTCGCAGGTGACGAAGCGTCCCAGGCCAGGGTGAAACGGTCCGACGTGGTAGTCCTCGAGATAGACCTCGATGAACGTCTTCCAGTTGTAGTTGCACTCGTGCATTACCGCGCGATCGAACACATGGCCGCCGAAGTCGAAGTCGCTGCGTGGCCCGATGGCGTCGAGATCGGCCCCCACGTCGTAGCCGTTTTCCTCGAACACCAGCCCGTTCCAGCGTCGGATGGGATAGTTGCGCAGATTCAGGCAGGGGTCGGTGTCGAAATGCGGTGCGCCGATCAACGCGCCGTGCAGATCGTAGGTCCACCGGTGCAGCGGGCAGACGATGTGGCCGGGGGTCTTGCCGCGTCCACGCAGGATCACCGCCTGGCGGTGACGGCAGACGTTCGAGATCAACTCCACGCCAGCGGGCGTGCGCACCAGCGCGCGGCCTTCGCCTTCGTGCGGCAGCGCATAGTGGTCGCCGATTTCGGGCACGGCCAGTTCGTGCCCAAGATAACGCGGGCAGGGCTGAAAGATCAGCTCCATCTCGCGGCGAAACAAGTCGTCGTCGAAATAGCTGTTGACGGAAAGCTGCGTGCGACTGCGCGCAAGAGCTGCGAGACTGATGCTCAGGTCGGACATGATCCCCAGGTTCTCCGGAAAACCGATATCAACCCCCCACCCGGTGGCCCCGCGGGTGGGTCTTCAAACGCGGGCCGCCGGGGCGACACGCTTGTCTGCACGCGTTGCAGACAGAACTGGAAATTCTATCCCCGCCGCGACGCTAAAATTCGAACCTTTGGCCCGCCAGGGCCCATGCGGCCCGGGCACGGGCCCACCGACAGCGTTGACAAGCTCTTGGCTCAATGACCGCAGAAACCCCAAAGCCCGCAGATCCGGCCAGCTACGAGGAGGCGCTGGCCGAACTGGAACGCCTGGTCCAGGCCATGGAGGGAGCGCAATTGCCGTTAGACCGCCTCCTCGAAAGCTATCGCCGTGGCGCACAGTTGCTGGAGTTCTGCCGTGCGCGACTGCAGGCGGTGGAACAGCAGGTCAAGCTGCTGGACCAGGGGCAACTCAAGCCGTGGAGCGAGCCCGCCGATGGCGCCAGCAGGCCCTAGGGCGGTTCGATCGACATGGCCGCCCACTGCACCCGGTCCACATCGCTAATCGAGCGGCGTGTGCGATGAAGGCCGACGCCTTCGAATGCTGGATTCGCGCGGAGCTCGAAACGGTCGAGCAGGCGCTGGAGCGTTGGGTGCCGGTCGGAGCTCCGGCCGGCCTGGGCGAAGCGATGCGTTACGCCGTGCTCGACGGCGGCAAGCGGCTGCGGCCGCTCCTGGTTCTCGCCAGTTGCGCGGCTGCTTCGGGTGCGCGAGCGGCTGCGTTGCGGGCTGCCGTCGCCGTGGAGCTGATCCACGCCTATTCGCTGATCCACGACGACATGCCCTGCATGGACAACGACGTGCTGCGCCGGGGCAAGCCGACCGTGCACGTCCGGTATGGCGAAGCGCAGGCGATGCTAGCGGGTGATGCTATGCAGGCCCTGGCCTTCGAGGTGCTGACACCTGCCGCGACGGACGACGACGCCGTGGAGCCGGCGCTGCAGGCGCGTCTGTGCGGCCTGCTGGCGCGCGCGGCGGGCTACGAGGGCATGGCCGGCGGACAGGCGATCGATCTGGCCAGCATTGGACAACCGTTGCCCGAGCCCAAGCTGCGCGACATGCATCGGCGCAAGACTGGCGCTTTGTTGCAGGCCAGTGTGCTGATGGGGGCGACCTGCGGCGAGGTGCCGGTGCGCGCCTGGAACAGCCTGTCAGGCTATGGCGCCGCGATCGGTCTGGCCTTCCAGATCGTCGACGACATCCTGGATGTCACGCAGGCCTCGGAGACGCTGGGCAAGACGGCGGGCAAGGACCTGGACCAGAACAAACCCACCTATGTGTCGGTGCTGGGGCTCGAAGGGGCGCGGCGGCAGGCCGAAACCCTGCGCCAACGGGCGCATGATGCGCTGGCAGGCAGCGGTCTGGCCCAGACCGCATGCTTGGGTCTGCTGGCCGATCTGGTGGTCGATCGCAATTCCTGAACGAGACGATGAACCATTCGCTGTTGCAATCGATCAATTCGCCGGCCGACCTGCGCCGCTTGTCCCGCGCCGATCTCCAGGTGCTGGCGCATCAACTGCGCGACTTCCTGCTGCACAGCGTCAGCAAGACCGGCGGACACCTGTCCTCCAACCTGGGCACGGTGGAGTTGACGATTGCGCTGCACTTCGTGTTCAACACGCCGTACGACCGCATTGTCTGGGACGTGGGTCACCAGACCTATCCGCACAAGATCCTCACTGGCCGTCGCGATCGCATGGACAGCCTGCGCCAGTTCGGCGGCATCAGCGGTTTCCCGCGCCGTGACGAGAGCGAATACGACACCTTCGGCACGGCGCATTCGTCGACTTCCATCTCGGCCGCGCTCGGCATGGCACTGGCCGCCAAGCTGAAGGGCGAGGACCGCAAGGCCGTTGCCGTGATCGGTGACGGCGCCCTGAGCGGCGGCCAGGCGTTCGAGGCGCTCAACAACGCCGGCTCCAGCCACGGTGTCGGATCTGCCGACATGCTGGTGATCCTGAATGACAACGACATGTCGATCTCGCCGCCTGTCGGTGCGCTCAACAAGTACCTGGCGCGACTGATGAGCGGCAAGTTCTACACGGCGGCCCGCGAAGGCGCCAAGAGCGTGCTGAAGAACACACCGCTTTACGAGTTCGCTCGGCGTTTCGAGGAGCACACCAAGGGAATGGTCGTGCCGGGAACGATCTTCGAGGAGCTGGGGCTGACCTATGTCGGCCCGATCGACGGCCACGACCTCGATTCGCTGATCCCCACGCTGGAGAACTTGCGCGACCTGAAGGGCCCGCAGTTCCTGCACGTGGTCACCAAGAAGGGCTTCGGATACAAGCTCGCCGAAGCCGACCCGGTGAACTACCATGGGCCAGGCAAGTTCGATCCGGCCGTGGGCCTGCAGAAGCCCACCACGCCTGCGAAGACGACGTTCACGCAGGTGTTCGGTCAATGGCTGTGCGACATGGCCGAGGCCGATGTCCGGCTCGTCGGCATCACGCCCGCGATGCGCGAAGGTTCCGGCATGGTCGAGTTCGAGCAGCGCTTTCCGAAGCGCTATCACGACGTGGGCATCGCCGAGCAGCATGCGGTGACTTTCGCCGCCGGCATGGCCTGCGAGGGCCTGAAGCCCGTGCTGGCGATCTACTCCACGTTCCTGCAGCGCGGCTACGACCAGCTGATCCACGACGTGGCGATTCAGAACCTGCCGGTGGTGTTCGCACTCGACCGCGCGGGCATCGTCGGTGCCGACGGCGCGACGCACAACGGCGTGTACGACATCGCCTACATCCGCTGCGTGCCCAATCTCTGCCTGCTGACGCCGGCCGACGAGAACGAGTGCCGCAAGGCCTTGTCGACCGCATTCGCGCAGAGCCGCCCTGTGGCGGTGCGCTACCCGCGTGGTGCCGGGGTCGGCGCCAAGATCGAGCCGGGGCTGACCACGCTGCCCTGGGGCAAGGGCGAACTGCGCCGGGAGTCATCGACGCCACGGGGCCAGGGGCGACGACTGGCGATCCTGGCCTTCGGGCCCTTGCTGTATCCCGCGCTGCAGGCCGGCGAGTACTTCAATGCCAGCGTGGCGAACATGCGGTTCGTGAAGCCGTTGGACACCGAACTGGTGCTGGAACTGGCGCGCCAGCATGACGCGTTGGTGACGATCGAGGAGGGCAGCATCATGGGCGGCGCCGGCAGCGCCGTCGCGGAATGCCTTGCGGCTGCAGGCCTGGCCGTGCCGCTGCTGCAGCTGGGACTGCCCGACGAGTTCGTCGAGCACGGCGATCCTGTCAAGCTGCTTTCGATGCTGGGGCTGGATGCCGCAGGAATTGAGCAGTCGATCCAGCGACGCTTCGGCGCCAAGCTCGCGGTCGTGCGCCCAGCTGTGAACCATTGACCGAGCGACCGCAGGGCTGGCGCGCGGTCGACAAGGCCCTGCACCGATGTGCGGCGACAATCCATGCCATGCTCGCCTGAGCGCGCTGCACCCAAACGATGACCAACCTGACCGACGCCCTGCACATTCCGGACACGCAAAGCGCCCGGGATGAGCGCCATCTGCTGATTCAGCGGGTCGGAATCAAGGACGTTCGCTATCCGCTCACTTTGCAGATTGCCGGTGTCGCGCAGCAGACCGCCGCGCAGTGGGATCTCGACGTCGCGTTGCCCGCAGAGGCCAAGGGCACGCACATGTCGCGCTTCGTCGCCTGGCTCGACGCGTTGGAAGCGCCGATGGACGCCGCAGCGCTGCGGTCCCAGCTGGCGCGCATGCTGGCGCAGCTCGGCGCGAGCGAGGGGCGCATCGAGGCGCGTTTCAGTTTCTTCCTGCGCAAGCGCGCGCCGGTGTCGGGGGTGCAGAGCCTGCTCGACTACCAGGGACGCTGGGTCGCTGAGACGCGCGGCGGGCGCACGCTGCTGTGGTCCGAGGTCGGCGTGCCGGTCAAGAGCCTGTGCCCCTGCTCGAAGGAGATCGCCGACTACGGCGCGCACAACCAGCGTTCGGTGGTCACGATACGGGTCGAGCAACTGCAACCGATCGAATGGCATGAGCTGGTGCGTTTTGCCGAGGACGCCGCCTCCAGCGAAATCTGGCCACTGCTCAAGCGCTCGGACGAAAAATGGGTCACCGAGCGTGCCTACGAGAACCCGAAGTTCGTCGAGGACCTGGTGCGCGACGTGGCGCTGCGGCTCAACGCCGATGCCAGGGTCGGGCGCTACAGCGTCGACGTCGAGAACTTCGAGTCGATACACAACCACAGCGCCTATGCGCGCATTGAGCGCGCATAGGCCCGCGCGCTGCGCGGCGGGCGCGTGGCGCCCGGCTGGGTTGCGGCAGCGGCTCACATGCCGCCGGCATGTGAGCGCTGTCACAATCACTCGGCTTATGCGCGCATTGAGCGGACCTGACTGCGCACGCGTCCGGTCGCGCTGACGTCTTGATCCGGCTTCCGATGTCGGCTACCGCGGCGACGATCCACGACGCGCAGCGGATGCGTCACGCGGGCCGCGAGCTGCTCTCGCTGGCATTCATCGACGCGCGCAATCGCACGCTGCGGTGGTCGACCGCGTTCTCCCAGTTCGACGCATCGGCGGTGGCGCGCGAGTTCGATCCACCGCAATGGCTGATCGGCAACGTCGGCTGGTTCCAGGAATACAGCATCGCGCGCGATGTGCGGCGCACGCGCGGCGAGTTCTCGGTCGATGGCGGTCTGCACCTGGCATCGATCGAGCCGCGCGCGGACGCGTGGTTCGACCCGTCGATGACGACGCGACAGCAGCGCTGGAGTCTCACGGAAGTCGGTGACGCTCACCTGCGCGACTACCTGGCCGCCACGTTCGACGCGACGATGGAGCTGCTCGAGCGCAGCGCCGAATCGGATGCTGGCCTGAACAACTTTCGCCTCGCGCTGTGGTACGAGGACCGTTGTGCGGAGACCTTGGCCGAGCTGGCGCAGGCATCTGGGCTGCCGCCCGATCGTCAGGCCGGCCTGTGGCCCAATTGGCCGGCGCGTGCGCGTCGCGATGCGCTGTGGTTTCCGGCCCAGCGCTGGAGCCCCGGTTCGGGGCCGGGCGGATGGATGCCGGACAACGAGCGGCAACTGCACGACGAGGCAGTGCCCGAGTTCGAGATCGACGCCCAGGCGGTTCAGTGGTCGCAATACGTCGAGTTCGTCGAGGACGGCGGTTACGACGATCAGCGCTGGTGGACCGAGAGCGGCTGGTCGTGGGTCGTCGAGCAGGAACGGCGGGCGCCGCGATATGTCGAGCAGCTCAGCCGCGGCGTGCTCGTGCAGCGGCAGGGGCAGGTCCAGCGTGTGGCCGCGGCCCAGGCCGCGATGCACCTGAGCTGGTTCGAGGCCGACGCCTGGTGCCGCTGGGCCGGCCGGCGCCTGCCGACCGAGGTGGAATGGGAGCTTGCGGCGTGCACCGGCGCCGCGCGCGGGTTTGTCTGGGGCGATGTGGTCGAATGGACGACTGGGCGCGCAGCGACGGGTGCCGGCGACGTCTACACCAGCGCACATCGCAGCCGCCGCGTGGACCCCGGCGGCGATCGGGTGGCGCGCGGCGCATCCGCCGTCACGGTCGCGCGTCTGAAGCATCCCAGGGCCCGCCGCGTCATCGAGTCCTGCAGCGACGCGTCGTTTGTCGGTTTTCGCAGCTGCGAACTGTGATCGTTGCCCGCGTAGCGGGCGTGGTCAACGCGTGGCGCAGGTGTGGTCGAGCCGCCCGCGCCCGCGGCGCGCCGGCCTCAGATATTGCTGGTGGCCCGCACTTCCTCGATGGTCGTCAGCCCGGCGAGCACCTTCTCGATGCCGTCCTGGCGCAGCGTCTGCATGCCATGGGTGAGCGCACAGCGCTGCAGATCGTCGGCGCGTGCGTTGGTCTGGACCAGGTAGCGCAGCTCGCGGTTCACGGTCATCAATTCGTGCAGGCTGATGCGGCCCTTGAAGCCGGTTTGTTCGCACTTGTCGCAACCGGCGCAGCTGTAGCGGGGCAGCGAGCCGTCGAGCCCGAAACGCTGCTGCCAGTCGGCCAACAGCGCGGCGCGATCGGGGGCATTGGCGGAGTTGCCGTTCGCGTGTATCCAGTCGTCGATCAGTTCGCCGGTTTCTTGCTCTGTGGCGGGCCGGGTGCTGCGGCAATGCGGGCACAGCTTGCGCACCAGCCGTTGCGCCAGCACGGCGAGCAGCGAATCGGCGAAGTTGAAAGGGTCCATGCCCATGTCCAGGAGGCGGGTCACGGTCTCCGGCGCGCTGTTGGTGTGCAACGTCGACATCACCAGGTGGCCGGTCAGGGACGCCTCGATCGCCGTTTGGGCGGTCTCGCGGTCGCGGATCTCGCCGACCATGATGACGTCGGGGTCCGCGCGCAGGAACGCGCGCAACGCCTTTGCGAAGGTCCAGTCGATCTTCGGATTGACCTGGACCTGGCGCAGCCCCGGCTGGGTGATCTCCACCGGGTCCTCCGCAGTCCAGATCTTCCGGTCCGGCTTGTTGATGTGGCCGAGCGCCGCGTGCAGCGTGGTCGTCTTGCCGCTGCCGGTCGGCCCCACGCACAGCACCATGCCGTAGGGCCGTGACACGGCCGTCTTGAACCGAGCGAGGTTGCTTTCGCTCAGGCCCAGGGACTCCAGCGGAATCGCGCGCGCCGAGGCGAGCAGCCGCAGCACCGCGTCCTCCAGGCCGTTGGAGGTCGGGATCGTCGCCAGCCGCAGTTCCAGGCGCTGGCCGGGGACGAAACGCCCGAAGTTGATCTTGCCATCCTGCGGCTTGCGGCGCTCCGAGATGTCCAGGTCGCACATGATCTTCAGCCGCGCGATCAGCGCGCTGCGGTAGGTGTGCGGCAGCTCGACATACGGCCGCAGCACGCCGTCCTTGCGAAAGCGGATGCGCAGTTTCTCGCGGCCGGGCTGGGTTTCGATGTGGATGTCGGAGGCGCCCTGCGCTTGCGCTTCGACGATCATCGTGTTGATCAGACGGACCAGCGAGTTGTCCGACTGTTCGAGCTGGCGGTCGTCATCGATCCCCGACGCGGTGTTCTGGTATTGCTGTTCGAGGCTGGCCAGCAACTGGTCGGTGTCTTCGGCCTCGAATTCGATCGCCTTGGCCGCATCGACGCCTTCGGCCAGCCCCCAGACGTCGTGGCCCAGCCGCTGGTAGACCTTCTCGATCGCGCCGGCCAGGGTGCCGCTGCGCGCCAGGGTCGGCACGAGCTTGGTCCGCGCGACGAATTCAGCCTCGTTGATCACGGTGGTGGACGATGGGTCCTCCATGGCCACCACCAATCGATCGCCTCGCATCAGCAAGGGCAACACTTTCAGGCGGCGCGCCGCGCCGAGCGGCAGGCGCGCAACGGCATCGGCCGCCACCGGGAATGCGTCGACATCGACGATCGGGTAGCCCATCTTGCGGGCCAGCGCCGTCTGCAGATCCTCGCGCGAGACGCGGCCATCGCGGACCAGCAATTCGCCCAGCGGGACGCTGCGGTCCTGCTTCTGCTGTTCGAGCGCCTCGTTCAGCTGGTGCTCGGATACATACCCGAGCGCGAGAAGCGCTTCACCGATGCGCACCATCGGCATCCGGGCCTGCTGTTCGATGGCGGCCAGCAACTGCTCGGGTGACACCACCTGCTGGGTCAACAGGATGTCGCCGAGCTTGCGCGCGCGCATCGACTGCTGCTCGGACAGGGCGGCCGCCACCTGCTGGGCCGTCACAGCATGCTGCTCCACCAGCAGCTCGCCGATGCGGGGGCCGACGTCGAATCGCGTCATCGCCGCACGCGGTACGAAATTGCGCCGGACCTTGCCGTCGACTCCCACGGGCGTGAAGAAGAACAGCCCCGCCTCGTGCTCGACATGTCCGATCGTCTCGCCGCTGAACTCGTCGCCGCCCTGGTAGTGAATCCGCAGATCGAGCACCGGCCTATGCGCCACGATGTCGGCGTGCGGGTCCATTGCCTGAACGGGCGCCGGCGACAGTGGCCGTGTCAGCGTGAGCCGGCGAAACTGCGTGAAACGCAGCGGCAGGCTACCGCGTGCGGGTGGCACCTGCACCAGCACCAGCCCGGCCTCGGGATCGATGCTGACCAGACGCCCCTGAGTCACCTTGCCGTTCGGGCCCTCGACGTTGCACGCTTCCGGTCCGCCCGGGCTCGTCGCCGGCGGGTAGGCCGCAAAGGGCGGTGTCGGCCAGATGTACGGGGCCTTGCTCGTGCGATGCGGCGGCGCGAGGGGCCGCGCTGCCTCATCGGGCAGCAGCGACAGCGCCGGCTTCGAAAGATCGGACATGGCGGATTCCTCGAGGCGGGCGGTCGCCAGCGGATGCCGGCCGGACGCTTGCCCACCCGCGCCACTCTAGAGCGGCGGCCGGCCGTCGATCGGACGAACAGCACGCCTCCTGACCGTCAGTTCACTTCTCGACGCCCATCACGAGGTTCGGCAGCCAGGTTGCAATGCCGGGGAAGATGGTGATCAGGCCGATGCAGAGCACCAGACACGCGAAGAAGGGGATCGCGGCCCGTGCAATCGTGTTGCTGTCCTTGCCGGTCATATTCTGAAGCACGAACAGGTTGAACCCGACCGGCGGCGTGACCTCCGCAATTTCGACTAACAGTACGATGAATATGCCGAACCAGATCAGGTCGAAGCCCGCTTTCTGAATCATCGGCAACACGACGGCTGAGGTCAGCACGATCATCGAGATGCCGTCGAGAGCAGTGCCGAGCACGAGATAGACGACGGTGAGCACGGCGATCAGCGCGTACGGGTTCAATTGCAGGCTATTGACCCATTCGGCCAACTCGCGCGGAATGCCGGTGAAGGCCATCGTCTTGGTCAGGAACGAGGCGCCAGCGAGTATGAACATGATCATGCACGAGGTGCGCGTCGTGCCCATCAGACCTTCCCAGAAGTTGGTCCAGGTCAGCGAGCGGCTCCACGCGGCCAGCACCAGCGAGCCGAGCACGCCGTAGGCGGCGCATTCGGTAGCCGTGGCCCAGCCGGCGATCAACACCCAGCAGATGAATACGATCAATACGGCGCATGGAATCAGGTTGCCGGACTGGCGCAGCTTCTGCAGAAAACTCGTCGGCGGGTCCGCTGCCGGTACCTTGTCGGGGTGCGCCAGGCTCCACCATACGATGTAGCCCGAGAACAGCGCCATCAGCAGGAAGCCGGGCATGAAGCCCGCGAGAAAGATGCGAATGATGGACGCATCGGCAGCCACCGCATACACCACCATGGTGATCGACGGCGGAATGAGAATGCCCAAGGTGCCGGCGGTGGCCAGCGAGCCGAGCGCGATCCGTTCGTCATAGCCGCGCTTGAGCAGCTCGGGGAGGGCCACCTTGCTGATCGTGGCGCAGGTGGCTGCCGATGAGCCCGACACAGAGCCGAAGATGCCGCAGCCGAGGATCGTCGTGTGCATCAGGCGGCCCGGAATGCGGTTCAGCCAGGGACGCAGGCCCTCGAACATCTCCTCGCTGAGCTTGGTGCGAAACAGGATCTCGCCCATCCAGATGAACAGCGGCAGTGCGGCCAACTCCCACGAGGCGTTGGACTCCCAGAAGGAGGAGAACAGATTCTTTCCCGGCTGCGTCGTGGTGAAGAACGCCTGCCCGATCCAGCCGCAGATGGCCAGCGTCATGGCGATCCAGACGCCGCCCGACAACAACAGCAGCATCACGAAGAGCAGCAGAGCGCCGATCGCAATGGTGCTCATCGGATGGGCTCGAACGGCGCGTTCAAGGAGCGCATGGTCATGCGGCAGCGCCCGGGATCGTGAGTCAAATATCCTCCGAGAAGTCGCCGCGTGCGTGGCGTTCCTCGACCAGGCGCACGTAGGTGGGTTTGTCACCCTGCACGACGAGAACCAGCTCATCCAGCACGGCGAGCCAGAACAACAATGCACCGACAACGAAGGTCAGTTGGGGAATCCAGATCGGTATCGCGACCAGGCCGCCAGCCATGTCGCCGAACTGATGGCTTTCCCAGGTGAAGCGCGCGGCCCAGAACGCCAGATAGCCGATGGCGAGCGCTGCGATCGACAACGAGACCAGCTCCAGGGTCCTTCGCGCGGACGCGTTGAGCGGCTCCAGCAACAGCGTCACGCGAACGAAGTCGCCGTTCTTGAACGAATGCGCCATGGCGAGAAAAGCCGCGGCCGCGGTCAGCCAGGAAACGACGTCATTGACGCCGCCGACCCGCCACCCGGCCATGCGGCCGATCGACGCGAAGATCATCAAGCCGAAGACGGCCGCCACACAGACGGCCGCCATTGCGCCGCCGGCAATGAACATCGCGTTCAGTGCGCGGCGCACGGCGTCACTTGCGGTAGCTGTCGATCACCGCTTGGCCGTCAGCCCCGGCCTTCTTCAACCAGTCGCCCAGCATCGTGTCGCCGACCTTCTTGAGGTCGCTCATCAGTTGCGGCGCCGGCGTCACGATGTTCATGCCCTTGGATTTGAGTTGATCGAGGTACCAGCTGTTCTTCTCCTCGCTGATCTTCCATCCGCGCGCCTCGGCGTCGGCGGCGGCCTTGTTCACTGCGTCCTGGGTTGGCTTGTCGAGCGCGTTGAAGGCGGCGACGTTGACGATCACCGCGTTCTTCGGCAGCCAGGCCTGGGTGTTGTACCAGTTCTTGATGTGCTCATAGGTCTTGCTGTCGAAACCGGTCGAGCCCGACGACATGTACGAGTCGACCACACCGGTAGCCAGCGCCTGCGTCAGCTCAGCGGCCTGAATCTGCACCGGCTGCGCGCCCACGAGTTCGGCGATCTTGGCGGTGGCCGGGCTGTAGGCGCGCCACTTCAGGCCCTTCATATCGGCGACGCTGTTCAGTGCCTTGTTGGAGTAGATACCCTGTGGCGGCCAGGGCACCGAGAACAGCAGCTTCATGCCCTGCGTGTCCAGCAGCTTGTCGAGCGCAGGGCGCTGCGCCTTGTAGAGCTTGAGCGAATCCGCATAGCCGGTCGCGAGGAACGGCACGCCGTCGAGCCCGTACAAGGGATTTTCGTTTTCGAAGTTCACCAGTAACACTTCGCCGATGGGCGCCTGGCCACCTTGCACGGCACGCTTGATCTCGGGCGCCTTGAACAGTGACGCGTTGGCGTGTACGGCGATCTTGAGCTTGCCGCCGGTGGCCTTGTCGACATCGTTGGCGAACTGCACCAGGTTCTCGGTGTGGAAGTTGGTTGCGGGATACGCGGCGGGCAGGTCCCATTTGGTCTGCGCGAGCGCGGCCAGCGGTAGCGCG
>Ga0209253_10000772_pt1 | contig 27957 bp, 29 predicted proteins | sample FrelakmetBRP12BR_FD_187145 | JGI IMG/M metagenome (GOLD analysis project Ga0209253, IMG submission 187145) | Freshwater lake sediment microbial communities from the University of Notre Dame, USA, for methane emissions studies - BRP12 BR (SPAdes)... | ecosystem: Environmental > Aquatic >...
CGAGGCGGGCCGCCGCTGACTCGAGCAGCAGGCGGTTCTGGAACACCCCACCGGTGAGACCGACGACCGTTGCGCCCGATCGCGACCGCTCCGCCTCGGCCACCCGGCCAATGGCATCCGCCAGCGCCGCGTGTACCGCTCCGGCCCGATCCGCTGCGCTGCGACGGCGGTCAACGCAGTATTCGAGCAGCGGCGCCCAGTCGATTCGCAGCAGGCCCTCGGCATCGGCCCCGATCGGCAACGCCGGGAACTCGGTGACCGACCGCGCGCAGGCCTCGAGGCACATCGGGCCCTGGCCTTCAAAGCTGGTCTCGACGGTGCCGAGCACGATCGCGGCCAGCGCGTCGAAGACCCGACCCGCCGCGCTCGAGCGCGGCGCATTGATGCCCCGCTCCCAGGCCGCGCGTACGATCGGGTCGGGAATCGCGACCGGACACTCGACGCCCGCCTCCCAGCAGAGCGCGGCTGCACTGCGCCACGGCGAGCGTCCCGCCTTGTCGCCGCCCGGCAGCCGGAAACCGCGCAGGCTCGCGCGACGCCGCCAGGCGCCCGGGCGGCCGACGAAGGTCTCGCCGCCCCACAGGCTGCCGTCGCCGCCGTAGCCGACGCCGTCCCAGGCGAAGACGATCGCGGGCTCGGCGCACGCGTGTTCCATCACGATGGCCGACGCGTGTGCGTGGTGGTGCAGCACGGTCGAGTACGGCCGTCCGTGGGCCTGCACCCAGCGCGTGGTCGTGTAGCCCGGATGCGCGTCGCAGAGCCAGTACCGCGCCTCGACGTCGTAGAGCCGTTGCAGGTCGCGGACCACCTGTTCGAAGACCTGCTCGCTGCGCAGCGTGCCCATGTCGCCGATGTGCGGCGACACGACGATGCGACGGTCCCAGGCCAGCGCGACCGTGAGCTTCAGGTGCCCGCCCACGGCAAGCACCGGCTCCGGCAGGGCGAACGGCAACTCGAGTTCGAGCGGTGCCACGCCACGTCCCAGCCGGATCGGTCGCGGCCGCCCGGCGGCAATCCGCACGACCGAATCGTCCGCCGGACGCACGATCGGTCGATCGTGGTGCAGAAACGCGTCGGCGACCTGCGCGAGGCGCGTCTCGGCCTCGGCCGGGTCGGTCAGTACCGGTTCGCCGCTGACGTTGCCCGACGTCGCGATCACCGGCCCGCCGAACGCAGAGAGCAACAGGTGGTGCAGCGGGCTGTAGGGCAGGAAGCTGCCGATCTCGGCGAGCCCGGGCGCCACGGAGGTCGCCAGTCGTCCGCCCGCCCTCTGCCCCACCAGCACGATCGGCCGCGCCGGATCGGCGAGCGCCGCCTGCTCGACGGCACCGATCTCGAGTTCGCAGCGCGCAGCGTCGAGACCATCCGTGCCGCGCTGCGGAAACATCACCGCGAGCGGCTTGTCGGGACGCCGCTTGCGCTCGCGCAGCCGGCGCACCGCGACCTCGTCGCAGGCGTCGCAGAGCAGGTGATAACCGCCGATGCCACGGACCGCGAGCACTCGGCCGGAGCGCAGGATGTCCACCGCGGCGGCCACGGCCGCAGCGTCACCCGTGACGGGCGCGCGCCCTGGTTCGACGAACGCCAGGTGGGGCCCGCAGACGGGGCACGCCACCGGCTCGGCGTGGAAACGGCGATCAAGCGGGTCCTGGTACTCGCGACGGCACGCGGCGCAGAGCGGGAATCCCGCCATGCTGGTGTTCGGACGGTCGTAGGGCAGCGCCTCGATCAGCGTGTAGCGCGGGCCGCACTGCGTGCAGTTGATGAACGGATAGCCGTGGCGGCGATCGGCGGGATCAGCGAGTTCCGCGACGCAATCATCGCAGGCGAAGAAGTCGGGTGGCACCGACACCTGGGGCGCGTCGGCGGCGCTGCTCGGCGCGATCTCGAAGCCGCGACCAGCCGGTTCGTCGCAGGCTGCGATGTCGCGAATCCGCGGTTGCGCCAGCGGCGGGGCACGGTCGACGAGTCCGCGCGTAAAGGTTTCAACGGCGGCCTCGGCACCCGCAACGATCACCTCGACGTCGCCGCGCAGGTTGCGCACGTAACCGTCGAGCGCATGCTCGTGAGCCAGGCGGTAGACGAACGGCCGGAAGCCGACCCCCTGCACCCGGCCGGTCATGACGATCCGGCGGGCGACCCGCGGCCCAGTCGCGTCGATCACTGCGTTTCGAGCGTCACGCCTCGGCGCCGGACGCCTTGCGCCCGGCCCAGACGTTCTCGCGCACGCCGTTGGCCCACCAGATCCGGCAAGCGCCCTCGTCCGACACCATGCAGGGACCCACGGGCTGGCGCGGCGTGCAGGCGAGCCCGTACAGGCGGCACTCGTTCGGATAGATCTTGCCGAGCACGACCTTTGCACAATCGCAGCCGGGCGGCATCTGGCCGGCGCGCTTGCGCGCCATCTCGGTGTAGGACGGCAGTTGCACGCGCGAATCGTGCGCGGCGAAGGCGGGCTTCAGCACGTACGCCGAATCCGGGATCGGGCCGATGCCGCGCCAGTTGCCCGCAACGATGTCCATCGTCGCGTCCATGAACCCTTGGGCGGCCGTGTTGCCGCCCGGACGGACGACCTGTGGATAGCAGTTGTCCAGGAAGCACTTGCCCTCGATGCGCTGCCGCAGCACCGAATAGAGCGCTGCGAGCAGTGACTCGGGCGAGAAGCCGGCGATCGCCGCAGGCATCGCGTGGTCGCGCGGCACGAACTCCCACTCCTCCGGCCCCATCACGGTGGCCACGTGCCCGGGCGCGATCAGCGCCTCGAAGCCGGGCTCCCCCGAATCCAGCAGCATCGCGACCGCAGGCCAGGTGCGACGGCCCGACATCAGGAACAGCAGGTTGTCGGGCGCGCCCTGGGCGAGCAACGCCGCCGCCGGCGCGGACGTCGTCTCGAAGCCGGCCGCCAGGAACACCACGGTGCGGGCAGGATTCTCACGCGCGACGCGGGCCGCCTCGAGCGGGCTCGCGATCGGGCGCACGTCGGCGCCCGCGGCCTTGGCCTGCTCGAGCGAACGCGGCTCGCTCTTCGGCGCATTGACCGGCACGCGCAGCATGTCGCCGTAGGCGACGAGGATCACGCCCTCGTGCAGCGCGAGCTGGATCGCCTCGTAGATGTCCTCTTCCGGGCAGATGCAGACCGGGCAACCCGGCCCCGGCACGATCTCGATGTTCGACGGGATTGCCTTGCGCAGCCCGGCGTTCGTGATCGACCGCTCGTGACCGCCGCAGACGTTCATGACCTTGATCCGCTCGGGCAGCGGCAGCGCGCGGATGCGCTGCAGCCATTCGGTGGCTGTCGTCATCGCCTTACCCCCTTCAGCGCGGCGGCCGGTTCGCGGCGTGAGCGCTGGCGCCTTCTGGCTGGATGTTCGGCCGCACGGACTGGCCTCGCGTCGCCCGGCCGCGCTGCGCGGTAACCTCGCGCTCGAGCCAGGCGAGCCAGGCCGCGAAGCCCGCGCCGCCCCGGTTGGTCAGCTCGATCGTTTCGCCGCCGAAGCCGATCTGGCGCAGCGCGGCGTGCGCGCGCTCGAGGCTGAACTCGGTGATGTAGGCGAGCAGGTCGGTCTTGGTGATCAGCGCGAGGTCGGCCGCGCGGAACATCACCGGGTACTTCGCCGGCTTGTCGTCGCCCTCCGGCACCGACAGCAGCGTGACGTTGCGGTGCTGGCCGAGGTCGAAGCTTGCCGGACAGACGAGGTTGCCGACGTTCTCGATGAACAGCACGTCGAGGTCGGCGAGCGGCAGGTCGTGCACTGCGTCGTGCACCATCTGCGCGTCGAGGTGGCAGGCGTTGCCGGTGGTGATCTGCACGGCCGGCACGCCGCAGGCGCGGATCCGGTCGGCGTCGTTCTCGGTGGCGAGATCGCCCTCGACGACCGCGACCTTGAGCCGGCCGTCGAGCGCGCGGATCGTCGCCTCGAGCAGCGAGGTCTTGCCCGCACCCGGCGACGACATCAGGTTCAGCGCCAGCAGGCCGCTGGCGTCGAAATGCTCGCGGTTGTGCGCTGCGACGCGGTCATTCTCGCCGAGGATCGCCGTGATGACCTCGATGGTCTCGGTGTGGCCCGGCACCGACGGACCGGCTGCCAGCGGTGCGCGCGTCGCCGCAGGTCCGAGGGAACATCCACAGTCGCGGCACATCTCGACTCTCCAAGTGAACCGTGAACGGCTAGTGAACGGCGACGGGTTCGGTTTCGATCTCGACCCGCTTCAACAGCATCTCTTCGCCCGCGACGACGTCGACCTGCCAGTCGCTGCAGTCGCCGCAGACCAGCCGGTTGGGCTGGGCCGGCGTTTCCGCCTTGCAACTGCGGCAGCGCACCCGCACGGGCACCGTCTCGATCGTCAGTGTCGCGTGCTCGGCCACGGATCCCGCCGCGGCGAGCGGATAAGCGTGCTCGAGCAGCGCCGGCTCGACACCGGACAGCGGCCCCACCTCGATGACGATCGAGATAACGCGCCGCGCGTCGTTCTCGCGCGCCACCCGTTCGACCTGCCCAATCAGCGCTTGGCAGACCGACAGCTCATGCATGCGCGACGATCTCGTCGAAGAGTTCCCAGGTCAGGCGCGCCTCCTCCTCGCTCACCTTCTGTATTGCGTAGCCGACGTGCACGAGCACGTGGTCGCCCGCGGCGACGTCCTCGCCCTGCATCATGAACAGGCTCACCTCCCGCTCGATGCCCTTCGCCTCGCATACGGCGGCAAAGCCATCCACGGACTTGATCCTCATCGGCACGGCCAGACACATGTCGGTGATCTCCCCGCGGGTCGGTTCCGCAGAATGCGCGGCAGGCTGGCAAAGACCGGCGCCTCGCACAACCCCGTAAATACCGTCGGCAGCTACGCGAATCACCGCGGGCGCCCTCCGGGCGCCACGACCTCGACCGACAGCGTGAACACACGGGACTCCGTCGGGCGCAGCGCGCCCACGCCGACCACCTGCCGCGTGAGTTCCTCGCCGCGCTCGTTACGGATCGACAGCACGACCGAATACTCCCAGTCGCCGCCCCGCTCCGGATGCTGCACGGTGCCCTCGACACGCAGCGCCGAGAAGCTCTCCGGCTTGTCCTGGCCCGCCGGCGCGGCCGCCGCGCCGAACTTCAGGTGATGGCGGCACTGCGGACAGATCGGCGCGCTCTCGAGGATCGTCGCCTTGCAGTGCGGACAGACCCTCGTCCGGCCAGCCGTTCCGGCGGATCGTCCGGTGATCATTCAGGCCGGTCCGGGCATCACTTGCGAGTCGGACTCTGGTCGCCCCAGCCGAAATCCGCTTGGCCGCGCATCCGCGAACCCGCGGCCACCGTCAGGACCGCGGCCTTGAGGTCGCCATTGATCACGCCGGTCTCGAGCAGCTCGACGCGCGCGCTGGCGTTGATGTTGCCCTCGACTTCACCGCTGACGATCACGGTCGCCGCATTGACCTGGCCGGTGACGTGCGCGCCGTTCTCGATCGTGACGTTGCCCTGCACGTTGACGTCGCCCTTGAAACGCCCGGCGATGCGAACGTGGCCCGCGCCCTCGATCTTGCCCTCGATCGTGACGTCGGCGGCAATCAGCGATTCCTTTGCGGCACCGGACGCGCCAGGCGCCGGACGCTTGACCGATTCATTCGATGGCGTCGGCACGCCCACCGGCGCCGGTCGCTCGGGTGTGCGCGCAGCGGGTTCGGTTGCCGCGCCGGACGCGTCTCCGCCGGCTGAAGGGTCCTTTGCAGTCGGGTCTTTCCAAAGTGCCATGGCTGTCTTCTCCTGGTGTCCTGCGATTCGCAGCGGTGGTGCTGGCAGAGGGAGTCGAACCCCCGACCTGCCGCTTACAAGGCGGCTGCTCTACCAACTGAGCTATGCCAGCGCGATGAGCCCGATTCTAACCGCGCCCGCGCCGTCCCGCTCAGGGCGTCCGAACCTCGTTCGCGGTTGCGGGCTCGGACTGTGGACAAGGTCGCAACTCGAGCGGCGGGGAGCCGGCCGGGCCCGGACCCTGCAGGTCCTCGAGTGCCGGCAGGCCCGCGTTGGCGAGCCGGTCAGTGTCGAGCCAGAACACGTCGGCCGGGCGCAGGCGCTCGACGACCTGTGGCTCGAATCCCGACATCCTGGCGATCGTGACCGCCTGCCGGGTGCGCGCCTCGTCCGCGAAAACGCCGAGCGAAATGATCGTGCCGGCCCCTTCTTCGGCGATCACATAGGCATCGGCAATCCCGGCGGACCGGATCAAGCCGAGCGCGTTCGCCGCATCCTCGGGCGTGGCCAGGTTCTCGAGACGCACCCATTGGCCAACCCGGATCTCTTCGCGGGCCGGGCGGATGCGCGACGCATAGCCCAGCCGCGACAAGCGCGCCGCGGCCTGCTCGGCCGATGGCCGATCCACGTACGGACCGGCGCTCACGCAGACCAGGGAAAGGTTGTCGGCGGCGGCGGACGTCGTCCCGTCGCTCGCGAGTTCTCGTGCGAGCGGCGCCTCACGCAGCAGCCGGATGGCCTGCGGGTCCGCGGCGACCGGGGTCGCGCGACCGATCGTGGTCGCCGGCGGCGCCACCCAGCGGGTCCAGGCGACGAACAGCAGGTTGGCCAGCAGCAGCAGCAGGAACAGGGCGCGCAAGGGATGGACTCGCTACACGGGCCGGAAGGTCGGGGGTCCGCATGTTAGCGGAAAAAACGAGGCCCGCCCCCTTGCGGGAGGCGGGCCTGGTGTCGATCGCAGCGATCGTCGAGCTTACTTGCCGCCCGCGGCCATGTAAGCGGCGACGTCCGTGATCTCCGCGGGGGAGAGCTTGATCGCCTGCTTGTGCTTCATCGTGCCGGCCGCCATCTTGGTGAGCGAATCGGCCAGGGCCTTCGCATCCTCACCCTCGAAGTCGCCAGCCTCGTGGCACTCAGCGCAGGCTGCCTCGAACTTGGCCTTGCCAGCGGCCGCGTCCGCGCTCGCCGACATGCTCCAGCCCGCCACGCCGAGCCCGGCCATTGCAACGACCAGAATTCGATTCATCTTCATCGCTATCTCCTCGCTCTCGAAATGCGTGCCGGCTATTGCCGGACTCACCACTTAAAACGCACCAGCGGACAGCCGGTTTACTTGCCGCCGCCGGCCATGAAAGCCGCCACGTCGGCCGCCTGGGCGTCCGTCAGCTTCAGCGCCTTCTTGTGCTTCATCTGGCCAGCGGCGATCTTCTTGATCGTCGCAGTCAGCTCCGCAGCATCTTCGCCCTCGAAATCCGCCGTCTCGTGGCATTCCGAGCAGACGTCATTGAACGTCGCCTTGCCGGCGGCCGCATCGGCCAGCGCGGCGCCGCTGAAGCTCGCCAGGGCTGCGGAAGCCAGCGAAATCGTCAACAAGCCACTGATTTTCATCTATTTTCTCCTGGGTGACCGTGCCGGCCGCGACGCCTTCGCCGGCAGCCGGTACAAATTCGTTCGTCATGATACACGACCGCGTCCGTTGTCTTTGAGTCTGCACAAGCCGCAGGGTTCAAAAGGGGTCGGCCTCGGCCAGCACCGCCAGTCCGCGCAACACGAGATCCGGCACGCAATCGACCGCGCAACGCAGATAAGGCTGCACGTCCGCGGCGGCCCCGCCGGTCAGCAGCAACGCCGGAAGACCCTGTCCGCCGGCGGCCTCCTCGACGCTGCGATCGATCAAGGCTGCCACGGCCAACCGGCAGCCATGCTCCATCGCATCACGGGTATTGACTGCAAATCGAGCCCCGGAAGCCGGACCGCTCGATTCGTGGCGCGCACCGAGGTCACTGGTGCCAGACACGAGCGAGGACACCATCAGCGCCGGTCCCGGCACGATGAACCCGCCGCGGTGCTGCCCGTCGGCAGCGACCACGTCGATCGTCGCGGCCGTGCCCACATCCGCCACGACGCAGGCGCCTCGAACGCGGCGGTAGGCGCCGATCACGGCGAGCCAGCGATCGACGCCCAGCAGCAAGGGATCGGCGTAACCATTACGGACGCCCGCCGCCTCGCGCGCCGTCGTGATGAAGCGCGGTTCGACACCTGCGGCGATGCGCGCCGCTTCGGTCAAGGCCGCGGCGCCTGCGTCGCCCGCGACGGTCGCAGCGAGCACTGCATCGACGGGACCGTTGTCGAACAAGCGCGCTCGCCAGTCGGCCGCGGTCCAACCCGCATGCGCGGCAGCGCGCTGAGCGCCCAGCACGCCGCGCTCGAGTTTCGCCCACTTGACGCGCGAGTTGCCGATGTCGACGAGCAGCATCACGAGCACTCGTCCCCGGCGGGGCGCAGGCTCACGTCCCCGGAATAGAAAAGCTCGATGCGATCCGCGACGGCGACGCGCAGTGCGCCGTCGGCGTCGACGCCAAGCGCCTGGCCTTCGATGCTTTCGGCGCCATGGCTCACGCGGACGCGGGTGCCGGCCAGCGCGTCGAGGCCAGTCCACCGAGCGGCGAAGGCTGCGAATCCCGCGTCGTTGAACTCTGCCAGCGCTGCCAGCATCGCTGCAGCAAGTGCGGCGGCGAGCGCATTGCGCTCCGGCACGCCCTCAGGACGGATTTCGCAGAGATCGGTCGCGCGCAGCATGCCCGGTGCCTCGAGTGCCGAGCGCGCAGCCGCCGGCAACGCGATGTTCAACCCGAGCCCCGCGACGATGCTGGCACCTCCGCCGACCTCGGAGCGCATCTGCAGCAGCAGTCCGCCGAGCTTGCGATGGCGCCAGACGATGTCGTTCGGCCACTTCACGCGGACCTCGACGAACCCGAGTCGATGCAAGGCCTCGGCGACCGACACGCCGACCGCGAGACCGAGCGCCGGCATGTCAGCCGGCGTCTCCGCAAACGTCCACGCGACCGAGAACGCGAGGCCCGAACCGAACGGCGCGAGCCACGAGCGGCCGCGGCGCCCGCGTCCCGCGCGCTGCAATTCGGCGAACACGAGGCGTGGCCGGCCCGGCGCCGGCGGCGCTGCGTCGTTCAGGTGGACGTTGGTCGAGTCCGTTTCGAACAGGACCTCCAGATCGGCCGGCAACGGCATTCCCTGCTGCCGGGCCGCAGCGCGGATTCTCCGCTCGTCGAGCAGTTCGACACGGCGCGGCAGCCGGTAACCGCGGCGCGGCAGGCTCTCGACGTCCACCCCGAGATCGCGCAGCTCACCGACGAGTTTCCAGACGGCGGCCCGACTGACCTGCATCTCGACCGCGAGCGCCGCGCCCGAATGCAGCGAGCCGTCCGCGAGCAGGCCGAGCAGCACCTCGGGCCTGCTCCTCATCGCGGCCGCAGCAGCCAGAGTCGGCGCGCGCGGTTCTCGTCGCCAGCGCGCATCCGCTCGATGTTCGAACGATGGGTGTAGACGACGAACGCGGCCATTACGAGGCCGAATACCAGCAACGGCAGCGACAGCGGCCGGGCGAACGCGAAGTAAACGGGCAGTGTGGCGGTCGCGACCATCGTGCCGAGGCCGACGTAGCCGCTGAGCGCGACGCAGGCCAGCCACGTGAGCAGGATCGGCACGAGTGCGGCGGGCGACAGCACGGCCACGGCGCCGATCAGCGTCGCCGCCCCCTTGCCGCCGCGGAATTCATACCAGACCGGGTAGACGTGGCCGACCACGACGGCCGCCGCGCAGCAGACGACCAGCCAGTCACGATCCACCGCAGGATCGAGCCCGATCAGCGGCAACGCGAGCCCTGGCAGCACGCCGACGGCCAGCAGCGCCTTGCCGACGTCGATCACGATCACGCCGAGCGCGAAGCCCCAGCCCTGCGTGCGCAGCGCATTGGTGCCGCCGGCGTTGCCGCTGCCCTGCTCGCGGATGTCCACGCCGCGCAACCGCCCGACGATCAGGCTGCCGAGCAACGAGCCCAGCAGGTAGGAGAGCAATGTCTTGACGCCGAGTTCGAGCACGATTGGGTCCTCGCCGCGATTCTATCAGCGGCGAACCCGCGCGCGCGGCCGCGTACACTGGCTGCTCCGACGTATGCCGCAGGAGACTGGACTTGGGCAAGCTCGAGCAGGATTTCGCCGCCTACCGCGCGCGCATGAACGAACGCGTCCTCGCCGAGGACAATCGCGTCATCAAGCGCATCTATTCCGTCGACTCGCTCGCCTACGGGGAGGAAGGCGCGTTGCCGAAGCAGACCAAGGAGCTGCTCGGCCTCGTGGCCTCCCTGGTCCTGCGCTGCGACGACTGCGTGAAGTACCACATCGTCGAATCGCATGCCGCCGGCCTGAGCCGCAAGGAAATCGTCGAGGCCATGAGCATCGGTCTGGTCGTCGGCGGAACGATCGTGATTCCACACCTGCGGCGCGCGGTCGAATTCCTCGACGATCTCGAGGCGCCGCAGTCGTAGTCAGCGTGCCTGACGCTGGAACGGTTGGTGGCGGGCAGAGTTCCGGTCGGAGCGGATCCCGGCGGGGACGCCGTGAACCCATCCATGGGGGCTCCGCGCGCGACGTCGTGTCGCGCGACGGCCCCGCCGGGATCCGCTCCGACCGGAACTCTGCCGACACATTGGGGTCGGCGTGAGGAACGCCGATTACGGCTGCGACGCGCGACGCCAGAGGATGCGGTGCCGACGCGTCGTGCCGGGCGTTTCGAGCCGTTCCACCGCGCCGAGTTCGAGACTGTCGCCGTCCAGCGAGATGCTGCGCACCTGACGGGTACCGATCAGGTTCGGGTTCATCGAGTGGTGCACTTCGTGGATGACGTTGCCGTTGGCGACACTCCAGGCGCCCGAGTAGTGCAGATAGGTCGCAAATGCCGCTGATTTCTCGGCATCGCTTACGGCATGAGGATCCGCCCGCGACAGCGGTGGGCGATTCCGCCGCTGCATCACGGCCGACATGTGGCCGTCGGCGGTGTAGACCAGCAAGCCTTCGGGATCGGCGCCGAACGGCTCCGTGAGGCGGCCGCTCGACGGGTACTCGATCGTCCATCGGACGAGTTGCCACGCGCCGGTCAGAGCGCGGGCGAGTTCGCTGTCGCTGGCCGTCGACATCAGCGGTCCTCCGGAAATTGCGCAGCAGCCGCGCTGCGGGGCAGGAACACTTCCGCGAGCATGCAGCGCACCGATCCGCCGCCGAGATCCTCGATCGTCGTCACCGGTGCGGTCACGATGCGATCGACGCAGGCGGCGAGGCGCTCGCGAGACGCGGGCGCGAGGCTCGCGAAGGCTCTCTGCGACATCGCGAGCACGCTTGCGCCGGCGCGGCTGCGCAGCTCGAGCGCGTTGCCGGCGAAGTTCATCATCTGTGCAACGCCGATCGTCTCGACGCAGCGACCGCTGGCGGCGAGCCGCTCGAGCAGCGCGCCACGCTCCGCTTCCGCGACGGCCTCGGCGCAGACCACCGCGCAACGGCTGCCGATCGCGAGCACGACGTTCGTGTGATAGACGGCGGTGCCGTCCGGGCCCGCGGCGTGAAACGCCACGCTCTGGTAGCCAAGCTCGTCGCAAAGCTCGCCGAGCACCTGGGAATCCGTGCGTGGCGACAGGCATGCATAAGCGACGCGCGACGCGTGATCGAACACGACGCTGCCGGTGCCTTCGAGGAAGCGGCCCTGCAACTCGTGATGCGTCAGGTCGAGCAACCGCGTCACGACGAATGCGCCGCGCCGCTCGAGTTCCTGCAGCAACTCGAGACGCCGCTCGCCGCGGCGATTCGGCGCAAGCATCGGGTAGAGCACGACGGTGCCGTCCGTGTGCAGGGAAACCCAGTTGTTCGGGAACACCGCATCCGGGCGGGCCGGCTCGGGAAGGTCCGCCAACGCGTGCACCTCGACGCCGGCCTTCGCGAGCGCTGCGGCGAGTCCGTCGAACTCCGCGATCGCGCGCGTGTTCGAATCGCCGGCCGATGCGGGCGGCTGCGGGGGCTGGAAGTGATTGCTGACGCCCGTCTGCGGATTCCAGCCGAACGACGCCGGGCGCACCATCAGCACGGCATCGGCCGACTGCGCCGATGTCGCCGCAGGACTCTCGTGTTGCGCGGGCATCGACCGGATTGTAGAGCCTGCGCGACGTGCGGGCGGCGACTAACGATCCGTATGGGCGATCGCCACGACCTGCTCGCGGGTCGAAACGACGGCGCCCGCGGGTCGTTCCACCGTCACGGCGAAGGCAGCGGGACGTGACACACGCACCGCAGGTTTGACCGGAATCACGACGACGTCCCGCCCGACCGGCACGTCGAAAACCCCGCCGTCGACAGGATAGCGGTCATCGCGCCCGGCATCGAAGATCCACAGCTGATAGCGAACGATGTGCGGATCGTTCGGGGCAAACCCCTGCAGCCGCAGGAATCCGTGCTGCTGCTCATTGTCCCAGACCACGTCGCCCCTACCGTGGGTGCCGTCGCCTTCCCACGCCCAATGTCCGACGCGCGGCACGCTCTCGAGCATCCTTTCCCGGCCCCTGGCGGCTCGCCACTGGCTGGCGATGCTGGTGACCGCGACGGCTTCAGGTTCGATCAGTCTCGGCCACCAGCCTGCGACCGCAACGCATAACAGTACGAATGACAGGCTCCACGGGATCAAGACTTGCGCTGTGGGCCAGCGCGACCGCGCCTGGCGCGACTCAAGGGGCTCGCCCAGTCCACACTGTTCCACGTATTCGTCGGCACAACGGTCAAGTCGACGTCGCAGCGAACGCGGCAGGGCGGTCGGACCCTCGCGGGACCGCTCGCCGGCCGGCTCGGGTTCGCTCAGGGAGTCGCCTCCCCGATCCGGATCGGATTTTCGATCTTCATCCACTGGCGTACCTGGATCAATCCGCGCCGCATCTGGGTCTTCACGGTGCCGAGCGGCATCCCGGTGGCCGTTGCGATCTCGGAGTGCGTCATCCCCTCGAGCAATCCCATCCTCAGCACTTTGCGCTGGTCGGGCCGCAGCCTCGCCACGACTGCAGCCGCGCGCTCCGCCTCGACGCGCACCTCGCCGTCGTTACCCGGCTCGGCCCACTTCACGTCCTCGAGCGATTCCACCGGGTCCATCATCTGGCTCATCTTGCCACGGCGGATCCGGTCGATCAGTCGCCGCCGCGCGATGGTCGTGATGAAGACCTTCTCGGAGCCTTGCGCTGCGTCGAACCGGCCGGCGCTGCGCCAGACGTCGATGAAAATCTCCTGCACCGCGTCCTCGGCATCGGCCCGCGAGCGGGTCATCCGTCTCGCAATGGCCCAGACCAGGCCGCCGAACTCGTCAATGCACTCGCGCACAGCCTTGGCGTCACCGCGCGCAACCCTGGCAAGAATTGACTCGTTCATCGCACGTTCCTTTGTTCGCTACCCGCGGACTCTGGTTTCAAAATGGGACTGGTTATCGCGTGAGTCGGAGTATACGCATGTCCGTTTAGTCTTTGTCTAGCTCTTAGCTATACAGACGATAGACAAACATGATGACCCGCCGGGCTTGGCCCAGACTACGGGTTTCCCTTGTTGCGTACGATTCTCATTACGGGAACACTGCAGTCATGCAGACGCCCTTTTCAGCCCAGAGTTCCCCCCTATGCCTCCCGTGAGCCTGTCTACGCTGCGCAAAGGCGCCCGCGGTACCGTGACCGACGTGCGCGACGATGCCCAGACGCTGGGTGACGAGGCACAGTCGACCGTGAGCCGCCGCCTGCTCGAGCTCGGTTTCATCCCCGGCGAGGCCTTCGAGGTGATCGCCGAGATCTGGCCAGGTGGCGACCCGATGGCGGTGCGCCTCGGCAGCACGCTGTTTGCGCTGCGCCGCCGCGAAGCCGGCGCCGTGCTCGTCTCGGTCGAGGGCGGCTGAACCCTTCATGTCCGGCCCGGCTCCCGCGCTCGACGCGATGCGGCTCGCCCTGGTCGGCGTACCGAACTGCGGCAAGACGGCGCTATTCAACCGGCTGACCGGCAGCCGGCAGAAGGTCGCCAACTACGCTGGCGTCACCGTCGAGCGCAAGGAGGGCTCGTTCGTCGGCCCGACACGCGGGGAGCGCTATCGACTGCTCGACCTGCCGGGCGCGTACAGCCTGACGCCCACGACGCTCGACGAGGCCATCACGCGCGACTGCCTGCTCGGGCGGCTCGCCGGCGAGTCCGCACCGCAACGCGTGATCTGTGTCGTCGATGCGACCAACCTGCGGCTCAACCTGCGCCTCGTGCTCGAACTGCACGACCTCGGCGTGCCGATGATCGTCGCGCTCAACATGAGCGACCTCGCGCAGAGCCGGGGCTTCGGTCTCGACCGCGAGCGGCTCGAGCGCGAACTCGGCGTACCGGTGGTCGAGACCGTGGCGATCCGCGACGGTGGCGAGCGCGCGCTGCTCGAACGACTCGAGAGCCTGCCAGCGCCTGCGGCGGGACCGACGGCCGAGTGGCGCGAGCCGAGCTTCGAGCAGATCCAGCAGACGCAGCGCGAAGTCCGGCGCATCCTGCACGCCGCGGGCTACCATGAGCCCGCGAGGAACCGCGCGCTGCAACGCGTCGACGGCCTCGTCATGCATCCGGTCGCAGGCCCGGCGATCCTGGCTGCATTGCTGTTCTTCGTCTTCCAGGCGGTGTTCAGCTGGGCCGCCGTGCCGATGGAACTGGTCGATGCTGGCGTGAGCTGGGTCGGCGCGAAGCTGCACGCGGCGCTGCCGCCGGGCCTGCTCAACAGCCTGCTCGTCGACGGCGTGATTGCCGGCGCGGGCAGCGTGCTGGTGTTCCTGCCGCAGATCATGATCCTGTTCTTCTTCATCCTCGTGCTCGAGGACAGCGGTTACCTGCCGCGCGCCGCGTACCTGCTCGACCGGTTGATGGGCAGCGTGGGCCTGTCGGGCCGCGCGTTCATCCCGCTGCTGTCGAGCTTCGCCTGCGCGGTGCCCGGCATCATGGCGACCCGCACGATCCCGAACGTGCGTGATCGCCTCGCCACGATCATGATCGCGCCGCTGATGACCTGCTCGGCGCGCCTGCCGGTCTACGCGTTGATCATCGCCGCGTTCATTCCGCGGCAGCGCGTGGGCGCGTTCAACCTGCAGGGGCTCGTGCTGTTCACGCTCTACGTCGCGGGCATCGTCGCGGCGATGGCAGTCGCCTATGCGCTGAAGCGCACGGCCATGCGCTCGAGCTATCATCCGCTGCTGCTCGAGCTGCCCGAGTACCGCTGGCCGGACTTGCGCAACCTGATGCTCGGCCTGTGGGAGCGCCTGAAGATCTTCCTGCAGCGCGTCGGCACGATCATCCTCGCGCTGATGATCATCCTGTGGTTCCTGAGCAGCTTCCCGGCGCCACCGGACGGGGTGACCGGCCCGGCGATCCAGTACAGCTTCGCAGGCTCGATCGGGCGCGCGCTCGAGCATGTGTTCGCGCCGATCGGCTTCAACTGGCAGATCTCGCTCGCGCTGGTGCCGGGCCTCGCGGCGCGCGAAGTCGCGGTCGGCGCGCTCGGCACCGTTTACTCGCTGTCCGCGACCGGCGACGACGTCGCGGCGACGCTGGTGCCGATGATCGCCGGGACCTGGAGCCTGGCCACCGCGCTGTCGCTGCTCGCCTGGTACGTATTCGCCCCGCAATGCCTGTCGACGCTGGTCGTCGTGAAGCGCGAAACCAATTCCTGGCGTTACCCGCTGCTGATGGCGGGCTACCTGTTCGCGCTGGCGTACCTCGCGGCATTCGTCACTTACCGCGTCGCGAGCGCGGTGCTTTCTTGAGGGGCCCGTGATGTGGCAGGCGGTCATCGTGGGACTGATCGTGCTGGCCGCCGCGACCTACGCGGCCTGGGCCTTGCTGCCCGCGGCATTGCGCCTGAAGCTGGCCCGACATCTGGCCGCCATCGCGCGGCGCGCGGGCGGGCCCGCGTCGCTGGTCCGGTTCGCGGACGCGATCGCGGGCAGCGCGCTGCGACGCCTCGGCGGCTGCAGCGACTGCAGTGCGGTGCAGGCAGCCCCAACCCCGCCCAAGGGCCGCGACAAGACCTGAACGTCGCACGCCGCGGCCGAGCCACTGCGGTCGGCCGTCACAGGTTTCGGTAAACACGTGCAGCCCCGACCCGGCCTCTTGGGGTCAAATTCGCACGCGTGCCGCAGTCGCGGCACGCTGCACGCCGCCGTGGGATGGCCACGCGGCGCGCCGTCCGATCAAGGGAGCCTCAAGCATGTTCCGGGCCCGCGACCTTCGCTTCATCGTCCCCGTCCTCGGCCTGTCCGCGCTGCTGCTGGCACTGGCCGGGCCCGCCCCCGCCAACGCACAGCAAGCCGCCGCAGCCACGGCCACGGATGCGGCCGCCGCACCGGCGACGGAGGCCGAGAAGATCCCGAACTCGAAGTGCCTCAAGTGCCACGACGACGCCGAGATGAAGGACGACGCCGGCAACTCGCTGGCGGTCCACGAAGCCGAGTTCAAGGCCGGGGCGCACAAGCGCGTCGACTGCGTCGAGTGCCACGTCAGCGCGCTCACGACCAAGCATCCGCGCAACGAGCTCGGCCCGGTGTCGTTCGACGTCTGCACGGACTGCCACGAGGACGAGATCACGCCCTTCCAGGGCAGCGTGCACGCCAAGGTCAAGGGCGGCGAGCCGAAGTCCTGCCAGGGCTGCCACGGCAGCGTCCACACGACCGTGCGCAGCAACGACCCCATCGCGCCGATGTCGGACCTGAACCAGGTGCGCAACTGCGGCGTCTGCCACGAAGAAATGATGGAGGGATACCTTTCCAGCGTGCATGCCAGGTCGCTGTTCGTGTCTGGCCTCACCGAGGCGGCCCCGGCCTGCAGTGACTGCCACGGCAGCCACGACATCCTGCGCCACACCGACCCGAACGCCCGCTCGTCGCACCAGAAGAGCCCCGAGACCTGCGGCGAATGCCACAAAGGCATCCTGAAGGAATGGGACGAGAGCGCGCACGGCGCGCTCTGGCGCGACGGCAAGGAAGGCCCCGTCTGCACGACCTGCCACGACGCGCACGCGGTGCAGTCGCCGACCACGATCGAAATGCGCATGCACATGCCGACCGACTGCGGCAACTGCCATGCCGATCTCTACAAGACCTTCCACGACAGCTTCCACGGCAAGGCCACCGGCGTCGGCCACGAGTCCGCGGCCATGTGCTCGGACTGCCACACGCCGCACCACAACCTGCCGGCCAGCGACCCGCGCTCGTCGATCCACCCGGACAACCTCGCGGCGACCTGCGGCTCGAGCAACTGCCACGCGGGCGAAGTCAACGCGTCGTTCTTGACCTTCATCCCGCACAGCAACCCGATGGACCGGGACCAGAACGCGTGGGTGCACTACATCTACCTGTTCATGACGCTGCTGTTGCTCGGCGTGTTCGGCTTCTTCGGGCTGCACGCGCTGCTCTGGCTGCAGCGCACGCTGGTCGGCCGCCTGCGCGGCGAGTTCAAGGTCGAGCATTTCGGTCCGGGGCCGTACATCAGGCGATTCACGACCACGCAGATGTGGCTGCACATCTCGATCATCCTGAGCTTCCTGCTGCTCGCGGTGACCGGCCTGCCGCTCAAGTTCTCGGCGGCGCCCTGGGCGCCGGGCCTGATGCGCGCGCTCGGTGGCCCCGAGATCGCGGGCTTCCTGCACCGCTTCGCGGCGATCGTCACGTTCGGCTACTTCGCCGTGCACCTGTCGATGCTGTTCCGCGACGTCGTGCTCAAGCGGGAGAAAGGCTACTTCTGGGGCTGGCGCTCGATGACGCCGAACCTCAAGGACGCCCAGGACCTGTGGGCGAACGTGAAGTACTTCCTGTACCTCGGCCCGCGTCCGGAGCTCGATCGCTGGGCGTATTGGGAGAAGTTCGACTACCTCGCCGTATTCTGGGGCGTCGGCATGATCGGCGTCTCGGGCCTGATCCTGTGGTTCCCGAACGCCGCCACCCAGGTGCTGCCGGGCTGGGCGCTGAATGCCGCCTACATCATCCACAGCGACGAGGCCCTGCTCGCGACGGGCTTCATCTTCCTGTTCCACTTCTTCCACACGCACCTGCGGCCGGAGAGCTTCCCGATGGATCCGGTGATCTTCACCGGCAGCATGCCGCTGCATCGCTTCAAGGAAGAGCGGCCGTTCGAGTACCAGCGCCTCGTGGACAGCAACACGCTGGAGCAGTACTTCGTGCCGCCGCCGACCAAGGGGCACATCCAGGTGGCGTACGTGTTCGGCTTCGCGGCCATGGCCTTCGGCATCTGGATGGCCGCACTGATCTTCAGGGCGATTGCAAGCGGCGCACTACACCTCTTCTAATGGTGCGCTTGTGAGTCTTGGCCGGCCGGCGGAATCATCCGCCGACCGGCCGTCGCCGTGCCGGGTGGTGGCGCAGGCAGCGCAGCGCTATGCTTCCGACCGGCAGCGGGGCCGGACGCGCGCCCGAGGCTGCCGCCAACTGCAATAAATAACGGACTTTCTCATGATCAAGCATTTCTTCGGCGCCATCACCGGCAACGTCGTCAGCCTCGTCGGGACGCTGATGATCGTGACCAGCCTCCTGCTGATCGGGGCGATGGTCATGATGCAGGCTTTTGGCTACGAGGGCGGGGCTTACATCGGCATCCTGACCTTCGTCGTCCTGCCGATGTTCTTCCTGATCGGCATCGCGCTGGTGCCGATCGGGCTGTGGTGGCGGAAGCGACGCGATGCGCGGCTGGCTGCGGAAGGGAAGGACGTCGGTCATCTGCCGGTCATCGACCTGAACAATGAAGGGACGCGAGGCGTGCTGCTCGGATTCGTGGCACTCGCGATTCCGACACTCGCCCTGGCCGCAGGCCTTTCGTACAAGGCCGTTCACTACATGGACTCGGACGAGTTCTGCGGCATGGCCTGCCACAAGGTCATGGAACCCGAGCACACGGCCTTCCAGCGCTCCCCCCATGCGCGCGTCGGTTGCGCCGGCTGCCACATCGGTGCCGGCGCGGAATGGTTCGTCAAGGCGAAGATCTCCGGATCCTGGCAGCTCGTCGCCGTCGCATTCGACCTCTATCCGCGCCCGATCCCGACCCCCGTGCACTCGCTGCGACCGTCGAGCGGCACCTGCGAGCAGTGCCATTGGCCGACCAAGTTCCTCGGCGACCGGCTCAAGGTCCGCACGCACTACGCGGAGGACGAGGCCAACACGGAAATGAAGACGGCGCTGATGGTCAAGGTTGGCGGCAAAGTGGCTGGCCAGTCGCAGGGCATCCACTGGCACGTGGACCCGAACCATCGCGTCCGCTATCGCGCCGATCCGACCCGTGAAATCATGTACGAGATCGAGCTCACGGACCTCGCCGAGGGCACGACCAAGGTGTTCAAGGGCGAGGAGACGGCCCCCGAGGGCGCGGAGTGGCGCACGATGGACTGCGTAGACTGCCACAACCGGGCCTCCCACATCTACCGCACCCCCGAGTTCGAGCTCGATCTGGCGTTGGAGGAGGGCCGCATCGACCGCTCGCTGCCCTACATCCGGCGCGAGGGCCTGCGCATCCTCACCGAGAAGGAGTACGAGTCGCACACAGTGGCACGCGAGGGCATCGCGGCAGCGGTGCAGGCCTTCTATGCGGAGAACTATCCCGAGCTCGCGGGCACTCCCGCCGTCGAGCAGGCCGGCAAGGCGCTCGGCGACGCCTACGCGTGGAACAATTTCCCGCACATGAAGGTGAGGTGGAACACCTACCCGAACCACATCGGGCACCAGCAGTCGCCAGGCTGCTTCCGCTGCCACGACAACAAGCACAAGACCGACGACGGCGAGAAGATCGGCAAGAAGTGCAGCACCTGCCACAACGTGATCGCCGACGAGGAAAGCAATTCGGCGCTGCTACAGGAACTGGGGATCCAGGAGCCACCGCCGGCGGCTGCGGAGCCGGCCGAGGCCGCAGCGACGACGACCGGCACGTAACGGTCGATCGCACCGCGACGATCAGCCAGACAAGAAGGCCCCGGTCCTGGCGGACCGGGGCCTTTGCGTATCAAGAGTCCGGCAACGACCCTTACTTGAGCGTTGCGTAATAGGCCGCGAGGTCGGCGATCTGCGCTGCGGACAGTTTCTTCGCCTCCTTGGTCATCTTCGCGCTCTTGGTGCGCGTTCCGTCCTGGTACTCCTGCATCGCCTTGGTGAACTTGTCCACCGGCATGCCGGCAATCGCTGGATAGTCGTCGTCGCCCGCGCCTTCATCGCCATGACAGTCGGCACAGGCGTCCCCTGCTATTGCCTTGCCCGCCGCAACGTCCGCGGCAAAGCCCGGTGCGGCCAGAATCGCGCAGACGGCGATCATTATCGTCAGCGTCAGCTTGTTCATCACAGTTCTCCTTGAGGTGGGCCGGTTCCCGGTTTGCCTGCGGCCGGAAGCAAGCGTAACCGTCAGGCGGGGGTCGGCGCGTGGCTTTCCATCCAGCGTGGCGGCAGCAACTTGAACAGCACGGTGAGGATGATGAACGGCAGCGCGAGCAGCAGCAAGGCCGTCATCAGGCTCTCGATGCCCGTGAGTTCCATCTTGTAGGCCATCAGGCCGCGGAAGCTCTTCGAATACAGCTGCCCGCCGATCACGACGTTCCAACGCATGCTGAAGATGCCGAGCAGCAGCAGCACCGACGACGAGAAGTAGAGCAGCTTGCGCAGTTCCTCGTTGAAGCGAACGCTGCGAACCAGCACGAGTATCAACAGGGGCAGCAGCATGCCGAGCAGCAACTGCACGACGACCAGGCTCGTGAACAGCCGGTACGAAACGAGCTCGGTGAGGATCCCGATGGACTCCTCGCTCTGGTACAGGCGGTGGATGTAGTCGAGCGCCTCGAGGGCGAAGTCCACGATGATCGCGACGAGCAGAAACAGTCCAATCTTGTCGAGGCAGCGCATGTCGAGTTTTTCGTTGCGCACGAGACTCAGCACGATGTACAGGAACATCACCATGGCGATGCCGGACACGATCGCGGACATCAGGAACACGATGGGCATCAGGACGCTGCCCCACCACGGGTTCGCCTTGACCGACCCGAAGATGAAGCCGACGTAGCCGTGCAGCAGGAACGCCGAGGGAATGCCGATGATCGTGATGATCTTGCTCGCCTTGTGGTCGAAGGCCAGCGCCTCGGGGCTCACGTCCTTGGAGAACAGCGACAGCGCACCGTAGACCCCCTTCATCAGCCCGCGGGATTTCTGCGCCATCAGGACCAGCTGGTGCCGGTACTCGAACCAGATCTCGATCAGCAGGATGCCCAGCAGGTACCAGAGGTACACGAAGCCGAACATCGCCATCGCGGACGTCGGCTGCGGCGTGAAGAAGATCTCGTAGGCGCGCACGGGATGGCCAAGGTGCAGCTGCAGCGGCATGCCCGCGACCAGCATGAACGACAGGGCCGTGAGCAGGGCCAGCCGGTAGATCGGCTGCACCTCGACCACGTTGAACACCTTGACGAGCGAGGCGAGAATGAAGGCACCCGCGACGATGCCCGTGAGGTACGGGTAAACGACGATCAGAATCGCCCACTGCGTCTCGACCTCGTTCGGGTAAATGAAGCCGACCACCTGGCTCAGCTGGTGGCCCAGTTGCTCGAGCAGGCTCTCCGGGATTGCGCCGCTCATCGCACTGCTCCATCGAGGTGCGCGTAGAGCACCTTGGGCTCGGTGTTCAGGTCCGGCTTGAGGACGCTGATCATGTTGACGCGCTGGAAGCGCACCAGTCGGTCGGCCCGGCCCTTCATGTCGCCGAAGATCCGCGCCTCGGTGGGACACACCTCGACGCACGCCGGCAGCAGGCCCTTGGTGATGCGGTGGTAACAGAACGTGCACTTGTCGGCCGTTCGCGTCGTGGGGTTCAGGTACCTGGCGCCATAGGGACACGCCTGGATGCAGTACCGGCAACCGATGCAGCGCTTTTCATCGACGAGCACCACGCCGTCGACCGTCTGGAACGTCGCGCCCACGGGGCAGACCTGCACGCACGGCGGGTGCGCGCACTGGTTGCAGAGCTTCGGAACGAAGAACGTGCGCACGACGGCCGGATCCTCGGGCGGGGCCTGCTCGGGCGGCGCGGCCCGCGTGCTGATGCACTCGACCGTGGTCTCGCCATCGGCGCGTATGCTGTAACGCTCGATCCAGGTGCGAAAGTAGAACGGCTCGTCCGGCACGCCATTCTCGGCCTTGCACGCCTCGACGCACCGGTTGCACCCGATGCACCTGTCGACGTCGACGCCCATGCCGTACCAGTGCCGGGTCGGGTCATATTCGTCCGTGGGGGCGCCCACGAGTTCCTTTGCCTCCGCAGTGCCCGGAAACATGCGCAGCAGGCCCGCAGCGGGGAGAAATGCGACGACTTGCCGCAGAAACTCGCGCTTGTTCATTTGCGTCCCTCGGGCAGGTGGGCGTAATGACACTCCCAGCACACGTACGTGCCGCCGTGGGAGGCGAGGTCGACCGTGGCCTTCGATGCAGCGGCGTCCGTCGAGCCCGGTGCGTGGCATCGACCGCACACTTCACGGGTCCCGGGCTTGCTCGGCAGCGCCGAGCGCGGCTCGATCATGTGCTGCTCCTCGACGACGTGGCAGTCCGCGCAGGGCAACAACGCGTGCTTCGACAGCGCCTTGGTGCGCTCGATGCGCCCATGGCAGCCCGAGCATTCCGTGGGCGTCTTCGGGGGTACCGGGTCGTGCCCGTCGTGGCAGGATACGCAGCGCTTGCCGGGCTTGTGCTGCTGCGGGTCGACCTGCGGGAAGCCGTTGGGGCGTGACGTATCGTAGCTATGGCACGCGAGACAGTCCTCCCGCTCGCGCGGCTTGCGGGGTAATTCCGCGTTCTCGTCCGACGCGTGCGCGGCGGACGGGCCGTGGCAGTTCTCGCAACCGATCCGGCGGTGCTTGCCGGCGAACTTGGCCTGGAATTCCTCCTCATGGCACTCGCGGCAGGCCGCCACGCCAGCGTGCTGCAGCGGCTTGGCCATCTCCCGTTCGACCGTGGCCACCTGGTGCGGCCGGGCGGAGAACAGCGTCGCCGGCATGATCACGAACCGCAGCAACAGGACGACGGCAACGATGACGGCGATGACGATGCCGAGGCGCGTCACCTGCTCAGGTAGTTTCACCGCTCATCCCTCCCCTCGGTGAGGTCTGTCCGTGACCAGGCAAAGCGCATGCGCTCCCCCTGTGCAGCTTGGCCAGGACGCAGGCAGGTTTTGCCCGATGCTATGTTTTCCAGTCATGCAGAGATCTCGTGGATTCACGCAGCCGCATCGCGGACTGCCGCAGCTGCACCGGTCCCACGCCGCAGGCGCGGCGCGACGATGAGCGCAGCACCGTAGATGGCCAGCGCGATGAACAGCGTCGCCGGACGCGAATACTTGAAGTCCTGCGCCACCATCTTCAGGCCGATCAGGACCAGCAGCGGATAGACGAGCCAGGCCCACTCCCGAAACCGGGCTTGTCGACTGATCCATGCGATGAGAAGGGCGGCCATGGTCAGTACGCAGGTGCGAACGGTGGCAACGGCACCCAGGTCCACGCTGCGGTCAGCCAGTCCGGCCACGGCAGGCACCAGCCAGCCGACGAGCCAGCCGCAGGCGACCCACACGAGGACCATGACGACGAGGACCCGCAGGCTGCCCGCAACGATGCCACCCTCCGGCCATGGCCTTGCGGCCACGAGTCCTGCGGACAAGGCGCTCGCGACGAGCACGACCAGGATGACGACGCCTGGCACGGCCCAGGGTCCGGTCGAAGCGGTCGCCAGCGCACGGGCGCCGTACGCCAGCGCGCCGGACACGATGCTTGCGGCCAGGAGGTAGGCGACGCCGTGGAGCAGCATGTACAGTCTTCCGACTCGAGACCACGATCCGGCGGCCAGCACGCCCAGCACCGCCAGCACTGTGCCGAGCCACGGCTCGCGAAGAGCGATCGTGAATCCCGCGAGCACCAGCACGAGGGCCATGCTCGAATAGAAATACAGGTTTCGCTCGAGGCCCTGACGCCGCTCGATGAACGCAAATGTCACGCCATAGCACACCGCGCCGAAAACCAGGCTGGTCACCCCGATCGCGGCCGGCAGCGTTCCCGTGGTTCGGGTCAGGACGATGGTGCCGCCGAAAGCGATCACCAGCGCAGCCGCCGTCTGCACGACCTCGAACAACGTGACGTTGCGACCGCGGACCAGTGTTCGAACCGCGATGCTGATGACATATGCGGCCAGCAATGACCACTGCAAGAGCATGGCAACCTGGGCGCCGTCGTGGTGCTGTGGCCCCAGGGCACGCAGTGCGAGACCCGCGACGACGACGTCGGCAGTCAATGCAGTCGGCCAGCCGAGCACGGTCCAGCCCAGCGAGTAGCCCAGCCACAGGGTCGCCACGCCGACGGCAATCAGGTAGAAGGCGAATGGCACGAAGGCACCGGTCTTGGCCATCAGGATGAGGCTGGTCGGCAGTGCCGCAATGACGGTGACCCAGGCGACCGCCTGCAATCGCTGGCGCCGCGCAACGAACAGGAATGCGGCGGTCAGAACAGCGATGCCGAGCGTGCTGCCCGCACCGGTCAGCACCTTGAATCGAATCGTCGCTTCGACCAGCAACGGAAAGGCGACCATGGCGGCCGCAAGTGCGTGGAACACGGCACTCGATCCATGCTGGCGTTGACCTGCCCGGTCGGCCAGGTAGAGCCAGCCCAGCCCGTATGCGAACGCCAGCGCGATGCCGATCTGCGCTGCGAGCAGGCCGGCTTCGGTCATTGCCCGCAGGAAGAATCCGCCGGCGAGCACCAGGAAGAGGCGACCGATGAGCGACACCACGACGATCGGATCGTACGGGTCTCTCCGGGTCAGCCCGGCGAACGGGACATTCGGCTGACGCTGCGCAGCGTCGCCGCCCGGCACCTCCGTTGCGCGAGTTGCAGTGGCAGCAGCATTCGCTTCCAGCAGGTCGACTCGCTGCTGCAGCGAGTGGATTGCCAACCGAAGCTGCTCGACAGTGGCTTCGAGACGAACGGAACGATCGTCCACGACACCTCCCCCGCCCCATGCCGCTTCTACGTGCTATTCAGAGTGCGGCTGGTGGCCTGCCCGATCCCGCGGCTATTGCTGCTGGATGACAGCAGCGCGCGGCGCAGCAATGCATGAGGGATTACCGCAGCCTCCGCGAGGAGCTGCAACGACTCGGGAATCGAAAGCGAAAAAAAACCCCGGCCTTGCGGGCCGGGGTCTTCGCGTCTCAGAGGCCAACGGAACGCGGATTGACCCGCGTCGTCCGGCCCGTAAGCTGCTCGTGCCTGTTACCAGGCGCGACGGGGACGATCGGTCTTGGGCTGCGCCTCGTTGACCTTGAGGGCGCGACCGTCCATCTGGTGGCCATTCAGGTTCTGGATGGCGCGGGCGGCGTCCGCATTCGACATCTCGACGAAGCCGAAGCCCCTCGGCTGCCCCGTGTCGCGATCCGAGATCAGGGCGACCGATTCGACGGTGCCGTGCGTCGAGAACAGCGTGCGGACAGCGGCCTCATCGGCCGTGAAGGGAAGGTTGCCAACGTAAATCTTGCTCATTGAAAAAACACTCACTACTGAAGGCCTTCGGCGAGCGCCCGAAATGGGCGGATCGCGGCCGGGCCGGGGGACAAAAGGCTGTCGGAGTTCCGCGACGGGGACGCCCGGCCGAAGCACGGACGACCACAATCGCGTGGCTGCGGAGCCACGTGGATCGGGAACACTTTTCGGATTAGCGAACTCGAGGCCTTGGAATGCGCCGGAACGACGCGGCCTGCCTGGAACGAAAACGAGAAGGGTCTCTACCCGGGGCGCACTATACACACATCCGGGGCCGGCGTCCGGGTTTTGTGCGATCCTCGCGCCCCCATGCCGCTGCTGACCCTCATCGACGCGGAGCTCGCCTACGGGCTCCACCCGCTGCTCGACCGCGCCTCGTTCGCGATCCGTGCCGGCGAGCGGGTGGGCCTGATCGGCCGCAACGGCACGGGTAAGTCCACGCTGCTCAAGGTGATCGGGGCCGGTCAGGCGCTCGACGGCGGGGAAATTCGCCGCCGCGACGGACTGCGCACCGCGCTCGTCGAGCAGGAGCCGGTGCTGCCGCAGGCGACCTCGTTGCGCGACAGCCTGGTCGCGCGCGGCGGTCTCGAGCGCCTCGCGGACGAACGCGACCGGTGGCGGGCAGAGACGCGGCTGGTCGAGTACCTGCACCGCTTCGGCCTCGACGAGTCGCTGCGACCGGAGGTCGCCTCCGGCGGCGAGTGCAAGCGCGCCACGCTGGCGCTCGCGCTCGCGCTCGAGCCGCAGCTGCTGCTGCTCGACGAACCGACCAACCACCTCGACATCGACGGCATCGCGCTGCTCGAGGAGCTGCTCGCCAAAGGCCCGGCCAGCATCTTCATCACGCACGACCGCGCGTTCCTCGACGGCGTCGCCACGCGCATCGTGGAGCTCGATCGCGGCCTGCTGCGCTCGTACCCGGGCAATTACGCCGCCTACGAGCGGCGCAAGGATGAACAGCTCGCGGCGGAGGCGGTCGCCAACCGCCGCTTCGACAAGTTCTGGGCGCAGGAAGAGGTCTGGATCCGCAAGGGCGTGGAGGCCCGCCGCACCCGCAACGAAGGGCGCGTGAAGCGCCTGCAGCAGCTGCGCGAGCAGCGCGCCGCGCGGCGCGAGCGCTTGGGCGACGTCAAGCTCGGCCTCGACGCGGGCGAGCGCTCCGGCAAGCTCGTCGCGGAACTGCAGGACGTCACCAAGAGCTACGGCGGGCGCGCCGTCGTCGCGGCGCTCACGACGCGAATCATGCGCGGCGACCGCCTCGGCCTGATCGGCCCGAACGGCGCCGGCAAGTCCACGCTGCTCAAGCTGATCCTCGGCCAGGTGCCGCCGGACTCGGGGAAGATCCGGCTCGGCACTAACCTGCAGGTCGCCTATTTCGACCAGTTGCGCGAGCAGCTCGACCCGGAGGTGAGCGTTGCCGCCACCGTGAACCCCACCTCCGACTGGGTCGAGGTGGGCGGCGGGCGACGGCACATCATCAGCTACCTCGGCGACTTCCTGTTTCCGCCGCAGCGTGCCGACTCGCCGGTCAAGATGTTGTCGGGCGGCGAGCGCAACCGACTGTTGCTGGCGCGGCTGTTCGCTCGACCCGCGAACGTGCTGGTGCTCGACGAGCCCACCAACGATCTCGACATCGAGTCGCTCGAGCTGCTCGAATCCACGCTGCAGGAGTACCCGGGTACCGTGCTGCTGGTGAGCCACGACCGCCGCTTCCTCGATGAAGTCGTGACCCAGACGCTGGCCGCCGAGGGCGACGGCACCTGGCGGGAGTACGTTGGCGGATACACCGAGTGGCTCGCGCAACGGCCGGCGCCGAAGCCATCACCCGAGCCCTCACCCGCCCTTCGGGCACCCTCTCCCGTCAAAGCGGCAGCCGCGACCAAGCTCTCCTATAAGGAGACGCGTGAACTCGCGGAACTCCCGGCCGAAATCGATGCGCTCGAGCAGGAGCAGCGCGACCTCGCGGCGCGCATGAGCGAGCCCGACTATCACCGGCAGGGTGCTGCCCTGATCAAGGCGGATTTGCAGCGCATCGAGGAGATCGAGCGGAGATTGCCCGTGGCTTACGAGCGCTGGGCCGAGCTCGACGCGCGCGCTTCCGCGCTGAAACCGGCGTGAAAAAAAAACCCCGACGGTTTCCCGTCGGGGTTTCTCGTTTAAGAGCCTGGCAGTGACCTACTCTTGCATGGTCGATGACCACACTACCATCGGCGCAGAGCGTTTTCACTTCCGAGTTCGGAAAGGGATCGGGTGGTTCCCGCTCGCTATGGCCGCCAGGCAAACTGGCTCACGCGCCCCGCGTTCGCGGGGGCGATGAATTCGAATCGGGTATGACAAGCGTGTCGCAGTCGCAGCGAGATACCTCGCTGACGCACGCCAAGGGGCCCGGAAATTTCCAGACCGATTGGGTGTTATATGGTCAAGCCTCACGGGCAATTAGTACTGGTTAGCTCAATGCATTACTGCACTTACACACCCAGCCTATCAACGTCGTAGTCTTCGACGGCCCTTCAGGGGAATCGAGTTCCCAGGGAGAACTAATCTTGGGGGGGGCTTCCCGCTTAGATG
>Ga0209253_10000773_pt1 | contig 27938 bp, 22 predicted proteins | sample FrelakmetBRP12BR_FD_187145 | JGI IMG/M metagenome (GOLD analysis project Ga0209253, IMG submission 187145) | Freshwater lake sediment microbial communities from the University of Notre Dame, USA, for methane emissions studies - BRP12 BR (SPAdes)... | ecosystem: Environmental > Aquatic >...
GAGACTCGTATCTCTGACATTTTTTCTCATACAACTTTCTGCAAATTCCTATCCCATACCCTTGACAAAACAGAATAGATGTTCTAATATTGTTGCATGTTATTTTATACGATACTAAAATACTCACCCTTTACTTTTCAAGTATCGACATCCTCCCCATTGAGGATTAGCTCTCCTCTTTCCCCCGATACCATATTTGTTCCTCCTTTTGTTTTTGAGGAACAAATACCCATTTTCTCCATTCTCACCAGTCTCATCTTGCTCCAAAGGTGTATTCGTTTCTTTTTCGATACGCGGAACGAATACAGCACGAGTAAGTCCCCCGCACCTGAAAAAAAAAGAATATATCCTGAACACCTCATGCCAGATGACTGAAATCAAGCGGGTTCGTCGGTTCGCATTGGGGATGAGAGCGCCCGGAAATCAAAACCCGCCTGGATCGGCGGGTGACAGTGCCCCCAAGGGGGTACCTTATATACGGATAATACAAAGACGAGAGGGTGTGTAGACTATCGCGACTCGATATTTGGATCTCAAACCACCCGGAAGATTATTCCTGGGCCAGGATGGCTAGATCTCGGCCCTAATTTCGATCACTCGGAAGACATTTGAGCCAGCAGATACCGTACGCGTTGTACCAAATCGCCGGGTTTAAGCACCGTGACAGATTCTACACCAGGTTGAAAATGTCGAATATTGTACGTGGTTAGGTAAACACATCTTTCGCGTACAGCAGCAGCCAAAATGGGTAGATCCTTGGGATCAGCAGCCTTCGACAGCGCCCTGATTTCGGCCACAGTCGGATCTGAAACCACATGAAGACAATGGCTCACTAACATCTGAAATGCCGGCATTGCGGCCGGCATCTTTTCTTCCAAGTTACGTTCAACCTCAGTGATGACTTGCTCACTCGCCACCGCTTCGATCAACGTGATTTCTGCCATACGGAGGATCACCAAACTGGCATTATGCTCGTTTGGTGAAGCCGCACCCGTAAAAAGGACGTCAGCATCTACGAAGATGCGCGGTTTAGGCGGGTTGTTTGCCATACTTTTCCTTGTTGTACCGTTCACGTTGTTTGCGGAGATCGTCCAAGAGTTCATCAACGCTCAGGCCAGCTTCCAGACGAATCCGTTCGATCTCGTTAGCCAGCTCTGGAACCATTGGCACCATCGGTACAAATACAAAGATGCCGTCAAGATCCACCAGGTGGAAGATTTTCCCGTTTTCGATATTGTACTTTTCACGCAGTTCGGCAGGGAGCGTGACTACACCACGTTCTCGGACTTGAATTATGAGTTCCATATCTCTCCTTCGTATGTATATCTGCCGATGCAGAAATACTGCAATCACAGTATATCAGATTCGTATCCGAAAATCAAGTTGTGATTTCAACTTCAATTTCGCGATGATTGCCAAAGAGGATAATGGTATAGTGGGAGCATCTCACTTTGAGGTGTTTGGATGAGCGAATACCAGTATTACGAGTGGCAAACCATTGACCGCTCACTCAGCCCAAGCGAATGGGAAGATGTTACTGGGCTTTCAAGCCACATGGAGACGGTTACACCCACCCAGGCGATTGTGACTTACTCATGGGGAGATTTCAAGCACGATCCACGCCAGGTGCTACTAAAGTATTTCGATGCGCACCTCTACATGGCGAATTGGGGCACTCGCAGGCTTTTGTTCCGCTTTCCGAAATCTGTGATTGATTCGCATGCCATCCGGTCGTATTGCCGGAAAGATTTTCTTACGCTTGAGCTAAAAGGCAACTATTATATCCTTGAGTTTTCGTTGGATGACGAAGAGCCAGATTATGAATGGCTGGAAGCTGAAGGTGTGCTTGGCAAAGTGGCTCCAATCCGCGAACAAATTATGCAAGGCGATTACCGCGCACTTTATCTGAGCTGGCTGAAAGACGTCTCTATCGAGGACCCGGAGGAAGACAACACTGAAATTGAACCACCCGTCCCGGCCGGGCTGGCCAAACTGAACAGCAGTCATCAGGCGTTTATTGAGTTTTTTGAATTGGATCCGCACCTGGTTAAAGCTGCCGCCAAAGCTAGCCCTCCACTTCAGCCTAAATCCAATGCTCCTCTGGTACAAGCCCTATCCCAACTCAGCCGAGAGGAATGTGAAAACTTCCTGCGCCAGGTGCTGAACAACGAACCACAGGTACGCATCGCTCTGCAAAAGCGGCTGGAGCAACTGGCAGGAACCGAACCTGAGAGCGCTGGAAAAAGCCAACGTCAGGCCGGCAATTTGTTCAAAGAGGCCGAGCGATTAGAACAGGTAGCATTACGGAATCAGAAGGCCGAAGCAGAGCAGAGGCGCATCCAGGAATTGCTTGATCTGGCCAGGCGCGAAGAAGCCACTTGGTGTTGGATTGAAAGCCTGATCGGGCAGAAACAAGCCGGCCCGTATGACAAAGCTACAATACTACTGGTCGACCTGCACGATCTGGCAATATACCAGAACCAGCTACTCAAATTTCAGGAACGCTTTTTGGTAATCAGAGAGAAGTACAGCAGCCATCCGACCTTGATGGAAAGATTCAGTCGCGCTGGGCTTTAAGATCAAATCATGGGGCATCCTTACTGATACTTAATGGGATACTGTTTGACACAGCTTTGTGAATTACACGTCAGGAAAAAACTTTACTCGCTCTTTCAAAACACCTTTATGAAAACCTTAGATGAAATAAATCGTTTGATCGCTTCAACTGAAGCAGAATTGATAGAACTGGAAAGCAGCCGTTCTAAATTGCTGTCGCATATTGCAGAGTTGCAGCGTGATAAAGCAGCTTTTTTTCAATCGCCAGGCGCCTCCGGTGACAATCACAATCAAACTGTGACCAATCAATCGTCCCAGGATGAAAAGATTACCCTCTTTCAAAGCTTGTTTCGCGGACGCGAGGATGTTTATCCCCGGCGTTTCGAAAGCATGAAAACCGGTAAGCAAGGCTACCAGCCAGCTTGTCAAAATGAGTGGATCCGTGGGGTTTGCGAAAAACCGAAAATTCGCTGTGAGGATTGCGGACAGCGCAAATTCCTTCCAGTGACAGACCAAGTGATGCGCAATCACTTACAAGGTTTCGATCCACAGGACAGACCAGGGCACAACTTTACGATTGGCGTTTATCCTATGTTGCCGGATGAGACCTGCTGGTTATTGGCAGCAGACTTCGATAAGGCCTCCTGGCAGGATGATGCCCGCGCTTTCTTGGGAACTTGTTCGATGTTTAATGTTCCTGCTGCGCTCGAGCGGTCGCGCTCTGGTAACGGGGGACATGTTTGGATGTTCTTTACAGAGCCTGTTCCAGCGGCCCAGGCGCGCCAGATGGGTACTTTCCTACTTTCCAAAACAATGGAGCACCGGTCAGAAATTGGGTTGGATTCTTATGATCGCATTTTCCCCAGTCAAGATACGCTACCGAGAGGTGGCTTTGGCAATCTGATTGCATTACCACTTCAAAAGAAGCCACGCGAGAACGGCAAAAGCGTCTTTGTAAATGAGCATTTCATACCTTATGAAGATCAATGGGCCTTTCTTGCCTCCCTACACCGGATGGCCCGTGCAGAAGTACAGGCTGTCGCCAAGCATGCTAAGAAGCAGGATGAATTTCTGGGTATTCGGCTTCCCGTAACTGATGAAGATAGCGACCGTCCCTGGGCTGCGCCGCCATCCAGAAAGCATAAGGAACATCCAGTGATTGGACCGCTGCCTGAGTGTCTTGATCTGGTTATTGGGAATCAAATCTATATACCAAAAGCAGAATTGACACCTCCTTTGCGGAATCGCTTGATCCGGCTGGCGGCTTTTCAAAATCCAGATTTTTATCAGGCGCAAGGCATGCGACTGTCCACTTATGGGAAGCCGCGCATCATCAGTTGTTGCGAGGATTTTCCCCAGCACCTGGGAATGCCACGCGGCTGTATAGATGAACTCACCGCCTTGCTCGAATCGCTGCAGATCAAGATAAACCTGACTGACGAACGATTCGCAGGAACCCGATTGGATGTTCAATTTCAAGGTGCTTTACGCGGCGAACACAGCAAGCCGCCGACAGCTTGCTGCAACATGAAACGGGAGTGCTCGCAGCCTCGACAGCCTTCGGGAAAACCGTCGTGGCTGCTTATTTGATTGCGCAACGTCAGGTGAACACGCTGGTGGTTGTGCACCGTCGGCAGTTGCTCGATCAATGGGTACAGGCCTTGAGCCATCTTCTGGACATCTCGTCAAAGAACATCGGTCAGTTTGGCGGCGGTAAACACAATTCAAACGGGAATCTAGATGTGGCGATGATCCAAAGTCTGATCCAGAAAGGAGTTGTTAGTGACATCGTTGGCAATTACGGCTACCTGATTGTTGACGAGTGCCATCATATTTCTGCGGTCAGCTTTGAGCAGGTGGTTCGCCAGAGCAAGGCCAAATATTTTACTGGTTTATCTGCGACTGTGACACGTAAGGACGGACATCAGCCGATTATTTTCATGCAGTGCGGTCCAATTCGTTACAAGGTGAATGATCGAGATCAGGCAGATAAACGGCCCTTTAGCCACAAGGTTATCGTGCGTCCAATTAAGTTCCAGTTGCCTTCCAATCTTCAAAATATTGCCGCCCAATCTATTCAAGAAGTGTACTCTTCTTTGGAAAAAAATAATGACCGGAACCAGATGATCGTTGATGATGTGGTAGCTGCTTTTCAGGCCAAGCGTTTTCCGGTACTGCTGACTGAGCGAAGGGAACATTTGGAAACTTTGGCAGAATTATTGAACAAACGAGTTGCTCATCTCTTTGTGATGAAAGGTGGAATGGGCAAGAAGCAGCGCCAGGAACTGAAAGATCGAATCGCCAACCTTCCGGCTGATCAGTCGCGCGTGATTTTAGCAACAGGGCGTTATTTGGGTGAAGGTTTTGATTACGAACGGTTGGATACTTTATTTCTGGCTTTACCAATTTCCTGGCGTGGCACTCTAACTCAATATGCCGGTCGTTTGCACCGCTTGAACGCAGCCAAGAAAGAAGTGATTATCTACGACTATGTGGATTTTGATGTGCCTGTGTTAGCCAGGATGCATAGTAAGCGGCGAGCCGGTTATAAGGCGCTTGGGTATGATATCGCGTCGCCACAAGAAAATAAAACTGTGCAACTTACCTTAGTAGACATGTAGATAAGGCGTTCTTTTCTTCTCTATACATGCACCATCGTGCAAATTCCCCACATCTGATCTCGGAAAGAAAAACTGTTCGACAATTCCCGGAAAATCTTCTTTTCATTGCTATGCAGCCTGTAGGTTTGCAGATTCCTTGGATTGATTGCCAACTGTACCTTGGATGGGAGCGGTTTTTTTGTTAGGTGTGGAGCTATCTCATGGATGGACAAAGTGCGGTCCATTTATGCAAACCGTAATAGAAGTAAAAGTAATACGCCCTGATTTCAGAGCGTAGGTGAAAAGAGAATAACACATGGAAAATATGGACTATATGTTCCAGTGCCCCCAAGGGGACGCTGTATATAGGGATAATAGGAAGGCGAGAGGGTATCATCATCTTCGCTGGATGAAAGGAAAAGGGTTGCCCGCGAGAACGGGCAGCCCGGCTTTGTTGCTATGATCCACCCGCGTGCGCCTAGCTGAGCGGCCTGACCGGGCGACCTTCGATATAACCGCGATACCCCTGCGGTTCAAGCTGGAAGCGCGGTCCGTCCTCGTCAGCCCATCGGAAACCATAGAGTTCCGGCTGGTAATTCTTCATGGATTCCCACAGGCCGCCGATGGCTATTTCGAATTCGGCGTCATCGTAGGATTCGCCCTGGAAGATCATCATCTTGCAGGGTGGCAGGTCGATCAGGTCGAATCCTTCCGGGACGGGACCGGCATAATCGAGCGGGAGTTCAACCCCCTGGGCGTAGGTGGATGTGCCCGGTTTACGCAAGTCCTCGGGCAGCCACATGCCGATCGGTTCATAGAGCGCCTGCTGGATGCTGGAGAGGACATCCCACACCTCGCAGCCCACCTCCTCGCAGTAGGCATAGTAATCGACGGCCTGGATGCCGCGCCTGAGGATTAGCTTCCGGGCAGGCCGGTCTACCACCTGGACAAAGATGGTGTTGGATTTCTGATTTTCTGACATGGTGTATTCTCCTTTTTACAAGGCGAGATAGGTTTCACGGATGTTGCCGGGCATGAAAAACTTGATGGGGGGCTTTTCCTGGTAGAAACGCTGTGGGGTGAGTCCGAATTGCTTCGAGAAGGCGCGCGTGAAGCCCTCGTGCGAGTCAAAGACGAAATCGAATGCCACATCCACGATCCTGACATCTTCCTCCCTTAGCCGCATGGCAGCTCGAGACAGCCGCACGGCGCGAATGTATTCGAAAGGGGTTTTGCCGGTCAGGGCTTTAAAGATCTTGGCCGCGTGCCAGGGAGAATATCCCGCCGCGCTGGCCAGCCCGTGAAGCGTGATCGGCTAATGAAGATGCTCTTCGATATAAGTTTGCATGCGTTGAACGGCATTTACGGGTTCCCAGCTATCCATGCTCTCACCTCATGCTGCAAGGATACCACCCGCCCTTACGCCGCGCTTGACCGGGATTGTGATTCTTTGCATGGGGTGGATTATATCTTCCCCGGTGAGCTATTTGAGCAGGAGCAGGGATGTGAGGGAAGATTAGGGGTGATGAGGGAGTAGCCCAAAATTCCCTCCCCGATCATCGACCGTTTCTGCCCTCTGACCTATTTCACCGAGGAGTCGCGCCAACGGATCGAAGCGATCTGGACGCAGACAGATAATCCCAAAATGAAGGCGCAGTATCCGCTTATCTGCAACGGCTGGATTGAAGGGAAAGCGGAAAAATAGAAAAACCGGGGAAAAACGAAACGGGTGTTTGACCAGATCGTCTTGTCCATTTGACCATGTACCCGTTGGGGACGAGGCAAACTTCCGAACGCTCGAGTATCGTAGTGCCTCGCGTTCTTTGCACCCCTGCAGGGGTCAAGCATGCTCGACTCGCTGTTTGTACCGCCTGTCTCGCGTAATTTGCGGGGCATGTCCGTTAATAATGGGGTTTGGAGCCCCGGGGAATCAAAATCCGCCTTTTTTGGCGGATTTTTGTGTGCTCCGAAGGGAATACTGTATTTACGGATAATCCGAGGGTGAGAGGGTGCTGGGGAACTTGTAAGCTCATTTCATGATTGTGTGTTCCTCAATCTACGCTTTAAGGGGGTACAGGATGTTGGACGTGCATGTTGATCCACATAGAGTCGGTGTATATAATTTACTCATCCATTTTTTCTTGTGGCAGAATAATGTCCTATATGATTTAGGACGTTAGAGAGCATTGTCAGACTGTACAGAAGCCGTTATGTTGCCGCTGTAAAACCCCTATTTGCTGGCTTCAGGATGGGCTGCTGTTTATCATCCTGTCCAACCACACTCCAATCAAGAAGGAAGAATGAACATTTCCCCTGCTAAGAAACGAACCCTACCGATCGTAGCCTGGGCAACCATGCTGGTTGTCTCCGATCTGCCAGACATTCTGATCACTTGGCTGGGCGGGTCCATCCCAACCTGGATATTCTAGGCCAAGGCCGGTTTCCTGGCTGTCTTCCTCGGCCTGACGTTGCTCATCAAAGCCATCCGCCCGCTCTGGCAGTATGCCGTGATCTTCCTGACCCTCTTCCTGGCCCTCGGGTTGACCAATCTGGTACGCAACACGGCCTGGTTCCAGGGTAATTTCAATTACGTGGGCATCTCCTTTTTCTCCGGATACACGGCTGTTTTCGTCCTCGACATCCTCGTGGCTCTGGCGGTGCTGGCAGTCTTGTGGCTCATGAAACGCGACCGCAAAGCCTTCTTCTTTGTTAAAGGACAGATGAACGCCCCGGTCGAGCCGGTCCGCTGGCTGGGGATCAAGGGAGGAAATTCCTGGAAAGTCATAGGCTGGTTCTTTGCAGTGGGAGCCGCTCTGGGTGTTTTCATCCCGACCATCCTCGGTATTGCACCTTCAGGCGCAACCATTCTGGGGGCACTGCCACTCCTGCCGGCCGCCTTGCTCCTCGCGGCGGTCAATGCCTTCACTGAGGAAGCCTACTATCGGTGCTCGCTCCTCTCCACCTTGCACGAGACCATCGGCAAGACCCACACCCTGCTCCTGACCGTGGTCTTCTTTGGCCTGGGACACTGGCTGTATGGCTCGCCACCCGGTCTGCTCGGTTTCCTGATGGTCGGCTTCCTGGCGTGGTTGCTGGGCAAGAGCATGCTGGAGACGAAGGGCTTCTTCTGGCCCTGGATCATCCATTTCATCCCGGACGTGGTGGTCTTCTTCTCGTACGCACTGCTTTTCGTTGGGTCATGATATTTCCTGACATCCTGTTCGACATCCACGTCACACGGCAGCTCAAAGTTTCGTTTGGGGATGCCCGCCCAACAACATCGGATAGCGACTCCGCACCCTTCGTTACGCTTTGGGTATGCTTCCCAACTGCTCCGCGCAGGCGTGGTTTGCCAGAAAAGATGCTTAATTCGGAAGGAGTCTCGCGACGGAGCCGATCTGCACCCCGAGGGGCGTGCTGCTGTCCCGCAGAGGACGAGCGGGACTTGGCTAAACCGTTGGGCGGCAGCAACACGAAAGGTGTAAATGTTCAATCCAAGTGGACATCGCACACAATGCGAAAAGTACATTGGTCGTTTCCTGGAATCTCAGGTCGATTTCATTCAAGCCGAGTTGCTGACGAAGAGCACACGAGAAGCACCGTGGCGATTGGATGTCAGGGTGAACGGGGTTCCGCGATCATATGTGCTGCAACTTGACACAAAAGACATGGAATACGGATATCGGATTCTGAAGGCGGTTGAATCGATACCGGTTTCCACACCACATGGATACGGCTTGGATCTGCAGGGGGAAGGTTTGGGAGTGGCCTGTTTTTTTCGCGATTTTATCGCCGGTGAATCATTGTTAGGCCCCATGCTTGCTGGCGAAGCCTGGGCGGAAGAATTGTATCGCAATACGGTATGCGAGCTGCAGGCAGTAACCGAGGAGGATCTGGGCGATGTGCCCCTCGGGTTGGAGCGGAATACAGCGGATGATTTACTGGAAGACGTTTATGCCCATCTCAAAGGCAGGTCGCTTCCTTTGGCGGATGCAGCCTACAGGGAATTGAAAGCAAGCATGCCAGAGCTGCCCCCTGCACGGTTCAGTAATGGGGATTTATGGCTGGATAATTTCATTATCAGAGATGGAAAACTGGCGGGCATCATAGACTTTCAGGGGGCTGCATTCAGCGATCCGGTATTCGAATTCTTATTGTCCTTTTTTGTATCACCAGAACTGAAAGGGCGTGGCATTGAAGAGCGATACTGCCAACAAATAGGGGTTGATCCCGTTCAAAAAGGTTGGAATTGCCAGACACGTTACTTGATGGATACCAAACCAGTACCGGTGCTGGGCTACAAGCGCAACAAAAAGCACAGCGATTTCCTTGGAAAAGCCGGTTATGGTGTCTGTGTCAACCGTAATTCAAGTATTTTGGTTTCAAGCTGGTTGCCGTCAGCACCATAAGGGGCATTCCGGTAGTGTATGATCTGGTCCCAGCAAACTCGGATGAACGCCTGGCAGCAGAAGCCATCATAGACCAACTTTCTGGTTGTGACCTTTTCATCGATAAAGGCTTCATTGGTCTAGAATGGCAGACCCAAATCTTTAACCAGACTAATCACTTGATCTGGACGCCTCGCCGTTCAAACCAGTACATTCAGAATACTCGCAGCCTGGACCGCTGGTTGAGCAGTATCCGGGAATGCATCGAAGGTGTCTTTCACGAGATCCAAGATACTGGCCGGAATATTGAGCGATTACTGACGAAAACAATGATCGGCCTGTGCACACGGATCATCGCCAAGATGACCAGCCATCTCTTGAACCACTTGCTTTTGATCGACTTCCATGTCAATATGGAAACTTTCGAGACCGTTTCGGCCTTTTAGGATCAATTCACATCAGCCGTATAGTATTCTTGAGCGGTAGGGATCACCCATATTCCACCCTCCGACCGTCTTATAGAAAACCAGACTCAAGGTATTTATATTGTCAACCAGCAAACCGATCCAAGATGTGAACCTGACCAGGACCTGAATTCATCCAGACAGGGTGTCTCGGTTATAATTTACGCAACACATTCTGCACGAATGCGAAGGAGCCTGTCATGTTACATGAACCCGCAACACCCGCTGGAAAAGACCCTGCAGGGCCATACAAGATGCGCTTAGGCATCTGGATGTTTGTTTTTTACTCCCTGTTTTATGCAAGTTTTGTGGCCATCAACCTGCTTAATCCCCTGGCGATGGCAGCGATTGTGTTCGCGGGGCTAAACCTGGCGACTGTCTATGGTTTTGCGTTGATTATCGTCGCACTGATCGAGGCTCTGATCTATGACTGGCTTTGCCGTAAAAAGGAAGCGTATTTTGCACAGGCCGACAAAATAAAAAGTGAAGGGAAAGCCTAACCCATGGCAATCATCGTTTTTCTCATCTTTGTCGTTTTTGTGATTGGCCTTTCCCTATATTTGGGTAAAAAAGCCAAAACTTCCAGCGGTTACTATGCGGCTGGCGGCAAGATTCACTGGGCAGTGAATGGCATCGCTTTCGCGGGAGATTATCTCTCGGCAGCATCCTTTCTCGGTATCTGTGGCATGATTGCAGCGGTTGGCTATGATGGGTTCCTATATTCCATTGGCTACCTGGCCGGTTGGATTGTGGCGCTCTTTGTAGTAGCTGAACCGCTTAAACGGCTGGGGAAGTATACTTTCACCGATGCGGTGGATGCAAATTACAACTCGCCCAGCATCAAGCTGACCGCCGCCATCAGCACACTGGTTGTTTCCATCTGCTATCTCATCCCGCAAATGGTGGGTGCTGGCGTATTGGTGGAACCCTTGCTGGGCATTCCTCATACCTGGGGCGTGCTGATGGTCGGCGCAATCGTGATTACGATTGTTGCAACCGCGGGCATGGCCTCCACAACATACGTGCAGTTCCTGAAGGGTGGCCTGCTGATTATTTTTTCCACCGTTTTGGTTGGCGCAGTGGTGATTCGAGGTCTATCCACACAGCCGGATCAGGGCGGAACAGTTGCATTTTATGAGTACTCCCATCTCGCAGCAACAAAAACCAGGGAGCAAATCACGGTCACTGAGGCGGGTTGGGATGTTCTGGAGCAAGCCGGGGTCAAGGGCGGACTATTGTTTGTCAAACTTGGTCACGAGGGCAATGAAACCTGGTGGTATGTAACTGAAACAGAAGGCGCACTCACCCTGGAAGAAACCCAATCAGTGGTGGTTAAAGCCGATGGCAAGTGGATCAACGGTGCACCCGCTTCTGAGACAAATCAACTGCGCCAGGTGGGCAACCTAGAAAAAATTCGCGGCGAGAGCGATGTCGAAACCGGGAGCCTTTCCATCTTTGAATTTTTATCAACCCTGACCGATAAGGGTACTTCCGTTCGAACCTGGAAGACAGCTGCCTTTGTGGGTGAAGCCGGAGAAATGGTAACCGTCTATTATCCCAAGATCGTATCGGGTGACCGCATCATGCGTCCCGGTCTGAAATTTAAAGTCGAAGGCACCTTGCTGGAGCGGCTTGACTTTCTCTCGCTGATGATGGCCTTGTTCCTGGGTACAGCCGCCCTGCCGCACATTCTGATCCGCTATTACACCGTGCCCAGCCCGGCCAGCGCCCGCAAATCGACCATTGTGGCGATTGCCGCCATCGGCTTTTTCTACATCCTGACTCTGTTCATGGGCCTGGGTGCTATGGTCAATGGCGTCATCAACCCGGCGGATAGCAACATGGCCGCCCCGTTGTTGGCGCACTCCTTCGGCCAGTTGCTCTTTGCAATCATTTCCGCGATTGCATTTGCGACCGTTCTTGGAACTGTCAGCGGCCTGATCGTAGCAGCCTCCGGCGCGGTTGCCCACGATCTGTTCGACCGCTACCTGAATATCAAAATGGATGACCGCCAAAAAGTGCGCGCCGGAAAAATTTCAGCCTTTGTTATCGGCGGCATTGCCATCTTGCTCGGTATTCTGTTCAAGGGCATGAACGTTACTTTCCTCGTCGGCCTGGCATTTGCGGTGGCGGCTTCGGCCAACCTGCCGGCCATCATCATGCTGTTGTTCTGGAAACGAACTACATCCAAAGGCATCGCCGCCTCCATCATCGTTGGCATTGTCGCTTCGCTGGGGCTGATCGCCTTTTCACCGGATTTGTATACCCTCTACGGGTTGAACCCGCTGGATGCGCCCATCCCGTTCAGTAACCCAGGGATCATTTCCATCCCCTTGAGCTTTATCACACTGGTGGTGGTTTCGTTGCTGACCCAAAAGAGCAAAATAGTCAAAGCGTAATCCACTAGACAAAAAGACGGGATGTGCCAACACGGATATCCCGCCTTGCAACTCCTATGAGCGAAACCGTCCTGGTCAATTTTCACTGCCATTCGCTGTTTAGCGATGGCGAACAAACTCCCGAAGCCCTGGCTCAAAATTTGGCTGCGGACGGGGTGCGTTATGCCGCGCTAACCGATCACGACAGCATCGAAGGCTTGCCCCGCTTTCAAGAAGCGCTCAAGAAGCCCGGCGTGGTCTGCCTGCCTGGTGTGGAATTGACTAGCCAGTTTAACGGGCGCGAAGCCCACCTGCTCGGTTACGGTTTTGACCCGGAATATCCCGATCTGGCTGCCACCCTGTTCTCCTTACGCCAGGTGCGCGATCTGGAAGTGCACAGCATCGCCGGTTCGCTGCGTAAAATTGGTACCAACCGCCCGGTCGATTCGCATGATGTTCAGGCAATCAACGCCGCACCCGATGGCCGGTTGGAAATTGGCGCTGCGATTGCCCTGCTTCATTGCGCCGGTGGGCGGGCATTTTGGGCGCATCCGCTGATGTACGAGTCTGACCCAGAGCAGCTGGATGCCTGTGTGGTGGAACTAAAATCCAAGGGGTTGGATGGTCTCGAAGCCATTTATGCTCCCTTTTCAGAGACCCAGCGCACCGATTTGGGCCTATTGGCAAAAAAACATGATCTGCTCATATGTGCAGGCACGGATTTTCACGCCGGTAGCGGCAATGTTCACGGTGGTCATTCTTATGGGATAGAAATGCCCCGGGAAGACTGGATCAAGTTTCGGGGGACGGTCTTTTCCAGCCCCACTTTTACGGCAGACGCCTTCACTGCAAAAATATCAATTCCCAATGCCCACGCCTCCCGCACCAATCCAACAAGAACACCACATCATTTTCGACGGCGTTCTTACATTTTACGCATTTTCCTGCCCACGCTGATCGCGATTGGGTTATTCCTGGCCGCCATTTGGGGAATTATCCTTCCTTCTTTTGAGCAATCCCTGCTCGAACGCAAGCGCGAACTGATCCGTGAACTGACCAACTCGGCCTGGAGCATTCTGGCTTCGTACGAACGCGATGAGCAAAGCGGTCTGCTCACCCGTGAACAAGCCCAAACGCTGGCGATTACGCGTATCGAGGCGTTACGCTACGGCCCGGAAAATATGGATTATTTCTGGATCCAAGATTTGCAGCCGCGCATGATCATGCACCCCTATCTCAGCGATCTGAACGGGCAGGAATTGCTCAGTTTCACCGACCCGCGTGGGGTGCATATTTTTGTTGAATTTGCTGAATTGGTACGCCAAGAGGGGGAAGGTTATATTGATTACGTTTGGCAGTGGAATGATGACCCACAGCGGCTGGAACCCAAGCAATCATTTGTTAAAGGGTTTGAGCCCTGGGGATGGGTGATCGGTACTGGTATTTACACCGATGATGTCAGGAATGAAATTGCGCGCATCGAGCAGAATCTCATCAATACAGCGCTGGTTATTTCCGGCGCGGTGATTCTGCTGCTCCTGTTTGTACTGCAACAAAGTCTGCGCATCGAGCGCGAACGTCAGGAAGTGCTGGATACCCTGCACGAATCAACCGAGCGATACCACACCCTGATTGAAGCCACCACCGAGGGCACATTGTTGATCTTGGATGAGCGCTGTCGCTACGCCAACCCAACCTTTCTCAACATGACCGGGTACACCCCCCGCCAGTTGGAATTTCTCGAACTATCTGACCTGCTGCCTCGTGAAGAAGACAATCAAGCCATCTGGGAGCGTTTCGAGCGCATGACCAGCGAACACCCCATGGATGGGGAAGTGTGCGAAGGTATTTTGAAACACGCCGATGGTCGTTTCCTGGAATGCGTTTTGGCTATGAACCCGATTGCCTTTGCCGGACAGAGCGGGTTCATCTTGCTGGCCAGGGATGTTGCCCGCCAATCCACGCTACTGAACGAGGAATCCATTTCTCATGCTGCACAGGCGGCTCCGGTGGGTATTTTCCGCGCCCGGGCTGCACGCCGCGCCACTCTGCTCGAAATGAATCCGGCAGCGCGTGCGCTTGTCGCCCATCTCGATAATTCCCAACCCGCCCTGGCAGACCTGTTCTCTGACCCTGCTGAATTCGAGACGCTTTTCCAGACTCTGCAAAGAGGTGGCGAAGTCAAAAACCACCTCCTCCATCTTGAAACCAGTGACGCTACGGCACGCTTTTTATCTCTTTCAGCCCGGCTGGTGCGAGATGAAAGAAACCCTGCTGCATATATCGACGGCATTCTGGAAGATGTGACCGTAGCCCGAAAACAGGAAGCCGGGCGTGAGGCGCTGATTGAAAAACTACAGGCTTCGCTCTTGTTCCTGCACGAACCGATTGCCAACCTGGGACGGGATGTGGTTGTCTGCGGCATGAATACCAGCATCGAGCAGCTCTCCCGCTTGATGACGGCCCGCAACGTCACTGCCGCGCTGGTTTCCAGCGAGAATTCGGCCGTGATTGGCATCGTCACCGACCACGATCTGCGCGCCCGGGTGTTGGCCGAAAATATCTCGCCCAGCACGCCTGTTCATACCATTATGAGCGCGCCGCTTACCAAAATCTCCGAACACGCACTCATTTACGAAGCTTTAATGCGAATGGAAGAAAATGGTGTGCGCCATCTGGCCGTGGAGGATCGGGACGGTCAGATTGTCAGCGTGATTGACAACAAATCGCTGATCCAGTTCCAGCGCTACGGACCGATCGTGCTGGCGCGCGAAATTTCACGCGCAGCCACCCCGGAAGAAGTTATCCGCTGCTCCGAGCGTACCCCGCCATTGGTCAAGACTCTCATGGACAGCAGCGCCCGCCCACGGCATGTAACCAACATGCTGGCCTCCATCTGCGATGCGATCACCGAACGGCTGGTGCAACTGGCCATCGAGGAACTTGGCCCGCCACCCGCTGCCTTTGCCTTTATCGCCATGGGCAGCCAGGGCCGCCAGGAACAAACCCTGGTTACCGATCAGGATAATGGCATCATTTTTGCGCCATCTGCCGATGAAAACCCAGGCCAAGTTAATGATTATTTTCTGCGCCTGGGAACACGGGTATGTGATGGTTTGAATCGCGCCGGATACCCACTCTGTCGTGGACAAGTGATGGCCAACAACCCGCGCTGGTGCCGTTCCTTGACTGATTGGATTTCTGGCTTCAACGAGTGGATCCATAAATCCGAACCACAGGAAATCATCGATCTAAGCATTTTCTTTGACTTCCGCACCGTTTATGGCGATACTGATCTGACCCATGAACTGCGCCGCGCCATTCACTCCGCCCTGGTGGATCAGCCGGCTTTCTTTCATCACTTCGCCCAAAATGCGCTGATGTTCAAACCACCCTTCCGATTGCTTGGAAACATCTATTTGAGCGGTGGTGCCACAGAACACGTCGGGGAAATTAATCTAAAAGACACCATGATGCCAATGGTCAGTTTTGCGCGCTTGTATGCGCTGCGACACCAGATCAACCAGACGCATACCTTGGAGCGGATTGAAGCATTAACGGAAAGAAATGTAATCCTTCCATCCAGTCGGGATGAAATTACCACCGCCTACGATTTCTTGATGCAATTGCGACTGCAGAACCAACTCGCGGCTATTCAAGTCGGACAGCCTCCCCAAAACATCATCCATCCTGGCAAATTAGGCTACATCCAGCAGGAATTGTTAAAACAAGCCTTCGCCCAGATTGCGGCGGTACAAAAGAAAGTTAGCTACGATTTTCTTGGTGGAGCATGAAAAGCTGAACTGGCGCGCCTAATCTGCCTGGTGGAGAGCTCGCTCTCTTTTCTCAAGCGTAGATGGCCGTTTCGATGGAGTGATTGGATACTCAGCTCGATCTTCCATGCTCACCCCTGCCTGACAGCATGTAGGCATAGGCATGGCGTGAGGCCGATTCATAAACAGAAATGCACCCGGTTAATGTCAGGTGCATTTCTTACGAACGATCGGAACTGAGATTTCTAACGTTATGAGCAGGTGCCCCCAAGCGGGCTCGAACCGCTGTTTGGGCCTTGAGAGGGCCCCGTCCTGGGCCACTAGACGATGGGGGCTTGATACGCCGCTGACTCGTTTCAGCGGCATGGTGAATGGCGGCTGGATGCCGCCTTCAACAAGCGGGCGTGATTTTATCAGACGGAAGTCGAATCGTCAATCAAATTTACCAGATGCTCAAATATAAGGAATTTCACCGCAGAGCACGTCCCGAAAGTACCCGGGACAGGCTGAGAAGGCAGAGAAATCTCTGAAAAAAAAAATTCCGCGCTCTTTGCGCTCTCAGCGGTAAGATTCGCCCCTTTACTCGGGCCTCTTTCACAAATGAGCGGAATGTGCTAAAAATGAAGTAAAGCGGAGGCTGAATGTTCCAGACTTTCGAGCAGGCTCAAAAGTACGTAGTAGATCATGAAATCGAAATGGTGGATCTGAAATTTTGCGACTTGTGGGGCCGCTGGCATCACCTCACCATCCCTTCCGGGCAATTTATTCCGGAACTGATGGAAGAAGGCATCGGCTTTGACGGCTCAGCCGTCGGGCTGAAATCCGTCAAGGCCGGCGACATGGTACTGGTACCCGATCTAGGAACGGGCTTCATCGACCCGTTCTGGGATGGTCCCACCCTGTCTTTCATTTGCATCACCCTGGAGGCCGACACCCACGCCATTTTTGAGAACGACCCGCGCAACATCGCCATCCGCGCCGAAAAGCACATGCAGTCCAGCGGCGTGGCGGACGAGAGTCGTTGGGGCCCGGAGTATGAGTTCTATGTCTTCGACAGCGTTTCCTACGAGTATGGCATCAACCGGGCCAGTTATGAGATCTCTTCCAGTGAAGCGGACTGGAACAGCGCCCAGGGCGGGCACGGGCATTACATCCCGGCCCATGGCGGCTACCACGCCATTCCGCCCAAGGACCAGCTCTACCGCCTGCGCACGCAGATCGTCCGCCATCTGGAAAAGATGAACGTGCCTGTCAAATATCACCATCACGAGGTGGGTGGACCGGGCCAATCCGAAATCGAGACCCCCATGATGGGCTTGATCCAGGCTGGGGATGCCACCATGCTTATCAAATACGTGGTCAAAATGACCGCCCATGCGGACGGCCAGACGGCCACTTTCATGCCCAAGCCGCTCTTTGGCGAGGCGGGTTCAGGGATGCATTTCCACCAGCACCTGTTCAAGAACGGGAAGAACCTATTCTACGACTCCGAGGGGTATGGCTGCCTGTCGCAGGAGGCGTTGTATTACATCGGCGGATTGCTGTTGCATGGCCCGGCCCTGCTGGCCCTGACCAATCCCAGCACCAATTCTTACCGCCGGCTGGTGCCCGGATACGAGGCCCCGGTGAATGCTTTCTTTTCCCTGGGCAACCGCAGCGCGGCGGTTCGCATTCCCAAGTATGCCAACAGGCCCGATACAGCCCGGCTGGAATTCCGCCCCCCCGACGCGACCTGCAACGTCTACCTGGCACTCAGCGCCATGCTCATGGCTGGATTGGACGGCATCCGCAACAAGATCGACCCGACCGCCGCCGGTTTTGGTCCAATTGATCAGAATATCTTCGCCTGGAGTGACCAGGAGCGTACCCGTATTCAAGCTCTTCCAGCCTCGCTCGATGAGGCCCTGCGTGCTCTCGAGACCGATCATGCCTTCCTGACCGACGGGGACGTTTTCAAAGAGGAAATGCTCAGGCAATGGATCGATTTCAAGCGCGACCAGGAATATTATGCTGTCCGCAACAGGCCTCATCCTTACGAGATGAGCCTGTATTTTGATGTATAAATTGGGGAATCTGCCAGTAAGTCAGCCTGGGTACCGTTCATCAAAAATGCTGTTTTTTCGACTTTATATTTTCCTTTCCGGGGATGACCAATTCTTTGGTATGATTGCGAATTTGGAGAATACAACATGGTGAAATTTCGCACAAAAATCCAAAACCATTTCGATCTGCCGCGCCGCATCAACCGGCTGGGCGAACTGGCCTACAACCTGTGGTGGACATGGAACCCGTCCGCCCAGCGCTTGTTTTACCGCATCGATTACGCCTTGTGGGAGCGCCTTAACCACAACCCGTTAGTTTTTCTGCGTTCGGTTGGACGCACCGAGGTCAACGCGGCCGCACAGAATCCCATCTATTTGGAGATTTATGACCGTGTTTTCGCCAGTTTCGACGCCTACATGAATGCCAAGGAAACCTGGCATAGCCAAACCTATCAAGACAACGGCAGGCAGCAATCCGCTTATTTCTCAATGGAATTTGGCTTGCACGAGACCCTGCCCATCTATTCCGGTGGCATGGGCATCCTGGCCGGTGATTATCTGAAAGAATCCTCCGACCTTGGCCTGCCACTGGTGGGAGTGGGCTTGATGTATGACGAGGGTTATTTCTCCCAGCGGATTTCCGAGGACGGCTGGCAGGAATCGATCAATAACATGCTTAATTTCGACGAGTTGCCGGTCGTTCAGGTTCTGGATGGGGATGAGAATCCCCTGACGATTTCAGTCGACTTCCCTGACCGCACGGTCACCGCCACCATCTGGGAACTGCGCGTAGGACGCAATCCGCTCTACCTGCTTGATACCGATCTGGACGAGAATACACCTGCCGACCGCAACCTGACCCTGCGCCTGTACTGGAGCGACCTGGATTTGCGGGTTGCCCAGGAGATCCTGCTCGGTGTGGGTGGAGTGCGCGCTCTGCGTGCCTTGGGCTATGATCCGAAGATCTGGCACATGAACGAAGGCCACGCAGCCTTTCTGACCCTGGAACGGGCGCGTGAACTCGTCGCCAAGGGTCTTACTTTCGAGAAGGCTATTGCCAAAACCCGTCATGGGAATGTCTTCACCACGCACACGCCCGTCCCAGCCGGGAACGATGAATTCCCGCTCTGGCTGGTGGATAAGAACCTTTCCAATTATTGGCCCGAACTTGGCTTGAACCGCGACCAGTTCGTGGAATTGGCGCGCAGCCAGCAGCCGTGGGGGGAGACCTTCAGCATGCCCATCCTGGCATTGCGGCTGTCGGATGGACGGAATGCCGTCTCCGAGCTGCATGGGCGCGTGGCGCGCCGCATGTGGAAATTCCTTTGGCCCAAGATCCAGGACGAAGAGGATGTGCCAATCACCTACGTAACCAACGGCGTGCACACCGCCACTTGGCTGGCACGGCGGATGCGGGTTCTTTTTGGCAAGTACCTGGGAGCAGACTGGCTCGATCATCTCGATGACCCCCAGACCTGGCTGAAGGTGGATGCAATACCCGTTAATGAACTTTGGGATGTAAGACTGCACCTTAAACGCAAATTGGTCTTTTATGCCCTTGAACGCACCCGCCAGCGTTGGATGAAAGGGAACTACCATCCGGTACAGGCCATCGCCTCCGGAATCATGCTCGACCCTTACGTGCTCACCATTGGCTTTGCCCGCCGCTTTGCCACGTACAAGCGCGCCGATTTGGTCTTCCATGACCTGGAACGCCTGCTGGACATCGTCAACCGCCCGAACCGCGCAGTCCAGATAATCTTTGCCGGGAAAGCGCATCCTGCCGATGAGCCCGGCAAACATCTTATTCAGGATGTCTACCGGATCGTCAAAAAGGCCGAAAATGGTGGACGGCTGGTGTTCCTCGAGGATTACGATATGAACCTGGCCCGCTACCTGGTCCAGGGTGTGGATGTTTGGATGAATAACCCGCACCGCCCGAACGAAGCTTCCGGGACCTCCGGCATGAAAGCCGCCATGAATGGCGTGATCAACTTCTCGGTGCTGGACGGCTGGTGGCGTGAGGCCTATAACGGCTCGAACGGCTGGGCCATCGGAGATGATGCCGGGCTGGATGTGGAAGTGGAGGACGAATCGGATGCGACGAGTCTGTATGACGTCCTGGAGAACCAGATTATCCCGCTTTATTACACCGAGCGCAACGCTGAAAACGTTCCACTTGAGTGGGTCGCGATGATGAAAAAATCCATGCAGACCATCACCCCGCAATTCAGCACCCGCCGCATGCTCAAGGAGTATATTGAACGGCTGTATCTCCCTGCAAGGAGCTAGGGCAAAATCCAATAAATCTCAAGAGCATAGGAAATTTCTCACAGGAATCAAATGCTCCCCTTCCGGGGAGCACCTGATTCCAAGCAATTCACTTCGAAGTCATACCTTCTTCAGCACTGGCAAGCCATTGACCGTTTCTGCCACCTTGTATCCAGTGGGGACGGCTTCCAGGACACCTGCTTTCTTCTCTTTGGCAAAGAAGAAAAGCGTCTGAGTCTTGCCGGTCTTCGTTGTGGTCACTTTGGCATGCAAGAAGTAGGTAACACCGCGTTTGTTCTTATAACTGAATGCCATGGGAATCTCCTTATTTGGGAATAGGTTGTGCCGGCAAACAGGCACAAAAGGCCAGACCAATCCATTATACAGCATTTACAGCTCTAAAAATGCACATTTCATGCGATGCAAAACAATGCAACAGGTGCGGTATAATCACGCCCGTGACCAACCCGAAGTACTTATTAGGAGAATTATGAGCAAGAAGAGCAAACGTCAGGTTTCTCGTCAGGTACCCCGGCCGTTTTCGACCGTGGCTCCGAAGGCGACTGAATTCAATCCAGATTACAGCACCACCAAGCGCGAATTGCGCCGGATAGGCATCCTGGCTGGCACATTTGTCGCTATTCTGATCTTACTGTCAATATTCCAAAACCAGCTGTTGGGTATCTTCTTAAAATAACTTCAGACGGAAGCCTCGCAGTTCCACGGTGTATCCAATTCAACCAGCTCCATGAGTGGAGACTCTTTCGAGGTCATCCTGTTGGCTGGCCATCCGGCCTCAGGCAAGAGCGTGATCATAGATTTCCTCGAGCATAGCAACGCGGATGTGCGGCGTAGGCGATACCATGTCAGCGAAATGGAAATGTTGGACGACTTCCCGATGCTGTGGACGTGGTTCGAGGAGGATGATATCCTCAGCCACAAGCTTGGACTGCCGCGCATGCAACCATGACCGTCCGGCCAGATCCTCAAAGCGGTGGCTCGGACCTGCTGACCATCAAGCTGGAAAAACTGGTCTACGGTGGCGATGCCCTCGCACATCTTTCAGGTGGGCAGGCCGCTTTCCTGCCTTTTGGACTTCCCGGAGAAAAAGTAAAAGTCAGGGTTCTGGTGGAGAAGCGCGGCCATGTGCGCGCCGAATTGGTCGAAGTGTTGGAAGCATCTCCGAGGCGGATCATTCCGAAATGCCGCCATTTCGGGGTTTGTGGGGGATGTCACTACCAGCAGTTATCCTACCAAGATCAACTTGAGATAAAGACTGGCATCCTGCGCGACCAGTTGATGCGCATCGGTAAAATTCCAAACGCCCCGGTGGAGCCCATAATCTCCTCGCCGCATGAATGGAATTATCGCAACCATGTTCAATTCCACCTGACGGATGCAGGGAAATTGGGGTACATCCGAGCCAACAAGCGGGGTGTGATTCAAATATCGGAATGTCATCTTCCCGAAAATTCGCTGAACGACCTCTGGCCAAGCCTGGAATTCGATCCAGGCTTGAGGCTGGAACGCGTCTCCTTGCGCTTGGGCACGAACAATGAGTCCATGCTCGTGCTGGAATCCAATGCTCCCGAACTGCCCGAGTTGAATCTTGAGGCAGATCTCTCCGTGGTGCATCAGGCTGGTGAGGATATGGTCGTGATGGCAGGCGATGACCATATCAGCATCTCCGTCAAAGACCGGATGTTCCGTGTATCGGCGGCTTCGTTCTTCCAGGTCAATACTACAATGGCGGGGAAGATGGTGGAGCACCTGCTGGACCATTTACCGGTCTCTTCCAAGACAGTCTTGCTGGATGTCTATTGCGGGGTCGGATTGTTCAGCGCATTTTTCGCAGGCCGCACCGGGCGCCTGATCGGGGTTGAGGTATCCCCATCGACCTGTGCGGACTTTGCCGCCAACCTGGATGAATTCGATAATGTTGAGCTCTATGAGGCGTTCGCCGAGGCAGTATTGCCCACTTTGGAGGTTAAGCCCGATATTGTCATGCTAGACCCACCGCGTGCCGGTCTGGATAAACGCACGCTGGAGGCATTGCTGGCATTGAGTCCGGCACATATTGCTTACGTTTCGTGTGACCCGACCACACTGGCTCGCGACGCAGCCCGTTTGATTGGCGGCGGCTACCAATTGGAGCGGGTGACCCCATTTGACCTGTTCCCACAAACCTTTTCCATAGAAAGCATTTCCTTCTTCAAGAAGGCGCTCCTCCCTCACTCTGCTCACTTTTAACAGGCAACCCAAAATAAAGAAAGGATGAACCTTATGCATTGGGAAGAATTGACCGGCGACCTGTTCCCCCAGGCCGTCAAACAGGCACAGGGGATCTGCCTGCTGCCACTCTCCTGCATCGAACGGCATGGACATCATATGCCGCTCGGCACGGATATGTATATCGGCCATGAGCTGTGCCACCGCGCTGCACAACTCGAACCGGCGATCATCTATCCGGATTTTATCTACACCCAAATCCTGGAGGCACGCCACATGCCGGGCTGCATCGGGATCCAGCCGGAAATGACCATCCAACTTCTGGAGAATGTTTGCAGCGAGATTGCCCGCAATGGGTTAAAGAAAATCGTCCTGGTAAACGCACATGGCGGCAATGACAATCTGATCCATTATTTCGCCCAGATCCAGCTTGCCAGCCAGCGCGATTATGTTGTATATGTGGCGCAACCAGCATATGTCTCCGAAGAGGCAGCCACCGCCTCCCAGTGGGAAACAACCATCGACGGCCATGCCGGGGAACGTGAAACCAGCATGATCCTGGCCATCCGTCCCGAACTGGTCAGGAAAGAGGTTTTGCCGGCTGATGGCGAAGGCATGCCATTGGATCGACTCAAGCCTCTGCGTGACCTGGGCACGGACATGGGCATCTGGTGGTACGCGGACCATCCAACCCACTACTGCGGTGACGGGCGCCCCGCTACTGCCGAAAAGGGTGAACGCTGGCTGGCTGACCGCGCCCAGGCTCTGGCAAAGATCATCCGGGCGATCAAGGATGATACAGAGACAAAACGACTGCAGGATGAGTTTTTTGGTAAGATACGGCAGCCATAAAAACTGCGGGTATGTTTTCAGGAGATCAAATGAAAAATAAGCGGATCACTTTATCTGTGGTACAATGATTCCAGAGTGAAATAACTGGATTAGCAGTGGCACCTCAGCCGCCTACCCAATTATTGGGTGGCGGTATTTTTTATTAACCGGCAGCTTGCCGGAGAGAGAAGAGAGAAAATGGACGTAAGAATTTATGTAGGGAATATGGCCAAAACAACCACCGAGGGTGAACTTCGAACGTTGTTTGCACAGGCCGGGAATGTCACCGCAGTCGAGGTCATCAAAGACCGGGATAGCGGTCAGAACAAAGGTTTTGCCTTTGTTACGATGCCCGATCAGGTTGAGGCGGAGAAGGCCATCAGCATGTTCAATGCCTATTCGATGGCCGAACATGAATTGAAAGTCAATGTCGCCAAACCGCGGGTGGAACGCAACCAGACCTTTGCCCGGTAAGTCCCGGGAATATCATCGTCGTTCAAGAAACAGACCGGCACATAAACATGCCGGTCTGTTGATTCATGCCAGGTAATAATGTCTTACTTGACCAGGTTTCTTAGGACAGTTTGCAAGATGCCCCCGTTCCGGTAATAGTTCACCTCGACCGGCGTATTCAACTGAGCGACGGCTTTGAATTCCACCACTGAACCATCGGCTTTCTTCGCCTTGACCGTGACTACGCTTTTAGGCAGCATGGTATCGCTCAGACCTTCAATATCATATACTTCGCTACCATCCAGACCAAGGCTTTCGGCATTCTGACCCTTCATGAAGCACAAGGGCAGGATACCCATGCCGACCAGGTTCGAGCGGTGGATGCGCTCAAATGATTCGACAATGGCGGCGCGCACGCCCAACAACAATGGGCCCTTTGCTCCCCAGTCACGACTGGAACCGGTGCCATACTCCTTGCCAGCGATGACAATGGTGGGAATCCCTTGCGTTTGATATTTTGTAGCCGCCTCAAAAATGGTGGTCTGCTCGACCGTCAATCCATCGTTCCCCAGCTCAAAGTAGCGGGTGAACCAGCCTTCCTTGCCACCGGCCAAGAGGTTCTTCAGTCGAACATTTGCGAATGTGCCGCGCAGCATGACCTGATCATTCCCGCGGCGCGCCCCGTATGAGTTGAAATCGCGCGGTTGGACATCACGACCTTGCAGATATTGGCCAGCCGGGCTGTCAATGGCGATATTCCCGGCCGGGGAAATATGATCGGTCGTGATCGAGTCACCCATTAAAACCAGTACCCGTGCATCCTGGATATTCTTAATGGATGGAATATCCAGAGTCATATCCTGGAAGAACGGTGGATGATGAATATACGTGGAAGCATCGTCCCACTGGAATAGCTCTCCGCCAGATACCTTTATATCCTTCCACATCTGAGACCCTTCGAATACGCTGGCATAACGCTGCTCGAACATCCCTTTATCCAGGCTGGTCTCCACCAGGTCGGCCACTTCCTGCGAAGTCGGCCAGATATCCTTCAGGTAGACCGGCCCGTCCCGGCCCGTTCCGATCGGTTCAGTGGTTAGATCAATGTTGACGGTGCCCGCCAGGGCATAGGCGACGACCAGAGGTGGCGAGGCCAGATAATTAGCTTTCACAAGCGGATGAACGCGTCCCTCGAAATTGCGATTGCCGGAGATGACCGCTGCCGCAACCAGATCCGACCCGGTGACCGCCCTGGCAACCTCACCTGGAAGTGGCCCACTGTTACCAATGCAGGTGGTACAACCATAACCGACTATATTGAAGCCGAGTTTGGCGAGCGGCTCGAGTAAATCAGCTTTTTTAAGATATTCTGTCACCACGCGCGAACCAGGAGCCAGGCTGGTCTTGACATATGGTTTAGCCTGCAAGCCTTTCTCGACAGCCTTCCTGGCCAGCAAACCCGCTGCCACCATTACCGATGGGTTGGAGGTATTGGTGCAGGAAGTAATGGCTGCAATCACCACGGCACCATGCCCAATCTCGTAGGAATCTCCGTTTGTGCCAACCTTCGCCGTGCGTTGCACCATCTCCGGCTTGAGCTCATAACCACTTTCCTTGACATGCGTAGTGAGAGCATTCTGGAAGACGGATTTCATTTTATCGAGCGCAACAAGGTCCTGCGGGCGTTTCGGTCCAGCCAGGGACGGCAAAACAGACTCAAGATCCAGTTCGAGGGTCTCGGTATATTCCGGGTCGGGCATGTCCGAATCGTGGAACAAGCCCTGGAGGCGGCAGTAGGCTTCTGTGAGGGCTACGGCCTCTTCCGGGCGGCCCGAAAGACGCATATACCGCAGTGTTTCGGCGTCCACCGGAAAGTAGCCCATGGTTGCGCCATATTCCGGAGACATATTGGCAACCAGCGCGCGGTCAGGCAGGGACATGCTTTCCAGGCCAGGTCCAAGGAACTCGACAAACTTATCCACCACACCATGCTTGCGCAGGATCTGTGTTATGGTCAGAACGAGGTCAGTGGAAGTGACACCTTCCTTTAATTTGCCATAAAGTTTGAAGCCAACGACATCCGGTAAGAGCATATCCATTGGCTGTCCAAGCATGACCGCTTCGGCTTCGATACCACCCACCCCCCAACCGACCACCCCCAAGCCATTGATCATCGTAGTATGGGAATCCGTGCCGATAACCGAATCCGGGAAGGCAACCCATAGCCCTTCGATTTCTTTCGTGGAGACGACCTGGGCCAGGTATTCCAAATTAACCTGGTGCACGATCCCGGTCATTGGAGGAACGACACGGAAATTCGAAAATACATTCTGCCCCCATCTTAGGAAGGCGTAGCGCTCATGATTGCGCTGGAACTCCATTTCCGTATTACGCTGGAGGGAATCTGCAGTGGCGAAAAAATCCACCTGCACCGAGTGATCAATGACCAGGTCAACGGGGACCAGCGGGTTAATCGCTTTTGGGTTACCACCCAGCCGGGCAATGGCGGTGCGCATGGCGGCCAGATCCACCATGGCCGGGATACCGGTAAAATCCTGCATGATCACGCGTGCCGGCAGGAAAGGAATAGCCGGACGGGCGCCGGCCGGTGTCCACCCAGCGATGTGCTCCACGTCAGCCGGCGTAATTTCCTTCCCATTGCACTGCCGGAGGGCTGCCTCAAGCAGGACGCGGATGGAATAAGGCAATTTAGCGAGCCTGGTCAGTCCGGCTTTCTCAAGTGCATCGAGGCGGTAGATGATATATTGCCTGCTTCCAACGTTGAGTAAATATTGGGATTTAAAAAGATCAAGAACCATATCTGCTCCTACCAACCTGGTATTGGTCAATCAATTTCAACTCTCCAACAGACTAGTGTCTGTGTCTTTTTCGCTTCTTGGAGGGGTTCTGTGCCGGATTTTTACCCGAAGGGGAGACCACAACAGCGCCAGAGACAGTCTTTTCAGCCTGCTCAGGGGTCGTAACCATTTCCACCTGCGTTGAGGCTGCGCGTGGCTGGTACAGGAAGATCCGCCCAATAACAGCGGCGCGGATATCACCCAGCAGGCTTTGGAACATCACTGAAGCCTGGCTCTTATATTTTACCAGCGGATCAGCCTGGGCATATGCTTCCAACCCAACGGATACGCGCAATGCTTCCACGCGCGTCAGGTAATCCACCCATAGTTCCATAATAGCTCCGAGCAACACCTGGCGATAAATCTGCGTCTGGATGCCATGGCCTACTTCTTCAACCGGAATCTGCGGAGCGCTCTCCCCCAACCGGAGGCGTTCGCTTTCACCCCAAGCCCGCCGCTGCGCCTGCTGGGCCATTTGTAGATGTTCCAGAACTTCCCCCTGCAGGGACTGGCTATCGGAATTGCGCAGCAACTCACCGGCGAGGAACACATAATGCAGGCGGGTAAAAACCTGACGCATCTGGCGGTGGGTTCTGGCATCAAAGGAGGTGCTGGTACCCTGCGCCATCAGACCAAGCAGGCGCAGTTTGACCTGATCGTCGTGTTCAGGCAGGTGTTCAAAGGCGAGCTCAAGGTCGCGCGGTATCTGCCCATCGGGACCAAGTAATTTTTCCTGGCGCAACGATAACGCCTGACGGAGGCGTTCTTCAACCTGTCCTGCCACAACCTCCCAGTCAAGCTCCTGCAAATCGGCCGGATTCAAGCCAAGCGATTCACCGAGGCGAAATTCGATGGAATTGACCAGGCGGGTAATGATTGTGGACGTGACATACGTGTCCACCTGAGCCCGCAGGTCATCAGCCAGGTCTTTCGGATCTTTGACGAGCAGCGCCAGCTGGGTTGAGTCCAACCGGAATGGAACGCGGACCAGGCCAGAGAGTTCATCCAAAATGATATTGGCTCGGCGGGTTTCATTTTCGAGGTTATCGGCCAGCCCGTCGATGGCAGTGTTGAGGCTGTCGGTGTGATCCTCGA
>Ga0209253_10000774_pt1 | contig 27932 bp, 24 predicted proteins | sample FrelakmetBRP12BR_FD_187145 | JGI IMG/M metagenome (GOLD analysis project Ga0209253, IMG submission 187145) | Freshwater lake sediment microbial communities from the University of Notre Dame, USA, for methane emissions studies - BRP12 BR (SPAdes)... | ecosystem: Environmental > Aquatic >...
GCTCCACCATGTACTTCTGCCCGACAATGACCTTCCCCATTTCCAACTGGAGAACGTCGATGAACGCACTCTCCCGCTGGATCTTTTCGTTGATCGCCTTGATGTCGTACGACATGTGTCCTCCAGAATCCCGTGTTATCGATCCAAATCCCGAGAAATGCCCAGTAAAAAATCTATGAAAATACGCCCCGAAAATCAACACGTCCGTGCGGTTCCCCCCGACAAGACGTCGCAGACTCTCCCCTGCTGGCGCAACACACCTTCACCCCCGAAAAGAAAAAGCCCACCGCCACAACGCTGGCGATGGGCTGCATAACGCATCACTCTTCTTATTTCATCATGACCATTCCCTTGACCTCGCTGAATTTCAATTGCCCAAGGTCGTCGGTCACGGTAAATCGGGCGTAGTAGACTCCGCTGGCAGCCCTCGAAGCATCCCATTTCGATGCGTACGATCCCGCTTGGTGATATCCTGTCTCAAGTTCCGCCACCGGGCGCCCCAGGAGATCGTAGACAATGAGACTCACATATCCCGCAGCGGAAAGCTGGTATGCGATCGTGGTAGACGGATTGAATGGATTTGGATAATTCTGGTCCAGCCCACTCTGCAGCGGAATCGTCCCCTGGCTGACCACGCCCGTCGGGAAGCTGGACACCGGATCGATCTTCGCCCAACGGGTAGCCCAGCGTCCGCTGTTGCTGTCCGACCCGACACTCGTTCCGGCATACTCCTGAATGGTCCAGAACGTCCGGTCGTCCGTCGGATCGACGCTCGTATTGCTGTAGTCACCCCAACGATTGCTCTTGCCACTGAAGAATTTCGAGTAGCTGCTCTCGCCAGCCTTGATCATCTGGACCGATTTCATGGTCCCGATCGGATCGCCCGACCGCCGGCCTGTATAGGCGGCCTCCGCGTAACGTGATGGGTCGGATCGCGAGAATCCTACGCAGGCATCATTGGAAGAGTTGGCCGCAATGGATGGAAACATGACGTACGTACCATCTCCGCCTTCTATCACGCCGGTCTGCACGATGGGAAAGGGCATCGCTGCCGGATCGATTTGGTACCAGAACGCCGCCACTCTCGTCGGGGTAGGGGCGATTTTCCCGGGTAGGCCGCCGGCATGGACGCACCAGATCTTTCCGTTCCGGAAGACTGCGTTCATGGCCCGCGTGTCTCCTGCATCAATGAGAATCGGGGAGCCTTTCTGCATGGCATCAGGTACATTGGAGTTGAAGTTGTTGATCACCCGGAAGAGACCCGTACTCACACCTCCCCCAAGATACGAGGATCCGGGCGCAACCGTCCAACTTGGGCTCGTGCCCGTTCCCGTGATCCTCGAAAGGCGGACAAGGAACGTAGTATCCCTTGTATCAAACCTGAGACTGTTGTCCATGAGGTGGAGTGTATCGGTTCCCCCGAACGTCACACAGGGGATCATCGTATTGCCCTTGACACCCCCCACGAGATCGAACGACGTGGGAAACGTTGTCAAGGTCAATGATCCGCCAGCGAGAGCGCTGGCCTTGTCCACCACCCACATCTTTGACCCGCTGAAGGTTTTCGACTTGACTCTATACATGTTCGCCGTAATGGCTATCCACTTCTTGTTGAACCCGAAAACCGGATAATCACCCCATGTTGAATCCGTGCCACCCGCATTTGCATCGAGCGAATAGAACTTCCACGTCCCCGTGGGATCCGATGTCGTGCTGATGGCGATGTAGATCTTTGCGCCCATGGAGTCTGCGTTCACCGCACACGTCGTGATCCATCTGCCGTCAAATGTATCATAGTGAACGCGAGGGTCATAGCAGACCCCGCCAAGGGATGCCCAGAATGCGTTCAGCGTAACGGTGCTGGTCACCCCCCCGGTCTTGTCCTGTATCCGGACTTCCGTGTTCAGTGTTGTCATCAAGTGAGCCGGGCCGACTGAGCCATGCGTGTCGGGGGGAATCGACCTGTTGTTATCCGGGATCGCGTCAAAATCGAGAACAGGAGCAATGCTGAGTGAAGGCTCTCCCTGCGGAGAAGCCGTTTCCTGTGAAGACCCTGGCGTGGAAAGCTGTTGTGGGGTTCCCGCATAATCTGTTCCGGAGGCGCTGATCGGCTGGGGGCCGGGGAGCGGGTTGCGCGGGACCGTGAGCGGTCGTAATTCAGCAGCCGGCAGAGAACGGGCATTGGCGAAGACAATCTCGGCCCATGTCCGGACTGCGCTCGGCGGAACTGTCTCTCTGCTTGTACTCCCCGCCACCAACTGCGTCGGCGCCACTGCAGCGACGACGCACCATACAATTCCTACAAGCCGCACGAGCATGCCTTTCATGGGACCTCCCGATGATTGATGGTGAATGAATGAAACCAGCCTCATGGCTGCAACCGGAATGAGGCTTCTAACGAATCTGCTGCAGCTGTCGCGGCGTGAGAAGGAACTCCAGATCCGCACAACGGCCGTACACGAGCTTCTCTATCTGCAGTTGACACAACCCGCCCTTCTTCAAAACGATAGCCAGCCGCTCATCTCCCCCAAGCAGGACCGAGATCAGCCCACTCAAATACGGCTCATGACCGACAAGCAAGACACTGTCGAGCCCCTCATAGCGGGAGGCAATTTCGGCAACGAGGCGACGGGGATCTCCGCCGGTTTCGAGATGCGGGGTGAGCGTGAGTTTTTCCTCAATTCCAAAAGTCTCGGCAACGATTTCCGCTGTCTGGCGCGCCCGGACGAAGGGGCTGCTCAGCACAAGGTCGAAGGAAAGGCCGAGCGACTGCATGCCACGGGCGATGCGCCGCATCTTCTTCTCGCCTTCCTTTGTCAGCCGACGCTCGCTGTCAATTTCGTTTCCTGTCGTCCCGCGATCGGTGGCGATGGCATGGCGGAGCACATAGAGGTTCATGGTCGATGGCAATTGTGGATGTGGAGCCGGGAATCCCGGATTACGCCTTTGGGGCTATCACCACCAGAACGACAGGAGGTGATGGGCGGTTTTCATGAACGCTTCGACGCGCGCTGAGCGCAGAGTCGTCAGGTGTTGATAGACGGGCAGGAACGAGATAGCAGCCGGTTGCCCCCGGCGAAGCGCGAACGATCGGATGCTGGCGAGCAAAACCTCGACGTCCTGGATCTCCCCCATCGCGGTTTGATAGGCATTCATCGCCTTCATCTCGGTTTTCCCAACCTGGTCCAGCAATGGCTGTATGGCTTCGATGGTGTACCGGAATTTCTTGAACGCCACCCGGAAGCGATGGATTGAGCGTGCATCCGCAGGGGAGATGGATTGCAGGCATCCGACGGCGCGCGCGAACGTCGCGCCTGCGGTGCCGAGAAGGACCGCTCCTCCCGCCCGCTGTACCGCTTCCTCCTGGAAAAAGGCGAGGAGCATGCTTTCCCACTCCACGACGACATCCTGCATCACCTTGATCTTCACCCTGGCAATCTCCGCCGCCGCGTTCCGCACCAGCCTCCGTTCAAGGGTCATCAGCGATGCGTGGAAGCGGCGGACGGACGGGTACGCACGGAGCATCGCCCGGACAGCCAGGAGCTGCACATGCACATCCCGCAGGTCGCTGAACGCCTTCAGGTGTTTCTTCAGCTCCCGCCGCATTCTCCGGAGTCGTCCGCCCGGCAGCACTGCCGCCACCATGTCCAGTGTGGCAATGAGCCGCCGCGTCGCTACACGCAAGTCATGAATGCCGGGCTCCGTACAGCGCCGCCGGTTGCGGGCCAGTTCCCGAAGAAACGTCCTCCAGCGTTCATCGAGCGAGCCAGCCAGGAGGGAACCGGGACCCGGACACAGACCGGGACGGTACCGCCGCCTATGTCGTTGTGCCGTCACGGGTCAATCCTCAATGGCACATTTTACGCTGAACACTTCTTCAAACATCGGCGCTTTTTTCGCGAGCGCCCACTTCTCCAGGAGAAGGTCCCCTTCGCCTTTCAGTTTCAACGTCAGCCGCGGTTTCTTCCACTCCACCGTCAACGAGGAGACCTTCCCCGCATGCTGGTTGTCCATGGCATCGGCAAGTCGAAGGATGGCCGCCAGCTTCGCCACCACGACGCGCTCCTTGGACGGAAGGACCCTGTACGCGTCGTGCTGCGGCTTGGGTCCGGACTTCCGATGATACCGCGCGACATTCGCAACGACAGCGGACTGTTGCTGGCTGAGTCCGATCAGCGGACTCGCGGTGAGGAGGTAGTGCGTGTGCTTGTGGTGGTCGCGCATGTTTACAAAGTTGCCAATATCATGGAGGAGAGCCGCGACTTCCAGCAGCAGCCGGTGTTCCAGGGGGAGATTGTGCAGAATCCGGGTTTCATCGAAAAGCTGTACGGCCAGCCGCGCCACCGTCGTTCCATGCTGCTCATCGAAGAGGTACTTCTTCCCCAGCTGAAGCGCCGATGCCATCACCTGGTCGCGGTACAGATGCTTCTTCTCTCCATACAGCTCCTGCACCATGTCGATGAGCAGTCCGTCCTTCAGCCCGACGCGGGGAATAACGACTTCCTTCACCTCGGCCTGCTTGATGATCTTCTGGAGGATGATCGATGCGGGCACGATCACATCAGCGCGGTCAGGGCGGAGACACAGATCCTGAATCCTTTCCTCAAAGGTCATCCCCTGCAGCGTCTTCACCAGATCGTCCAGGTCGTCGGCCGGGAGGATGGAATCGCGCTCCTTGTGGAGGACGTCGCGGCGCAGATCACCGAGCGTTTCGATGTTTCCGCCCGTTCCCACACAGATGTCGATAGTCCGGTTCCCGAGCTCCTTCTTGATCCGCTTCTGTGTCGCATCGACGTATTCGCGGACTAGCTGGTTGAACTTGCGTTCGCCGAGTTTCTTCCCTTCCAGCAACTGGAGCAACCGCACGGCCCCCATCTTGAAGCTTTCTGTGGCAATGATACTGCCGTCCGCCACCAGGGTGATCTCCGTGCTGCCTCCGCCGATGTCAACAAGGACGGCGACCTTTCCCTTCAGGTTCACCTTTTCCGAGACCGCCAAATGGATCAGGCGGGCTTCCTCCTCGGCACCGACCACCGCCACTTCGATATCCGACACCTGGGAGATCCGGTCGATGAAGAGCTCCGTGTTGAGGGCCTCGCGGGCCGCACTCGTCGCCACCGCCTTGGTCCATTTTGCGCCGTGGCTGTCGATGGCCCCACGAAACCGCTGGAATGCTTCGGAGGCGCGGTCAATGGTCTCCTCGGAGATCGTCCCGAGAGTGAAGACATCCTGACCCAGGCGGACCGACTCCCGGAGATTCTCGAGCACGGTGAGGCGCCTCTCGGCGTCTACGGCCCCTATGACAAGGCGAATCGCGTTCGATCCTACATCAATGGCAGCGAGTGTCGGCATCAGATTCCATGTAAGGTCAAGGAGAGCGGACACCTGGCGGAGGTCCGCCGATCCGTTCAGCGATGTGACAACACCGCGGCATAATGCGCCGCGCCGGTGAGTGCCGTGTGTTCGTTCAAAACGACCCGGAGCGGTATTTGCTCGAGCACTCCGCTATGACGGCCCTTCTCCAGAAACGACTTCAGGAAACCGCCCTCTCTGATCTTCGCAATGATCTTCGGCGCAATGCCGCCGGCCACATAAACCCCGCCCGCGGCGAGAACTTTGAGGGCAAGATTTCCCGCTTCCGCCCCGTAGAGTGAAACAAACAACTCCAGCGCACTGACGCACACTGCATCGCGCCCCTCCAGTCCCGCAGCGGAAATCACGGCTGAGGGATGACCGCCCGCGAGGGCTTCTGTCAGCCACCGCGGTTCCCGTTCCGACGACCGGGACCGGAAGAACCGGTAGAGCACGGATAGCCCCGGACCGGAAAGGATCCTCTCGTAGCTGACGTGATCGAGATCCTGCATCAGAAAACGGAGGAGGTCCATCTCGAGTTCATCCCGCGGGGCGAAATCAACATGTCCGCCCTCCGACGGGAAGCTGCGATAGCCCGTGCCGTCCCAGATCAACCCGCCTTCGCCCAGCCCCGTGCCGGCGGCAATGACGGCAATGGCACCCTGCCGCCGCGCCCGTCCTTCCTGGATCACCACCATATCCGCGTCTTCCAGCCGGAGCACGCCGTATCCCGTCGCCTCGAGGTCGTTCAACAGGGCAACGCTTTCAAGGCGGAGTTCCTGAGCAATGTCCGCCGCATTCACTTTCCATCCAAGATTCGTCAGTGTACAGCGACCCTCCGTCACCGGGCCCGCGATTCCGAACCCCGCCGCGGTGAGCGGAGCCGGGTGTTCCTTCCGAAACAACCGGATGACGGTATTCAGCGAGTCGAAATCCCGGCTGGAATATGTCTTCAGGAGAACACGGTTCAGTTTTCCGTTTTCCAGCGCGTAGTGCGCCAGACTCGCTTTTGTCCCGCCGACATCACCTGCAAGAATCATTGGTCCATTGTTCCTTTGAGAAGTACGGAGGCGGCTTCTGCATCAACGCACCAGAAGAGCCGGCCATTGGTTGGTTGCACGAGCTGCGCCGGATAGCGCGGCGTATCATCTTCGAGAACCTCGCGAAGAATGCCCGCCTTCGCCCTACCGGAGACAAGGAAGAGGATCGTGCGCGCATTGTTGATAACGGGCAAGGTCAGCGTAATGCGCGAGGCCTGCAGCACCTCCACGTAGACGACCATCACAAGCCGCGCCTTCTCTGCTACGGCGCTGCTCCCCGGAAAGAGAGAGGCCGTGTGGCCCTCCGGTCCGAGACCGAGAAGCACGACGGTGAATTCGGGGAGCTCCTTTGCACGAAGCCCGAAGTGCGCACGAATCTCCGTCTCGTACTCCGTGGCCGCAATCTGCGGAGGATGCTCCGTGTGGATGCGGTGGATGTTCCGGTCGGGAAGAGCAAGATTCCCCAGCAACGACTCCTCGGCCATCCGGTAGTTGCTTTCCGGTGCGTTCGACGGGACGCAACGCTCGTCACCCCAAAAAAGATGCACCCTCGACCAGTCCACTTTCGAGACAAGGGACGGGGAAGCAAGCATGTCATACACGGTCCGCGGCGTCAGGCCGCCCGAAAGGACAAACGATGCCGACCCCAGACGATGGATGTCCTCATTGAGATACTCGACGATCATCTCGGCCGACCCCAGCGCAAGATCGCCAGCGCTCGGAAAAAGACGTAGGTCCCTCTTCACCGGGCAGCCTCCTTCAGCATAAGCCCGAGGATATCCAGCGCGGACTCATAGAGCACGTCGCCGGTGGAAATCTCCAGCTCCCGGGCAAGCACGGTCGACTCTGATTGATCCGTCAGTGAAACAATCTCCTCTTCCGTTGATGTGTTGGAGTGTTTTCGGCGGCTCCGCACGCTTCGGCGGCCGGATTGCAGCTCAAGCGAGAGCACTGATGAATCATCCGCCGTGATCGACACCGATTCGATGCCGCCGGGGCCTTCAGGCTCCCCGACTGTCGGAGCGACATGAACCTGAAGGGATCCCGGGCCGGGTGCAACAAAATCAAAGGTGTATTCGTCCGGTCCCCTTCCTCCCCGAGTGTCTGCAAGCGCCCATCCCATCCGCTCCGCGAACCATGCCGTGTAGAGCAGGGCCTGGCTGAGCCCTGAATGACGCGGGGTTGTGCTGACGGAGTATCGTATCTCCATGCCACTCATCTTTGGAAGAATGGTTCTCATGCCATCCGGCTGGAACATCCGCGCTGTCAACGAGCGCCAGGTCGTTAGATGGGTCCACGCAAGGTCGCCGAGCGTCGCGCGCGCGGCCACACCGGTCGTATCCTTGAGAAGCCATTGCCAGGCACACAGCATTTCCACCGGCGAAGTCTCCCCGGAGGAGTCAATCAGCACCCGGTCAACGACGGAGGCCAGCAACGGGAGGAGACCCTCGTACTTCCCGGCCGGCGGAGTCCACAGAACGACAGAGGGAACATCGGGCACGAGGAGCGACGTGACAAGGTTCGGAACGCCGCTGATGGCCGCTCCCCGTGCGACGAAATTCACCTGTTCGCAACAGACCTGAGAGCGTCCGGGAACAGGAAGAGAGCAGCGGGCAGATATCCATGATTCTAGAGAGGAGCCACCAGGCATATCCTCAAGCGCCACCAGGAAAAGCCGGCTCGGATGCTCGACCGTGACATCGCCGGCTAGCTCCGCCGTCGCATCGAGAGCCGCTTGCCCTTCCATCACCACGATGAAATTCAGTGTACAGGCTCTGATTACGGGGGGAATGGCATCTTCCGTAGCCGGATTTGATACGGCCTTCCAGAGCTGAGTCAGATCCCGCTCGATGGCGCCAATATCGACCTTCTGGGGCTTTTCGAGCAGGGCCGATTGTCCTTGCTGAATCATGAAGTCAATATATGTAAGGTTTTCCATAGTTTCATGGGTTTCCTGGTAATTTTTACACCCTACGCTTGGGTAACTGGTGAATTTGGGCAAGGAGATGCAATCGGTCATCTTGGCACAATGTCTGCTTATACAAGACACGCCAAAGCAACAACGAACCAACATCCACATTCATCATCTAGATAGAGGGACATATGAAGAAACTCCTCCTCGCGGTTGCTGCATTCGCCATGGTTACAGTCCTCGGTGAAACCGCCTCCGCACAGGCAAGTGCAACCCAAATTCTGACTCTCAGGATAGTCCCCATTTACAGGATTTCGACATCGGGTCCGGTATCAATGGAGATCAACAACGCGACACCCGGATCGGCTGACCTGACAGCGGTGACTGATGGCAGCACGACGTACAGCATCACCCACAACAACGCCGCCGGTGCAAGAATCACGGCCGGGTTGTCCCCGGTTATGCCGGCCAGCACTACTCTAGCGGTCAATCTTGCAAGTGGAAGAGGTACAAGTGCGGGTTCTGTCAACATCTCCGATGGAACCGCTCGGGACGTCGTCACTGCCATCACCCGGGGTGGCGATCCAAACAGGAGCATCACCTATACATTCAGTGCGACCGCCGCCGCAGACGCTTTTCCGGCAAGCCCATTCACGGTCACGTACACACTGACCGCTCCGTAATCCGAGAAGGGAGAACGTGTGGAATCCGGGACCCCGCATGTAAGGGGCCGGATTCCATGCCTCTCCATCTTGAAACTTGCAGTGACGGAACATATATTAATGCAGTCCGAGCGTTCAACGATTCTCTCTTCACGTTTCCATTTCGAATGACCCTCGTTCGTCGTGCGTGGCTTGTAGCTCTCATTGTACTGTCGGCCCGGATCGCCGTGGCACAGGTCCTCGCCTCGGGAAGCCACACCGTAACCGTGCAGGTCCCTCAAGTTACGGCCCTCCAGATTATGACCCGGACCCTCACGATGACTGTCTCCGCGATCAACACGCAGGCGGGACAGGACGAAATGACGGTCACCGACCGGACCACGCAACTCGTTTGGGGGATCAATAGCAGCGGGAAGAAAATTACCGCAAGCACTTCCGTCGCAACCCCGCTCTTCAAACTCAAACTCGTCGCCCTGAATCCGACAAGGGGGACACCGGCTCCCGAAATGACGGTCAACACTACACCGAGCGATCTCTTGCTGAACGTGGGGCGATCGACGGGCAGTTGCATCCTGAGCTACACCGGAATCGCTCTGGCCTCCCAGGGCGCGGGCACCGATGCGCACGTGATTACGTTCACCGTCCTCAATCAATGATATGGCACGTACCAGAGGACTTGTTTTTGCCTTACTCCTTCTTTCGGCCGTACCGACCGGAGCGCTGGCCCAGTCAATAACGGTTCAAGGCGGGAACCCGATCATCAGGCTCACTGGTGGCTCTCCGATCGTTGAACCGATGGTGTTGTCCAGTACTACCTGCATGCTCCGGTGGAAACGCTTAAAAGACACCGCGAAGATCACCGTGTCCACCGTTTGCCCGGGCCAGAGGTTCACCCTGAAGGTCTTTGCCATCGCCATCGGGGACGGCGTTGCCGCTCCCGAAGTGACACTGACGGACGGAATGCTGGCCGTCGACTTCATCACCGATATCGTCAGGGACAAGAACAGGGACTACAACTGCACGCTTCGGTACACCGCATCGGCAACATATGCGCAGGGAAACAGCGGGGAACTCGGGGGAGATGACGTCCACACGGTGCGATACACCCTCCTTGAACAATAGAACCTCTCCTCCCCCATGAACATGAAACACGCCCTCGCCCTTCTTCTGCTCCCCCTGCTCATCGCGTCGGGAGCTCGTGCCCAGATCTACATCATTGGCGATCTTAGCCATGATCGAGACGCACGACCCGGCGAGAACTACGATGGGACGATCACCGTCAAAAATGACTCCGACGAACCACAGGAGGCAAAGGTCTACCAGACGGACTACACCTTCTCGTATGACGGGACGAACTCGTACGGTGATCCGGGCACGGTACGCCGTTCGAATGCCCGGTGGATCTCGTTCAGCCCTTCCCGCGCACTCATACCACCGCGGGGAAATGCGACCATCACCTACTCCGTCAACGTCCCACCTTCGGACTCCGGGAAGGCGCTCGGAGGGTCGTACTGGAGTATGCTGATGATCGAAGGCATCGCCCGGGGATCCGCGGAATCTTCATTCGGCAAGCGGGACTCCACAAAGCACCTGGGCCTTCTGCAGACGATTCGCTACGGACTCCAGATCGCCACCCATATTGCAGGCACTGGCACGAGAGCGGTCCGTTTCATCGAGGCAAAGCTTGTAACAAAGGAAGACGGAAACCGCTATCTTCAGGTCGATATTGAGAACTCCGGCGATCTTTGGATACGGCCGGAGGTGTCCGTCGAGTTCTTCGACGGGAAGGGTGTGTCGCGGGGGAAAATCCCCGGGACCCGCTACCGCATGTACCCCGGAACTTCGGTCCGCCAAATGATTGACCTAAAGACCATCCCTCCGGGAACCTACAAAGCTCTGGTGGTGGTGGATGCAAGCGGCGATGACGTCTTCGGGGCACAGTACTCGCTCCAACTTTGACCCTCCGCAGGGGCAGCATGACACCCGACCGCGGTTCGGCCCAGCGGCATCGCCCCCCATGTCGTGATGCCCGCTCACGACGGCCCATGTGCCACCGGTCTCTGATCGTCCTTGCCGTCACGCTTTTTCTTCCCTTTGCCATCCTGAGGTCTTTCCCCAGCCAGCATCTGGAGGTCACTCCCTCCGGCGAAAAAGCCCTCAACGCTCAACCTGGAAAGCCGGTCACTGTGGGTTTCACCGTCACGAACCGCTCCTCTGAGCGTCTGGAAGTCTCAGGAAGAGTCATCCCGCCGGCCGGCTGGCGCCTGATCACCACGGAGTTCACCTTCTCTCTTCGCGGAGGAGAAAGCGACGTTCGGCTGGTGAGCCTTTCCGTTCCTGCGGGAACAGTCGAAGGCAGCTATGACCTTCGCTACGAAGCATCCGACCCGTCCAGCCCATTGGATACTGCGAGCACATCTGTCTCACTGACCGTTGCCGGAGTACGTCAACTGGAGCTGATCCCCCTCGATGCGCCGCGGTATGTCGTGGCTGGGGCTCCGTACACCGTCTCGTTCAAGCTGACCAACCGTGGAAACAGCGCCGCTGCAGTCCACCTCGAGACTTCGATGGTCGACGGTTTTCAGGTTCAGATGGACTCCTCCCGCGTGGTCATGCAGGCCCAGGAGTCCCGAATCATCAGCCTCGTGGTTACCACACCGGCTGATCTCAGGGAGCCCTTCTTCCATGGGATCCGGTTGTCGGCCACGTCAGCCGACGATTCCACGGTCACTGGGACAGCGGCCAGCTCGGTGGATGTCATTCCGGGGGCAGCAGCACGAAGCGGCGAGACCCTTGAGTTTCCGCTCTATGCAACATTCAGGGGAGCGGGAGAGAGGGGAATCGCCGGTGCGCAGATTGAACTGGGAGGCCGGGGAGCCATTACGGAGAAGGGACACGACCGACTGGATTTGCTGGTCAGGACTCCTGACATCCAGCACAGATCGTTCTTTGGACTGCGGGATGAATATCGCGTGGAGTACCAATCACCGATGTACCACGCCTTTCTGGGGGACAGGAATTTCATGCTTTCACCCCTGACAGAGTTCGGCCGGTACGCATTCGGCGGTGGCGGATCTGTTCATGCACAGACCGTCACCTTCGGTGGATTCTACAACCTGAACCGGTTTTCCTCATCGCCCCAAAAGCAAGCCGCCGCTTTTTTCATGTACACCGTCGAGCCAGGATATGACTTCGGCCTGAACTATCTTCACCAGCAAGACAGGGGGGCTTACAACATTGTTTCGGCGCGGGGCCTTCTCCGACCCATCCACGGTACCGAGGCCGACGTTGAGTATGGCCTCGGGTTCGGTGCAACACGGGACAACGCCTGGGCGCTGCAATGGAGAGGGTACAACAGGTGGGCATCTTTTTCGCTCAGGTATGTTCGTGCCAGCCCGGGGTACCAAGGATATTATCGCGATGTCGACTATAAGACCGCGAGCGTCACAGTGTTCCCCGTACGGTATCTCCGCCTCGACGCGGACTACAGAGATGAGAAGCGCAATCTGGACCTCAATCCCGATCTCCGATACGCACCCCGCACGCGGTACTACCAGATCGGAATGGGTTATTCTGAATACGCATGGATTTCCTACCGTGTGAACGAACAGTCCGACCTTCTCCCCACACCGCAGTTCCAGCGGCTCGAGCAAACCCTTCAACTGAGATCAGGCTACTCATGGTCCGACATGACCGTCGTGGCAGAGGCGGACCTCGGCACTGAGAAGGACAAGCTCCTCAATAAGGAAAGCCCATTTCAACGGTTCATTCTTTCCGCCGCCATCAGTCCTTCGCCGATCCAGCAATATTCGTTCTCGACAGAATATGAGAACGGCCGCACTCTGTTCTCGGAGGAGAAGACCGAACGACTCGCAGGCACCGTCCGCGCTGCTCTCACCATCGGCAGCCGAACACACATCGCACTCAATGTCTACGCGAGCCGCACTTTGTCCTCCCAGACCCAGACATACAGTACCGTGGACCTTGAGGTGGGACACCGGTTCCCGTTCGGGCATGTACTTACGTTGCATGGCAGGGAAACCATACTGACCCCTTCTTCAACGGGGCCGGAGTTCGCGTACATGGCGGAATACACCGTCCCATTCGCTCTGCATCTGGGGAGAACCTCTTCCACCGGCGGACTACACGGGAAAGTCCGGCATGCCGGGGCAGAACGGGGACTGGCTGGCGCCATGCTGTTTGTGGACGGCATTCTCTCTGTCACCGATGCCGACGGCGAGTTCTCCTACCCGACACTGACGCCGGGTCCACACGTCCTTCAGGTCGACGCGGCAAGTGTGGGCCTCCACATGATCACGAATCCTCCTACTCCGCTAGGCGTCGAGATTATCGGCGGCGAAGACAGGCAGATTGAGATCGCTCTTACCAGCGGCGCATCCGTTGCAGGTAACGTCCAGCTGGCTGGGACCGGAATACCAGCAGTAACCGGAGCCGCACCCTCGGACACCCTCCCTTCCGTCGGGCTGGCAAATGTCATTCTCGAGTTGGCCGGCGAGACGGAGCTATTTCGCCGCGTCACCGATTCGCGGGGTCGCTTCGACTTCAGTGGCATCCCGCCCGGGCGCTGGACCCTCCGTCTCCTGCGCGAAAACCTCCCGGACCAGCATATCCCCGACAGGGATTCCATCGAATTCACGCTGGCACCGGGTTCGCAACAGGAAGCAGGTTTCCGGGTTCTTCCGAGAAAACGGACGATCCGGATGATCGAAGAAGGTGAAGTGATTCAGGAAAAGCCCACGGTTCCACTTTGGAAGACAACTCCCCCGCGCATTACTCTACCATGCCTGGTCTTCAAGTCACGGGAGCGAAGCGGATATCACCTGCAGGTATCTTCATGGAAGAGCGAGAAAAAAGCCATGCAACAGGCGCTCCTCCTCGAAAAGCAAACCGGACTCCCTTCACTCATCAGGAAAACTCCATCTCGAAAGGGAGGATCCTGGTTCATCGTCCAACTCACCGGCTTCGACACGAGAGAGGAAGCAGAGGCCGCCTGCAGGAAAGTCCACCTCGCGAAATAGAAGAGAGCTGACTTCCGAAGGAGCGTCCGGCTTCATGTGCCTCCCGTCATCCCCTTCCTCACTCCACGTCCGCTGGTGGAGTGACGCGGAACACACGACCTGACAAAACCCAGCTATTTCAAGCAACCTCATCCCCTGCTGACGACGGTACAAAAAGATCGTGATTGCGTCTTTCATCGATGAGTTTACTATATTTACTGAGTGGTCCTTTCACGAGTGCTGCGGCGGACCCCCCGCGGGGTATCTCCCGCCCTGTCTCCCCGATCCACAGAACATCAAAGAAGGAATCCTTGCATGTCCCTCATCGCCGGGCTCAAGCACGTGCTCCTCCTCGCCCCCCTCTCCATGATTCCGGTGACAGCAGTCGCGCAGCTAGGCGGCGTGGCCGCTCAAAACGTGACGTTGACTGTCCAGCCCGTACTCCGGTTACAGGTTTCAGGGAATCCCGATCCGCTCATCGTCACACAGACAGTCGCCGGTTCGGAATTGACCGAGGTACAGGATACCAAGACCCGCTACAGCCTTGTTACCAACCTCGATAATGTGAAGATCGTCGTCTCCATCAATCAGTCGATGCCCGTGGGGACAAAGTTGTCCGTTGCACTCGGCAGCACGCGAGGAACTGGCAGAGGCGTAGTGGATATCTCAAACGCAACAAGTCCCGTGGAAGTGGTCTCCAACATCCGAAAAGGCGCTGAGAAGGATCAGGCCATCACCTATACGTTTGGTGCTCTCTCGAGCGCGGGTGAAATTCCCTCGGCGTCACGAGTTGTGACCCTCACCCTCACCAACTGAAACGAATGTTCTGTGATCGAACGGCTCTCCATAGCGGTCTGTGCGCTGGGTCTCCTCATCACCGCCGTTCAACCGCTGAACGGTCAAACCGGCGCGCGGACATCCCAGATCGTGACATTCAGCGTCCTGTCGGCTCAGCGGGTGGACCTCGCTGGCACAGTACAGCTCGGGATTTCGTCGCAAAGGACCTCGGACATCAACCCGAAGGTCACCGTTGGCCTCCTGCTCCCTGACTCGCTTCAGACTCGCATCCGGCATCAGACAATTCTTCCGGCCGGTTCGACAACTCCACCTCCTCCGGAACCTCCCGCCTCCGGACAGCCATCCAGAAAGTCCACGGTCTACACAATCACAGAGTGATGACCGGAAACCGATCAAAAGAAGAGAGCCTGATTCTGCAAGGCTGAACCATACAGCTCATCAGCAGTCTCACCCGATCCGGGGATTCGGCAGCAGCCTGAAGCCGGGTGCCACCTTTGTAGAAATCTGTCAATCAGGCCGGTTCTTCACCTCATTACTCACCCTTGTCCGTCACGCACCATACCTCCAAAAGGAGGCGGATCGGCCATTCCTGTGCCAGTAATCACCCAAACAACTGACCGACTTCAACGCGGCACTGATATTGAATCTCTCCACGGTGAAAGGACGCAGCCAACATGCTCAGGTTCAGGCATCTGCTCTTTCTCCTGCTCTTTCTATTGCCCGAGGCTTTGCCCGCACAGAGGGGCGGTACAGCCCTGCAGACTATCACATTGGGAATTCAGCCGGTCCTCCGGATGCAGGTGTCGGGAAATCCCGAACCGCTCACTGTGGGCCGGGCTGACGCGGGTTCAGAGCCGGAGGAAGCGAAGGACGAGAACACACGGTACAGCATCGTCACGAATCTGGACAATCTGAAAATTGTTGCCTCGATCAGCGACGCCATGCCGGGCGGTACGACTCTCTCCATCGCGCTGCAGAACACTCGGGGGACAAGCCGGGGGCGGGTGGATATCTCGCGGGCGACCAGTCCTGTTGAAGTAGTCACGAATATTCCGCGGGGTGCCGAAACCGATAGGAGAATCACCTACTACTTCGGCGCAACCGCTGCGGCAGGGGAAATCTCCCACGCCTCACGGAACGTCACACTGACGCTCACCAACTGACGAGGCCAGGGGTGCACTTGCGGGGCTGGATAACGGTCTGCGTGGCCGTGGTCTTCATGATAGCCGGTGAACCAGGTCTCTGCCAGAAAGGCCCGCAGGCAAGTCAGACCGTCAGGTTCAATGTGTTGAGGGTACGACAGGTTTCAATCCGTACTCTGGCTCCGGCCAGGGTCTCCGCTTACATCTCTACTCGAGGTACAACGAAGGTTACCGTCGGTCCGCTCAACTCCGGAAAGACCGGCTCCCCCTTCCAGCGCCAATTGGTCATTCGCTCCTCCAACGCAGACTCCCTCTTCGCCGAACATACCGCACCCCCCTTTGAAGGGGAAGCCGTCTACACGATCACTGAGTGACCCCCGGACTTTCGAATGTCTGAGGGGCTTCCAGAGGTTTGACCGAAACGTGGATCGTCTGACCCACCCCGCGTCCTCCTCAACGTGAGGAGGGTGAGACGACCACCTGAGGTGCGTAGATAAGGTTTTCGTCTCACCCTTCAGATCTCACCCTTGAGGGTCTTGGCAATGACTTCTGCTTTGCTGTGGATATGGAGTTTCAGGTAGATGTTCTTAATATGCGACCGGACAGTTTCAATCGTAACGTTGATCCGGTCCGCGATCATCTTATAGCTGAGACCGTCGACAAGCCCCATGACAATCTCCTTCTCTCTCGAGGTCAGCGCCGGACGTGAATCTTCGCGGGGGCCGCGGTGGAAGAAGTCGATGACCTTTCTCCCAATTTGCGGGGACATTGGCGCCCCCCCTGCGTAGGCAACCTCAATCGCCTCCTTCACTTCAACAAACGGCGTGGTCTTTAGCAGATACCCCGACGCTCCGGCACAGAGGGATTGAAAGATCTTGTGCGAGTCCATGTAGACCGTCAGCATGATGATGGAAACGTCGGGGTAGCGATCCTTGATGACACGTATCGCGCTGATGCCCGACATTCCGGGAAGACCGATATCCATGAGGACGACATCCGGGACCGTTTGCGGCGTCAGGCGCATCAGAAACCCCTCCGCCGACTCTTCAGCCAGGTCGCAGGAGAGTGCCTCCTGTGCCCTGCAGAAGCCCTGGAGAGCCTCACGGACCTCCCTGTCGTCTTCTACGATCCCAACATTGATCATGGGAGGAAGATAAGAGGCGAATGGCATTTTGTCCATCCCATGTTGATGGGAGGTTTTAGGGGCGAAATTGATATACCAGCCCCAAAAGCTAGAATTCCCTCATTGACAGCTCCATTTTCACCCCTGGAGGGCCAACGATTCGCAAATCTGCATGGATTCGCTCGGCGCGCATCATCATATTGCGGACCCCCTGGCCCCTCCTGTGAACCTCCTCTTCCACGGCCTCGCCATCGTCCGAGATGGACATGACGAACCTGCGGTCTACACGTGCAAACTCGACGCGGACATGTCGGGCGTTGCTGTGCCGAGCGATGTTATTGACGGTCTCTTTGAATATCAAGTAGAGATTCTGTCGGATTTCGACGGGAACGGACTTCTTTGGGTCCAGCCCTCCCTGGTCGAACTGTACCTCCACGTGCCGCGGGGCAAGGACCTCCGCCACGAAATCGCGCATTCTGTCGAGAAGGTCACCCATGGTATCGTTCCTCGCGTCGATCGACCAGACAATGTCGCTCAGCGTTCCTATGATCTGACGGGACGCGGCGCCGATTTGCCTCGACGTAGCCCGCATCCTCTCTGGATCCGTTGCTGACTGGATGATTTCGGACTGGATGGCAATCTTCGTCAGACTCGACCCGATGTCATCATGAAGATCGCTTGCGATGCGAACCCTCATTCGTTCGATCTCGAGGAGCCGGTTGACCCGGAAATGATACAGTGCGAAGAGCAATCCCGCCATGGCAGCCGCGGCGGCAAGACGAAACAGCCAGGTCTTCGAGAACGGGGGCTGTACAACAATCGAAAGAGATGTCCCAGTGGTGTCCCAGACTCCGTCACTATTCGATCCCTTCACACGGAAGGTATACGTCCCCGGATCCAGGTTTGTGTACGTTGCCTGACGGAGTGTGCCGCAGAAGACCCAATCCCGGTCGAACCCTTCAAGGAAGTACGCATGGAGGTTTCTCGCCGGGTCGGTATAATCCAGTGCGGCAAACTCCACTGAAAAGAAATTGTCCGTATGCGGGACCTTCACTGAATGATCCCGAATGACCATTGGACGCGCACCGGGTGTCCCTCCGATCGCCGTCATTCCGGTAATCACCACGCGCGGGGTCACAGGATTATCCCTGACCTCTGAAGGACGGAAGAAATTTAGACCGTTGACTCCGCCGAAATAGAACCTGCCGCTCGCACCCCGGTGGTAGGCACCCAGGCCGAACTCGTTCGACTGCAGACCGTCGCGCAGTTCAAAATTGCGCGATTTCGAGCGGGCCGGCTTCCACTCACTGAATCGTGCGAGCCCTCTGTTTGTGCTTACCCAGAGATTTCCCTCCCAATCCGGAAGAATGCCGTAGACGTATGAACTGGGGAGGCCATCACTGTCAGAGTAATGCTCGAATACACCCCTTGCTTCGTCCAGCTTGTCGAGCCCCGCGCTCGTCCCCAACCAAACACAATGGCCAGAATCTTCCGCGATCGTAAACACATTGTTGTCGCAAAGACTGTTGCGGTCAGCGGGGTCGTGAAGAAAATTCTTGAAGCGCGTGGAGGCTTCATCGAACATGCTCACTCCGCTGTTGGTCCCGGCCCAGACGCGGCCCTTTGAATCTTCGAAGATGGTCCACACCCAGTCGCTGCATAGCGACCCTGAGTCGGTCGCACTGTGGCGGTAGTGACGAAATGCCGACCGGCCCCGGCGGAGGTCGAGCATGTCCAGACCGTATCCCCTCAACCCGACCCAGAGACGGTCCCTCCGATCAACCAGCAACACGTTGATTTCGTCGAAGGCAAGACTTGAGGCGTCTTCTTCTCGGTGGCAATACTGCCTGAACATCCCGGAGTCAGGATCACGGTGCAGAAGTCCGCTCCATGTACCGATCCAGAGGGTGCCGCGGGAGTCTTCACCGATCGCGCTGACAAGGCGGTGGCGCCTTCCACTCGGGTCCCGCGGATTGTTCGGGAGGTCGCGGAAATGGGTGAAGTTTTTCCCGACCGGATCATATCGCTCCAGGCCCCCGCGCAGGGTTCCGATCCAGACATTTCCGCGATGATCTTCATAAACGGACGTCACGTTAGCGTCGCCGAGCCCGTCCGGATTGCGCGCATCCCTGGCAATGCATGCAAACTTCGTCCTGTATGGCGCCAGCTTGTTGAGGCCGTCTTGCCAGGTGCCGACCCAGAGGACTCCCGCATGATCGAGGCACAACGACCAGACTTCGCGGCCGCTGAGTGTTGTGCCATCTGCCGGGTCATGGGTGAACCGTCGGCAACGGACCCCCGAAGGGCTTACCGGGAAGAACAGATTCAGCCCTTTCCCCGTCGCGATCCACAGCCCGCCACTGTCACCGGCCGCAGGAACGATCGCCCAGACATCATTGGCGGTCAGACTATTCGGATTGGCGTAATCGCTCCTATACGCAAGGAAATCGCCCCCTGCCGGATCGTATCGGTTCAATCCTCCATGGGAAGTCCCGACCCACAGGATGCCGGCGGAATCTTCGGCAATCGCCCGTACATTATCGTCGCTCAGGGTGCACAGATTTCGCGGGTCATTCCGGAAGTGCCGGAACCTGCCCGTTCCACCTTCCAGACGGTCGAGACCGCCCCCGTCAGTCCCGACCCACAGGTTCCCTCCCTTGTCTTCGTGCAGGGCGAGAATCGCATCAGAGGCCAGGCTCCTCGGGTCCGCTGCATCATGGACGAATCGTGTAAACGTTCCTGTTGTTGGGTCAAGCCGATTGAGGCCGGCGGCTGTTCCGACCCACAGCATCCCCTGCCGGTCTTCGCAAAGTGCCGTCACGGTGTTATTGGTGAGACCGGCTGGCTGCGCGGCCAGATGGTAGTAAGCGGTAAACGTTTCTGTGGAGGGATCGAACCGGTTGAGTCCGTTGCCCGTTCCAATCCAGAGCATCCCATCCCTCCCCTCGGCCAGGCAGAAGACAGCATTGTCTGAGAGAGTCGTCGAGTCGAACGGCGAGTGTGCATAGACCGTGAAGTGATGGCCGTCGTATCTGTTGAGTCCGCCCAGTGTCCCGAACCACATGAAGCCGCGCGAGTCCTGAAGGATCGACGAAACCCCATTCTGCGAAAGACCGTGGTCGATGGAGAGGTGCTCGAAGACCGGTGAAGGTTGTTGTGCGGCGCCGGCCCGTGGGAGAGCGAGGAGGAAGAGAAGGAGCCGGACAGCGGGACGGGGTGCGTTCACGTTCACGCTTACTGGGGTGACGATGGATAGTACTCCGCCCCGAAGACAAAATCAAGGCCGAATCCCTTGCATATCTAATTGCTTTTGAGCTATTTTCGTCCGCGATGACCTATGAATCGGTAAACTTCATCTATCTCTCCGAGATCCTCGGCCTGCCGGTCGTCCTTTCTGATGGAAGCCGGATCGGCCGCATCATCGATCTGGCGGCTACCCCAACGCAGGTCTACCCGAAGGTCACCGGACTGATCGCTTCGACCAACGGGCAGCGCCAGCCCATCTACATCCCCTGGAACAACGTCAAGCGAACCACCTTCCGGCAAAGCATTTCTCTGGATTACACTCCCGGTCCCGAGTCCAGCGTCAGCAAGGCCGCGGAAACAGAGATCCTTCTCGGCAAAACATTTCTGGACAGGCAGATCATCTCGACCTCCGGCTACAAGCTCGTTCGCGTCAACGACCTGCAGCTCCTGATCGACAACACCTCGAAAGAGAACCCCAGCCTCTGGCTGGTCCACATCGACATCGGAGTGAAAGGCCTGCTTCGCCGGCTCGGCTGGGGACGCTGGGCGAACGCTGTCTTCAAGTGGATCGTTTCACGCGACATGAAGGATATGTTCGTCTCGTGGAAAAACGTTCAGCCGACTTCGACGACGAGCGTTTCCGGTTCGCTGCACCTGAAGACCGATTCATCCAAGCTGCAAGAAATCCACCCCGCCGATCTTGCCGACATTCTCCAGGACCTGGGAACCGACGAGCGCCTTTCGCTTCTCGAATCCTTCAACGCTTCGGCAGCGGCGTTGACGTTTCAGGAGATGCCCCTCAAACTGCGCCTGCAGATCTGCGAGGCACTGGAGACGGACAAACTCCTCCCCATTATCAATGAAATGCAGATGGACGAACTCGTCGACCTGCTCGACGAGCTCCCGCCGGACCGCCGCAATACGATCTTCCAGAGGATGCCGGCCGAGAAAGTCGCGGAAATCAAGGAGCTATCGAGACTCTCCGAGCACGGGGTCGGGAGCATCATGAATACGGACTTCATCATCGCCCGGGAGCCGCAGACCGCCGGGGAGGTCCTTCACATCGTCCAGGCTGAGGCGGCCAAAGCGGAGGTGCTGTACTACGTTTACATTCTGGACGATAGCGACCGCCTGAAAGGTATCGTCACGCTCCGGCATCTTCTCATGGCCGATCCCGCGATGCGGGTCGGGGAGATCATGCACGAGAATGTCATTGCCGTAGAGACCGAGACAAGCCTCAAGCACGTGGCGCGCCTCTTCTTCAAGTACAATTTCGAAGCCATCCCCGTCGTCGACGACGATAAAAGAATCCTGGGCATCGTGACGCTCCGCGATACACTGGAATCCGTCTTCCCCGAAGTGCGGGAAGAGTCCAAGGGGTAAGATGCGACTCACCAAACGGCTCAAAGAAAACCCCGCACTCCGGAACCTGCTGATTTTTTTCAGCATCGTCGGCCCCGGCATCATCACCGGCAGCGTCGACAACGACGCCGGCGGGATTACCACCTACTCTGTGGCGGGGGCCCTCTACGGTTACCGTCTGCTCTGGACGCTCATCCCGTCGTTCATCGCTCTTCTCGCTGTCCAGGAAATGAACGCGCGGATGGGCATCGTGACCGGCAAGGGCCTGGCGGACCTGATCCGGGAGAACTTCGGAGTCAAAATCACCTTCTACATCTTCGTCTTCCTGCTGGTCGCCGACATCGGCAACACTGCCACCGAGTTCGCTGGCGTCGCCGGTAGCATGATGGTGCTCGGCGTCAGCAAGTATGTTTCGGTACCGCTTGCGGCAATCGGTGTCTGGATCCTGGTCGTGAAGGGAAACTATAAGATCTCGGAAAAGGTCTTTCTCCTCTTCAGTGTTTTCCTCCTGTCGTACGTCGTGTCGGCCATCATGGCAAAGCCCCACTGGGGCGAAATCGGCACCGCCCTGGTTACGCCGACGCTCCAGTGGGACGGCGAGTATCTTGCTACGGTGCTCGGCCTGGTCGGTACGACCGTTGCGCCGTGGATGCAGTTCTATATGCAGTCCTCTGTCATCGAGAAGGGGATCAAGATCGGAGACTACAAATTCACCGTCTGGGATGTCGTGCTCGGATGCGTCGCCACGATCCTCGTCGCCTTCTTCATTATTGTCTCCTGCGCCGCAACGCTGCATGTCAACGGGGTTCATATCCATGAGGCCAAAGACGCCGCGATGGCGCTTGGCCCGCTTGCCGGCGCGCTCGCTTCCGAGGTCTTCGCATTCGGACTCTTTGTAGCATCGGTGTTCTCCGCCGCCATCCTCCCGCTGGCAACCGCATTCTACGTGTGCGAAGCCTTCGGGTTTGAAGCGGGCATCGATAAGCGCTTCAGCGAGGCGCCGCAATTCTACACCCTGTTCACGCTGATCATCTTCGTCGCCGTCATCATCATCCTCCTGCCAAACGCCCCGCTGATCGCCATCACGATCTGGACGCAGGTGCTGAACGCCATCCTCCTCCCGGTGGTCCTCATCTGTATGATGATTATCGTGAACAAGCGGGAGATCATGGAGGAATACACCAACAAGCCCTACCAGAATGTCATCGGCTGGGCGACCTCCATCGTGCTGATCCTCCTGAGCCTGCTGCTGCTGCTCTCTGGCTCCGGACTGGGGTAGAAGAGCGCGCAGGTTCGCATCAAGAGAAAGGACCGGGTATGTCAACGACACTCGCCGAACGCGACATCGCCGCTGCACTCGCCGAACTGAGGGGATGGACGGTTGTGAACGGGAAATTACACCGCGAGTTCCAGTTCAAGAACTTTGTCGAAGCCTTCGGCTTCATAACCACTGTGGCGCTGATCGCGGAGCGCCTCAACCATCACCCCGAGTGGTTCAATGTCTACCACCGCGTGGTGATCGACCTCGTCACCCATGATGCCGGCGGCATCACATCCGTCGATGTGGAGTTCGCCCGGGCGGTCAACCGGCTCCTTTCTTGACATTCTCCCCGCCATGACCCCGGAAGGCAGGGCGAGGGGATTGCTGGAGGCTGCTCTGGCCGTTGTGGTGTGGGGCGCTTCTTTCATCGCAACGAAGATTGCGCTCCGCGACATCTCGCCGTTCCCCCTGATCTGGCTCCGGTTCGGCATTGGGGTGATGGTATTGGGCATCGCTGTCGCCGTGCGCAGGGAATTCCGCCTGCCGGCCCCCCGTGATCTCGTCGCCTTCGGCCTTCTCGGCCTCCTCGGCATCACCTTCCACCAGTGGCTTCAGTCAACCGGCTTGATCACCGCACAGGCGTCGACCACCGGCTGGATCATCGCCACGATCCCCGTGTTTATTGCGATTCTCGGTCGGCTCTTTCTCGGGGAGAGACTGGAGGGTGGGCGGGTCCTTGGAATCGTGCTGGCCGGCGCTGGAGTACTCCTTGTCGTCACGCGGGGAGATCTCTCGATGCTCTTTCGCGGGAACCTCAGCACGCCGGGCGACATCCTGATCCTGATCAGCGCGGCAAACTGGGCAGTATTCTCGATCCTTTCCCGGCGCGGCTTGAAGCGGCACCCTGCTTCACTTATGCTGTTCTTTGTGATGGCCTCCGGCTGGCTTCTGGTGAATCCCTTGCTCTTTGCCACGTCCACATTCGCAGACTTTGGTCATGTGACGATGCGTGGATGGATGGCGGTTCTTTTCCTGGGGGTGTTCTGCTCCGGGTTTGCGTACATCTGGTGGTATGACGCTCTTCAGCGTCTACCCGCCTCTCAGGCCGGCGCCCTCCTGTATGTTGAGCCGCTCGTCGCCGTGGTTGTCGCCGCCGCCCTGCTCGGCGAAGAGGTGACCCCGCTGACACTCGTCGGCGGTGCTGTCATCCTAGCCGGCGTGTGGCTGGTAACAAGACGCCAGCGCTGAGGGACGGCGATAACGGTTCGCTTTTCAGGCAGGGCGAAGCAAGGGCAGGTCGACCGTATCTTTCCCCGCACCTTGTCATGCACACGCAAAAAAAACGCCGCCTCCCGTGCAGGAGGCGGCGCATGAGGATCTTTGCTGATCCGTTACTTGCTAAGGCCATCGATTCATGGATTCGATGACGAATGCGTTCACTCTGGATTTGGTGCTGAGCGAGTATCTATTTCATGATCGAGTGCTCACAACACGTCACATTAGTTGCGAGTCGAAGCGCTAAGCGACCCGATCATCGCATCAAACTCACCCTCTGCCGCCGCAACAGTCTTCGCGGGCCCCGTGAACTTGAAGAAAACCATGCCTTCCGGCGCATCGGCAATTGCGCCGAGAAGACGAAAGTTCGCTTTCGTTCCGGCCGACTGCATCATTGGACCACTGGGAGCAAGATAGGCGCCCGAGATCCCGACTGTTGTCACCTTCATTCCGCTGACATCTTTCGAACCCTTAACCGGCGCGCTTGCGTTCTCGAACTGCCCGATCCACCGCTCGATGTTGGCATCAACGTTCCCCCCCTGACCCGATCCGAAGAACGACACGGCACACTCGCCACCTTCGGCGTCACCCTCGGCAGCCGGGATTGCATATGTAGCAATCCTCATCGGCCGTTCCGGCTGCGGCGTCCACCGCTTCGGGACGGCCCATGTCACCCCGGCAACGGATCCTGTCCCGGTTCCCAGTGCGGCTTTCCCCTGCTCGGCCTTCTTGCTGCATCCCACCAGGAGAAATGCCGTTACCGCCAGAACCCCAACCATGAAAAGATAAACTCGTTTCATCCGGGACCATCCTTTCGTTAGAAATTGATAAGATTTTCTTTAAAATAGCAATCTTGCCTGCGGGAATCAAGCCTGCCTTGACTCTTACCTCACGGTGGGCAATATTGACCCCGACAACGACGACACTGCCATGGCACATCTGCTCGTATCCACGCTCTCGGGGACGCGATATCCCTTCGACCGAATCGAAGAGTTTGCGGAAAACGGCGAGTCCCTTGAAGTCCAGATCCCGGAGATCAAGAACGCTCGGGTGAGAAGCGGACGCAATCTCTGGGAGCGGTTTTCAGAGTTCCTCCCCTTCACGCATATGAATCCCGCCTGCTCGCTCGGAGAAGGGTCCACACCACTTCTCCCCGCCGGGAAGCAACTCGCAGGCTACACCGGGATTCGCAACCTTCTCTTGAAGAATGAGACACAGAACCCCACGTGGAGCTTCAAAGACAGAGGCTCGCTCACCTGCATGTTCATGGCGGAGGAAATGGGTGAACCCGTCACGGCAACGATCTCCACGGGAAACATGGGGCACTCCGTGGCCGCTTATGCCGCGAAGGCCGGCATCACAGCGATCGTTTTTGTCCCCTCCTTCGCGTCTCCGGAAAAGCTCCAGGCCATGGCCATGCACGGAGCGCACGTGATCCGGGTTCATGCCCCCGATTACTCCATCATGAAGAGCCGCGTGCTCGAGCTCGCAAGCCAGCTTCGCCTCCGCATCGTTTCGGGGAACGGGCCGATACGAGTGGAGGGGTACAAGCTCACTGCTTTTGAGATGGTTGAGCAGATGGAGGGCCGCGTGCCAGACTACATTGCGGTCCCTACCTCGGCATGCGGGCATATCCGGGGATTGTTCAAGGGTTACTTCGAACTTCGGGAGGCTGGGGTGATCAGCGCGCTTCCCCGCATGATTGTTGTGCAAGCACGGAACAACAGCCCCATAACGAGCGCGATCAAACAAGGAAGAGAGCACGTCATCCCCTTCGTCAACTTCCACACCATCGCGGAAGCCATCACGTCGGGAAACCCAATGGGTGGCGACGAGCTGATCGACAAGGCAAAGCGATTTCGGTGGCTGGCCGAAGACGTCACGGAGGAGGAGATTCTCGACTCGCAGCAGCGGCTCGCCCGGGCCGGGTTCTTTGTCGAGCCGGCCTCCGCAACATCGCTCGGGGCCGTGAAGAGTCTCCGCGAACAGGGGAAAATCGACCCCAACGCATGCGTCGTGTTGATGCTCACCGGCTCGGGGTTGAAAGATCTGGAGGCAATCCACTCGCGCCCATCGGACATCATCAACAGCGATATGAAGTCGGTGGAAGAGGACATCCGGCGAGTGATTGCAGAACTCCCTGACACTTCCAACGAGGCTCGTATCACCCTCAACTAACATTCTGAGGGGGGGCGGGCAGGGGGTCACGCTGTTACAGATAGAGTCCGATGAAACGGCCTGCTCTTCGCAGAAAAAGGGTTTTCAGAGGGCCTCACACTTATTCAACTCAATTCTGGGACCCACATCTGGCCAGCCGACGTCTATCCTTCTGTTTCCCCAGCCGTCGGGCTGCTCCTGTGCTTGTCCACCCAGTACGCCCAGAGGACGAACAACCAGCTTGCGTTGGCCGCGACAGCCACGAATGAGGTGTCTGGCGGAGGCGGTCCAAACATATTGCCAAGATGGATGGCAACGAGGGAAAGGACGAGCGCCCAGAAGCCGTAGAGTCCGATCCTGTCCCTATGCCTGGTCGTCCGCAGATAGAGCACCACGCCTGCGATGAACAGCCCTCCTTCAACCACAAGTGTACCGACCGGCGAATTCCACAAACCCAAACCGACCCTGGTGCTTTCGCCGAACCCCAGGGGGAGGTCGGGCCTGTGTGTCAGGAAGTCCAGAACCCAGTGGCTTAGAACGCAGACTCCAAGAACCCATGCTCCCCGTCTGTAGCGGCGCACAGCGACGTACGCACCCCCGACGAGGAGGGACCAGATCAGGACAGCGAGGAGGCTGTGCGAGATCGGGTAGTCATAGAAGTCCATAGGCGTGACGGCGGTATTGCCGGGATCGATGCTCGCGTGCTCCAGCCCGAGCAGCATAAGGAGAGGCCAGAGAAGATCGATGAATTGCGCGCCGAGGAAAAGCGTGCCGAGTGATGTCTTCGGCGCCGCTTTTTTCGCGGCAAAAGCAACGGCATAGTGTCCGATGAACATGATTGTGCACCCGGATGTTGGAAACCTGCGAGATCTCGTAGGGGAAGGTAGAGAAACGCCATTCGAAGGTCAACAGAATCGACGTCGTGGTGTTACCGTCGAATCTGTGGATCCAAAACGCTCCGGCAACACACATCTTGATTGCCACCTTCACGTTGCGTAAGTTCAACATTGTCATGCCAAGGAGGTAACCATCCATGCGAGCCAGGAGTGCAACGGCGAGAACCCGGACGATGGGGGGCCTCATCAGCCTGCTCCGGGAATATGAAGAGCGTTACATCATTCTCCATCAACACACCTTCCCCGGCGTCCTGAGACGGATACGCGCTTCCCACATCCGGAACTACTCCATTTTCCTGAAGGACGGACTCCTCTTCTCTCACTTCGAGTACCGGGGGAACAACTTCGCGGCTGATATGGCGGCAATGGCTGACGATGGCACCACCAAAGATTGGTGGAAGCTGACCGAACCCATGCAACAGCCGCTGCCGACGCGAAAGGACGGAGAATGGTGGACCACAATGGAGAGTGTTGCGCGTCTGGCGTCCCGTCCCGTCACTTCAGCGAAATTCCGGCGGTATGCGTTCGTCACCCGGTTGAAGCACGGCACCGAAAGCGCTCTGCGCACCGCACTTGCGGAGACACCCCCCGGGATCGGCCGAACCATTACCTCTGCACGTTTTCGGAATGTTCATCTCTACCGGCACGACGTGGGGCTCTACTTGTATGCCGAATATGCGGGAAGCGA
>Ga0209253_10000775_pt1 | contig 27912 bp, 27 predicted proteins | sample FrelakmetBRP12BR_FD_187145 | JGI IMG/M metagenome (GOLD analysis project Ga0209253, IMG submission 187145) | Freshwater lake sediment microbial communities from the University of Notre Dame, USA, for methane emissions studies - BRP12 BR (SPAdes)... | ecosystem: Environmental > Aquatic >...
AACGCGGCCGGATTTTGTGGCTCATTATCGATGACACGATAATGAGCCACGATATCAGCACCCAGCTTGGTAATTTTCTCTGCCGGTGTGGAATTCCGATGCATACCAATCCCACACAACAGAGTAATATCTTTATCCTTTACTCCCGCTCTTTCTAGCTCATTCAGGATTGCTGGTACCAACAGGTGGTCAGGGCTGGCACGCGTGCTGTCCGTAAACACGATACAGGCTTTCTCCCCTGGTTTGGCGAGTTCTCGAAGCGGAAGGGTCCCAATGGGATGTGCAAGTGCATCCTGGATGGCTTGGGATACATCCCTTATATATTCAATGGACTGCGAAACAGCTATGGCTGCAGTCATCCGGGGAGGAAGTTGAAACTCGAGGGATGATTTGCTATACGGGACCCGATACAGCATTCCAGTCATGATCTTTCCATTTTAATAGCTGCTTGATTGTAATCTCGTTCAAGGAATTTTTAATTACCATTCCTGCGTTTAATGTGGTTTCGTCTAGTGAAATAGAGTTTCATTATTAAGGATAACATCACTATGTACACGAGTCAAGTTACAAACATCATGCGGTGATTATGCAAGAGAGTGACAAAGAATCCTTGTTCCGCTCTATGGAATTGATTGACATCAGGTGAAACTTCTGCTATACTTTTAAATGAAACCAAGTTCTATTACGCGAAACAACGAGGCGCCCCAGTTCTATATGGAGAGCGAGACATGTCTGTGTCTGTACGTGCAGTAGAAAGAGCCCTGGATATCCTGCTGTGTTTTACGATGGATAGACCAACCCTCTCACTCACAGAAATAGCAGAACAAGTCGGCATGCACAAGAGCACAATCCACAGGCTATTAGCCACCCTGGAGAGCAAGCGGTTCATAACCAGGGATAAGACAACCGGGATGTACCAGCTGGGCTTTCTCTTCTTCGAACTTTCTTCAATCATGCTCCATGATTTGGATATCCATCGCTGGGCATTACCTTACCTGCAGCAGCTTTCACAGCAATGTGGGGAAACGGTTGACCTGGCGATCCTTGATAACGGCCATGTTGTCTACTTACAAGTGGTTGAAAGTACCCAGCGCGTCAAGATCGCTGCTGCAGCCGGAGAACAACTGCCTGCCTTTTGCACCGCAACCGGGAAGGCTTTCCTGGCTTATCTACCCGAAAAACAGGTCCGCCAAATTCTTGCCCAGGGTATGAACAAATACACAGAAAACACACTGGTCTCTCCGGAGGATTTATTCAAGAACTTGCGCCAAACCCGTGAACGAGGTTTTGCAATTTCCGAGCAAGAATACGAAAAGGATATCAACGCAGTTGCAGCCCCGATCATGGATGCCAATGACTGCCCAATTGCAGTTATTGCCATTGTTGGACCTTCCTACCGCATGTCTCATGAACGCATGTTGGAACTTGGTCAATTAATCCTTGAAACCGCTGAAGCAATCGCCATTGACATAGGTGTGACTGCCTTGCCAGCAATCCTACCCAGGTCAATTAGTCCTTGTACAGCTGAAAATATTAACTAAAGAGGCGTGATGATGATTGATAAGCTACCATTCGTTAAAGCTGCAGATGTCGAGGGGGAATATCGTATTCCTCCAAGGGTCTCCAAGCTCTTGCTGGCTCCCAAGTATGGAGGAGTCAACAATGTCTCTATGGGGATGAATATCACCGAGGTCGGCAGCATGATCCCAGATCATAAACATGATGAATCAGAAGAAGTTCTGTTTCTCATAAGCGGGCGTGCCAAAATCGTGATCGATGGCGAAGGCGAATGGGAGATTGGTCCTGAGACTGCTTTTTATTCTCCGCTAGGCAAGACCCACCGTGTTGAAAATATCGGCGATGAGCCACTCAGGATCGTCTGGGTATATTGCCCGCCCCTCCCAGCTCATCGTGGGTAAACCAAAATCATTTCATACTTAGGAGCTATTAAAATGTTCGAAGAAACCCGGAAATACCTAAAGAAGCTTGGATTGCCAACTGGTGACCTGTTTGACATGCCTTCTTCAGCATTGCGCTTTCCTGATGGGGCAGCCTTTCGGATCGAGGTCCCAACGGTCAACTCGGCTGAGGCGGTTGCGGCTTTGCTGGAAACAGCTACAAAAAATGGCATCACCATCAACCGTGTCACTGAAACCTATGGCATGTTCCGCCACACACGCGAGGAGATCAAAGAATACTGCCGATTATGCAATGAATATGGTGCTGAACTGCTGATGTCCACCGGCCCGCGCGCAACCTATGATACCGGCGCAACCGTCCTTTCCCCGCAAGGTGTCCGGATCAGTTATCGTCTACGCGGCATGGAACAGGTACTACGCGCGGTTGAGGATATTAAGCGCGGTTATGACCTGGGTGTGCGCGGTTTCCTCATCTATGACGAAGGCATGTTATGGCTCGTCGGGCAGATGCGTAAGGATGGCGCCTTGCCAAAGGACATTCTGTTCAAGACATCCGCCCACCTTGGACAGTGCAATCCCTGTTCGTTCAAACTGTTGGAAAGTTTGGGTGCAGACAGCATCAACCCGGTGCGTGACCTGCAGATCCCCATGATCGCTGCGTTGCGTGCAGCCGTTCAGGTTCCCCTGGACGTCCATACCGATAATCCCCCAGGTTCAGGTGGCTTTATCCGTGTCTACGAAGCGCCGGAAATCGTCCGAGTAGCTGCTCCATTACATTGCAAAACCGGCAATTCGGTTGTCAGCGGGCATGGCGAGATGACATCCGCTGCAGATGGAAAGAGAATGGCGGACCAGGCAGCCATTGTCGTTGAAATGGTCAATAAATACTATCCTGAGCTAAAGCAATCAGCAAAACGATCGAGCGATTTACACCTACCGATGGTTTAAACAAGCTTGAAAAACCTAATTTGCTCCGAGTAAAGGAGGCGAAATTATGGGAACATGGCAGTTTCCCCCTGAGTATGGGCATATGGAACGCCCAAGTGGTGTGTACTATCAAACCATGAATATGACCGAGATCAACGCTCGGCTTAAAAAGAATGACCTGATCATCATCCCGGTCGGCAGCACGGAATGTCATGGTGCAGCTCAGCCACTTGGCGAAGATACTTTTCTGGTCTCCCGCATGGCAGAGCAGGTGGCACTAAGTACAGGCTGTACAGTCGCAGAACCGATCTGGTACGGTTCGCACCCATACAACCATCTGGGAATGCCTGGTACTGTAGTCGTCCCTGAAGATGCCTTTTTAGCCAATCTGCGCGCGGTTATTGCAGGCTTTTGGAATACTGGATTCCGTAAGCAAATCTTTCTCAATGGCCACGGTCAGGAAGAAGTAATCCCCCTGGCCTTGCACCAATTTGCTAAAAAATATCAGGTGCCTTGCATCCTGATTTCGCTCCACTGGCCAACGGTGATCCATGATTTCCTCAAAGACAAGGCTCATGGCGGTCCCTTCGAGACACCATTCCAGCACGCCTGCGAGGTTGAAGCTTCCTATTCGTTGGCTTTGTTCCCTGAATTCATGCACATGGAGCTGGCTGTGGATACCAAGCCGGAAGGATTTCTCCCTCCCGGTTATGTCGATAAAGGTGGTGAGGTTTACCACGCACCAATCAAGGGGCATGAGCATGTTGGGTTGGGTGGAACCGAGGTGATGGTCTACCCCGAAGGTGTGATCGGACGCCCAACGTTGGCTGATCCAGAAAAAGCCAAACCGGGTCTGGAAGCTCTGTGTGATTTTATGGTCAGGTTAATCAACGATATCCTCACCCGCTTCCCAGCTGGTGAGCTTCCTCCGGTGGAGAAAGTCACCCAACGCGACCGGGAAGAGATCGAAGCCTTGCTTAAAGGTCCTTTGAACGGCGGTAAGCATATCTATACCGTTGCTTATCCCCCATAAATACCATTTATTCATTTTGCCATGAGCACTTTGCACTCAGTTTCTAGTGGCCGCTTACGCTCAAGTTCGTTGATTGCACCTTACTAGGTTTTTGCAACAAGGATTAGGTATGAAACTGCTTCGCGTGGACATGAATCAGTCACAAGTAAGATGGGAACCAGTTCCGCCGGTATATGAACGTTTGGGAGGTCGAGCCCTGATTGCCAAATTGCTGCTCGAGGAAGTGCCCCCGGCATGCGAGCCATTGGGTCCATTGAACAAATTGATCTTTGCACCTGGTCTTCTGGGAGGATGCAGTGTGACCACCGCTGGGCGTTTATCTGTTGGGGGGAAAAGCCCTCTGACCAAAGGTGCAAAAGAAGCTAATGCGGGTGGCACTGCTGGTGATACCTTGGGTAAGCTGGATATCAAGGCAATCGTCGTTGAAGGTCGCGCACACAAAGGTAAATGGTTTATTTTACGGATCCATGGGGATTCTGCAGAATTGTTACCGGCTGAAGGTTTGTCCGGTTTAGGCACCTACGCTACTTCTGATTTGCTTCAGGAACGATATGGAGCTGGCAGCACAGTGATTTCCATTGGCCAGGCGGGAGAAATGCGTTTGGGTGGAGCTGGCATCTGCGTAACCGGGGAAGGTGGGCAACGCAGCAACCATGCAGCACGCGGCGGTCTGGGTGCTGTAATGGGCAGTAAAAGCCTGAAAGCTATTGTGATTGATAAACCAGTGGGGAAGAGTATCCCATCGGCTGATGCTGACCTCCTTCGGACCGCAGCCCGAACATTCGCCCAAAAACTCATCAACGATCCGAAGCTGGGTTCCAAAGGTGCACAACATCTTTATGGTACTTCCTCGATCGTAGCAGCCGTCAACGAAATGGGGTCTCTTCCCACGCGAAATTTCAGCAGCGGTAATTTTGAAGGTTCGGGAACTCTGCGCGGTGAATACCTGCGTGAAGTTAATTTGTCGCGTGGTGGCGAGGCAGGCACGCGCTGTATGCCCGGTTGTGTGATTGCCTGCCGGAATGTTTATGTGGATGAAAACGGCAAACCGATCGTTGGCACGCTGCAATTTGAAACGATTGCCTTGCTTGGGTCAAACCTAGGCCTTGGCAACCTGGACGAGGTGGCCCAATTAAACCGGATGTGTAATGATTTCGGATTGGATACCATCGAGACAGGCGCGGCGCTTGGCGTGGCACTTGAAGCAGGCTCGGGTAAATTTGGTGATTTTGAATCTATCCGTGTGTTATTAGCCCAGGTTGGTGAAGGGACCGTGCTGGGAAGATTAATTGGTAATGGTGCGGTGTTAACCGGGCGTGTATTAGGAATCAAGCGGATTCCTGCTGCAGTTGGTCAGGGAATGCCTGGGTACGATCCACGCAGCTTAAAAGGAAATGGTGTTACCTACGCCACATCTCCCCAAGGCGCAGACCATACTGCCGGGAATGCATTTGGCGCACGCAACGAGGTTAATCCGTTGGGTATCCCAGGCCAAAAGGAACTTTCGCTTCGATTACAGATCATCGCTGCCATGTTAGATAGCACCGGATTATGCCTGTTTGCCCGGCCTCCAATTATCTCTAACCCACAGCTGATGGTGGATATGCTTAATGGGCGTTATGGGTGGGGTTGGACGGTAGAAGATTATGACCGCGCCAACCGTGAGGTTTTACGCACAGAGCTAGAGTTTAACCGGCGTGCTGGACTCACACCAGCAGATTACCGAATTCCAGAATATATGTGTACCGAGCCATTGCCCCCGCACAATGTAACTTTTGATGTACCCAATTCTGAACTGGATTCTGTCTTTGAGACCTTGTAGGTGATTGGTGAAAATATCTGTTGAGCTCTTTGGGCAGTTATCTCCTCAAGCTCCTCGGCGGCAAACCCTGGACCTGGCCTCTACGGCCACGGTCCAGGAGGCTGCGGAGCTGTTGGGGTTAAATTCAGAAGAAATAGGGATGGTTACCATCGATGGGATTCAGAGTGAGATGCAGGATCCCTTGCATACAGATTGCCGCCTGTGTTTCTTCCCATATCTATCTGGAGGATAGGTTGATTTTGATTGATTTGTTTGATCTTGAAAAACATGCGCTGATTTTTGACTGAGGAGAGACATGCGTATACTAAGCGTTGAACAGCTATGTAAGGCTTTTGGGGGACTGAAGGCTATCAACAACCTGGATTTTCATGTTGATGAGGGTGAGATTGTCGGCATTATCGGCCCCAACGGTTCAGGAAAGACAACTGCACTCAACCTCATAACAGGATTCCTGAAGCCAAATACAGGAAAGGTCATTTTTCAAGGAGAGGATATTACTGGTCTACCACGCTACAAGATAAACAACAAGGGAATCGCCAGGACATTCCAACTTTGTAAGCCTTTCCTGGATTTTACTGCCCTGCAGAACGTGATGGTGGGGAGAGTATACGGTCAGGATCCGTGTGCCAACATGAAACTTGCTGCCAGTGAGTCTGAAGAGATACTGGATAAAGTTGGCTTACTCAGCAAAGCTCAAATAATGGTCAAAGACCTGACGGTTATGGAACGCAAAAGGTTGGAATTAGCCAGGGCACTTGCTACGAAGCCAGATATGCTGCTCTTGGATGAGCTCATGGCTGGTTTAAATCTGGCTGAGGCTGATGATGTCTGCCAATTAATTTCACGTATCCGAGATACCAGGGTAACCATCATCATGGTTGAACACATCGTGAAAGCCGTCACTTGTATCTCAAATCGTATCATTGTACTGAACATGGGCGAGAAGATCGCCGAAGGCCCTCCAGAAGAAATTATCCGCCATCCAAAAGTCATTGAAGTCTATCTCGGAAAATCCCATGCTTAACCTAGAAAAGATTGATGTATTTTATAAAGAGCTCCAGGCTTTATGGGAAATCTCGCTTGATGTGAATGAAGGAGAGATTATCGCCCTCATCGGACCAAATGGAGCTGGTAAGACGACCACCCTAAACACGATCAGCGGGTTGCTTAAACCGGCAAAGGGAGATATCCGCTTTCAAGGCAAGTCAATCGTTAAAGAACCAGTCAATAAAATCGTGGAGTTGGGAATATCCCAGGTGCCTGAAAGCGGAAAGATATTCGCCGGGATGAGTGTTTATGAAAATTTAGAGCTTGGGGCATTTGTTCCTAAAGCCAGAAAAGAAAAAAAGCAAAGCCTGGAACGGGTTTACGAGATTTTTCCCCGCCTCTCAGAAAGGCAGAATCAACAAGCCGGAACATTATCAGGGGGAGAACGCCAGATGCTGGCCATCGGCAGAGCTTTGATGTCTAAACCCGGGCTTTTAATGCTGGATGAGCCATCATTTGGTCTGGCACCCATCCTTGTGGAGCAAATGTTTGAGATGATCAAGAAGATAAATCAACAGGGAGTAACCATCCTGTTGGTGGAACAAAATATTCAAGCCGCACTCGATCTGGCTCATAGAGCATATTTACTTGAGAATGGACGGATCGTGGGACAGGGTACTGCTGAGGACCTATTATCCTTTGAGTCGGTGCGGAGTTCTTATCTGGGATAGCGAGAGTAGAGAGGAAAGCGAGGCGTTTATGCTTGGTCAGATCCTGGTATTCGGAATACTTGTGGGTGCCTTGTATGGATTGGTTGCATTGGGGCTTTCCCTGGTCTTTGGGGTCACAAAGATTCTCAATGTAGCCCATGGTGAGCTGGTCATGATTGGCGGGTATGCAAGTTTCTGGGCATTTTCACAATTGGGATTAGATCCGTACCTGACCATCATTATTTCTTTTGTTTCCCTTTTCTTGATTGGGGCTTTCCTATATAAGCTTATCTTTTCGCGAACGGTAAAGCTGCCAGAGGAAACCAAGATAAAAAATACCCTGTTGGTTGCCTTTGGTTTATCAATTATCCTTCAAAACCTGGCTCTCCGTTTTTGGACAGCTGATGAACGAGGAATTACAACCTCCTACCTTGGAACCGCTTTTACAGTTCTCGGGGTGCGCTTTCCCGTTGTACGACTGGCAAATTTAGCTGTAGCTGTTTTCTTCCTGGTCGCCCTCCAGCTCTTTCTGCGAAAGACCTATACAGGCAAGGCCATACGGGCAACTGTGCAAAATTGGGAAGCGGCCTCCTTGATGGGGATAAGCATTCATAAAGTATATCTAATATCCTTTGCCATAGGAGCAGCCCTGGCTGGAGTAGCAGGGACTTTAGTGGCTGTAAATTATTCGATTCAGCCATCCATGGGACTTACCTGGACTTTAAAAGCGCTCATTGTGATGGTCCTGGGAGGCCTGGGCAGCATCCCAGGCACCCTTGTGGGAGGTCTAATTCTAGGAGTAACCGAATCGGCCACATCCTATTTTATTGATAGCAATTATTCAGCGGTAGCTGGGTTGGTTCTTTTCCTCCTGGTATTGATATTCAGACCGCAAGGATTATTTGGGGCAAAAGAAGGCTAGCTGATGAACAAAAAACGAACAATCTCCATTGTCCTTCTCATGATTGCCATAATCGGTCTGGCTCTATTCCCTTTGCTGATAAAGAAAGATAGCACCATTAATCTGGTCATCCTGATTCTTCTCTATATGAGCCTGGCATCAAGCTGGAATATCCTAGGCGGGTATACCGGGCAAACCAACCTTGGACATGCTGCTTTCTTTGGCATTGGTTCTTTGGCTACCCGCTTGTTGTGGACTGGCGGTTTCCCCTTCCTGCCCTCTTTCCTGGTAGGAGGTCTTATTGCCGTAGCATTAGCTCTGTTGATTGGAATTCCTGCCTTCAAACTCAGAGGCGTATATTTCGCCATCGGTACATTAGCCCTGGCGCAGATACTCAACATCACTGTCGGTAACCTCTTTCCGGAGATGTCCTACAACCCTGACATTTCTAATTATCAGCTTTTACCTCGATACTATTTATTCCTTGTATTGGTTATCCTGACAATTGGCTCAGCTTATTTCCTGGTCAATTCAAAGTGGGGGTTGGGAATGATGGCTGTTCGTGAGGGAGAGGATGCGGCCGAATCCCTTGGGATAAGCGCATTAAGACACAAACTTCTTGCGCTTACTGTAAGCGCTTTCTTTGCTGGTTTGGTCGGAGGCGCTTTCGCCTACTACCATGTCAGCTATTACCTTAATATGCCATTCAGCCCTGAATGGACTTTTGACCCCATGATGATGGCTTATATCGGGGGCACAGGTACCATTATCGGCCCAATCATCGGATCAATATTTTTTGTCGGCCTCAAGCAGCTCTTAGTTTGGAACGTGGGTGAATATCATTTGATCATCTTCGGTACGCTATTCATCCTGATTGTGCTCTTCCTTCCCGGTGGGCTGGTGGAATTATGGAAGAAGGCTCAAACCTACCTGCGTAGGGGACCGGGTCAGAAAAAAACAACGAAACCACAGGTCGCTAAAACTTGAAAACATTCAGATCAGGCGAATCGCCAAAGAAAGGAGATGATTATTAACCGGATTAATTCAATCATAATTCACAACGTTTTTTTCAAATATCAAATTGATGGAGGATAAATCATGAAAACTAAGATATTAGGTACGATTGCCCTTGTGTTGTTCGTAAGCGTGCTGATTGTCGGTTGTGCAGCTGATACAGCAACAGTAGAACCGACAGTAGCGCCGACAACAGCCCCAGAAGTACCTGCAGCAGGCTCTATTGAAGGCAAAAAAGTATGCTACCTCATCCCAGAATCTGGGAACGCCTTCCTATCAGGTCTGACTGAAGGAGTCAAGCAAAAATTTACAGCGGATGGGGTAGAGGTTCTGATATACGGCGCTGAAGGAAATGCTACCACCCAGTACAACCAGATTGAGAGCTGCATCTCCCAAGGCGTCAGCGGAATGGTGGTCATGGCGGCTATCGAACCCGAAGGTGTGGCAGCTGCTGTTGAAGAAGCCAAAGCAGCTGGCATTAAGGTCATGGGCGTGCCCGTTGATAAGCAGGGCCCTTATGATGCCATCATGCACACCGATCAGTATGAAATCGGTACCAAAATGGCTACAATGGCCTGTAACTGGATCAACGCTACTTTTCCGGATGCTGCAGATGACAGTGTCGAAGTTGCAGTGATTGGTACGAAAGGTACTGAAAATATCAGGCTGCGCTCTGAAGGCATGGAAACTGTGGATGCCTGCGCCAAAGCCAAACTGGTGCAATTCGTTGACGTGCCTGAAGCAACCATATCTGAGGCTGTCAGCGCAACCGAGAATATTTTCACAGCCAATCCGAATGTAAAAGTAGTCCTGGTTGTGGGAGATTCTGGCGCCCAGGGTGTTGCCCAGGCCATGGCAGCATACGCTCCAGATAATCTGGATCAATACGCTGTATTCTCCGGTGATGTCAGCCCAGATACTCAGGAAAAGCTTCCGAAATGTGAGGCAGGGGCGTATCGGGGTGCTGTCGGTATCGGTGGTAGCCTCGATGATCTGATCCAGAGTACCTATTCGATCATGAAGGGGATGATCAGTGGGGGAGATTACCCTGCAGAAACGTTAGATCCGCTGGCCACATTTGAATGCGCACCAACTCCAGTTGAAGCAGTGGTCAAGCCCCCAGCACCGGAATGTATCGATTTTGGCGCATCAATCCCTCTGACCGGAAAATTTGGCTCGCTGGGCAGCCAGGTAAAGGTGGGTTATGACTACGCTATCGATGCCATCAATGCCAATGGCGGTGTATATGTTGAAGAATATGGTACAAAGGTCCCGCTGTGCTTGACAGCCTATGATGATGAATCTGACCCCACCAAAGCAGTCAGCAACCTGGAAAAGGTTTTCTCTGAGCAAAATGTGGTTGCTTATCTGGGTGGTGCAGCCAGCGGAATGCATGCAGCCACAACGGCGATCGCCGAGAAGAACCAGGTGCCGTATTGCGGTGTATCCTTTGCCTGGTGGAACATCCACCAGCGTGGATACAAGTACCTGTTCTCGCCATTCCCCAAATCACCCGATCAGGCCAGGGATGTGTATGCAGCTCTAAATGAGATGATCCCTGCTGATCAGCGACCGACCAAAGTAGCGATCTTCCAGGAGAAGACTGACTGGGGTAATGAGCTGGGTGGCTTGTTCAAGGCAGATGCCAAACCAGCTGGGTATGATGTTGTGTATTATGCTGAATATGCCCCTGGTACAACCGATTTCTCAACCCTGATCCTGGATGCCCAGGCGGCCGGTGCAGAGATCCTGCTCGGAATGCCCAGTACCCCAGATGGAATCGCGATAATGAAGCAATTGAGTGAATTGGGCTGGACCCCTAAGTTCACCATGCTGGTCAGGGCTCCAGACGCAGCAACGTGGGGTGAAACACTTGGTACAGCCGGTGATTTCGTTACTATGTTCCCCGGCTGGCATAATGCCGAGACTTTCCCAGGCGTAGCGGAGATCAATGCCAAGCACGAGACTGATTTTAGCCGGCCGGCAGACGTTCTGGTTGGCCCGGCTTATGCTTGCGTCCAGTTATTCGCAGATGCAATTGAGCGAGCAGGGACACTTGACCGCGACACAATCCGCGATGCCATGGCAGACTCTGACATGATGACCGTCATCGGTCCAGTAACCTTCAATGCGGATGGCACGGGTAATGTGTTGAATCCCATGACTCAGTGGCTTAATGGAAAGATGGAGCTGGTCTGGCCGACGGACCAGAAGTCAGCCGACTTCGGTTTCCCCGCTCCGGCATTTAATGAGCGATAGTTGAAAGGTCTCAGCTAAGAAATACAATGGCCAGAATCTGGCGATGGCTCGCCTTGATATCCATGAACGATAGGGAGCCGTCGCCAGAGTTCTAGAGGTGTCAATTCTGACATCTCCCAATGGTAACGATGGATGAACCACGAGTAAAAGTGGTAAAAGCGTAATCGCCACCTTAAAGTCTGCCCGTGGAATAATCCAACAGCCTGGGGACTTCATGCAGCTAACTAGATGGTATTGAGGTCAGAGATCATGGAATTTGCAGTTGAAATGAAGGGTATTTGCAAAAGTTTTGGGGGAATCCAGGCGCTTAAGTATGTTGACTTGGAGTTAAGACAAGGTGAAATCATGGGGATTGTTGGGGACAACGGTGCTGGTAAATCCACGCTGATGAAGATTCTCTCCGGCGCCTACCAGGCAGATGAAGGTGAGATATATATTTTTGGAAAGCAAGCAGAAATTCACAATCCCCTGGATTCATTCAAACTAGGGATCAGTATGATCTACCAGGATCTTGCATTATTCAACAATCTAGACGTAGCCAATAATATCTTCGTTGGAAGAGAGCTAGTCTGGGGACCGCTGGGGATGACCCTGAATAAAAAAGGTATGTACAGGCGAGCAGAGGAATTGATCAAAGACCTGCGCGTTGATATCAAATCCCCCAAATTGAATGTGGCCAGGATGTCCGGCGGACAGCGGCAGATGGTAGCCTGTGCTCGGGCGATTGCATTTCAGTCAAAGATCATGATACTAGATGAACCGACCGCAGCCTTGGGAGTTACCGAAGCTAATAAATTATTGGGTTTGATCAAAAACTTAAAAAACCTGGGATTATCAATATTACTCATAACACAGCGAATCCCGGATATATTGGCAATTGCTGATCGTGTTTTCGTTTTAAAAGGAGGGGTAAGGCAGGAGATTCTCAATGTTAAGGACGCAACACTGGATGATGTTGTGACCTTGATTGTGAAGGGAAAAAACAGCAACCTAGAAATTGCAGATGACATTGAATATCAATCTTTTGGGTAGCGACTGGCTTGGCTGACCAGTCTATCTATACTATTTATAAAACTAGAAATTATCCGTTCAAGAGCACAGGAGCACAGGAACACGGTAATGAAATATAAACCATCACTGATAAAGAATCTGTCTGGGTTTATTGAAATTATCTTCAGTAAATACACACCTTTATTGATATTGCTAGTGACAATAGTGATTTTTTCTTTCATAGCCCCCAATTTCCTTTCATTGGGTAATTTCAGATTAATGCTGAGGCAAATGTCCTTTGTGACGATCAGCGCAACCGGGCTGATGTTTGTGATGGTTGGCGGGGGGATTGACCTATCTGTAGGTTCCCAGATTATTCTCACGAATATCGTGCTCTCGCTCATGATATCGAATACCTACGGTTATGGAATCGATCCTTTCATTGCCATACCTGTTTGCATTGCGCTGGGAACTTTTTTGGGGATGACCAATGGAGTTCTCAGCAATATCCTAAAGATCCATCCATTGATCATTACACTGGGCACTGCTTTTATATACAAAGGAATTGGTTACATTGTTGCGGGAGGGCGAAACATCGATGGTTTGCCAGATTCATTCCGGGTATATGGACAAGGTTACTTTGGTCCAATACCGGTTCCTATTATTATTATGGTTTTTGTGGTAATTATCGGAGCGTATTTCTTACACTATACAAATTTTGGAAGTCGTATTTTTGCAATGGGAGGCAACCAGGAAGCGGCACGTCTTGTGGGAATAAATATCAAACAAAAAAAAGTGGTTGTTTTTGCTATTTGCGGCTTTGCTGCTGGGATTACCGCAGTTGTACTGCTTTCCAGGGTTTTTAATGGACAGGTTACCACGGGAGCTGGCATTGAGTTCGATGCGTTGACTGCTGCACTTTTGGGAGGGGTCAGCTTCGCCGGTGGTGAAGGTACAATTTTTGGCCTTGTCACCGGGGTCATGATCATTGCCGTCCTAAATAACGGGATGCAGCTATTTGGACTTCCAGATTTTTACCAAAACATCATAAAAGGGGCGTTGCTACTAGCTGCGGTTGGTTATGACCAATACCAGAAAAACCGCAAGGCAAAAGAGAGTGTTGCGAGGGTGGCAGCATAACATTTCGGTTTTATATATATTGGAAAATAAATATGGTTAAAGAGAATCTAAGAACTATCGGGAAAATCATAAACGAGGAGGTGTAGATGAGAGAATATTCGTAAAAAGGTTCTTTGGTGGGTAGGATAAAAATGAATTCCCTTCATTTTCCCATTAAATTCCCAGCCAAAACGAACTCCGGTATGTTTTTTTTATTCTAGTCCTTAATAAAAAGGAGAGGAAAAGATGAAAAAGAAAATTTCAATAATGTTCTCAGTTTTGATGATCATCGGTGTGTTGCTATCAGCCTGTCAGGCACAAGAAGCTGAAACAGCTGTGACGGAACCAGAAGTGGTTGAACCGGTCGCTACTGAACCGGAAGCAATTGCCCCGATGCCAACAGAAGCTGGACCGGAAGCAAAACCCATCCTGGTTGTAAGCCTGCCAGCCCTGGACAATCCATTGATGCTCGCTTTCCAGGATGCATTTAAAGGTGCATTCGGTGGTGAATACGATGTACAAGTCTCCAGCGCGGATGGCAATGCCAATACTCAAGCCACGCAGATCGAGAATTACACTGCAATGCTACCGAAATTTTTATTCATCATGGCGGTAGAACCGACCAGCCTGGTTCCCAAGCTGATAGCTGCTCGTGAAGCTGGGACTCAAATCCTGTTCGCCGGCGGTGATCCTGGCGACGAGAACGCCTATGATTCAGTCATGAAAATGAACCAATTCCTGTCAGGCGAATATGCCGCGTTGATGGCCAAGCAATGGGTTGAGAAGACGTATCCAGATGCTGCTCCTGGCTCGATCGAAACGGCCATATTCGAGTCAACATTGAATCCAGAGGCTGTTGCACGCTCCCAGGGACTCAAGATGATCAGTGAGCCCTATCTGAAAGATGAGACCGGCGCTTACATAGATGCCACTGGAATAGTGGTCGATGAAGCGAATAAAGTTGAGAACCCTGCCTACACTCCGGCAGTGAAAGTCGTTCAAACCGTTCAGGCGGAAATGTTCCAGGCCGGCCAGACCGCCATGCAGAATGTTTTAACAACCAATCCTAATGTGAAGCTTGTTTTGGCTTATGCTGGAGATGGTGGCATGGGTGCCTCACAGGCAATTATGGATGAATTCGCCAAGGGAGCTAGTACGAGCGTCATTGAAGACTTGGCGAAAGTCGCGGTCTTCAGCGTGGGCATGATCGGCGCAGAAGGACCTGCTGTAGCAGATTCTTCCACAGGCAACGGCGTTTTCCGAGGCACAATTCGATTTGGTGGGGATCTCATCGGAAGAACGATGGAATATGCCGGGAAAATGCTGAACGGTCAGGAATTTCCTAAGATAATTTGGGATGCACTCGATATGGTAACCGCAGAAAACGGGCAACTCATGTATGTTCCGGTTGAGAGCGCTACTGTGCTTACAGTTCCGACAGCTGAGCCAATGCCTTTAGAACTACCGCCTGGTCCTCCGTAAACTGGCGAATAGCTACCTGTCATCTATGACATATCTTGCATTTTGATCTTTAACAAGTTTTGCTGATAAAAAATGCAATGATAGATATAGAATAAAGAATGTGGGCTGGGGATAAAGGACAAAGGGACCTCCCCAGCCCGTCGATTGTGTTCTCCTGCTAAAGGAGACTTCTCCTTGCTGATATGTTTATATCATTCAGATATTATAAGAACCTGCTAAAGTGATGTTATAAGAATGGGTAGACAATTTGTGAAACAAAGCATCATAATAATTATTCCAGCGTGAAGTAATTCTATTGAGATTTCAAGCTGTTTGGTGAGAGTATTTATGGTAAACCCGTGTCCAATAATTTGTGTCATCAGTTGTTATTCACGAGTAATCGATGAGGCTTTATGAACACAGAATATATTGTTGAGATGAAGGGTATATCCAAGAGTTTCGGTGGTGTCCAGGCCCTCAGAAGTGTAGATTTGGAACTGAGGCGTGGTGAGATCATGGGTATGGTAGGAGACAATGGTGCAGGGAAATCCACGTTGATGAAAATCCTATCGGGGGCATATCAAGCGGATGAGGGCGAGATTTTAATCGATGGACAAAAAGCAACCATCCACAACCCGCAGGATGCCTTTAACCTGGGTATTGGCATGATCTACCAGGATCTGGCTTTGTTCAATAATCTGGATGTTGCCAGAAATATCTTCATCGGCAGAGAACTTGTCCGCGGACCATTTAATTTATTTATGGATAAGAAAAGAATGTACAAGAAAGCAGAAGAGGTGATCCGAGATCTGCGTGTTGATATCAAATCACCAAAGCTGAATGTAGCTCGCATGTCCGGTGGACAACGCCAGATGGTCGCTTGTGCGCGTGCCATCGCATTCCAATCAAAAGTCCTGATCATGGATGAACCCACCGCAGCATTAGGTGTAACAGAGGCCAATAAATTACTCGGCTTAATTAGGAACCTGAAAGAGATGGGACTTTCGATCTTGCTTATTACCCAGCGTATCCCTGATATCCTGTCGATTGCTGACCGTGTATTTGTCCTGAAAGGCGGCCAAAGGCAAGATATCCTGGATGTTAATCAGTGTTGCCTTGACGATGTGGTGACGATGATCGTTAAAGGTAAGGATCGCAATGGGATGCAAACCCCCGAGGTTGAGTATCAATCTTTCGGATAATGGTGTTGATTGACAAACAGTTATAGAGGTTGAATGCGTGGATCAGAACCAGCATTCTTTAACAGTGAGAGAAAAATTGTCAAAGATTGATTTGAGTGGCCTAAAAAAATACACGGTCGTGTTTATCCTGTTTGTGCTTATGGTTCTCTTTTCTTTTGCGAGTCCATACTTTCTTACATGGCGAAACTTGACTAATATCATCACCCAGAACACCTACTTCATTATCGTAGCAATAGGGTTGTCATTTGTGATGATTGGGGGTGGGATTGACCTGTCGGTTGGATATCAGATGTCACTGGTTGGTGTCGTAACAGCAATGTTAATGATGGTTTTTCACCTGCCAGTGTGGCTGGCATTTCTAATTGGTATATTGCTCGGTACCACTCTAGGCTTGATCAACGGTTTAATTGTTACCAGCATTAAAATCTTCCCTTTGATTGCTACACTGGCGACTGCCACCGTTTTTCAAGGGATTTCATATATGATTTCCAAAGCCAATACATTTCGCGGATATCCTGAAGAATTTCTTTTTCTAACCAAAGCAAAGGTGATCGGGATTCCATTTGATGTCTTTCTCGCCTTGATAATTGCTATCTTGGTGAGCCTCGTCTACACCGAAACTGTGTTTGGTTTCAGACTACTTGCCTTGGGTGGAAATGAGGAGGCATCTCGGTTGGCAGGCATTAATACCCGAAGAATGAAAATTGCAATTTATACGATTTGCGGCTTTTTTACTGCCATTGCCACCATGGTGATGATCTCCAAGGCAAACACAACCAACTCTTCATTCGGTCCAGGGACGGAATTCATCGCCTTAACGGCCGCTATTGTGGGTGGGGTTAGCTTTATGGGTGGGGAAGGTAGTATCCAATCGCTTATTGCGGGAGTATTGCTCCTGGCTGTATTGGGCAATGGGATGCAGCTGGCTGGTTGGGGAACTTATGCTCAATTCATTGTGAGAGGGTTGATCCTTCTCGGAGCAGTTGCATTTGACCAATTCCAAAGAAACGCAAAAAGTATGACTCGAGTGAAGCAATAAGAGTTGGTTGTAGTATGAAATTCGGGTGGTCTACGAAAGGAAAATTGAATGGATTTCCATAAAAAACCTGATCATATGAATGAGGCTTTCTTCCGGATTCCTCAAGCAGATTTATCCAATATCCAGCGAAAGTGGCTTGATATCCCGTATGCCAATATTTCCAATGCTCAAAAGCTTGACATCTATCTACCTGAAGAAGGTGATGGACCTTTCCCGGTCATCTTACACATCCATGGGGGGGCGTTCGCCATTGGAGATAAGCGGGATATGTACTTGATGTCTTATTTTCTTGGATTCGAGCGTGGTTACGCTGTGGTAAGCGTGAACTACCGGCTGAGCGGTGAGGCGATATTCCCAGCAGGGCTACAAGATTTAAAAGCCTCCATACGATGGCTGAGGGCGATCCAAGAGCAATATTACCTTGATGGGAATAGAATTGCAGCTTGCGGAGGTTCTGCTGGAGGGAATTATGCTGCCATGCTATCTCTCACCCCCAATGTATCCGAGCTTGATGACCTTAGCCTCGGAAATTCAGATTATCCGTGTGATATTCAGGCAGCCGTTGATATGTTTGGACCAACAGATTTCCTAAAAATGGATGAACAGCTTGCTGAAAGCGGTTTGGGTCCATGTGATCATAATGATGTGGATTCGCCTGAATCGAGATACTTGGGCGCAAAGATTACCAAAATACCTTCAAAAGTTCAGCAAGCCAATCCTATGACCTATATCCATAAGGACATGCCTCCGATTCTGATCCAACATGGTCGCAAGGATCACCTGGTGCCAGTGCAGCAGTCGATTATTTTTGTAGAAAAACTTAAAAAATATGTTGACCACGATCGGTTTGAGTTTGATATTTTAGAGGATGCTGATCATGGGGACCCATTATTTGAAACACAGGAAAATATGAACAGGGTATTTTCCTTTTTGGATAAACACTTAATAACAGGATAGCATGGTCATCCCCAACTAATTGAAAATTAAATATCCAGTGAAAGCATTGCATTTGCTTTGAAGAAACAAGAACCCCTCTCCATTTCTAAGAGAGGGGTTCCTACATTTATAAAATTGGTATTAATCCATATTGTTGATAATCGCATCGCCAAACTCGGAACATGTGAGAAGCGTTGCACCCTCCATCAGGCGTTCAAAGTCATAGGTGACAGTCTTTGCCCCGATGGCACCCTCCATCCCCTTGAGGATCAAGTCAGCAGCCTTCATCCACCGCATATAACGGAACATCATTTCACCGGATAAAATGACTGAGCCCGGATTGACCTTATCCAGATCGGTATATTTGGGTGCTGTACCATGGGTTGCCTCAAAAATTGCGTGCCCGGTGACATAGTTGATATTGGCACCCGGCGCAATGCCAATCCCACCTACCAGGGCAGCAATCTCGTCAGATATATAATCGCCATTCAGATTCATGGTGGCAATAACATCAAAATCTAATGGGTTGGTAAGCACGGTGTTTATCGCTAAATCAGCGAAGGAATCCTTGATAAGCAGCTTATCCTTCCATTGGCCTTTTCCATGTGTATCCCACAAGTTCAATGCTTTCTCGACCTCTAGCCTGGCATCTCTCTTCTGAGCATCAGACATCAACGAGTAGCCGTAGTTTATCATCATGGCAATATCTTCCACCGATAATTCCGGATGCGCTTCTTTTTTTCCCAGGATCCACGTTTCGCGCTCGGTGACAATCTGGTTGCGGAACTCGCGCTTGGCCAGGGCATATCCCCATTCCACAAAGGCACCTTCGGTGTAGATCATGATATTCCCTTTGTGTACAAAAGTTACGCTCTTATGCTTATTGTCCAACGCCCACTGGATTGCCGCCCTTACCAGGCGTTCAGTACCTTCAACCGAAACAGGCTTAATACTCAACCCAGAAGTTTCTGGAAAGCGGATCGTATTATATTCAGTACTGAAGCCTTTCTTGAACAGCTCCATGAACTTTTTATGTTCTTCCGTGCCATATTGAAATTCAATCCCGGTGTAGATATCTTCGGTGTTTTCACGAAAGATAACAATATCCACATCTTGCGGACGCTTCATTGGGGAAGGCACACCATTAAAATAGCGGACCGGGCGAAGGCATACATACAAATCGAGCAATTGGCGTAATGCTACATTTAACGAGCGTATACCTCCCCCGATGGGGGTCGTTAGTGGGCCTTTGATCCCCACTAAAAATTCTTTAAACGCCTCTGTGGTTTCGTCGGGCAGCCAACTTTCGAACATTTGATATGCTTTCTCTCCAGCATAGACTTCCATCCAGTGAATCTTGCGTTTACCGCCATAGGCTTTCTCAACCGCCGCATCGAATACTCTAACGGAAGCCCTCCATATATCACGCCCCGTGCCATCGCCTTCAACAAATGGGATGATTGGATTATCCGGAACCTGAAGTTTTCCGCCCTTGATCGTAATCTTCGACCCATATGTGGGGACTACAAGATTTTTATACGCCATATTCGTTCTCCATCAGAATTAGGGATGGTTGTATAACTAGAAAAGGAGTGATTGACCGGCAGGAATAATATACCTATTCTTTATTTTCCATTTAATCAGGAACAGCAGAAGTGGAGTTTACCAGAGGAATTGCCGCCATCCTAATTTCCTGGCTGATCTCCCTGGTTGTGGCAACAACAACCGGACCGATTTCCATCATACGCTCCCGTGTTAGCCGATACGCGGGCCCAGCGACAGCAATCGAGGCGATGGGATGATTCTCCTGGTCAAATATCGGTGCGGCTACAGCGTTGATCTGTTCCTCTAATTCTTGCTCAGAAATTGAAAAACCAAATTCCCTGACAGATTTAAGGTCTTCAAATAAAATATCCGCTGAGTTTAGTGTATATGGAGTTAATTTTGGCATTCCTCGATCCAGGATCCGCTGCACCAATTTTTCAGGCATAAATCCAAGGATTGCTTTACCAGAAGCAGTAGCAAATGCTGGAAGTCGCTGCCCTATGGCCGCTGCTAATTTGACTCGCCGCGGTCCTTCGAGAATGTTGACAAATACTACATCTGTATCATCCAATACAGCAAAATCGATGTTCTCTTCATATAAATCACATAAGCGATGCATAAACGGCACTGCCAATTGACGCAGGTCGTTTTGTTCCAATGTTAAATATGCCATCTGAAGCAGGCGAATACCGAGGTGATAAATACCCGTATCTTGGTCTCGCTGGATGAAGCGCTTTTTCTCTAATGTGGCCAATAATCTGTGCGCGGTACTCTTGTGGATCCCCACTTGCTCGGCAATTTGGGTCATGGTTAATTCAGGAGTCAGGTTGGTGAAGCACAAGAGAACATCCAAAGCCCGTTCAACAGCACGCACCGATTCGCTCATAATTAATTTTCCTCAGCTCTATAAAGTAGGTGTAAAAATTGTATAGAAATTCCGTGAACAGATAGCACAGAAGGAATATGCTTTCAAGCTAACAATTAAACACCTATTGTAATCCTGGATTCTATTTCGTGGTGATGTTAATTCAATTTTTCTGCATTTCCGAGATGTACGTAATGAACGTTCACATATTTAATCTTTTTGTGGGGAACTAAACGCAAAAACCTACTGGTAAACAAGCCTTGGTGGGAGAAAAATACTGTAATGGGGTATTAGTCCTTTTTGAGAAATTTATGTGAGCGTAGAGAAGCCCAAACGCACGACCAAGGCTTGCTATTTTTGCCCGAGTCCATTGGATAATAGCATAGCAAGTACATTGGATGTGGTTTGTAAAGCCCGGTTGCACTTAGGGATCATAAAAATTCCCAGGATTCAACACTGTTGGGCTTGATCATCTGACCTTATGTAAAAATGTCGCACTTAGACCAGAGGTTGTTATGAACAAATGCGATAAATTAGCGGAGAGAACATCGATCCGACCGTTCGTTATGGCTGGCGATCTCATGTTCGGAGCCAGAGTTTCTGCTGCCAGGAATCCAAATATCTGGGTTCCGGCCAGTATAACCCCGGAATGAAATCGGAACATTCCACGGGAAATATGCGCCCACTACGGTTGGGTTGTGACCAGCCAAATTCGATCTCCCGATCGCAGTTTGCACAATTTACATAGAACTCGTCACTTTCCGGATTATTCTCTGGCTCGAATATTTCATACTCTTCCGGTTCAGAAGCAGAGTCATCTTCTGCAAATTCACCGAAATCTCCCAGCTCAGCTTCTTTGTCTGGTTTTTCCTCCACCCTTTCTTTAAACTCAAAATACCAGCGATGGTCAGATTTGAGCGGTCCCCATTCCTGCCAGCGTTCACTGACCGGACCAGCAAGGATGGTCCAAATCCGAGTGACGGTCAATTTATGATCACCACATGTCTTACAGGTGAACTTCCAGGGTCGGTTATCATTCATGGCTATACTCCTTCTGTCAGTCATCATTACGATCAGGAACATTGGATAGGGCCAAATAAGAACGACCTGACCCCTTGCTATTGCGGGTCAGGTCACTTTGTAATCTCAAATTTTTTAGGTCTATGCTTAATTATTCTGCTTTCAAACCACCAGGCTGTTGAAGAAGGAACGGTAGCGCTGCAAGACCATACGGAGATCCTCAGTTGAGACTTCATTGCCCTTATTCCACTGACCCTCCAGTGACCTATGTTCGTTGGCAAACATCTCGGTGATAAGCTCGATCACCTCAGACACCAGGGCATCTGCTTGTTCAACAGCTGCGCGCGGTTCATCCACGAACTTGCCTTGGATTTCATTCCAACGCGTTCGAAAAAGCTCTGATTCCTCACGATTAAGCAGAGAAGCCGATGATCCAGTATTAGTGCCGATAGTGGCTTCGTGGGTAATTGTCTCACCTATCGGCATCTCATGGGCAATCATCTCGTCCATAGGTGTGTCGTGGGTAATTGTCTCGTCCATCGGGGCCTCGGGGACAATCGTCTCGCCCATCGACATCTCGTGGACAACCGTCTCGTCAATCGGGGACTCGTGAATAAGATCCGCATCCACTGGGACTTTGTCGGTAAAAGGATTCGAATTTACCTCCGGACTGTTCAAATCCATATCGGTTCTCGCAGCGATATTTGAGTTATCAAATTGCTCATTCATACTTTCTTCTCCTCTCCAACGACCGGCTCTGTTTTAAGGAGTTCCTCGAACAGAGACCGGTAATAAATCATTGCCTGTCTTAATTCTTCTGTATCTGTCTGTCCCAGCTTATTCTTGTCCGCAATCTCCCGCGCACCGCGGTAATTACTCACCAAAGCAGGATATTTGACCGAAATATCAGCTGCTCGCTGTTCAAAATCAGAAACTGGATAACCACGAAGCTGCATGACTTCCATAATTAGGTGGTCGGCATCTACGATCGCCTGTCCCGGTTCGTCAACAAATTTGGATTGGACAGTAGTCCAATCAGCTAGATAACGATCGCGCTCGCTAACCGTAAGTGGACGAATATCCAAAGCCTCAACATGCTTCTGCCGTTCATTCAGCTCTGTTTGTGCTTTCTTCTCGTCACCCAAGGTCTGCACGGTGCGATCATACTCAGGTCCGAATTTTTCATGGAGCTGCTCCGAACGTCTCCGGCGAGAAAAAACCAGTCCTAATATGATCCCTGCTATCACCACTACCAAAACAACGATAATAATAGTAGTTGTATTATCCATAAAACGCCTCCTAATAAATGATATGTTGGAAGCCACTTAGTCTGATGTTCGAGTGGCAATTGACCTGACAGATCAACAAGAGGATCATCTCTTGTGACCATACGAAACACTTACGTCTTGCTCTCAATTAATAGTAGTATAGAGGTATAGCGTCTCAAAAGCGTCACAAAACGCCGCCCGGTTGTGTTTATTAGTTCACCATTCAAACTACGATCTGGCGCAGCCTCACCATCTTACCAGCTTCCATTTGATACATAGTCATCAACAGACACTCCCTGAAATCCCCAGACCCTGGCCAGGATAGCCCCACCAGGACGCCTGCAAAGCCGGTGGTGCTCAGGGATTTGACAATCCCCAAGAGCATGTTAAGCAAAGCCATGCAAATAAACACTTTTACCCGTGCTAATGGATATGCCACTGCTATATCATCCTACTGGTCCGTTGTTACCAGCCCAATGTAATTAATCGGTTCAAACAGGCTGATGAGCAACTACCAAAACCACACTATTGTTGGGATTAATGGGATGGTTTCAGGATACACCAGGAGAAGCGGGGAGAAGCAACCTGTCCCAAATCACGATTCGATGAAGAAGAAAACCGTTTTAAGCTACTGCCTTTTACACAGCAAGCTCCAAAAGCAGTAAATTGACTGTTTTCAATCCAACAATAATCTTTCTCGTTCAGCCTCAACAGCTAAAGCTTTTTCCATTTGACCACCCAATTTATAAGCCCGGCTAAGCTGCGTAAACAGGTCCCGCAAATCTGCTTCATCTGGCATTTCTGGCAGGGCTGCCTCGCGCACGAATTGGCGGGCACGCTCAAGATGGACGACAGCCTCACTCAGCGCCGAAAGACGCAGCGCTTCTCGCCCGGCCGCCAGGCTGTAGTGGAAGGCAAACTGTCCCAGCCCTGCGGCCAGCGCATGGTGGGCCAGCACTGCCGCTGACTCCCCACCCTTTTCGAGGACTTGCAAGGACCGTTGGTGAAAAAGCCGCCGCCGCGCATCCCCGGCTTCGGTGTACACCACATCGCGCAACATATCGTTGGTAAATGTATATGCACTTATCACACCTGGTTGGGTTGTTTCTACCAAGAGCCGACTGCTGATCAATTCATCCAGGGCAGGTAGGGCTTGATCTTCGCTCAGGTTGGTAATGGCGCACATGCGCTCAAAGGTGATCTGATGCTCGAGCACAGATCCACTGGCTAACAGGCTGAAGGCGTTCGGGCTGAGTCGATTCAAGCGTGAGCGGATCACCGCGTGCACGGTAGACGGGACGCGCACCGCCTGCCCAAGATCGTGATCAGCGTCCACTGAGAAGTTCCATTGACCCTCCGCCCGCCGTTTCGGGTGCAGTACACGCCGTTCGAGCAAATCCTTGAGGGTCTCAATCAAATAGAAAGGCTGCCCATGTGTTTCATCATACAACCACTGGGCAAAGCCGGCATCTGGTGGCGACAGGATGGATAGCATCATCTGCACTGTCTCATGTTCCCCGAGTGGCTCCAGCTCGATATGAACCGGCGTCAATGCGCGCGCCATGCCTTCCAGCCATTGGCTCAAGCCCTGCGGGCTGTCTCCTGGCTGGGGTTGGGTCATTGGGTGTAAGGCTTCTGATCGCAGGCTGGCTAAAAGCAAGATCCGGGCTGCGTTGTCTTGCCAGCGCCGGCTGGCATATTGCAGCAGGTCTAATGTGGCGCTATCTGCCCACTGCAAATCGTCTATAAACAGCACTAAAGGCGCCTTTTTAGCCAGAGCCAGCATACATTGCACCAGGGGTTCGTACAACTGCACCTGTTTTACATCTGCTTCCAAGTGAGGAAGCTCCACAGGAGCGGGGGATAAATTCGGAAAGTGTTGGCCTAATTCTGGTAACAGCTGACTGAGCGGCGACAACCAAATATTATCGATAAATTTTAATAACGAACTTTCACCCTCGAGCCGCAGCCGGAGCGCCTCCACCAGCGGCTGAAACGGCAAAAGGCTGCCACTCTCAAAGGCCCTTCCCAGTAGCAATTCTGCCCCCTGGGCATTGGCAAAATGGATGAATTTCCTGGCCAGGCGAGTCTTGCCAATCCCAACCTCCCCGCGCAGCACCACAAACTGGGGTTGGTTCCCGACCATGCGTTCATAACATTGTAAAAGCTCCTGGTACTCGCGGTAGCGCCCGGTAAACAAGTTTCCCAGAAAAGCAACCGAAGTATCCGGTCGTTGTGGTCGAGGCGCGGCATGACGGTCAGAAGGATGTTCAAGGGGTGGCTGTGCGCGAATTCGCTCCGCCAACGCAGTTGTATCCGGTTCTGGCTCGATGCCCAATTCAGACTTTAAAATGATCTGACAGGCTTCATAGGTCTCCAGTGCTTGCCCGCGCTCGCCAGCCGCGAAGTGCGCTCGCATCTTGCGGCGATAGGCAATTTCGTTCAGCGCATCCAGGGCGATCCAATATGAAGCAGTCTCTGTGGCACCAGCAAAATCTCCCTGCGCAAATTGGATCTCAGAAAGGCGGTCGAGGATCAGACCCAGGCGGCGATGCCAGACTTCGCGCTGAATGGCAGCCCAATCGTCAAAGTCGGGCGCATCGCCCAGTGAAAATCCAGCCAGAAAATCACCCCGCTGGCAGGCTGCTGCCGATTGTAATAAAAGCAGGCTTCCTGAACCCTCCGGCAGTGTCCGGCTTGAACGTTCGAGGCGTGCCAGCGCATAAGCGCGTTCTACCGTTCGCAGGTCAAAGTCGATATCAGCGTCTGGATTCAGACTCAGCGAATTATGTGTGACCGAAAGATAGGAGGTCTGGGCTTGACCACTCGCCTGGCGTAAGGCTGTATGCAAGTGATCGAGGGTATTACGAAGCGAGGCATGGCTGCGCTCAGGGCTGGCTTCTGGCCACAGCAAGGCTGCCAGATGCTCGCGTGGTTGAGGACCTGACTCTATCGCCAGATAGATCAGGAGCGCCATTGTCTTGCGGGTCGGGAAGGTTACAAGATTATCACCCAGGCGTACTTCGGGTGGTCCCAATGCATAGAGATGTAATAGTAGTACCTGGTCTGCCATTGCACGGTTCCTTGTGACGCTCTTGAGACGCTTTGTCATTATACTCAGGCTAAAGATAAATGGAAAGTTATTGATTATGCTTATGATAATGCAGTTACCGGAAAGAGGCACATGATGTCTGGTATTGTTCTAACATTCCCCATCCTGGACGGTAAGGTTGAAGCCTGGCGGCGATTTTGCCAGGAATTATCTGATTCTCGACGGCAGCCGTTCGAAGCCTCACGCCAGCGGCTGGGTATCACGCGCGAACGTTTGGCTTTGGTGGATACTGCTTTTGGGGCAACAGCTGTGACCACTCTGGAAGCTCCCGATGTGGCTCAGGCATTGGGGCAGATCATCGCCTCGGAGCTCCCGTTTGATGTCTGGTATCGGGAGAAGCTGCAGGAGCTGCATGGTGTCAACCTGGCCGGGTATGAGCAATACGCGCAGCCAACACCACTCCCACCCAACCAGGAATTACTGTTTGAGTGGACGTTGAATCCCAGCAATATCAAAAAGGGTTAAGCCTTCTTGATGAAATGGTCATGCGAATGAGTTGGTCCCATCGGATGACATCAAATAAAGATATCAAAAACAAAAGAAACGGAGTAAAGAATGACAATATTATCCTGGATTGTGGTTGGTTTGATCGCTGGTTTTTTGGCCGGAGTGGTCGTTAAAGGAGGAGGCTTCGGGTTGATTGGCGACATCATCGTTGGAGTAATTGGCGGATTGTTGGGAGGCTGGATTGCCACTACATTCCTGAATATGGGTGGAATGACAGGCATCAACCTGGGGTCGATCGTGATTGCGTTCCTTGGGGCGGTACTGTTGCTGCTTGTATTGCGACTGGTGAGTGGAAGAAGAAGGAGAACCTAACATAAATTGTCCCATTTGCTTCTATCAAGACTATTTACAAACCGACAAGTTCATTCGTGGTGTTTGTGGAAATAATCAAGAACGATAGCAACGGAGATATTCTAAACCCCATTCAAAAAAGGATATTTGCATGAAAAGATTCACAAAAAACATCGGCATGCTCTTACTGGCCATCTGGCTCATCCTGACCGGTCTGATTGCATTGTTCAGCTTGAGCTTTGATGGCCTCGGTGTGATCATGGGGTTGCTCGCCATCGCGGCTGGCATCTTCATTTTACTAGGCCGTTAGATTTGACCGTTTGGTCAACGGTCGCTTGGTCAATCGAGATCAGGTGGCTGCCAATAATTTAAAACATCATTTAAAAAGGAGAAATCCTATGTTATGGGCTATCATCATAATTCTCATTATTCTTTGGTTGCTTGGCTTTTTCGGTCGGAACATAAGCTCGAGCTTCCCAAAGACCGGTGGATGGATCCACACGCTGATCGTTATCGCCATTATACTCATCATATTGAACCTCCTTGGTGTGATATAACCACTCGTGATTCAACGATTGGAGCGGGTCTGTCGAAGCAGTCGAAGTCTTCATCTTTTTAAACCGCAATGCCACATGCCACCCAGTTGATTAATTGGGTGGCAGTTGGTACGGGTTTTCCAACCCCCTCGGCGTTGAACGGTGAGCCATCCCGCGGCCTTGGAGGGCTGCGTATCTGACTCTTCGATTACCCGAAATAAAAGGAGTAAAACCTTATGTTACCCATTGGTGATGATGATTCCGCTCGCAGAACTGTTCCGGTAGTTACGTATGGCTTGATCGTTCTGAATGTCCTGTTTTTCCTTGTAGAGCTGATTGGGGGTGATGCATTTATTGAGAAATGGGCTTTCGTCCCGAGCCGCTTCCTTGCCAGTCCCCTGGCTGATTTTCTAACCCTCTTCACTGCCATGTTCATGCATGCCGGGTGG
>Ga0209253_10000776_pt1 | contig 27895 bp, 23 predicted proteins | sample FrelakmetBRP12BR_FD_187145 | JGI IMG/M metagenome (GOLD analysis project Ga0209253, IMG submission 187145) | Freshwater lake sediment microbial communities from the University of Notre Dame, USA, for methane emissions studies - BRP12 BR (SPAdes)... | ecosystem: Environmental > Aquatic >...
GGTTCACACTGCCGGTAAAGTTCACCGGTCCCGGGGTCGCTGACAGGTCGAGTCCAGCGTACTCGTTTCCATCATCGCCTGTGGGTGTTTCGATAGGCTGCGATTATGCCACAAAGCGGTTGGATGGTCAATGAGGGAACGAATAATACACCAAATGACCGATGGACAGCTTTTTGGAGTTCGTTATAATCAAATCCGGAGGTCTGATAAGGTAGCGATGCGTACCCACACCGATTTACGAGCTGGAAAGTTGACGGTTTATGGTTCTGACGGCTGCTCGTGGACAAAAAAGCAGCTTGTCTACCTGGATAAAAAAGGCATGCCTTATACGTACGTTAATTGCGATAACGGTCAATGCCCGCAATCTGTAGACAGTTTCCCAACCCTGGATATCGATGGAAAGATCAAAGTCGGTTATAGCGAGCTTTAATCTATTATTGACAAGATTCATTTTGCCTGATGCAGACTTCCGAAGTTTGTGCGAACACAGTTCGCCAGAACTTCGGAAGTCTTTTTTACTAGAAGAGGTGTAACTCTATTTCGTGAACGAGAGCCTTACAATAATTCGGAGATCATATCCCAAAGGTCAGGCAAATCCAGAGCCTCTCCAAACTGTTCTACCCAAAACCGGATCCGGTCCCTATCTAAGTCAGGGTAGTTAGCTGCGATAGCCTGAATATCCCCCATATCTTTTGAGCGATGGGCAACGGCTTTCAGAATAATCAAATCTTCCGGAGTGGGCAAACGCAGCTGGATGGAGCCGATCTCGAATACGTTGGCATGTTCTACCATCTCAATTTCAAATGGCAAGATGCCTAAGGCGAGGTCAATATCTGTACTACTTGCCAAATGCCTTAGTAACAGAACACGATTTTTACGTGCAAAAATAATTGGATCTGCAATACGCGGCTCAATGCCCTGTTTGGCTGCGGCTTGTAACAACCGGGGCAGGTCATCAAGCTTGAGAAGAAAAACAGCGTCTATGTCGGCGGTGAAACGAGGAGTCCCAAGCAAACTAACTGCAATACCGCCAATAATTACCCCCTGATTATCGAACTCCGCAAGTAAGTTTTGCAAAGCCTGGATCGGAGCAAGTAATGGGGTTAAGCTTTCGGGTGCTGGTTGGCTGCTTTTTCTTTTAGCATTGCCCATCGTTCAAACACTCCAGCTTCGCTTAGGTCTCGTTGAAGCAACCCCAAGCCTTTTGCCATTCCATATACTGCGTTTAGCTGCCGCCAACGCAATTCAAGAGAGGCTGACCGCCGTTCCTCTCTTTGAATCGCCTCAACCGCTTCCCAGCGTGCCTGATAAGCCTTTAAATCCTGCTTTAAGCTCATACTTGATTATAGCACGCCATCCAGAATCCCTCTGTGGCACAACTCCTCGTGCAATTGCTCCGCGGACCGGAAATGGATCGTCTGGAATCCCATCTGACCAGCGACCTGAGTGTTGTGAGGGGAGTCGTCGATGTACAGGCACTGCTCAGCAGGCAGACCGATCTGCTCCAGGAACAGGCTGAAGATGCGCGGGTCGGGTTTGGCGAGCTTGACCTCACCCGAGATCAGGATGTCATCGAACCAGCCAAAGAACTCGTACTTGGGGCGCACCAGCCGCCATTTTTCGGCTGGCCAGTTGCTCAAGCCATACAGCGGGTAGCTGGCTGCTTTTAAAGCACGCAAGATCTCCACTGTTTGCCAGTTTGGGCCGGTGATCGACTCTTCATAGCGCTGGTCATAGAGGCGGATCAGGTCGCAATATTGCGGCATCCGGCTGCAGAATTCGTCGACTGCTTCGGAAAACGGACGACCGGCATCCTGGTGTATGTTCCACTCCATGAACTTGCTGTCGCGTAAAAAGTTCTCCACCGCCGCCAGATCGTTGTTGAAAATCTTGCGGTATAAATTGCGCGGATCCCACTCTATTAATACGCCGCCAAAGTCGAAGACCAGAGCGAGTTGGCGGCTATTTGAATGTACCATTGGTTCTTTTGCCTCCAAAACGCCTATTATAACCCAGAGCGTGAGAATTCCGTTTCTCACGCTCTGCGCGTAAAACTAACTCATCCCCTTCTTCTCATTCTTCCAAAGTGCTCACATCGCCTTCGGGCAGACCCAGGGCGCGAGCGCGCAGCAGCCTGCGCATAATTTTACCGCTGCGCGTCTTGGGCAGACTGTCCAGGAAGGTGACCGTGTCGGGTTTGGCAATCGGGCCAATCTCATGACCGACGTGGTTGCGCAGATCTTCAGCGAGCTTGTCGCTCTTTTCCACGCCGGCTCTCAGGATGACATAAACATGGATGGCGTTGCCCTTGAGTTCGTGGGGCAACCCGATTGCGGCGGCCTCGGCTACACTCGGGTGGCTCACCAGGGCGCTCTCTACTTCGGCTGTCCCTAGCCGGTATCCACTGACTTTGATCACATCGTCCATGCGCCCGATGATCCAGATATATCCGTCTGCATCTTTGCGCGCTGAGTCACCGGTCTGGTACAGATCGCCGAACTTGCCCCAGTATTGGCTCTGATAGCGCTCGGGGTCGCGAAAAATCGTGCGCAACATCCCCGGCCAGGGTTTCTTGATCACCAGATATCCTTGTTCGCCGGCTGGAACGGGCTTTCCTTTTTCATCCACTACCTCAGCGTCGATGCCAAAGAAGGGGCGCGTAGCCGAGCCGGGTTTGAGCGGGGTGATCGGCAACGGGGTGATCATGAAGCCGCCGGTCTCTGTCTGCCACCAGGTGTCCATGATCGGGCAGCGGCGCTTGCCGATTACGTTGTAGTACCAGCGCCAGGCCTCCGGGTTGATTGGCTCGCCAACACTACCCAACAGACGCAAGCTGTTCAGGTCATGCCGGTTAGCCCAGTTATCGCCAAATCGCATCAGACCACGGATGGCGGTCGGGGCTGTGTAGAGAATTGAGATGCCGTAATACTCCACCATCCGCCACCAGCGGTTTGGGTAAGGGTGGTTTGGGGCGCCCTCGTACATAAAGCTGGTCGCCCCATTCAGCAGCGGCCCGTAAACAATATAGCTATGTCCGGTGATCCAGCCAGGATCAGCCGCACACCAATAACGGTCTTCGTCTTTCAGATCGAAGACATACTTCAAGGTAGTATAGGTGTGCACCATGTAGCCGCCGTGAGTGTGAAGGATACCCTTCGGACGGCCAGTTGTCCCGGAGGTATAAAGAATGAAGAGCGGGTCTTCCGCATCCATCTGCTCTGTGAAGCAGACCGGTGTGGAAATTGGCAGGCTCATCAGGTCGTTGTACCAGTAATCCCGACCTGGTTCCATGTAGACCTCCTTGCCGGTGCGCTTTACGACGATACAGGCTTCAATAGTAGGTTGGCGGGCCATAGCCTCGTCGGCGATATCCTTGAGCGCCACAATCTTGCCGCGCAGCCAGCCGCCATCGGCTGTGATCAGTACCCGGCTCTCGGCGTCCTCGATGCGTTCTGCCAAAGCCTCTACGCTGAATCCTCCGTACACAACACTGTGAGGCGCACCGATTTTGGCGCAAGCCAACATCGCAATGATTTGCTCTGGCACACGTGGCAGGTAAATGGTGACGATGTCGCCTTTCTTGACACCCATACTGCGCAGCACGTTAGAGAATTTACAGACCTCACGATTGAGAGAGAAATATGAATAGGTGCGCACATCACCCGGTTCACCCTCCCAAATCAGGGCCAGCTTGTTTTTACGGAAGGTGTGCATGTGGCGGTCCAGAGCGTTGTGGATAATATTGGTCTTTCCACCCACAAACCACTTGAAGAAAGGCGGGTTGCTGTCGTCGAGCACTTTCTCCCAAGGCTGGTACCATTCCAATTCTGCTGCCCGTTCAGCCCAGAATGACTGTGGGTCCTGGAGCGATTTACGATAGAGGGATTCGTATTCCTTGACATTGGCCTGTGCGGCGAGATCAGGGTTTGGGAAATAGAATTCGCCTTCAAGCTGATTACCATCTGGTTGTTGCATAGAGCCTCCGCTAACGAAATAAAAAGAGCTATTGGATAATACAAACCTATATTATCTTTGAATGTAGATTCTACGTTCGCCTGATAAATCTGTCAATCTTTGCAGGAGAAATCGAGTTAGGCTGATTCGATTCACCGAATGAGGATATAATCGGGTTGTTTGTGGGAATCACGCTTGGTTAGCTTCTGATCAGGAGTCTGGCATGGAGATCTTAGGCATCGATATTGGCGCATCTGGGATCAAGGGCGCTCCGGTGGATACCGAACTGGGAAGCCTGCTGGCTGAACGCTACCGGTTACCTACACCCGAAATTGCCAAACCAGGGCCGATGATCGAGCTGATCGGTACAATCGCGAGCCACTTCAAGTGGTCTGGGGGCATCGGTTGCGGCTTTCCGGGTGTCATCATAGATGGGATCACGCTCACCGCGGCCAATTTGCACCAGAAGTGGGTTGGTCTGGATGCAGCCATGCAGATCGCTGAAAAGACCGCCTGTCCGGTATGTCTCATCAATGATGCAGATGCAGCAGGTATGGCAGAGATGAAGTTTGGCGCCGGGCGCGGCCACATGGGCGTAGTGCTGATTGTCACGATCGGCACCGGACTTGGTACGGCGCTGTTCACCAATGGGCACCTGCTGCCAAATTCTGAGCTGGGGCATATCGAGCTGGGTGGCGAGGAAGCCGAATATCGCGCCTCCGATGCAGCCCGCAAGCGAGAAGAGCTCTCCTGGAAGAAATGGGGTGAGCGGTTCAACCGCTATCTGCAAGAGTTGGAAAAGCTGCTCTCGCCCAACTTGATTATCCTGGGCGGAGGCAGCAGCAAGCGTTTCAATGAATACAGCCAATATTTGAAGGTGCGGGCTGAAATTATGCCTGCGCAATTGCTCAACGATGCCGGCATAGTCGGGGCCGCCCTGGCAGCCCAAGATTGTATGAGTGGTGAGGCTGCCGGGTTGGTAACCCCACCTGCTCAATCGGGAACTGCCTAATGAAATTGGTGCTTCGGACTGAGTGATGCGTCTTTCTAACGCCAGTGTTTGGACGGCTGCTATCGCCAGCGGATTTTATCTGCTGGGAGCGCTGCTGGTCTACTTCCGGCGCGGCAATCGCCCGGGTGTTGCACAGGTTGCAACGCTCTACTTAAGTGCTGCTGCATTATGGAATGCAGGCCTGGCGCTTCAACGGTCTGGCAGATTACCGTTTTTAAACAACGGCCCGTTACCTGAGCTGGCAGGCATCGGTCTATTGATCCTCTCGGCGCTCTTCTTGTTGCTAACCCGTTTCGTTATGGGTTACCGGAATGGAAGCTTGGGCTGGATCATCTTGGGGCTGATGTGGTGCTCATTCGCACTCTTGATCGGTCTGGGCGGCTGGCCGTTACCTGCTTTTTCCTCTGCGGTGGATGGCTGGCAAAGCTGGTTCCAAACCGGGCTGCGCATCTGGCTGATCCTGGGCTGGGGGGGGTTCATGGCTGGCTCGGCTTATTTTTCGCTCAAGGTTTATCAGGAAACCTCGCACTATTCGCAGGAAGCTGCTTACTGGATGGGTGCCCTTTTCCTGACCGGGGTGGGTGATGCAGCCTGGTGGGCAGGTTTTTACCCGGTTGGCGATGTGCTGCATATATTTGGTGCGGCCAGTATTGTCTATATAGTCTCACAGGCACGCATGCCAGTGCTGGGTGATGCGTCACGCCGCGCGTTGAACGGTGTGATTTATACGATCCTGGTGATCATCTGTTATACCATCGGCTTGACCCTGGCATTGACTCTAACCCATTACTGGCCAGGAGCCAGCCCGCTTTTGGTCGGTCTGGTCTTTGCAATCCTGCTGGCATTGTTGCTGAATCCCGGGTTGGGCCTGGTGCAACGCAGCATTCAGGAACGCGTTTCCGATCCGAAGGACGAAATAACGGAATTGCTGCGCCAGTATAGCCAGAGTATCACCAATACTCTGGATCTCAATCTGTTGGCGACGGTGGCAGTTGGTACAGCCAGCGAGTTTTTGGAGATCCGCCGTGGCTTTCTGTACCTGGTGGATTTGGAAAAAGCGAATGGAGGCTCCGGTGAATGGGCACTGCGGGGGGTAAAAGGGATGGGCAGCCAAAACCCCAAATCCGGTAAGTTGCGCTGGGAAAGCCCCCTGGCAGAGGTCTTCAGGTCCGGCAACCAACCGGTCACACAGAACCAGATCAATTCCCTGCCACGTTTGCCTGAGATCACCGAGGAAGAGCGGAATTGGTTGGAAAGTTTGAGAGCCAGTGTTTATGTACCGATCTATTCCAAAGATAAATGGATCGGTCTGTTAGTGTTGGGTCCAAAAGACTCCGGTAAGGAATACACCCCCCAGGATCTGGCTTTCTTGAGTACGATGGCGGGTCAGACAGCAGTGGCGTTAGAGAACGCCCGCCTGGTTGAGGGGCTGGTGCAGGCCAATGAAGCCTCGCGCCGCGCCTACCAGGCTCTGGACCAGGCCACTCGTCACCTGGAACGGATGGACAAAGCTAAATCGGATTTTATCAGTATCGTTTCGCACGAGCTGCGCACCCCGATGAACCTGATCAGCGGCGCAAGCCATATGCTGCTCGACGAATCTGAGCTACAGAATAACCCTTACTTTAAACAGGTACTTGAGAATCTGAATCGTGGCGCCATACGCCTGGAAAAGATCATTGAAAGCATGCTGGATATGGCGCGCATCGATACACGCTTGATGGTGTTGGAGCTCCAGCCGGTCTTGATCCAATCGGTTATTCGCGTGGTGCATGACGACCTGTCGAAGGATGCAACCGAAAGAAAGCAAACCATCGAGGTCCGCGAACTGGAAAAACTCCCCCCAGTGGTGGCAGACCAGGCGGCGCTGCGCAAGGTATTTTACAACCTGGTCATCAATGCGATCAAATATACGCCGGATGGGGGGAAGATCACAATTTGGGGGCGGGATGTCGCGGTAAACGAGAAAGACTTTCCCAACGGTGCAGTCGAGGTGGTGGTCAGCGACACCGGGATCGGCATAGATCCCAGCTACCGCGATCTGGTCTTCGATAAGTTTTACCAGGCCGGCGAGTCGGCATTGCATTCTTCCGGACGGTCAAAGTTCAAAGGCGGCGGGCCAGGTTTAGGGCTGGCGATCGCGCGCGGGATTGTTGAGGGACACCAGGGCAAAATTTGGGTGGAAAGCCCAGGGTGTGATGAAAAAACGTGTCCTGGCAGCCAGTTCCATGTGGTGCTGCCGTTGCGCCCGGTGGCGAAACTGGAGCTTCACCAGGATTCGGGCTCCGCTTAATCCAGGGCTGCCTGCAATTGCTCCAGTGTCACAGGACCCTGACGCAGGATGACCGGCTGATCGCCGGTGCAATCTACCACCGTGGATGGCTGACCGCCAGGGGTCTGTCCACCATCCAGGATCAACGGGATGCGCCCATGGAGTTGGTCGAAAACTTGCTGCGCGGTAATGGTGTTTGAGCTGCCTGACAGGTTGGCTGAAGTGACCGCCATAGGCCCCATACGGTTTAATAGCTCAAGGGTGACCGGATGGTCCGGCATGCGAACACCGATAGTAGGCAGGGGTGATAGGTTCGACGGCAAATCTGGATGGCGGCTCACGACTAAAGTGAGCGGACCGGGCCAAAAACGCTGAGCCAGGCGTTCAGCCAGTGGACCCATAGAACTTGTGACCTGTTCCAAAGCAGTGATATCACCTAATAACACAGCAATGGCCTTGGCGGTGTCGCGGCCTTTCACTAAATAAAGCTGCTCAATTGCGCCTGAACTGAAAGCCAGCGCTCCTACCCCATAGACCGTGTCAGTGGGGAAGGCTACCAGCCGGTCTTCCAGCAACAATTGCTGAGCAAATTCTAGTGAACCGAGGTGCTTAGCAGCCAGGATGGTTGTTTTCATACCTATTTGTAAACCAGGCTGGTACGATTACATGGTGGCCTGCAGGCAGGAGCATGCTCACTGGTTCATATCCCAGATGATGCGCAGCCCTTCGAGGGTGAGCCAGGGAGCGATGATCTGTAAAACGCTGGTCTCTTTGGCGACCACTTCCGCCAGACCACCGGTGGCGATTACCTTCATGGCTGGGCCAAGCTCGTTGCGGAAGCGCGCCACCATCCCTTCAACCAGAGAGACATAGCCGAAAAGCAACCCGGACTGCATGGCGTGAACCGTGTTGCGTCCAATGCTGGCAGGCGGGCGCTGCAAGTCCACGCGCGGCAGCTTGGCGGTGTGCAGGAAGAGCGCCTCGGCGGCGATGCCGATTCCAGGCGCAATCGCCCCGCCCAGATAATCGCCTTCTTTGGAGATGGCGTCGAAGGTGGTGGCGGTTCCAAAGTCCACCACACAGGCGGGACCGCCATACAGGCGCTGTACTGCGGCTGCATCTGCCACGCGATCGGCGCCTACGGCGCGCGGGTCCTCGTAGCGGATGCGCACCCCCGTCTTAACCCCGGCGTCCACCACCAGAGGCTCTTTCTCTATGTAACGCTGGCAGGCTTCTACTACCTTGCCGGTCAACGGCGGCACTACCGAAGCGACGCAGATGCCGCTGATATCGCCAGGTAGGAGCCCGGCATGTGATAGGAGACCCAGGAACTGCAGCCCATACTCGTCCGGCATTCGCTCGTGGACGGTCGCCAGGCGCCAGCGCGGACCTAGCTCTAAGCCCTGGTAAAGGCCCAGGGTCAGGTTGGTATTGCCGATATCGATCGTCAGCAGCATTTCAGACACCTCCCAATACCAGATTGTCGATCAGCCGGGTCTGGCCGATGAAGATCGCCATCGAGAGCAACGCCGGACCGGTAATTACATCCTGGATTTCCTGCAAAGTATCCGGTTCGGCGCAAGAGACATACTGCGGGCGAGCCAGTGGCTCGATTTGGATGGTTTGGGTCATGATCAGGCGCAGGTTTTCTGCCTTCCGCTCCCCAGCCAGAAAGGCGGCTTGAGCAGCCGTCAATGCTTTATATAATATTATGGCTGCCCGGCGCTCGTCCGGGTTCAGATAGACATTCCGGCTGGACATAGCCAGCCCATCGGCCTCGCGCCAGGTCGGACAGATTACGACCTCGAGTTTGAAGTTCAGATCGCGCCCCATCCGGCGGATCACGGCTGCCTGTTGGGCGTCTTTCTGGCCAAAAAAGACCTTATCGGGTTGGACAGCGTTGAATAACTTTGCTACCACAGTCGCTACGCCGCGGAAATGCCCCGGTCGCAGGCTGCCTTCCAGCGGTTGGGTGACATCTTCGACAGTCACCCAGGTTTGGAACCCTGGAGGGTACATTTCTTCCGCGGTTGGCGTCCAGACCAGATCAACTTCCTCCACTTTGAGTAGCTCCAGATCGCGTGGTAGATCCCGCGGGTACCGGTTGAGGTCTTCGTTCGGCCCGAACTGTGTCGGGTTGACAAAGATACTGACCACCACACTGGCGCATTCAGCCCTGGCTGCGCGTACCAGCGACAGGTGTCCTTCATGTAAGTAACCCATTGTAGGGACGAAACCGATTGGTCTGGGTAATTTCGCCAGAGCGAGGTTTAGATATGAAAATGAAGTAACGACAATCATTTACTTTCCGGTTGCAGGGCTGTGACCAGTTGCCATAAGGTACGGTTGATCGGCGTTGGCACACCGGTGTGCTCACCGGCCTTTACGATTGCACCGCAGATGGCATCGATCTCGGTTGGTCCGCCGCGCTCTACATCTTGTAACATGGAAGAGCGGTTGCCAGCCGTATTGCGGGCGATGGATTCGGCGGCGACCACCGGATCAGGATAGGGTAGCTGGATGCCCTGGGCTACCGCTACAGCTGCTGCTTCTCGGGCGGTAGCTTGCAGCAGTGCGCGGGCTTTGCTGCGCTTCAATAGCTCGCCGTTTGGCACACCCAGGAGTGCGGTGAGCGGGTTGATAGCGGCGTTGATCACCAGTTTGCCCCACAACAGGACCGTTGCATCCGGCGCGGTCTCGATCACAAAACCGGCCATCTGTAATAAATTGGAAAGTGGCGCCAGCCTGGGGTGGGCGCTGAGCGAGATCACCCCTTCACCAGCTTGCTGCACCCGGCCTGGTTCCAGGAGCGTGGCGCCGATGGTAGTGACACCCAGGGTGACACGCTCGGCTCCCAGGGCATGCGCCAGCTGCTCGCGGTTCCCTAAGCCGTTCTGCAGAGTCAGAGCCAGGCCGTCGCTCGCAAGACATTCGGCCAGATGCCAGGCTGTGCGTTGGGTCTGCCAGGATTTGACCGTCACCAGTGCGTAGCGAGCAGCCGTACATTCGTTGGTTTGAGTAGCCACCGTAACCGGGTAATACCGCTCTTTGCCCGATTTATCCACCAGGCAGACACCCTTCTGTTGCAATGCTTGCACGTTTTCTGGCCGGACAGCGAACATGGTGACCGGAATGTTGGCGGATGAGAGACGGGCGGCAAAAAGACTGGCCATCGCGCCGGAGCCCATAATCAGTACTCCTGGCGGAGTCACTTGCGAATTGCCAGGCGGTGAATTTTCATTCGGCATGGTTTATCCTCTCTATAAAGCATTCCCATTCTGAATCGGGCATATCTACGCTGTGTTCTTCAGCTGGGAAGATATGCCCTTCCACTTCGCTTTTATAGGCTGAAAAAGCCTTCGCCATCTCCTGGTACAGGCTGGCATATTTCTTGACAAATTTTGGCGTAAAGCGCTCGAACAAGCCCAGCAAGTCGTGAGTGACCAGTACCTGACCATCGCAACCGCCGCCTGCGCCGATGCCGATGGTGGGTATTTCCAGGTGCTCTGAAATGTAGCGGGCCAGGCGCGCCGGTACCGATTCGAGCACCAGGCTAAAACAACCTGCTTCCTGGAGCAGTATGGCGTCTTCAAACAAGGCCTGCGCGGCCGAGGCATCGCGTCCCTGGGGGCGGAAGCCGCCCAGCATGTGCACGCTTTGGGGTGTCAGACCCAGGTGACCCATCACCGGGATGCCGGATGAAATGATGGCTCGGATGGCATTCAGCCGCTCGCTGCCACCTTCCAGCTTGACCGCGTCCATCCCCGCTTCTTGTAAGAAGCGCCCTGCGTTGCGTACGGCTGCCTCTGTGGAGACCTGGTAGGACATAAAAGGCATATCGCCTACCAGTAGGGCATATTGGGCGCCGCGCGAGACGGCTTTGCAATGGTGCAACATATCTGCCATGGTGACCGGCAAAGTATTCGCATAGCCCAATACGACCATGCCGAGCGAATCGCCTACTAAGATGACTTCAATTTCAGCCTGATCCATAGCCAGGGCTGTCGGGTAATCGTAGGCGGTCAATACGCTGATCACCTGGTTGGCATGTTTCATTGCGCGCAAAGTATGCGTAGTGACTTTTTTTCGTTTTACATTGTTGGTAGTAAGCGTGGGAATTGGATATGTGGACATGGTACCCTCCTAAAATCAGGTAGAGGCCTGTACAAGATGGTTTACTATTCTCTCCGAGTGTCCCGGTCAGTTGTGATCCGGGCAGCGTTCTCAATACCTATATTATATCCGGAATTGACAAGATTAGATTGAAAGGATATATTAGAACAAATTGTATCGCCAGGGTTAGAGAACAGAATGGAGCAGGGTTATGGAAATCCTATATGTGGGCATCGGTTTTTTGATGCTCATAGCTGGTCGCCCAGTTTATTCGGTTTTCGTTGGAACTATCAGCTTTTTGGTGGGAACATATCTGGTTGATCAGATCACGATTCTCCCGCCAGAATGGAACAGCTTTTTTCTCCCGATGCTCTTTGCAATCATCGGCGTTGTATTGACCCTGGTTTTCAAACGCTGGGCTGCCAGGGTGGCGGGGTTTCTCGCCGGGGGGATTATGATCACCAACCTGCCCAATGCATTCGGGTCAGCAGGCTATTGGACTTCGCCTTACCTGTTTGCCGCCGCCGGAATCATTGCAGTTATTTTGCTCTTCATTATCTTTGATTTCGCGCTGATCGTACTTTCCTCATTGATGGCAGTAACGTTGATCCTATCCTACACGAGAGTAGGTAATCTCGATCAGGGCACCATTTTCCTGATCCTGGCAGTTTTTGGGATCATCGTCCAGTATCTGATCCTGCAATACGCCTCGCCTTCCCCCGATTGAGGATTTATCCGTTCAAACTGCATAGCCCATGCGGACCAGGTAAGCGCCCAACCGGTCTGCCATCAACGCTTGTTGTTCGGGGCTCATCTTCTGGCGGAAACGACCAATTTTTCCGTGGCTGAAATGGATGCCTTTCTGGTCAGGTTGGGCTTTCTCTGGGCGGTATTTTTCGATCAATGCCTGGATCTGAGGTTGATTCCGATCCAGAGCAAGAAATCCTATTAATTTTCCCGTTTCGGTCTCATAATCCAGCAGCAGGTCTTCATATTTTGCTAAGAGCACTTGCTGGCAGCCCATCCAGCTCTCCCAGATGTGCAGATATTCCACCATAAAATGCAAGGCGGCTTCAAATTCGGCGAAGGGGGAAAAGGCATTCGGCTGGCCGCGCTGGAGGGCGCGCTGCCCATTCTCCATGACCGACAGCATGGCATCGCGTGGATCGCGGTAAATATAGGAGGGGCGGATCAACTCGCGCTGGATCATAAATCGAGCGTAAGGGGTGAGGGCGGCGTGGGCCTTGATCACGAAGGTATTGCCCAATAGCGAAGGTAGCATCACCGCGGTGATGCGCCTGGGTGTGAGGGCGCCGATATTGCAGTTCACTTCGGTCAGGATGCCCTGCAAGCGATAGCGCTGGCGGATCTGGTGCGCATCCTGGGCGCCATTTGCTAACATTAAGTCATTCGTCAGGTTATAGTACCAGCCAGAGCCGGCGCGAGGCATGCCAACAGAGAGGATAATCATGAAGCAATTATACAATATCCAGCACCTGCGTTATAATCAAGGGGACGCTAAGTTTATGAAGGATAAGGAGGTTTAGGGCCATGAAATTCGTACCATTCCTTGAAGGATTCATTCTAGGAAGCCTGGTAGGGGCTGGGCTGGCTTTGTTGCTGACGCCAAGTTCGGGTGAAGAACTCCGCAACCAGCTGCAAAGCGGAGCGGAAAAGTTGCGTCTGGATGTGGAAACAGCTGCCAGCGACCGGCGCGCCGAATTAGAGAGCCAATTAGCTGCTCTCCGGGAGTCGCGTAAACCGAGTGCAATGTAATTCTAATTGCCCGATTAACCAACCGCGCCGGATGTGAGATAAGACATCCGGCGCTTGTTTTGCTCTCTAAAAGGGCGCCAGTCTATCTTTGTAAGATGCTCAATGTGTAGCTGGCTTTCTGATGGGTGAAACGCGTTGTACCAGTGATCACCAGGACCAGCTCAGAGACATCGTTGCCAATCCGGATCGGGATATCGAGGCTGTTATTGGCGGGTAGCTCGAATTTCTGGACGGTGGTCTCCTGGCCTTTTGTGATTAACGCCAAATGGAAGAGCTGCGGCAAGATATTCCGGATGCGGGCGAAGCCATCTGCCTGCCAGTCACCGGCGTCGTTCTCGAAATCGGAGAAATAGCCGGTCTCCGGGATGGCAATGTCATCCAGGATGAACCCTTCGCCATTCACCGCACCGTCTGTGATATATTCGAAGCGGATCTGTACCTGTTTCCCGGCGAATTCGGAAAGGTCTACTTTTTCCTGAATCCATATGGGTCCGCCGCCGCTCACCCCATTGTAGCCCCAACCATAGCTGTTTCCAGATGGGTTATCCGGCGTGCCGGAAGGTGTGGTCAATATTTGCCATTTTTTTCCATCCAGCGAAGCGGTCAGGTAAAGATAATCGTAGTCTTTTTCTAGATCGTACCAGGTCCAGTACGTCAAGGTCAGGGGTCCCGAGTTATTTGTGAAGTCGAACGTGTGGGTGAGGGTCATATCCGATTCATCGCCACGGTTCGAATAAAAGGCATAATTCCCGGAATATGGGTCAACAGGCAGCACTCCCACCTGGCTTTGACCCGTGAAGTGGATCGTAAAGTCTCCCTGACAGCGGATTTGGATGTAATTCACTCCGTATTGGTAAACCTCGCCCGGGCTGGCTTCGACCGGGCAATCGGAAATGCTTTCCGTTGGGGGAAAATCTGGTGCTGCCGGGTAATTATGATAGGTGTAACGCCCATCGGCGATTTTGCCGTCCTGTACATAGTTCGTAATCAGCCAATCGGTGAAGAAATTATCCGCGGTTTCCAGCTTGCCGGTCGAATTATCCTGGATATTGAGGTCTGCCAACACGTGATCAATGCTCACCATCCCGTTAGCCTCGTCGGCGACCAACGCTTTCGTAGCGGTTTCACCGAAACGATCCAGGAAGTAGGTGGTGAACAAGAATGAGCCGCCATAATGTTCGGTGCGGTTGGTTGCATCCGTAGGCCAGTAATTCAGCTGGATGTCGGGATTTCCGGCAAACACCTGGTCGTGTCCGCCAATATCATAGCCGTTAAGAAAGGCGGCCAGGTTTGCAGCCCCTTCGTTCAACCAGATCTCTTCATTGCGGTCGCGATACCAATGGATCATGTGCTGGAATTCATGTGCCAGGACGGAGTAGGCGAATTGTTCATTCAGATCAACGCGGTCCAGGCTCAACAAGAACATCTCATGACCGTTGGAATATTGGCGGACTGGCGGCAGGTACTCGTCTGAGGAAGAAAAATAGCCTGCCACCGAGCCGCCCAATCCACGCGCATATAAAATAAACAGGTGCGGATCAGCGTCAACCCCCGTTGTCCACTCGCTGCCAAAGAAATCCCGGTTAGTCGGGTAAATTTTGCTCTCGAAGGTATCGATGAGCGCTTTCATGTTTCTCTGGTTGTAATGCTCACCCTGGTCAACCCAGAAATAGACGTGATCGGTGATGTAGCGCAATACGGCTGTGACTTGAAAATTCTTGTTCGATTCAGAGTCAGATACCCAGAAAGTCTCTTCATCGCCAACCTGGTAAATTCGCGCCGGGTATTCCAGGCTGCGAGGCAGGTTCTCTTTGCCTTCCAGTCGCTCTGCCAGGTCAAGCAGGTCATTGATTGGAACTGTGACGTTTTCAAGGGTTACCAATGTCTCGGTTATCGTACCTGGGAGTACGAGAGCAGAGGTGTGTGAGGATGCCTCTGCAGTTGGTGTGGAAAGGCTAACTGGCGGGGTATTGCTAGATGAAACGCCAGGTACAGGACCTGCTGTTTTTGTGGCTGGCCGGTTGAGTGTGGGTTCAGGCGGAATAGAGGTCGGCGAAAGCGAAGCTATCTCGCCCGAGTTGTTGGTAGCACTAAGATACAGCGAAATCCCTGCGATGCCGACTGTACAGAACAAGCAAATTCCAATAAAAAGGACCAGTGCGACAGCACCGGATATGATCCAGGATTGGTTTTTCATCCATTTTACCTATAAGAGCAACCTACATTATACCTAGTTTCTACCGCTAACCGCTGGGAGCGGGCAGGATGGATTGGTCGGGTATGGCGTGCGCAGATACATATCTGTTAGCTGATCATTTGTATCGAACACCGCGACTGCCAGCGGGTCGCCGGAATATGTCCTTTCAGATGGGCACAGGAATACCAGGACATCTGAAGCGTTGGGGAAGTGGAATGTCCTTTTATCGAATGGCAGGACCAGGTCCTGGCTGGATGTCCCGGTCAGGTTGAAGACCAGCCGGGGGTAGGATTTGGGCGCCAAAGGTCCGTAGTCGATATCCTGGGTTCCGTAACCAGCCGGGAAGAACTGTGGATAAAGGGCGCGACCGGCAACTGCCATACCGCCATTGGAAAGAAAGGCCTTGAGATCCTGGCTGACATTAGCCGGAAACTCAGGCGAGTCGTATACTGCAGTGAGCATTTTTTCTTTTCTGGCCTGGGTATAACGTTTTGGAAAACTCACCTCGATTAATGGGATTGTACACCCGATCAGGAATAATCCTGCTGCGGCTGCATAGAACCTGGGGCTGCGCAGCAAGTTGTGTTGCTGCACTGCTTGGACAGGGTTCGATTCGGCCAGAGCTGGCAAGTCTGGCGCCAGTTTTTTGCCGGTTATATTGCTTAAGACGAAGATCGTTAATTGGATGATCCCGATACTAAAGAATAAAATGACTCCCCAATCGACCGGCAGGATATATCTTCCGCCCGAATTGCGCAGCACTGCGTTAAAGCCCAGGTATAGCAGGAGCGAGAACACGGGCAGCAGGCTGACCAGCCCGTGTTTATTCCAGGTCACCTGGACGCCGGCTGCGATGATCAATATGCTGAACAGGATGGGCAGGATGGACTGGCTCGGAAATGCTCCGCCCCATTTATGCCAGTAGGGCACCTGGCGGGAATAGTTGGTAAGAGAACAGCATTCGGCGAGATAGCGGGACAGATTGCGGTGCGCCAGAAATGCCACGCCGCTATCGACGCCCCGGTAAGCAGTCGGAAAGATCAATATGGTCTGGATCTGGCTATTGGTGAAGTGCGCCAATGCATAACTGACTAATTCGCCGGGCTGCTTCGAAGCTGCGCGCCAGTTATTTTGGGCTGCCGTCTCCACCCAGGATTGGCCAGGGGCGGGGAGGGCTGTCGCCGCGGTGGCCGGGACGGGATATGCCGACTGCGTGGGATTTGGCAGCGCAGTCGTCGAAGGGATAGCTAAACCTTGCTCACTCCCACCCGGTTCAGGAGAGAGCGACTGGGTGGTGGCAGGTTGGAAGCGTTGGTTAATAATCGCAAAATGGAACAACGGCGAGTCGATAAAGAATAAGCCGGTGCGCTGCCAGTTACGGTAGACCCAAGGTGAAATGATCAGCACTGCTCCCAGGAAGAAGAGCACCAGTTGTTGGCACAACAGAGCGTATTTCTTCTTCGGCAGCAGGATCAGGCTGGCGATCAGCGCCGGAGAAAGCGACAGCACAGCCGTTTCCAGCCGGATCAACATTGCCAGTCCCAGAGCGCCGCCGCTGACCAGCGCCAATAATGATGTCTGCTCCGTTGGTTGAGCAACCTGTCTTAGTAGCTGTTGCAGCCATTTCACTGCCAGGATTGTAAAGAAAACCGTCGCCAGCGCAACAAATAAATCGACCATCAGCAGCTTTACATTGGAGGTGGTGATATTCCCGGTTATCAAGATCGAGTTCGTTTCTCTTAAAATCACCAAACCCGCGGCTACCACCCCTGAAGCGCGGTTATGCAACGAACTGGTTAAGAAATAGATCGAGACAGGCAGCAAGGCTAACAAGAGTACCTGTAGAGCGATCACTTTCTCATAATCTTGCCCGGCGATCAAATGCAAAATTGTCAGGTAAGCGCCATGCAGCGGACGCCGCACATCCCACCCATTGAAGAATTTAAATCCCTCTCCGATCAGAGCCGATTGCGCTACCCGGTCGTAATGGCGCGCATCGGAATAGGGATAATATGCAAGATTCGGATGCAGTTTCTCTGAGAGGAACCAGTTCGGTGTGATCGGTGTGCTTTGCCAGAGAACGACCGCGCATACCCAGATTAAGCAAGCGAGCGCCAGGTCGATCTTGCGCGGCGTGAGTTTTTTCAGCCAGGTCTGGCTGAGGGCGGCGGTATTGAACCAGTTTAATAACAACAGCAAGAGAACGCCAAGCGCCCAGGCCAACAGGACCTGACTTTCTAATATTGGCGAGCCGAGCAGATTCCAGCCAACTTTTCCAGAGGCGGCCGGGATCACCGACCGGGTTGCCCAGATCCAGACCAGGAAGACGCCGGTAAAATAAGCCAGGATGAGCCAAAAGACCCTTCCCTTTGGATAGTGTTTCAGGGTATCTTTTCCGAAACGGATGTACAGCAAAGCAGCCAGTGTCTGGGCGCAAAAACCTGTAATCCAGACAATGACTGGCACCAGCCTTGCCAGAAGTTTCGCCGTGAAGGGTTCTTCCAATTCCGGTATGAGGGTTAATTGGTAACTCCCTGCCAGCAGAATGAGCCCCAGCAGCAGAGATAAACGCGCCCAGCGTTCTGGTTTTTCGAGCCAGATGATCAGCCGGTCGACTCTAGCGATGCATTTCTGGGGCTTACGCCAGCTATTAACCAGGAACCAAGTTGCTGCAAGCGATATGCACAGCAGGCCTGCAGCGATCGCGCTGCGGATGCTGGAAAGCCCCAGGAACAGGCCGGTTTCTGATGAAGATTGGAAGATCAGCCCTAAAGCGACAATCCCCTGCAAGATCATCAGGGCGAAGTAGACCCGCCACAGGAGCAGAGGGGCGATCCTGCGTTCGCTGGCTGAGATGTTTGTCATACCTCGATACTGGCTGGAACGGGATTGTTCTGACCTGCCGGGTCCGGCAGATGTGCAGCAGATGTGATCAGGCCAAAAACGATCCACATATTGGGTAAGGCAAATGAATCGAAGGCAAAAATAACAAACCCGAATACGATCAAAGCCAGGAAGGCGCTAATCCCCCAAAACTTCTGCTCTGGGGTTGGGGAAAACCACAGAAATAAGGCACAACCGAGGATCGCAACCAAAAAAGTGGTAAATGCCGCGGTGCCGAATATGCCAGTCTCCGCGATCAAACGCGCATACAGGTTTTTTGCGGTGATCAAGCGGTCGCGCCCCTCCCCAGGTGTGATCTGGCGCACAATCTCTTTCTGTTCGTTCCAGGGCTGGTTCGGGAGCATCTGATCGAAATAGAAGGCATAGTTTCCCAGCCCAACGCCCAGCCAGGGATATTCATCGAACATGCGCAATGCGGTCTCCCAATATACAAAACGCTGCTCGACAGCAATATATTCAAAATAGGTCCTCTCGCGCTCTTTCGTCGCTTCTGTCCAGTAGCGCCAGAGCCGGGAGAAATAAGCATTTTGCGAGCCTACAATAAAAATACCAGCCAATACAGCCAGGACAATCGCGCTCGCTTCGAGGATCCTTCTACGCATGGGTCGATGGGCATGTTGGGGTTTCTTGTGGAAGTAGTAGCGAGATAAAATGTAGCCAATGAAAGCGAGAGCTGCCAGGATGACCAGACCGGTGCGAGAGAAAGTAAAGACAAGCACCCCGACTGCCCAAAGCAGCAGCAGCCATTCGACGGTTACTTGCCGCCAGCGCCAGTGGAAGCTGCTCTTTCCGGAGAGCACAGAGCCAATCAGCCAGGGCAACAGCAGAAAACATATCTGTTCGGCAAACCACTTGGGCTCGTAAGTCAACCCTGAGACGCGCGTAGAGAACAGCTTGCGGGTGGAGACCAGGCTCTGAAAGAAGTTGACTATCTTATAGTAGAGCGGTGAATTGTGGAATACCAGCGGGATTTGGACCGTCCCCCACAACAATGCCAGGCCCATCCCCGCATACAACCAGCGCAATGAAAAACTTAAGTCTTCCCAGGTTTCATGTAACATGGTGGTCGTGAAATAGAACGACAGTCCCAAACCCAGGGTAATCAGATTGCGCACTATTCTGGAAATGGGTGTGATGCCTCGAAGTGCTTCCAGGTCGGAGGTGAATGCGAAGATGGTGCTGACCAACGCCGCCAGCGTAAACGCCAGCAGTGGCAAATAGGTGTTCGGCATGGGACGTTTTATCAGGCGGGGGATAATCAACAGGATGAGCAATATAACCAACGGATAGATAGCCAGCGGGCGTACGAGCGTCCTACCTCCCAGATCGGCCGGAAAAAGGGGGAAGCTCGTTACGGGCAGAGAGATAAAAAACAGCACCCAGGCAACCCGGGCTACCTTCGCGGTGATATCTTGCCAATTGACCTGGGTCACAGGCGGCTCCTGCTACGGGTAATGATAACCAGTTGTGCCAAGAGTCCCATTAATAAGCCAGTGACTCCCCCAATCAAGATCAGGGTTGATGAAGGTTGCATCTTAAGCGGGTTTAGATCTTCTCTGCGCTGAATTTCTATATTTGGTGAAAAGCTCAGGCTTTTCTGTGAGGCTTGAGAATATTGTGTCGCCAGCTCGATTTGTTGCTGGTTCAGGAAGAGGATATGTTGGTGGAGTGTCTCCGCTTCGGTTTCCAGGAGCGGCAGTGTTTGGTCAATCCATTCCAGGAACGCCTGAGCCTTGGCATCCGCCTCAGGCTGGTTGCGCAGCACGTCCATCCAGACCGGTGAGTAGTCTGCCAGTCGCGTGACCATTGCCAGCAACTGCCAGCGCGTTGCGGGTTCCACAGTGCTCTCTGGGGGTTTGTCTTGTGCAAATTTTTGCCATTCGTGCAGATCTTTTTGAGCAGCCGATAGCTCGCGCTGGCGCAGAGTCGCCTGTAGGATGGCGTCCTCATTCGCCTGGAGTTCCTGGTCAATCCTGAAAGTGTCACGGGCAGCTGTGACAGCTTGTGGGACTTGCTCAACGATCACATCGCTCCACGCTCTGGCGGCTTGTTGGGCGAACAGTCTATTGGGGTGGTTGGCGATCATACTCCACGTGCCCGAGCTGCGCCATTCTGTCTCTAGCATCCCGCGCAGGTGAGGGACATCGACTGTTTGCCAGTATGGGTCAGCCTGGCGTAGTTTATCCAGGGTTGCAGCCAGGTAACGATCCATGAAGATAGCAGAGTTCAATTGGGACATCTGCCAATAGTGATAATTATCCAGGTTCGAATACTTCGGGTTGGCCAGCGCTTCGAAGTTCGTATCCGAAAACTTCCGGTAAGGGTTCAAGCCGATATAAATATTGCTGGAGGCACGGTAATAGGACGGCCAAATATATGATAATCCGAAGCCCAACAAGGCGCCGATGATGATGCAGGCAAAGAGCAAGGGCCAATTGTGGAATGTAATATAGAGAGCTTCGCGTAATGTCCAGTGTTTATTCAGGTTTTCAGGCATGGTCTGGTAAAGGAGTTGTGGGTAGATTTTCGTGGGTGGCAATTCGGATGGCAGCTGTGATCAGTCCAAAAATCACCCACATATCGGGTATTACAAATGAGTCGAAAGTCAGGGCAGACAAAGCAAATGCAATTAAACCACATAAGCTGGCTGTTCCCCAATATTGCCACTCTTTTTCCGGTGATAGTCGCAAGTAAAGGGCATAGCCAAGGTTTACCAGCACAAAGGTAATGAATGCAATCGTTCCCAGGATACCGGTCTCTGCCATGATGCGCAGGTAAAAATTCTTGGAGGTAATTAAGCGGTCGCGGCCCATCTCTGGTGTGGTCATAAACAGGATTTCTGGCACTTCACCGATCGGACGGTAAGGCAGCATTTCCTCGAAGTAGAAGGCATAGTTGCCCAAGCCCACTCCCGTAATGGGATAAGCCGTATAAATGTTGTAAGCCGCCTGGGCATAAACCAGGCGCGCGTCGAAGCCTAAATAGGTGAGATAGCCTTCCAGGCTGGCGTCAGGTCTTTGCCAGTAACCCCACAGGCGGGCAAAAAAAGGATTCTGAGTTCCGATCAGGTAGATCGGGGCGATTAGCAGTACGCTGGCAACCAGCAGCCCGATCGCTGCGCGCATCAAATGCGGGATTTTTATTCGGCTGGCTGTTAAGGCCTGTTTATGACCGCGTGGTCTGAAAAGGATTACGCCGAGGATGATGGTGATTACCAGGTTTAGCAAACCTGCCCGGGAATAGGTGAAATTTAATAAGACAACCGCCCAGGCCAGCAGCAGCCACTCAATGGTCACGCGCCGCCAACGCCAGCGGAAAACTGTGTAATCATTCAAGATGGCTGCTAGCGTGTAGGGCAGCAGCAATAGGATAATTTGCTCAGCAAACCAGTGTGGCTCGTAGGTCATGCCGGAGATTCGACCATCTTGTAAGGGTCGAATAGATATGCGACTTTGCACCTTTTGCAGGAGGGCGGAAAGAGCCGGCCGGGGAGCGAGGATATTATAAGCTTGCACTGCGCCCCACAGTAATGCTAAGCTTACGCCGGCATAGATGCAACGTAAGGAAAACCGCAGGTCTCCGGCAGTATCAGGCAGTAATGCAATTGTCAGGAAGAACGCGCAACCAATTGCCAGGGTAAAAATACCACGTAACACCCGTGGTTCTACGGAAATTCCGAGCGCCGGTTCAATGCCGCGTAATAGTGAAAGCGCCGAGACAGCGACTGCCACCAGGATAAAAGGCAACAAGGAGAGCAGGTTTTTGGGCAGCGGGCGCCGGATCAGCCTGGGAAGGATGACGATTGGGAACAAGAACAGCACTGGGTACAATGAAAGCGGGCGAACCAGGGCTTCTCCGCCGATCGCGCGTGGAAAATAGGGGAAACTGGTCACTGGCAGTGCAACCAGTAGCGCCGCCCAGGCGGTTCGGTAAACCAGGTTGTAAGCCGTTTTCCAGAACTCTTTTTTCACACTTTGCCCCGCAGGCTGATCCCCGCAAACCATTGGATTAGCCAGGCGACCAGTCCAATAATGCTGCCGACCAGGACGAGTATACCGGTTGGGCGGATAATTGAATGCTCAGTGCGAGCTCCGGAGATTTTTTCTACGTCCAGGGTGGCCGACAGACCGCGACTTTTTTGGGAGGCTGCGGAGAACTGGCGTTTCACTTCGCTTGCTTGTGCGTTCAGGTCTTCGATCTGTATTGATCTAAATTGGATCGTTTCTTCCAACGCAGGAGTTACTTGCTCGACCCAACCTGAATAATCACGCGCGGATGCCTGAGGGGTTGGAAAAGCCTCTAACAGTGGGGTCCAACTGGCATCCAGGTTGTTACGGGAGATTGAACGCCACAGTTGCCAGCGTTCCGTGCTCTCCAGCGGCAAATCCGGAGCTTTTTGAGCCAGACTGTCAGACCAGTTCGCCAGGTCTGTCTGGGTCCGCTTGAGTGTTTCAGTGCCGGTGATGATTTGCGATTGCGCCTCAGCGATCGATTTCAGCTGGAATTCCAAGACCATTGCCCGCTGAGATTCGCTCACCGCCGCCTGGACATGTTCCAGGACCACATCCTGCCAAACCGTCACCGCCTGAGAGGCATGCTGAGGGTCTTCGTTCTCTGCCACCAGCCGCCATTTACCGGCATTGCGCCAGTAGACATGCAGCGATTTTCCCAGTTGAGCAGGATCAACCTTTTGCCAATATGGATCAGCTTTTTGTAACCGCTGCAGGGTCTCCTGGATGACTTCATCCATCGTGGTCAGGCTGTTGAGGCTGGCCATCTGCCAATTTTTATAGTCGTTGGCATTAACCAACTCAATCCCGGCATATGCAGATGCATTCGCGTCTTCAGATGACCGGTACACATTCAAGCCCACATACAGTTCAGTCGTTGCACGGTGGGGGGTCGGCCAGATTAAGGAGATTGCCCAACCAGACAGGCATCCTAATAAACAAAAAAGCGCCAGCCAGGGCCAGTGTTGGGTAGCAGACAGGATTTCATCTCGGAAGGACCAATCGTTTGTCATGGGAGGCTATGCAGAACTCACTGCATTATACCCAATTTGCCTGCCGGTCAAGTATGACCAGCATAACGACACCCAGACCGAGCACAATTGCGAATACCAGGTTGGCTATCAGTGGCGGTTGGTTTAAACACATGAAAGCCAGGCAGTTCAACGTTAGAGAGGTTACTTGCATAACCAGCACAGCCCGGTTCGGAGCCAGCCCTAACCTCAGCAAGCGGTGGTAAGTGTGATCCAGACCAGCCGTGTAGACCGGTTTTCCCTGGCGCAGGCGCGAAACTATAACCAGGCAGGCGTCAAAAATCGGCACGATCAAGAGCATGATCGGGACAAACCATGACGAAGATTGGTTAGCGCCACGAGGGGCATAGCCAATTGCCAGTACAGAAAGCATAACCCCCAGTGTCTGGGCGCCTGAGTCTCCTAAAAAGAGCATGGCCGGTGAGGCATTAAAAAAATATAACCCGATGCAGGCGCCAAGTATTAGTGCGCTATGTTGGGTAAGTTGCAATTGTTGTGAATCGAGGGTAACCAACATGAAGAAACCGGCGGCAGTGCCTCCCAGACCAAGGAGCAGACCATCCATACTATCCACAAAATTGAAAGCGTTGGCAATTCCCACCACCCACAAGATCGTCAGCAACCAGTCCAGGTAGATATAGAACTTGCCAGTCCCGTAGAGAAAGAATTCCGGAGATTCAAATATCTGGATGTACACACCGGCACGTATCAGGAATAACGCGGCCAGCACCTGACCGGATAGTTTTACGATCGGCGAAAGGTTCTTGAAGTCATCCCAGAGGCCAAATACAAAAACCGGTAGTGCAGCAATGAAAGATGCCCATATTATCTTGTTCTCGAAGTTGCCAAAGAAGTATTCGCCAATTAGCAATGTGGCCATCAGGGCGATACCGCCGGCCAGCGGTACCGGCTTTTCGTGCTGTTTATGGGGTGCGCTGCCCGGGCGATCGATCAGATGGATGCGGCGGGCGAACCAGATGCTGATGACTGCTGCCAGCATGGAGATGAGCAGAGCAGCCAGAAGGGTCTGAAAAATGAGAATGAGGGTTGGGGTGGCGGATTGCATAGATAAAGACCTGAAGAAAATTGAGAGCTTGGCTTGCTTCTAATTATCCGGCTATGGCTTGCGCGAACCGGCGAATTTTTCTGTGCGGATAAAATTTATGGCTAATGAGATGAATAACTTGAAAAACATCGCCAGGTAGTAGAACCAATTGAAAAGAAAGAAATATTTGTGTGCCAGATTCTTCCTGTAATATCGGAAGTAGGATTTATGCCATTCATAAATTGAGCGATAGGGCTGGACCCGCGAGCCGCCATAGCCTCCGAAATGAACGATTTGGGCTGCGGGTACATAGTAAACTTGCCAGCCGGACTGGCGCGCCCGCAAGCAAAAATCGGCGTCCTCTTGGTAGGCGAAGAAACGTTCATCCAGGTAGCCGATCTGATCGATCACAGCTCGCCGGATCAGCATACAGGAGCCGGAGACGCCCGCGACAAGGTGGGTTTGATCTTCACCCATATAATTCATCAGATACTGCCCGAAGAGTTTGCTTTTGGGGAATAGTGCGGATAAACCCAAGAAATAGGTCAGCACAGCCCAGGGGGTTGACTCACCGCGTCGGCAGGGTTTTTGGAGCGAGCGATCGCGGTTGAGCACCTTCGGACCACAGATACCGACCTGCGGGTGAGTATCCAGAAATCCTACTAACTTTTCCAGCGCCTGAGGCAGGATCAATGTATCTGGGTTCAATTGGAGCAGGCAACGACCTTTCGCCTGTCGCAAAGCCTGGTTCATTGGAAAGGTGTATCCCAAGTTGGTTTTGTTTGCCAGGAATTTTACCCCAGGGAACTCCTGGTGCAGCATTTGGCCTACTCCATCTTTTGAGCCGTTATCGACCACAATCACTTCATAATCCAGGGTGGTATTTTCGCACAGCGACCGCAGACAGTCCCTGAGCAAATCTTTGGCACAATAGGTTACGACACAAACTGAGAGATCGGGCTCTTTCACGGCTTTGCCCCAACAAGTTGGTACACCTTCAAGGTCTCCAATGCAGTGTGCTTCCAGGTGAATTCCGAGGCACGCCTGCGCCCGGCTACAGATAGATGATCCCGCAACGAATGATCAGTCAAAAGGGTCTGAATAGCGTGCGTAAGAGCAGTCTCGTCTTGGGGCGGGATCAAGAGACCTGCATCGCCAACATTGTCTAGCATGGCCGAAATTGCAGTTGTGATCACAGGCGTTCCGCAAGCCATGGCCTCCAGGGGCGGAAGCCCAAAGCCTTCATAGGTCGAGGGATAAACAAATAGCTGTGCAAGATTATAAACGATTGGCAGGTTCTGGGCGGGAATATATCCCTTGAAGTGAACTCTGTCATTCAATTCTAACTGCTCTACGAGCTGATATACCTGCTCGTACATCCAACCCTGGCGCCCCACCAAAACCAGGGGGGGCAGATCAACCTGGCTGACCAGCCGGGCGTAGGCCTTGAGCAGCAGCGGGATATTCTTACGGGGTTCGATCAATCCAACATAAAGGATGAATTTCGCCGGTAAATGGTAGCGCTGGCGCCCCTCTTCCAAAATAACTTGATCTTCAATAGGGTGGAAACTTTCGCTAATTCCCAAAGGCGTAACAAAGATCCGGTTTGCGGGAATGCCCAAGATGCGCATGGCATCACGGCGGGTATTTTCGGATACTGCGACCAGTGCGTCGGCGTGGCGCGCGCTGTGGCGGATGGCGAAAGGGAAAAAGATCTGTTTGGCCCGGGTGTGTAGCTCCGGGAAGATGAAAAAGGTCATGTCGTGGAAAGTCACCACCGAGGCGCAAGGTAAGATCGCTGGTCGGGTGTAGTGCAGCGAATGGAGCAAATCCACGGCTGAGCGCTTCACCAAAGCAGGCAGCCGTACCTGTTCCCAGAGCAGGCGTATAGCCGGTCTCAGGTTTGGGACGACAACCCAGTGGACGTGCTCAGGCAGACTGCCGATCAGTTCGCGCCCGCTCTGCTGGGCAAAGATAGTGAACTGGTGCTCGGTTTCCAGGGCTGCCAGAGCGCGTACCAGCTGGATTATATAATTCCCGGCTCCGACCGGATTGGGAGGCAGTGCTGTGGCATCAATTCCGATCCGCATGGCTATAGCCCTTCTGGCTTACATCTGCATGATCCGCCATTGTACGCCCTTGCCAAGCCGGTGCAGCAGAGCACCGGGCCCTTCGCTGCGCCAGATATACCCGGCTCTCTCCAGGACCGGTGGCAGGGTAAGTATTCTGGCACTGGCATAGTCACCCGGGTCCAGGCCTTCCAGTTCAGGCAGCTCAACTGTTTGCCCAGCATAGATCAGCCGGGCATAATGCGAGCAGATATTGTCCCAGGTCAATTGAGGGGTACCCTGCCGGATGAATGGAGCAGGCGCCTGTCGTTGTAGCTGGTAAAGCGCCCGGTCGCTCTGGCGCCGGTGAGACTGGATTTCCTGGCGACGCCTTTTCAATTCGGGCAGCATATGAATATAATCCTGCCACCCCTGGATGATTGCCCTGTTTATGCTCCACCTGCCCCGGAGTGTCGCCAGTGAAAAACGGGCCAGGTCCTCCAGGCAATAATTGAACAGAAAGCGCATGAAGTAGCTCAGACCGTTTATTTTGGTGATGAAATTCAACCTTCCAAATACCACCCGCCTTAACTTGGCAGGCGTGAGGCTTACCCTGTTTTCATTTGGAATGCTCGCATTGAAAGCATGGTAGACCAGTGCCGCCGGGGCAGCCCGGATGGTATAACCCAATAACCTGGCTCGATAACACCATTCGCTGTCCTCATAATATAAAGGAAATTGTTCATCCAGCCAACCCACAGCGTTGATCGCCCAGGCGGGGATGAGGGTGGAGGCAAAGCAGGCGGAGGGCAGTGTGTCCCAGTGGTCGAACTGGCCCAAATCCAGGTGACCCAGACCGATATCTGTACCCCAGGAGATCGGTCCTACCAGGTTCCCTAAGCCGTTCAAGAAATGGGGAGCCCATAAGAGCCGTAGTTTGGCAGCGATTCCGGCACACTTCGGGTATTTATGTGCAACTAGTAGCATTTGTGTGATTGCATCTGTGGCAAGCTGGATATCCGGGTTGAGTAAGAGATAGTAATCTCCGCTGGCTGAACGGATTCCGGTATTGATCGCCTGTGCCAGGGAGACAGTCTGTTCCAGGCGCACGAGCTTGACGTCTGGTCTATTGTTGTCGATCCAGCCCGCCGAGTCATCCTGTGAGGCATTGTCCACAACGATGATCTCGAACGGAGCACAAGTCTGCCCCTGCAGAGAATCCAGACAGCCGCGCAACCAGGCTGTGCTGTTGTAGCTGACGATGACCACAGAGATTCGTCCATCACCAGCGGCGTTACTTGTTGGCGAGGCGCGAGAATACCCTTCTCTCTCGATCAAGCCGGCTTCGGCCAGACAAGCCAGACCGGCCCGGATTTGAAGCGGATTGGCAATCGATGAACGGAAGTCGACCAGAATCTCAGACAGGTCGTGCTGGTCGGCAGCCTGCCAGAGCTTGCTCTCGAAGCCGAGGGGCGCGGCGGTGGCGCTCGATCGCGTGCTAATGCGGGCGCTGCCCCTGGTTCCACCCCTCGC
>Ga0209253_10000777_pt1 | contig 27851 bp, 26 predicted proteins | sample FrelakmetBRP12BR_FD_187145 | JGI IMG/M metagenome (GOLD analysis project Ga0209253, IMG submission 187145) | Freshwater lake sediment microbial communities from the University of Notre Dame, USA, for methane emissions studies - BRP12 BR (SPAdes)... | ecosystem: Environmental > Aquatic >...
CTCATCACGGTAGGGCCGCCTCGGACCGCGGAGACCCTTCGATATGCCTTTTCCTTTGGGGCGGACAAGATGATTCGTGTCCAATGCGAGAATCTTGATGTCTGGTCCACTGCACTGCTCTTAGCGGAGGTCATTCGAAAACTGAAGTTCGACCTCATCCTTTGTGGGAAAAAAGCGATTGACACCAATGGAGGCCAAGTGGGGTCCTTTGTCGCGGAGTGTTTGAAGATACCACAGGTGTCAGGAATTGTGGGATTGGAGCTATCCCCCCAGGGAGGGAAGGCGATTGTTGAGCGGTATCTGGGGAAGGGCGATAGAGAGGTGGTGGAGTGTGATCTGCCGGCTCTATTCACGGTCGAGCGGAGTATGAATGATCCAAGATATCCCACGGTGAGAAATCGGCTTCTGGCTGAAAGGCTGGAAGTCGAAGAGATCAATGCAAAATCACTTAACATCAATATGGATCCTGGGATGAGCCTGAGCAAGTGCATGAGGTTGTCGCCACCAAGGCCGAAACCGAAGAAAGTATTCACTCCCGATAGTCGTCTCTCGGCACGGGAGCGAATGCAATTCATTATGTCTGGGGGGATGGCTGGCAAAAATAGTGATTTGTTTGAGGGCCCCCCAGAAGAAATGGCAGATAAGATCATGGAGGTCCTGATTCAAGAAAAAATCTTGTAGGAGATTTCTTATAGGATCACGGTAAATAAAATTGGGCTCCTAGAAACTGGTCTCGGTCGGAGATTGCAGGAAGGTGACCACTGATGATTCTGCCCAATTCCCAGGGGACGTCTAGCTTTGGATGTGGTGAGACCATCGGTACTTGAGGAAAGGAGATCGATTATGGGACAGCAGTTTAAGCACCTTTTTACGCCCATCAAGGTGGGAAATGTGACACTGCCGAACAGAATCATGATGTCGGCACATATTCCTCGTTTTTTCCCACCCATCTATGAGCCGAACGAAGCATACCTCAATTATCTCCGGGCGCGGGCGAAGGGTGGAGTTGGACTCATCGTAGCGACTCCGGGTTTCGTGTGCTGGCCGACGAACCGGCCTTTCCACGCTGCTCTCGAGAGTGATGACGTCATCCCAGCCCTGAGACGAGTTGCTGACGGTGTTCACGAATACGGGAGCAAGATTTTCGCACAGTTGATCCATCCGGGGAACTTCCTGTCTTCTCGCGCTGCCGGCGGAGGATCCACGTTTTCTGCCTCCGCAGTGCCGAGGATAAGTCCGTTCTTCGCCATGATACGAGAAGTCCCCCGAGAGATGGATATCGATGACATCAAACGCATGGAACAAGCCTATGCCGGGGCGGCGAAGAGAGTGCGGGAGGCTGGTTACGATGGAGTCGAGATTGCAGCTATGGTTGGATTGCTTCAGAACTCCTTTCTGTCTCCGTTTTTTAACCGCCGCACCGACCAGTATGGGGGCAGCCCGGAGAACCGCATGAGATTCTTGACGGAAACGATTGCCGCGATCAGAGAGGCTGTCGGATCTGACTTCGTGGTGGGTGTGAGATTTGTGGGTGATGAATTCACCGACGGCGGTCTGGCCTTGGACGATGCCAAGGAGGTTGCTAAGGCTCTGGAAGCTACCGGAAAGGTGAACTATCTTTTTACGTGTGCTGGGCTCGACGGAAGCCAACACATTCCCAGCATGTACTATCCCCTGGCCCCATTCACGTATATATCCGCAGGAATCAAGGAGGTCGTCAGTCTCCCGATCGTTGCGGTTGGAAGGATCAATGACCCCGTTCTCGCTGAAGAAATACTTGCTAATCATCAGGCTGACATCGTGGGTATGGTGAGGGCGCTCGTGGCCGATCCCGAAATGCCTAGGAAGGCCCGTGAGGGGAGACTGGATGAGATCTGTAAATGCATCGGATGCAATGAAGGCTGCATGATGCGGGCCTGGCTTTATGCTGCACCCCTAACCTGTGCCGTAAATCCTGAGGCAGGAAAAGAGAAAGAGTTGGCAATCACTCCTGCAGCCCAGGCAAAAAGAGTGATGGTGATCGGTGGAGGGGCGGCAGGTCTTGAAACGGCCAGAGTTGCTACTCTGAGGGGACATAAGGTCAGTCTTTACGAGAAGGAAGACATCCTTGCCAAGGACTTGACGGTCGCGATCAAGGCCCCAGGAAGACAAGGCTGGGATGATGCCCGGAGGTATTATACCTATCAAATGAAGCTCCTGGGCGTGGATGTGCACCTGGGAGTGACGGTTACTCCAGAAATGGTTCTCCAGGGGGACTTCGATGCAGTGGTCGTGGCTACCGGGGCTTTGCCGGATATCCCCGACATTCCCGGAGGGGATCTTCCACATGTCGTGGAAATGAAGCAAGTTCTGCTGGAAGAGGTGGAGGTCGGGCAAAAGGTAGTCGTGGTCGCCCTCCAGCACCATATGCACGGGTTGCAAACGGCTGATTTTCTAATCGAGCGCGGGAAGAAAGTGGAACTGCTGACTACTTCTGCCTTTGCTGGAGACAGGCTCGACTACTACACGGTGACAGACGTTTATACCCGGCTCCTCGGCAAAGGGGTTGTGTTTACGCCCCTGACAGCGGTCAGGGAGATTCAGAGTAAACGGGTCGTCACCTGCAACGTGCTCACAGGCATGGAGAAGGAGATCGAAGGCGTTGACACTGTTGTCTTTTGTGCACCCGGGAGACCAAACGATACCCTGTATCGTTCTCTGAAAGGGAAGGTAAAAGAGCTTTATCTGGTTGGGCAATGTGCATCCCCCCGAGAGTTGCTTGATTCGGTTCTGGATGGCGCTTTTGTTGGGAGACAGTTGTAGTTCGAGAGGTGACCAAGAAAATACATAAACAAGCAGAGGAGGTGTTTCGATGCAGAAATGGAAGAGCATAGGGTTGGAAGAGGCGAAGACGGTCTGTGAAGCAGCCCTTGATGCTGCCAGGAAAACGGGAGAACGAGGCATCACCGTTGCTGTCGTTGATCGGCAGGGTGCCCCTGTTTGCCTCATGAGGTTAGAGGGGATCGGGAGTGCGACCGTCTACATGGCTCTGGCGAAGTGCCATACCGCGATGGGCACCTTGAGGGACACCATCGAATTTCGGAAGTTTTTGCCGGAGGAAGACGTAGCGGCATACGAGATGTTTCCTATACCGAATTTCACCTGTATTCCAGGGGGCGTTCTCATCAAGACGAAGGACGGAACGGTCGTTGGAGCTGTTGGCACTAGCGGTCGGCAGGCAACCGGCCCCGGGAGCGATGAAGAGATCGCGCGTGCGGCAGCTAAGGCATTTGAGAAGACAAAAGGTTTCGAACAATGATCTCGTACTGGCCGGTGGAAGTAATAGCTGATAGATGTGACTTCATGGACAGGGATCACATACAGCCTGGAGGATTGTTTGTTGTCCTTCATTTGAAGCTGCACTACTAACTCATCAGGGCGAGATCGGGGAGGATCAAAATGGGGAACTTGGTACAGGGCAAAGTGTCTTTAGTGACGGGTGGAGGTTCGGGGATCGGTCGTGCGGCCGCGCTCGTGTTTTCCCGAGAGGGGGCAAAAGTGGTTGTCTCAGATGTGGAGGTAGAGGGGGGGCGAGAGACGGTGCGTATGATCAAAGAGAGAGGAGGAGACGCTGTTTTTGTCAGGGCAGATGTTTCGAAAACTGCGGATGTGGAAGAGATGGTCAAACAAACGGTCACGGCCTTTAATCGCCTTGACTGTGCCTTCAACAACGCTGGAATATCCATCGGTGCTCCAAGCACACTTCTTTGTACGGAAGAGGAATGGGATAAGATGATGGATATCAACCTGAAGGGTGTGTGGTTGTGCATGAAATACGAGATCCCAGAAATACTCAAGCATGGGAGAGGAGCGATCGTGAATACCTCCTCGTTCGCTGGATTGACTGCTTCTCGGTTTGGCCTCGTCGCTTACTCGGCCAGCAAACATGGAGTGATAGGGCTAACGAAGACAGCTGCGGTCGAATTCGCAAAGCAGGGGATTAGAATAAATGCCGTGTGTCCGGGTGCAACCCGGACTGCAATGCTTGAAAAACATACTACGGATCCTCAGGAAGAGGCCCAGGTTGCCTCCATGAATCCCTCTAACCGAATTGCTTCTCCAGCAGAGATCGGGGAAGCCGTCGTCTGGCTGTGTTCTGATGCAGCCTCATTTGTGACGGGGATTGCCATGGCTGTCGATGGGGGCCAGATCCTATATTAGAAGAGCTGGTTGGAAGCTGGCGAAAATGGCTTATCGGAGCTGACTGCCAATCTGCCCGAGAGAGCTGATCTTTTCGATCGTTGTGTTTTTCAAGCATTCTCTTGCCGTAAAAGGGGGAAAGCATGGGCGATCATAAACTTGGAATGGGATGGGTCGAAGAGGACAAAAGACATCTGCTCCACGGCGGGGTGCCTCTGGATCAGTTTGTCGAGAAAGGCACCGACCTGATTATCGACGAGGGCCAGGGAATCAGAGTCCGCGACATCCATGGTCGAGAATACATCGACGCCCTGAGCGGTCTGAACTGCGTCAATGTTGGCTACGGCCGTGCGGAGCTGGCTCAGGCGGCCATGGACCAGATGCGGAAGCTGAGCTACTTTTACTCCTGTGGGGATGCCACCAGCACGGCTGCGATTGAATACTGCAGCCGTCTGGCCGAATTTCTGCCTCAAGGGCTTGATCGGGTTTTCCTGGCCAACAGTGGAGCCGAAGCCAATGAGTCAGCCTATAAGTTAGCTCGTTTCTACTGGGCCAACCGTGGCAAGGAGGGAAAGTATAAGATCATCAGCCGTGAGATGGGCTACCATGGCCTCAACATGGTTACCACATGGGTGACGGGGATGCCTTCTGTGCAGAAGAAAATCGGCCCGCCCATAGCAGGTTTTCCAAAGATCCCGGCCTGTTACTGTTACCGTTGTCCGCTCAACAAGGAGTATCCTAGCTGCAACCTGGCCTGTGCAGAGGCTCTGGCCGAGACGATTGAGCGCGAGGGGCCGGACACGGTCGCCGCCTTTGTGGCAGAGCCAGTCTATGGAGTTGGAGGGTCCGTCGCGCCACCTCCGGAATACTTCCCGAAGATCCGAAAAATCTGTGACCAATTTAACGTCCTACTCATCCTGGACGAGATCATTACCGGCTTCGGTCGGACGGGTAAGAACTTCTGCTGCCAGCACTGGGGAGTCATCCCTGACATGATCTGTATGGCGAAGGGAATGATCAGCGCCTATCTTCCGATGAGTGGTGTAGCCATCAAACATGAGATTTTTGAAGGAATGATCAGTTCGGACGAATGGCACCATCTTCACACCTGCGGAGGCCATCCGGTCGCCTGTGCCGTTGCCTTGAAGCATCTCGAGATCATCATCAAGGAGAACTTGGTAGGGAATGCCGCCCGGATGGGCGCCTATCTCCTAGGTCGGCTCAAAGATCTGGCGAAATATCCTCATGTTGGGCCGGCCCATGGGATGGGACTCCTTTTGGGATTGGAAGTGGTTAAGAACAAGAAGACCAAAGAGGCATTCCCTGAGGAGACCATGAAGAAACTCGTGGGCAATATCCGGAAGCGAGGGGTTATCGTCCGATCTTGCGACAGCAGGATTCAGATCTCACCACCGCTCATTGTTAAAGAGGATGAGATTGACCAAATCGTTGCCGCCATCGAAGCCGGCTTGGCTGAGCTATGACGGCGGGGAGACGCCAAGACAGTAAATATCTTGAGCGTCTGGCGCGCCTGTTTAAGGGTCTTAGAGGATCTGGTTTTATGTCCTGGAAAGATTGCCAAACCGAAAAAGGAGGAGAAGACCAATGCCCAAGCAAATGATTCTCTTTAACTTGAAGGCAGGAGTGAAGGAGGAAGACTACCTGAAATGGGTTAGGGAGTACAAGGCCCCTCTGCAGCTTTCGCTGAAGTCAGGCAAAAGGTTTACCATGTTAAGGATGTCGGGAGGGGAAAAGGGAGACGGGCAGAAGGGGATCGAGCCACAACCAGTGGAGTCCCCTTACAAATATGCTGTGATTATGGAAGTGACGAGCCTGGAGGGTTGGGAGAATGACATGATGGGTTCGAAAGAGTTCATGGAGACACTTGCTCCGACATGGTTTACAAAGTGGGTTGCGGATTTTCTTGCCATCGCTGGCGAGGAGGTTTACGACAAGGCTAAGGGTTAGTTCAAGCTGACGCCATTCGGGCCTGGGATATTCTTCGAGAGAGGGATGGCCAGGCCGCGTTGCGATAGAGCGGGACCTGTTCCGTCTGAAACATGGAAGGATGTGAACCCTGATGTCCGGAGAGGATGATTAAAAGGCGAGCTTTTGCATTTTATCAGAGAACTCGAGGAGACCAACATGGAGTTGACACACCTGTTGAGCGATGAGCAGAAGATGTTCCGAGAGATGCTAAGGAAATTTGTGGACAAGGAGATGATGCCCATCCGGGAGGAGCTCGAGAGAGACCATGGCCTAGTGGCGAGGGTACATCAGAAGCTAGTGGATCTTGGGATTCAAAGGGGGGGGTATCCACCGGAGTATGGGGGGACCGGCCCCTATTCGTCCTGTGTGACAATCGCTATGATGATCGAGGAGTTGACCCGGGGTGATGCGGGGATCGCAATCAGCGCCTTGACGAATGCGGGAGGCCTGGGGCTGGCGATGATGGCAGGAAACAAGGTGGTACTGGATAGGTTTGCTCCCGCGTTTTGTGGGGACAAGACCAATTACTATTGCTGGGCCATGACGGATTCGACAGGGGGTTGTGACACAGAGAACCCTTTGTTGAAAGGGAGGGGGATAACGACACGGGCCAGATTGGAAGGGGACGAATGGGTGATCAACGGAAATAAGTCTTGGCCTACGAATGCGGGGATTGCGAACGTGTACTTGGTGATCTGCACGACCGATCCGAAGGCAGGGGAAGATGGGATTGCCCAAATCTATGTACCTGGAGATGCCCAGGGCCTCTCATTTGGAAAGCCAGAGACCAAGGTGGGATACAAGACCTGTGTGAACGCTAGCATCTTTTTTGACAATGTGAGGGTTCCTAAGGAGTACCGACTGGCCGGTCCGGGGGATGATGCGCGATTTTTCTATGCGGATGCCATGGCGCTGGGTCAGTGGATGAATGCGGCCCAGTGCTTGGGGATTGCTGAGCCTGCTTTTAAGATTGCTCTGGATTACACCAAGGATCGGAAGAGCGCGGGGAAGTCGGTGAGGGAATGGAGTCTTGTTGCGGGGATTCTGGCAGACATGGCAATTCGGCTCGAGATGATAAGGGGAGGCGTGTACAACTATGCCTTGATGTTAGACCATCACGATCATTATGGCCCCCCCTTTCTGAACAAGATGATTTCACAGGCCAATATCTTGAGGGTTTTCGCTGGTGAAGCTTGCGAATTTGTTGTGAGCAAGGCGATGGAGTTGTTGGGGTCGAATGCACTTTCTCCAGAGTATCATCTTGAAAAGTATTATCGAGATGCTGCGATCACACGGGTCGTTCTGGGCGGGCAACAGATTTCCAGATATCGTGTGGCTCGAGGCTACTATGATTACGGGATAGAGCAGAGCTACCTGTAATGGACGATCAGACATCTGAGAAGGAGGCAAAAGATGGTCAGGGATTGGAAACTCAACCACCTCGGTTTTGTGGTGAAAGACATGGACCACGTGACGCGCTACTACGGAAAGGTGGGTATTGGCACCGTTGGGCCCGTCCAGTGGCTGCGGACGCCGGATGGAGGGAGGGTTAAGACATGTTTTGTCAAAATAGGCTCCCTGGAGATTGAGTTCCTCCAGCCTGTCGAAGGGGAAGGTCCCTCCAGCCAATTCTTGAAGAAACACGGTGAAGGGATCAATCACCTCGCCTTCACCGTCACGGACATTGACCGGGAGGTTGAGGACCTGAAAAATAGCGGTGTCAGACTCATGTTCCAATTGGACGTTTCTGACTATGGCAAAGTGGCCTACTTCGACACGGGTGAACTCGGCGGGGTCGTTATGGAGTTGGTGAAACCGATCTGACGGACGTTGGACAACAAAGCCAACACATCAATAAGGAGATGAAAGGAGATAAGGGATGAATCCAGAAAAATTGAACTTGGCAAACTCTTTGAAGGAATTTGGACGTGCCAGCCAACTGGTTCCGGGCGGCGGACCCCCTAGCCGCAGGCCTTCTTTTTTCGTACCCGGCGAGTATCCAATATTCTTTGATGGGGGCAAAGGGGGGCGAATCAAAGACATCGATGGAAACGAGTATATTGATTACCTCTGTGCCTACGGACCTAACATGATTGGCTATCGGGAATCGGAGATCGATGAGGCGGTGATCGGGCAAATCAGGGAAAAGGGATTCTGTTTCTCTCTCGGCCAAGTCTATGAAAACCAGCTGGCCGAAAAACTCCGCACCCTTGTCCCCTGTGCAGAGATGAGCCTTTTTGTAATCAGCGGCTCGGACGGGACCACGGTGGCCGTCCGACTGGCCAGAGCCTACACGGGCCGTACGAAGGTGATGAGGTGTGGCTATCATGGCTGGCACGACTGGTGTGTGAAGGACAAAGGCGGAATTCCGAAGAAACTCTACGAGGACGTCTACGAATTTGAGTATAACCATCTTGGGAGTCTGGAGAGCTTGCTGAAAGAACACGGGAAAGAAACCGCTGCCGTGATCATGACCCCGTATGGCCATCCTTTAGATCAGCCGATGCAGGATCCGAAACCCGGGTATCTGGAAGGGGTGAAGGAGCTCGCACATCGATCGGGTGCGGTTTTGATTTTCGATGAAGTAAGGACATGTTTTAGGTTGTCCATGGGAGGCGCCCAGAAGTATTTTGGCGTGACCCCGGATCTCGCCGTGATCGGAAAGGGGATGGCCAATGGTTATGCCGTCGGAGCGGTGGTCGGGGAAAAAGAGGTCATGAAGGAGGCTGGGGCAGAGGTCTCTGTTAGCTCGACGTTTTTCCCGAACAGCTTGGGCCACATCGCAGCCTTGAAGACCATCGAATTCCTGGAGAAGAATAAGGTGTTAGACGTCATTTGGGAGAAAGGGAGATATTTGATGGAGGGGATGAGAAGGGCGATCGCGAAGTATGATGTGGGAGCCGAGCTATCGGGGGTTGCGCCCATGATGTTCATTACGTTCAAGAAAGAGGAGGGAACACTCAGAGACCAGAAGCGGGCGGATTTTTTCACACAGATGATCAGAAGAAAGGTATTCTTCCACCCTCACCATCACTGGTATGTTTGTTATCGGCACACCGAGGAGGATCTCGGGTATACGATCCAAGCGGTCGAAGAATCGCTAGAATACCTGCACAAGAAATACGTCCGATGAACACAACCCTTTCTTAGGAACGTATTCGGAGGGGATAGCGTTCGGTTTGCCGATCAATTCCCAGAGCAAAAGTGAGTCATGGGGATTTCATCGGGTTTGGGTTAACGGGGGAACAAACATGGGATCAAAGACGAAGAGCCTAGAGCTTTATGACCGGGCCCTGAAAGTGACGCCGGGCCCTCCGAGTGACTTAAGGATTCTTCCTCCGGGCGAGAGGCCCTCTTTCCTAGTAAGAGGGGAAGGAGCGCATTACTGGGACATCGATGGGAAGGAATATATTGATTTCACGGTCGGGAATGGGACGGGTATTCTGGGCCATGGAAATGAGGAATACCTTCAGGCGTTGAAGAATCAACTGGATGATTTGATCTATTTGAGTGCTCTGGCTTTCCGCACGACGATGGAGGTGGAACTGGCTGAAAAAGTGGTCCGCCATGTGCCATGTGCCGAAAAGGTCCGATTTTGCCTCACTGGAACCGATGCCGTTCAGTTTGCTATCAGAGTTGCTCGAGCTTATACGAAGAGGCCCTATTTTATCCGGTTTGAGGGACATTATCATGGGTGGTTAGATAATGTCTTAGGCGGAGTGGTCAACGATGAATTTCTGGATAAACCTTATGCTATTGAAAGCGACAAGGATCCCCTGTGGACTGAGGGAAGATCTCCAGGTGCCTTTGGAGAGTCATTCAAATTACCGTGGAATGAGATAGGAATATTGGAGAGAGTCCTGGAAAAACATGGAAGGGACGTGGCGATGATACTCATGGAACCCATCCTTTGTAACGCAGGATGTTGTCCTCCTCGTCCCGGGTACCTGGAGAGGGTCAGGGAATTGTGCACGAAGTACGGGATTGTACTCTGTTTCGATGAGATCATCACGGGATTTCGGGTCGCCCTCAACGGTGCCCAAGGGTATCTTGGAGTGACTCCAGATTTAGCCACCTTTGGCAAAGCGTTGGCCGGTGGAATCCCTTTGGCTGCACTGGCTGGCAAAAAGGAGATCCTTGATCTTTTCTTGGAGAAGAGGGTCATTGGGGGAGGGACCTTTAATGCGTCTCCATTGGGCATGGTAGGTGCTCTAGCGACATTGAAGATTCTGGAAAGGGATGGGGGGGCTTTCTATAAGAAAGTGGACAGACTTCAAATGAAACTGATGGAGGGACTGAAAGAGATTAGTGGAAGGCATGGGATTCCAACCCTCATTCAGGGTCCGAGAGGGGTGTTCTATTTTCAGTTCATTGATAAAGAAATCGCCTATAGCGCCAGAGATCTGACAGGGGCGGATGTGGCGAGACTGAATCGATTTCGGACCTTGCTTGCTGATGAGGGTGTCCTGATGATGTGGGGAGGTAGGTGGTTTATTTCGGATGGACTCAATGAGAAGGATGTTGATAAGGCGTTAGAATGTGCAGACCGGGCATTGCAAAGGCTTCAAACAGAAACGAAAACGGGTCTCTCCCATGGTGGCTGCAGAACTGGGCTGTGAATTGTTCAATAATGAATACGCACGAAAGGGGCACGTGAGATATTTGCTTCGCATTCACAACAAGATGATGCCCCACGGGATCCTCAGCCTTGGGTAATTGAAGTGAATGGGGAGAGTTGCCTATATAAGCCAGACCGAAAAATCACGGTTGCAGGAGGAGTCCGATGAGTCTTACGGATGAACAATTGTTTGAAATGTACAAGACGATGGTTACCATCCGATCCTTTGAAGAAAAGATCGTGGATCTCAATGCGCAAGGCTTCATTCCGGGTCTGGTCCACCCCTATATCGGGCAAGAGGCCGTTGCCGTGGGCGTTTGTGCCAATTTGAGAAAAGAGGACTACATTACCAGCACCCATCGGGGACACGGCCATGTGATCGCAAAGGGAGCGGAGCTGAAGTATATGATGGCCGAACTTTTCGGAAAAAAGACCGGCTATTGTAAGGGTAAAGGCGGCTCCATGCACATCTCCGACATCAACATAGGCATTCTTGGGGCGATGGGTGTCGTCGGTTCAGGAATTCCTATCGGGGTGGGCGCAGCCCTCTCTTCGAAGATGAGGAAAACGGGGCAGGTGACGGTCTGTTTCTTCGGGGACGGAGCAAGCAATACCGGAGCCTTCCACGAAGGGCTAAATTTCGCGGCGGTTCATCGCGTTCCTGCAGTCTTTATCTGCGAAAACAACCTCTACGGGATTTCGGTTCCCCAAAGACAGCACCAGGCCATTCAGGACATTTCTGTCCGGGCGACGGGCTATGCCATGCCGGGGATCACCGCAGACGGGAATGACGTCGTGGCCGTTTATGAGACCTCGCGCGAAGCCATCCAGCGAGCAAGATCAGGGGAAGGTCCAACCTTGATCGAGTACAAGACATATCGCTGGCGGGGACATCATACAGGAGACCCAAACCAGGGAAGACGCTACAGGCCGCTGGAGGAGATTCAAAAGTGGATGAAGAAGTGTCCGATCAAACGTCTTGAGGAAAAATTAACGGAAAAAAAGCTGTTGAACCAGGCGAAGATCAAGAAGATTCACGAAGAGATCGAAAAAGAAATCGAGGAAGCAGTGAGCTTTGCGAAAGAGAGCCCCTTCCCTGATCCCCAGGATATTTTTGAAGATGTTTACGTACGGAAAGGAGTTGAGAGATGAGAGACATCACGTATGCCCAGGCGATCAATGAGGCATTGACCTATAACATGGAGAAGGATCCAGGCGTCTTTCTCATGGGGGAGGACATTGGCAAATACGGTGGAATCTTCCAAGTGACGGCGGGTCTGATTGATCGATTCGGACCTGAGCGGGTCATCGATACGCCGATTTCGGAGGCCGGGTTTGTGGGGGCGGCCGTGGGAGCGGCCATGACCGGCATGAGGCCCGTGGTGGAGATCATGTTTCTCGATCTGACGACCTGCGCCATGGATATGATCATCAACCAGATGGCTAAGATTCATTACATGTTTGGAGGCCAGGTCAATGTCCCCATGGTGCTCCGCTGTCCCATGGGAACAGCACGGAATGCCGCTACCCAGCACTCTCAGAGTTTCCACGCCATTTTCGTCCACATCCCAGGGCTCCTGGTCGCGGCGCCTTCCACTCCTTACGATGCGAAGGGTTTGATGAACACGGCCATCCTTGATGAGAATCCGGTCGTGTTTGTCGAGCACAAAAAACTCTACGCCTCAAAGGGGCCGGTCCCCGAAGAATACTATACCGTCCCCTTTGGGAAAGCTGAGATCAAGAGGCCGGGCCGGGACATCACCATCGTGGCAACCCACGCGATGGTCCACCGATCGCTGACGGTCGCCGAGGAGTTTGCCAAGGATGGGATCGAGATTGAAATCGTTGATCCTCGAACCCTCAGACCTTTGGACAAAGAAACCATTCTGGATTCGGTCAAAAGGACAGGAAGGCTCATTGTGGCAGACGAAGGACAGGTGACCTGTGGTGTCGCCAGTGACATTTCCGCCATGGTGGCAGAAGAGGCGATTGAATATCTTCAGGCCCCTATCCTACGGATTGGCTCCCTGGATACCCCAGTTCCTTTCAGTACTCCCCTCGAAAAGATCTTCGCCCCGGATGAGGAGAATGTGAGAGAAGCCATCAACAAAATGAAGCCGTATTTGTAGAAGAAAGGATCCGGAGATGGTGCAGGAACCGAAGATAAAAGCAGTGCCGGCAGCCAGATGGAAAGCCAAGCGAAATGGGATCGATCTGTCTCTGGTCAAAGGGTCAGGACCGGGAGGTGTCATCCTGCCCAGGGACATTGAACAAGCCAAGATCACCCATCGTGCAGTGGAGTCGATCGTCAAGACGGAGACGATTCGTGCTTCCAATCTTGCAAGGAAGTTGGCTGAGAAAAGAGGGGTTCGCCTTGAAACCGCCAAGGGGACTGGAACCCGCGGCAGAATCATGATGCATGACGTGATACGGGCCTCCGAAAGTCCTTCCTCCCTGGGGACCGAGGGAGCGAAGCTTAAGGAAGGACCCAGCGTTTGGGGTCAGACCTTTCCCATGACTCAGATGAGGAAAGTGATCGCCAAACGGATGGCCCAGAGCGCCTTCGCCGCTCCTCACGTCTACTTCTTTACCGATGTCGGGATGGATCAGCTTGTTCAACTCCGCGAGGGAATTCTGGAGGACTTTGAAAAGGAGTTCAAGACCCGTATTTCCATCAATGATTTCCTTATCAAGGGAGTTGCTTCGACAATCCGGGAATTTCCCGTCTTTAATGCCATGGTCAAAGGGGAGGAGATTTTCATCCATCCCGATATCAACGTGGGGCTGGCCGTGGCTTTGCAGGAGGGCCTGATCGTCCCAGCAATTCCCCAGGCGGACCGGCTCGGTCTGGGAAGAATAGCACAGATGAGAGCAGACCTGGTTGAGCGGGCCAGGACCGGGAAATTAAAACTGGAGGAAATAGAGCGGGGAACATTTACGGTCTCCAGTCTGGCACAGTTTGACATTCTCTTCTTTACAGCGATCCTGAATCCACCCCAAAGCGGCATTCTGACTATTGGGAAAACGTCGGATCAACTCTATTTGAAAGAGGGACAGGTGGCAACAAAAAAGGTCGCCCATCTCGGCCTATCCGTAGATCATCGAATTATTGATGGGGCTGTAGCTGCAGCATTTCTGCAGTCACTTAAAAAGCGATTGGAGAATCCCACGTCCATGCTCATGCACCTTTGAATTCCACTCCTCTCTTCGATGACGGAAGTGTTGCGGTGTGGGAAATCTGGCTTGAGCGATCAAGCCAATGGCATTCTCAGGAGGGAAAAATGGCGATTGAAGTTATCATCCCATTGCTCGGCAGTATCACGATTGAAAAAGGAAAGATCGTCAAATGGACAAGAAAGGAGGGTGACTTCGTTCAGAAAGGAGACCCGATTTTTGAGGTTGAAACCGACAAGGTTGTTACCGAGGTGGAGTCTCCCGGAACTGGGATCCTGAGCAAAATCCTTGTCCAGGAAAACACGGAAGTTCCTGTTCTCTCCGTGGTTGCCGTCATTACGGGGAAGGGAGAAGAACTCCCTGAGAAATATAGAGCGATGAAACCCGAGTGGACCCCGTCTCCACCTCCAAGGGCCGAAGCCCTCCCTGAGGCCAGCTCTCCAGTTTCCCCGGAGAAACCGTCCAAAGCCATGTATGATGTCGCGATTCTTGGTGCCGGCATCGGCGGGTATGTTGCGGCCATCCGCGCGGCTCAAATGGGTGCCCGGGTCCTCCTCGTTGAGAAGTCTGAGCTTGGAGGAACCTGTTTGAACTGGGGATGTATCCCCACGAAGTCCTTTCTTTCGGATGTTGAGATCTGCCAGAAAGTCAAACATTCGGATCTGTTCATCCATGGCTCGAAGGTTTCCTTGGATCTGAAAAAAATGGTCTCTCGCAAGAACAAGGTTGTGGAGACAATGAAGCGGGGAGTCTCCATGCTGCTTGAGAGCCAAAAGATATCGCTCGTCAAGGGCATCGGGAAGTTGATAGACCCCAGGACCGTCGAAGTCTCCATAGATGGAAAGAAAAAAAACCATACGGCGAAGCATGTTGTCATCGCCACCGGCTCTCAGGTAGCTTCCCTTCCGACTGTGAAAATCGACCATAAGAGGATCCTTTCCAGTGATGATGTCTTGGATCTGAATGAGATCCCGAAGGATGTCTTGATCGTTGGAGGAGGGGTGGTCGGCGTTGAATTCGCCACGATCTTTAACGGTCTGGGTTCAAAGGTCACGATTCTTGAGATGCTTCCCCAGATCATCTCGACGGAAGACGAAGAGGTAATCAGGGGCTTAAGGATCCTGTTGGAGAGAAGAGGAGTTGAAATCCTCACCCAGACAAAGGTCCTGAGTGCATCCGCGAAGAGAGAAAAGGTTGAAATGACGATCGACCGGGAGGGCAAACGGGAGAAAGTTTCGGCTGAGAAGGTCGTCATGGCGGTCGGAAGGACGCCTTGCACGGAGGGGCTCGGTCTTGACAAGATTGGGATTCAAATGGATGGAAAATTCATTGAGGTCAACTCCAGAATGGAGACGAATATTGAAGGGATTTATGCTATTGGCGATACCATCGGAAAGATGATGCTGGCCCATGCCGCTTCTGCGGAAGGCATCGTGGCCATAGAGAATATCATGGGAAAGGCGCGCGAGATCGATTATCAGAAAATCCCGAGCTGCATCTATACCATCCCGGAAGTGGCGTCGGTGGGTTTGAAAGAGGCGGAGGCGAAACAGAAGGGATACGATGTTCAGGTTGGGAAATTCCCCTATCTCAACAACGGAAGAGCCTTAGCCATGGGAGAGCCCGACGGATTTGTGAAGATCATTGGAGACAAAGCGCTTGGCCAGATCTTGGGCGTTCATATTCTGGGCGAGCATGCGACGGATTTGATTGGGGAGTGCCTCTTGGCCATGAACCTTGAAGCGTCGGTTGAGGATCTCGGGCAGGTCGTGAAGGCCCATCCGACGCTTTCGGAGACGATCGCCGAGGCTGCACTCGCCTGGGAGGGAATGGCGATCCATCTCCCCAGACGCTCTTCGTGAGGGGGATCTTTTTCATTGACAGACCTTGCAAGAAATGGTAATAGAACAGTCGTCATACCACTTCGTACTTTCGGGACCGAAGTGCTGAGGAGGATCCATGACACCTGCACAGGACTTCTTAGCGAAGGCCATTTTTCCAGCCGTGACACAGATTGGAGTCATCGTCAAAAATCTGGAACAGGCCATTGGGTACTATGTGAATACCCTCGGGCTGGGACCGTTTAGCCCGGTGTCCGATCTGGCAATTGATAAACACTGGTACAGGGGCGAGAAGTCACCGATCCGCCTTCGAATCAGCAGGGCCATGTGGGGGGCCATGGAATATGAGCTGATCCAGCCGGTGGAGGGAAGGTCCGCACAGCAGGAGTTCCTGGATACCCATGGTGAAGGCCTTCATCACCTGGGTGTCGAGGTGAGCGATTATGATGAGGTTGTCATGATGATGAATCAAGCAGGGGTGAAGCCCCTGGCGGTCATGGAGGTTTTCAATCCATTGCATCAGCGGTGGGCCAAAGCAACCTACTTTGATACTCGACATATCGGAGGCGTCATTGTTGAAGTGATGTGCCGACCGTGGATGGCCAAGACATGACGTGCCCGTGAGGGAGAGTGATGGACATGGAAGAATTGTCAGCCTTGAGGGAAAGGATTTTTGAAGCATACAAGCAAAGGACAAGCAGATCAAGGGAGCTCTACGGAAGGGCATGCGACAGCCTTGTGGGGGGAGTGATCTGCAGTACGAGATTCTATTCACCCTATCCGCTTTATATGACCCGCGGCAAAGGGAACAGGATCTACGATGTCGATGGAAATGAATATATCGACTGTTTCCTCAATGGCGGGCCTCTTCTTTTGGGCCACTGTCACCCGGAAGTGATGAAGGCGGTGAAACGCGAGCTGGAGAGAGGTCTCATTGTCTACAACCTGGACCTGGCCATTGAGTGCGCTGAATTGATCAAGGAAATTGTTCCGTGTGCGGAGAAGGTCAGGTTTGCGAACACCGGTACGGAAGCGACCATGTTTGCGGTCAGAGCCGCTCGAGCGTTTACGGACAAGAAGAAGATTATCAAGTTCTATGGTCATTACCATGGCTTGGACGATCAATTTTGCGTGGGGACGTCAAATGCCTCGAGCAGCATGACGTCATCCGGGGTCCCCGAGGAGAGCATCAGGAATACGCTCTTGCTGAGGTATGACGACATCGAGGTGGTGAAGAAGAAACTTGATGAAGATGAGGATATTGCCGGAATCATTCTGGATCCACAGATGACGTCTGGCGGTATCTGGCCAGCGAGCCATGAGTATCTCAAGGCCCTGAGACAAATCACTCAAGAACGAGGAGTCGTTCTGATCTTCGATGAGGTGATGACAGGGTTCAGACTGGCCCCGGGTGGAGCGCAGGAGTACTTCGGAGTTAAACCTGATCTGGTTGCCTTGTCAAAGGCCATAGCTGCAGGGGGGAAGCTTGCGGCAGTGGCAGGGCGAGAGGACGTCATGAGGACGTTATCGCCCAGAGGGCTTGTTCCAACTGGGGCGACAAGAAAGCTGGCCCTCCACGGAGGGACCTACCTGGATGGGAGTGTAGCCCTGGCAGCATCCATCGCGGCGCTGAGAACCTATAAGAGATTGGGTGACGCGGGTCAATATCGCAAGCTGTCTGAACAGACAGAGAAATTGAAAACTGGGATCGAGGAGGCCTTCAAGCAGAGGGAATTACCGGTCCACGTGAACAGACTAGGCTCCATGATGCGGCTATTCATCACGCCTTTGGAGCCGAGTTTCGAAGTGTACTCCAGCCTCGATACGACGCTGGTCGAGCTCTTCTGCACGAGCCTCATGACCGAAGGGATTTTTCTAACCAATCCTTCACTCCGGGCGATCTTCCTGTCTTTTGTCCATACGGAAGAAGATATCCAAAGGATCATCGATGCGGTTCACGAGAGCCTTGACAGATTCAATTTCAAGGAGGCCATCTATGAGGCTAAAAGATAAGGTTGCGATCATCACGGGCGCTGCGGACCCAGAGGGGATTGGAGCCGCCATTGCGATTCGTTATACGGAGGAAGGCGCTAAGATCGTCATCGCAGACGTTGCGGATGGAAGGCGGGTGGTCGAGGCCATCGAGAAGGCAGGGGGCAAGGCGGCTTTCGTGAAGACCGATGTGACGCGACAAGACGAATGTGATGCCATGGTGAAAGCTGCCGCGGCTCGTTTCGGCACGATCGATATCCTTGTCAACAATGCGGCAATCTATGCGGATATCGTTGAAAAGCCGTTTACAGAGGTGACCACTGAAGAGTGGAATAGGGTCATGGCGGTCAATACAGGAGGTCCATTTCATTGCACCAAGGCGGTCTTCCCTTATATGAGAGAGAAGGGAGGTAAAATCATCAATATCGCATCCGACATCGTCCTCCTCGCCATGCCTGGTTTACCGCATTATGTCGCTTCAAAAGGAGCGGTTGTTGCCTTCACCCGTTGCATGGCAAAAGAACTAGGTGAATTCAACATCAATGTGAACGCTTTAGCCCCGGGCTACACAAAGTCGGGCGCCAGCAAAAAAGTGACCGAGCATTCGGGAGTCTATTCCGAAGAGGAGATTGATACCATGATCTCGCAAATGAGGTGTCTGAAGCGGGCAGAATATCCGGAGGATCTTGTGGGGACGGCGGCTTTCTTGGCCAGCAAGGATAGTGACTTCATCACGGGACAACTCATTGTGGTCAACGGAGGCAATACCTTCTAGAAAGGGGAAGGGGGAGCGAGAGGATTCTTGGATGGCATGCGGTTGAAGCTCGGGGTCAGTGACGTGTCGGGTCTATGCACGGAGCAGCTTGGACTTGCCAACAAGCTCAACCTATCCTGGATAAGAGGTACATGATGTACTCGTCGTTTCAAAGGAATCCACGTATTTGTGTCACGGTCCTAAATGAAAATCACTTCTGGGAGACCCAGCGTGCGGTTGTGGAAGCTCTAGTCAAACCGCTGGGTCTCAAAAGGCATTGGACGGGTCATCGACGGAGGAGAGAAGCATGGACTCAAGAGAGACCAAGTCCGGCCTGAATCGACTCCAAGGGAAAGTGGCTCTTGTCACCGGGGTCGCCCGTCCACGCGGCATGGGGAATTGCGTTGCTCGATTATTTGCTCGAGAGGAAGCGAGTGTCATGATCACGGATATGATGGAACACGTGTGGGACCGTGAGAAGGATCTGAGAGATCAGGGGTTCACTGTCCGAGCTTTCCGAACTGACCTCTCGAAGCTCCAAGAGGTAAAGGGCATCGTGAGGCAGGTCGTTCAGGAATTTGGCAAAATCGATGTTTTGGTCAATGTGGCTGGCAGGTCGATCCCACCCAGACCCCCCTTCCTTGAAATGTCTGAAGAATACTGGGATACCATCATGGACCGCAACCTAAGGACAGTCCTCAATTGCTGCTGGGCGGTGCTACCGCATATGGTGGAACGCAGATACGGCAAAGTGGTCAATTTCTCCTCGATCACGGGGCCGAAGACCGCGTTGCGATATGCAGCACCGTACGCGGCGTCCAAAGCCGGGGTCTGCGCTCTCACCCGATCGCTGGCTGTAGAGATGGGGGAGTACAATATCACCGTGAATGCGATCCTTCCAGGTGACATTGACACGGAGGATAAACCATGGATGCCCGGGGATAGCCGGCATGATTTAGGTGTTTTTCATCCGCGCCTCAGCTGTCCCATCCCGAGACCGGGAAGATCTGAGGAAGTGGCGAACCTTGCCTTGTTCTTAGCGACGGATGAATCGAGCTATATTACGGGAGCAGAAATGGTCATTGATGGCGGTGGAACCATCGTGGAGCCATTCGTTTATGAGGGGTTTGGCCATGGCGGACCTGATCCAAAGAACAACAAGGCATAGGTACATGGCGGAGATTGTTGTCAGAGGTCAGAAGAAGGCTCTGGAATGACCCAGTCCAAGCAGGACCGTATGACAGAAAAGGAACGCTGGAATGCTTTGCTGAACAGGCAACCCATCGATCGCGTTCCCCTCTATCTGGAGGCCTTCGGTTTCTCGATGGTAAATGTTGGCTACCCCATTGTCAGGGCTTACGATGATCCTGAGAAGAGTTTCTGGGGACAGGTGTGGACGAGTGAAATGTATGGTACCACGCCATTTGTCTACTATTTTGGCGGCGCGCCGGGTGCCCGCGAGTTCGGCGGTGAAGTGAAGATGCCTGAAAGTGAATACGATCAATCGGTTTCCCTTCTGAGACCCCCTGTCACATCAGAAGAGGATATCGAGAGGCTCGAGCGGAACCCCCCCGACGTCAGGGATGCCGGGACAGTTCCCTGGTACATGGCGTTCAGCAAGCTACAGGAAAAACACGGCCTACCGATTACCGTGAAAGTCGGTGGAGTGATCACCCAAGTGAGTTTCATGTTAGGGCTAGAAAGAATGGGGAGATGGATGCTCAAGAAACCTGAATGGGTCCACAGAGCTTGTCGACTGATGACGAATTTTCTCTTGGATAAGATCAAGTACTGGGTCGATACCTTTGGACCCGAGCGTCTGGTGGGCTACAACGGGACTCCTGTAGAGTCGAACCAAATCCTGTCCCCCAGGCAATTTCAGGAATTTGCTCTCCCCTACCAGAAGGAGATCTTCGAAAAGGCACAGGCTCTAGGGATCAAGCTCTTTTTCTCTCACATTTGTGGCGAGCAGAATCTCAATCTGCCTCACTGGGCGAGCTTTTCTCATGGGGACCCGGGCATCATTAGCATTGGAGATGAGATCGATATTGAGAAAGCTGGCGAATATTTCCCAAAAGATATCATCCTAGGAAATGTGAACACGACGACCATTCAAAACGGATCTCCCGAAGAGGTTTATGAAACCGCGAAAGGATGCCTTGAGAAGGGAAAAAGATGCTCTGGCGGCTTCATCCTGGCTCCTGCATGTGAACTTCCGGTGCATACGCCTCCCTACAATGTGTGGACGATGCGGAAGGCAGTGAAAGACTTTGGCTGGTATGATTAATACGAGTCATGAAGGGGCTGTCAGGTGAATGTGAAGGCTGGATGCAACCTTATTTATCTGAGTGAGAGGCGCTGTCTGAGATGCTTCTCTCGTAACATCATGCTGTCTTTGCAAAGGAGGCGAGGGGTATGGCTTCCGAAGAGAGAATCGAGTCGGTATTAGGAAGAATACAGGATGCCGTGGTTCAGTATGATGAGGAATCGTGCAGACAGTGGTGCAGAACTGTTGTGGAAGAAGGGATCGATCCCTGCATGGCGATTGTGGGTGGTCTGAACGCGGGCATGAGAATCGTGGGGGAGTTTTATCAGAAAAATAGATATTTCGTACCAGAACTTCTCCTGTGCTCGGATGCTCTGTATGCCGGGCTCGAAATTCTCAAGCCCCATCTCCGACCCGATCAAGTGAAAGTGAAGGGGAAGATCGTCATTGGAACGGTTGAGGGCGATATTCATGACATTGGAAAGAACCTGGTGAAAACCATGTTTGAAGCAGCGGGATGGGATGTTTGCGATCTCGGCAAGGACGTCAAACTGGAGAGGTTCTTGGAAGAACAGCAGAGGACAGGGGCTGATGTCGTTGCATTATCCGCTTTGATGACAACGAGCATGATGGCTGTTCCCAAGGTGATCGGCCTCCTGAGAAACAAAGCGCCTCGGGTTAAGGTCCTGGTGGGAGGCGCGCCTTTCAACGAGAGTATTGCGCAGCAGTATGGTGCCGACGGGTATGCGTCTGATGCGGTGGCGGCGGTTCAGGAAGGTGCCAAGCTGATCGGGGATAAGCGGTCACTGGGATTCTGATCGGACTTGTGAAGGGATGGAGGCTGGGGTGACAAAGTCAAGCGAACCGAGAATGATGAGTCGTGAAAGAATCACTGCCCTTCTGCAGGGAAAACCGATTGATCGGGTTCCACTGTTTCCCTTCATCCTAGGGTTTTGTGCAAAGAACGTAGGCCTTCCTATTTCCACGATCTATAGCGACCCTGAGAAGAGTTTTGATGCTCAACGGAAAACCCACGAACAATATGGATTCGACTGGGGACCGATCTACGGCTACGCTTCTTATGGAACATGGGAGTTTGGCGGAGACGTCAAAATGCCCGAAGGGGATTATGAACAAGCTCCGTCCCACTCCGTGAATCCGGTTCAGTCGGAGAACGATGTGTCGAAGCTCCAGCGGCCCGATGTGAAAAAAGCAGGTTGCCTTCCTAAGGCGATGGAATTTTCGCAGTTACAGGATAAATTCAACACACCGATTACTGTTCAGTGCGGAGGTATTTTTACGATCGCCGGAAACATCTGTCCTGTTGAGCTGCTCTGTCGATGGATGTTAAGGAAGTCCGAGCTCGTCCACCAGATCCTCCGTCTAGCAACAGATCATATTGTCGACGTGGTTCATCATTGGACCAGGATGTTTGCTCCTCACCGGGTCATTCCTCAGATCTGGGAGCCCTTGACAACGAACCATATTATCTCACCGAGGCAATTCGAGACATTTGTTTTTCCTTATCTGCTCGAAGCGAGCTCAAAGATGCTTGCGATGGGGGTAAAACACCTGCTGTTTCACATTTGTGGCGAGCAGAATGGGAATCTCCCGTATTGGGCTCAAGTTCCCGTGGGAGATCCTGGCTTATGTAGTTTTGGCAAAGAGGTGGAGATGACGACAGCCATAGAATATTTTGGAGAGAAAAACATCATCATTGGGAACATCGATCCTCAATTGATTCAGTACGGGTCGCCGCAAAAAGTCTACACAGTGTGTCGAGAAACGATCGAACAGGCGAAGCATGCCCCTCGAGGGTATATGATGTGCTCGGGATGTGAGATTCCCCCGAACAGTCCTCCCTACAATGTCTATCTCATGGGAAAAGCCGCGAACGACGCAGGTAGGTATGAATGAGGCCAGCGCAAGAACGGATTCGAGGCAGCGATTGAGAATAGAGGGAAAACCTTGGTCGGATCAAATAGCTGAATAGGGATGGTATTCCTGAAAAAGTCTATGACATAGGGGGCGCATCGGCTTTTGCAGGAAGAGGAAAGGAGGGCAAGAAGCTATGGAGGCTTTTCAATCCGTCAGAAGCGGGAAAAGATCAGAGCTCATCGCCCAACAGATCAGGGAGAGCATTGTCAGTGGGAGAATGAAGCCTGGAGATCAGCTTCCTCCTGAGAGAGAGCTGACAGAGCGCTTCGAAGCTAGTCGAATCTCAGTGCGTGAAGCTCTTAAGGGTCTTGAAGCGTCGGGGTTGCTGACGATCAAACCGGGCTCCGGTGTCTTCGTTGCTGAAGTCAGTGTAAAACCATTGAGCCAGTCCCTGTCTTCAATCCTTCGAATCCAGAAGGCCTCGATCAGCGACGTGACAGAGGCGAGGATCATACTTGAACCTGGCGTTGCCAGGTTGGCCTGTGAGAGAATTACCCCTGAGGAAATCCAAAGCCTGGAAGAAAACATTAAGGAAGCCGAAAGGATTGTAAAATCCAATTCCCCGGCTCAGTTCCAAAATATTGAGTTTCATGCGATCATCGCCAGATCAATCCATAACCCTGTGGTCACCTCAACCATGACCCCGGTGTTTGATGTCCTGAAAGAAATGAATTTGGAGATGAGGGAGGATCAGTCAAGACGGGCAAAGATCTCCGGTCAGGCTCTCGTGTCCCACAAGGAAATCGTGAAGGCGTTCCGGGAAAAAAATCCGCAGAGAGTCTACGAATTGATGTTGAAACACGTCTTCGGGGTTCAAGAAGGCCTAGGGAAGATTACCTCGAAGCCGTCCAAGAGCAAATCGGGGAGTGAGTAATGGATCCTGCTCAATGAGATGGGGGACGAAGAAGGTCAGGAGAAGAGAAACCTGCTATGAGACTGCAAGGCAAGACGGCCATTGTGACAGGAAGCGCCCGTGGGTTGGGCCAGGCCTACGCAGTACGACTGGCGATGGAAGGGGCGAAAGTCATCGTAGCCGATATCCTTGATGGCCATGAGACCGTTGAGGCTGTATTGAGGCGAAGAGGTGAAGCCCACTGTGTTCATACCGATGTGACAAGCGAACAAAGCACCCAGGAGATGGCCCAAAGTGCCCTTGAGCGGTTCGGGACGATTGATATCCTCGTAAACAATGCGGCCATGTTTGGAACTATTGTGAAGAAGCCCTTTTTTGAAATATCTGGATCGGAATGGGATGACATGATGCGGGTCAATCTGAAGGGAACCTTTTTCTGCTGCAAGGCCGTGTATCCACAAATGAAGAAACAGGGTAGGGGAAAAATCATCAATGTGTCGTCAACGACATTCTTTATGGGTGTGCCTTTTTTCCTGCATTACGTCACTTCAAAGGGGGGAATTGTAGGCTTCACACGCGCTTTGGCGAAAGAAGTCGGAGGTGAGGGAATTTGTGTGAACGCCATTGCCCCCGGGCTGACACTGAGTGAGGCCGTGATCGAAAGTGCTACATATTCCAGAGACTACCTCAAAGTTGCAGCGAGTGGTCGTTGTTTTAAGCGTGATCAGCACCCCGAAGATCTCTTAGGTGCCATCCTATTTCTTGCTTCTGATGAGAGCGACTTCATCACTGGTCAGACGCTCGTCGTGGATGGAGGATCCGTGCTCCACTAAGAATCAAAACGGAATACCTGAGTGCATGCGGAATAGTATTTCTAAGATTTGAATCATGGATCCGGGGTTAATTCGAAGGAGATCTCTATTATGTTACCAGGGTATGCCGGGAAAATTGCCTGGGTTGATCTGACAGACGGAAAGATAAAGATTGAAGAGTTAGAACAAGAAGTTGCCAGAAAATACCTGGGTGGAAAAGGATTGGGAGCATATATTCTCTACCGCACTCTTCGTTCCGGTACTGATCCGTATGATCCCAGCAATCCATTAATCTTTGTTACCGGTCCTCTTACAGGAACTGCCTTTCCAGCCGTTTCGAGGTCAGCGGTTGTTACACGGTCGCCCATGACCGGGACTTTTCTGGATTCCTATTCAGGGGGGTTCTTTGGCCCCCACTTGAAATTGGCTGGGTTCGATGCCTTCGTCATTGCAGGAAAGGCAGAGAAACCCGTATACATTCTGGTGGACGAGGGAACGATATCGATCAAAGAGGCAGGATATCTCTGGGGACAGTCCACGTTCGAGACTGAAAGCCGGCTGAGGAACGAACTGAAACAGGGCAGGACAGAAAGGATCAGTGTGGTGTCCATCGGACAGGCCGGGGAGAGGCTTGTCCGGTTTTCGAATATTCAGAATGACCGCAGGACCTATGGGCGCGGTGGTGCGGGTGCTGTGATGGGCTCCAAGAACCTGAAGGCCGTGGCCATACGGGGTGAGGGTAAGATCCAGGTCGCTGATGAAAAAGGGTTCCAGGACATCATCAAACGCTGCCAGCAGAAAATCGCGGAGCATCCTTTGACGAAAAAAGGAGGAGTTTTCCCGAGCTTGGGTACCATGATGACGGTAGATTTGACGCAGGAGACAGGGACATTTCCCACGAGGAATTGGCGAGAAAACACGTTCGAGCATGCTCGGGAAGTCAATGGAGAAGCCTTTCTCCAGCGTCAGATGAGACGTCGGGCTTGTTTCGCTTGCCCCATTGGTTGCAGTCGGGATACGAAAGCGACCCGAGGTGGCATCGAGTACCTCACCGAAGGGCCGGATTATGAGACCATCTTTGCTTTTGGACCCAATTGCGAGGTCAAAGACCCGGAGGTCATCATTGCCGCAGATCAACTCTGTGACGAATACGGTATGGATACGATTTCCTGCGGTGGTGTGATCGGGTTTGCCATGGAATGCTTTGAGACCGGGTTGATCACGAAGAAAGATACCGACGGCATCGATCTCTCCTTTGGCAACGGCGATGCCCTCATTCGCGTTATCCACCTCATCGCGAAGAGGGAGGGTATCGGAGGACTCCTCTCCGAAGGCGTGAAAGCCACTTCAGAGAACATCAAGGGTTCATCGGCTTTTGCCATACATGTAAAAGGTCTCGAACTTCCTGGATATGACCCGAGAGGGATGAAAGGACAGGCTTTGACCTATGCACTGTCCGACCGAGGAGCGTGTCACGTTCGCTCCAATACGCTCCGCTCGGAACTGCTAGGTCTCCCTCAACGGGTGGATCGCTATGCTTACGAGGGAAAGGCGGAAGTGGTCAGAGAGCTCCAGCTGAACTATGCAACCTATGATTGTCTAATCGCCTGCTTATTCGGTGGCTTTGCGATCTCTCTGCAGGATTATGCGGATGCCCTCTCATCTCTCGTCGGTGAGCCGATGACTCTCGCTGAGCTGCGATCGATTGCAGAGCGAACCTGGAATCTGACCCGACTGTTTAATGTGCGGGAGGGCTTTACAAGAAAGGACGACACGCTTCCTGAGAGGCTCTTCACATGGGCGTCAACGAGAGGACCGAGCAAGGGGCAGATCGTCAAGAGAGAATTGTTCGAGAAGATGCTCGATGAATACTATCAGATCGCAGGGTGGGACAGGGCCACTGGAATTCCAACTAAGGGAAAATTGACGGAGCTTGGAATTGAAGATCTAATCTAAAGGAGGTAAACTGCCATGAAAATTGATGTCTTCAACCACATCTTTCCGAAACCCTTCTTCGACAAAATGGTGAAGATCTCCCCAAACGCAAAGGACATGCAGATGCGGGTTCGGGAAGTCCCCTGTATCGTCGATCTCGATCAACGGTTCCGGATCATGGACCATTTCAAGGATTATGCGCAGATCATCTGCTTGCCCAACCCACCGATTGAGGTGTTCGGTCCTCCCAGGGTGACCAAGGATATGGCGAGGCTGGCCAATGACGGGATGGCTGAGTTCGTACGAAAATACCCGGATCGGTTCCCAGGTTTCATAGCCTCTCTACCCATGAACGACCCCGAGGGTCTTCTCGCGGAGGCCCAGCGGGCCATCAACGACCTTGGAGCAGTGGGAGTCCAGGTCTTTACCAACGTATTAGGGAAACCTCTGACCAAGCCAGCAACCATGCCCCTCTTCGATCTCATGGCCAAGCTGGATAGACCCATCTGGTTGCATCCTGCTCGTGGTGCCGATGTCCCAGATTATAAGAGTGAGCCAAAAAGTCACTATGAGATCTGGTGGACGTTTGGCTGGCCCTATGAAAGCAGTGTGGCGATGGCCCACATGGTCTTTTCCGGGCTCTTCGACAAGCATCCCAATCTCAAGATTATTACCCACCATCTCGGTGCGATGATCCCTTACTTTGAGGGCAGGTTGGGCCCTGGCTGGGACCAGCTGGGAAGCCGGACTTCGGATGAGGACTACACACTTCTTCTTAAAAAGCTGAAGAAGCGGCCTCTCGACTACTTTCACCTCTTCTATGCTGATACCGCTGTCTTCGGGTCAAAGGCTGCTACGATCTGCGGTCTCTCCTTCTTTGGGGCGGATCGTGTTCTGTTTGCCTCCGATTCGCCGTTTGACCCTGAGAAGGGATCGGCCTACATTCGGTGGACGATAGAAATCATAGACAGTCTTGACATTCAGCCCTCGGAGCGCAAGGCGATCTATGAGGACAATGCGAAACGGCTTCTGAAGCTGAAATTATAACAACCCGATGCTGCAGAATGAGGGTAATCATAAGGCGATCGAGTGGCTTGCAGAGCGGTCCAGCCTGGTTCGTCGGATCACCTTTTTTTTCGAAAACCTTCTCGGCTATGGGAAACAGGTGACAAGGAATAAATGGTGGTTTGATCTTGAGGAGGTGAATGGGTGCCTCCAAATCCCAACGGGAGGAGGTGATGCGTGACATAACGATCGGAGGATGTCATGAATGAGGCGACGAGGTGACAGGCAGTCTCAACAATGGCATGGAAAATCTGGAAAAGACTCAAAAAAGATTCTTAAAAGGAGGAGACCATGGGAGCGAAGTCATATTCAAGGATCTTAGGATTCGGATTGGCTGGGATTGTTCTCTTACTAATACTTACACCGGTAGCGGCTCCAGCGGCTGCAATCGAGTGGAAGATGCAAACGGTGTATGGCGCTAATGACAACACGAGT
>Ga0209253_10000778_pt1 | contig 27847 bp, 17 predicted proteins | sample FrelakmetBRP12BR_FD_187145 | JGI IMG/M metagenome (GOLD analysis project Ga0209253, IMG submission 187145) | Freshwater lake sediment microbial communities from the University of Notre Dame, USA, for methane emissions studies - BRP12 BR (SPAdes)... | ecosystem: Environmental > Aquatic >...
ATCATCGCAACCATGGCCGAAGCGGCGGTCGCTGGAGTACGTTTGGCCACTACGAGAAACGCGACCTCGCGGCCTGGATGGTCTGGGCGAAGGAGAAGCTCACAAGGGAAGGTCTGCTGGGGGTGATGGGGGAGTCCTATGGGGCGGCGGTGGCGATCCAATGCCTGGCGGAGACCCCGGGCGCAGCATTCCTCATCTGCGATTCCAGTTTCTCGGACTTGACCGACCTTCTGGCTCACCGCCTTCAAGCGGACTATCGTGCGCCTGTCTTTCCACTCCTGCCGCTTGCCAGCTTCTGGTCGCGGGTGCTGACCGGCATGGCTTTCGGGGATATCTCCCCGGTGCGCGATGTTGCCAGGATCGCCATCCCCTGCCTGTTCATCCACGGGCTGGAGGACAAACTCACTCCCGCCCAAATGAGCGAGGCGCTGTATGCCGCCAAGACAATGGGGAAGCGCGCCCTGTACCTGGTTCCCGGTGCTGGCCACGCCGAGTCGTTCTCCCGCGATCCGCAGGCCTATGAGGCGCAGGTAGCAAGGTCCTTGGCTGACTGGCTGAGCTAGGTTGGTTGTATCGTCAACTGAAGGAGCCAACGTGGGCGTCATGCTTGTCCACAGTGTCCCGAGGGGTGATCCAATCGTGAGAGTGGAGGGAAGCTGATCAGGGGAAAGACCAAGATCGGCCAGCGTGAGCAGCGGGTTTGATGCCGGTAATCGGATCGGCCCTGCTCTTCTTCCAGAGAGGGGTTGAACCGTAAGGTCTAGGGTCTGGCGGAAAACCGCCCGACCGGCCTACTGTGGACCTTACGGCTACTCCTGCGAGCCAGCCGCAAGGGCCAAGGTGGGCGCGAGAGGGCTCGAACCCCGTTCGGGCTGGCGCCCGCCGCCGCTTTCGCTTTGCTCAAGGGATCTCCGAGGGCGAACGGCCTCCGACCTCACGGATGTGAACCATCTCACCTGGAACCCGCACTGCGGACCTTACGGTGCGGCCGTCTTGGTAACCATCGCGACAGCCATTCCCTCATAGCCGTGAGGTCCGCGGGGGCTTCTCAAGGCCCATCTCTGGGTCTCACCTCATGCCGCGAATCGATTCCGATAATCGCACGCTACCAGAACTGATCGGCGCGGGCAATGCGATACAAAACGGGGACCGGGATATCGGTGGGAAGCGCCAGGATCGGTCGGAGGACTCGATATCTCCTGTCGCGCGGAGTAATGGAGTTGCACCGCTGTGTGGCTTCTGTTGAGACATCTCGCGACCAGGTCCCGAGATCGGAAAGGACCACGAGTGAAACCTAACCGGTCCTCATCTTGCTCCTGGTTGCGCGGTTGAACAGCACCAAGAGGGACCCTCGACGTCGCTCAGGGCACTTGCAGGATCCGCCAGAGGCGTTTGCGACGCTTGCTCGCGTGTCGCAGGATTCCGTGTGAGGGTCGCCGGGTCTCCAGCTGCTTGGCGGCCCTAGACCCTTTACCGTCTTCTAGGACCAGGCAACAGACATCGTCGCACTCCCACACTACCGAAGACCCTAGCGATTCTCCCTGGCCAGTCACTCCGATCGCCGTCGGCCCGCTAGAATGGGAAGGGTTCATGCACGACGGGAGCCCGTGAAAAGTATTGCGCTTGAGGCGCGCCGCCGTCAGTCCACGCAGTCGCTGCGGGCGGCTGCCTAACCGTCGAGAGCGCAGAAGTGAGTCGTCTCAGCTCGGAGCCTTGATTGGCTGGGCTCGTGCCGACACGACGCGCGGTTCGGTTTCATGGGCGGCACCACGCCTGCCGCTCCGGATGCCAGACGCCCCTTGCGGTCCCCTGCAGCACGGGATCGAGCCAGCTCGAGGCAATCCGTCGCCCATCGGCAAGGGCAGGGGGGATGCCAACAGCCCGGGCTTCCCGGGCATACGCTCTGGCCCAGTTCGTCGGCGGGGCAGGGACCTCGTCCGGCACGGGATGCGTCGCGCGCTGGGCAAAGGTGCGGGTGATCTCATCTCTGAGCCGCCGCGCCTCGACCGCCTCAAACAGGCGGATGATGACCAGGTCGACGAGGTCCCGGACACGAGTGCTCTCACCGTTGTAGCGCCGGGTGTACGCGTGGAGCTTCTCAGCGACCTGGCGTTCCAGGGGAACGAGCATCACTTCGACCGGCCCCAGTCCAACGTCCGACAGCAGACCAGGCCGCACCGCGGGCTCGACTTCCCACACCTCGGGAGCCAAGGTTGTCACGTCCACCTGCACCATCTCGAACGCGACACCAGCAACGGAAGCCTCGAATCGGTAGCGGAGCGCAAGACGCCTGCCACCCTCCTGAACGTCCTCGGTTCCAACGATGGCGAATGCGAAGTGATCTTCAACATCATCGGCAGCCGCGCGCAGCAGGTCTTCGCGGGCCGCTGCAGCTCCTAGCACATGGTCGATGTCCATGTCCATCGATGCTCGAGCGTGATCGGGCAGTCTTGTGTCAAGCGCCAGGCCGCCCTTAAGCGCCCAGCGCCCTGGGGCGACATGTGCCAGGCGGGCCATCAGACGTTCCAGCGCTGCTTGCCGGCGCACCACCTGGACGGGAACCCCGATCCTTCGGGCAGCGGTCCGTAGGCGCGTGTCGATGGCTGCGCGGAACGCCGCAGGGCTAGGGTACGTGCGCATGCTCTCCGTTCTGCCAGATGGCTCGTTCCACCAGGTCGCGGACACGTTTCGGGCGATCCCGGACGGCCTCGAGGAGCTCCCCCTCCGTCAGCAAGCCCTGCTGCAGCGCGCCCGCAATCGCGGCCTGGATGGAGCTTGGGTCCGCGCCCGCCTCGGCCGCATCCATGATCGTGCGAGCCGGGGAAGTAACCTTGACGCCGAACCTGTGGATCACGTCGCCCGGGTGAAAGGGCAGGCTGATCGTGTGCACCGTAACACCGGGGAGACGAGCCTGGCCCTTGTAGGGCCGATGCTCGCGTTGGACGGTGATGTGGATGCCGCGTTGTCGAATGGGAGCAAGGTCGTAGAGCGCGAGCGCCGTCTCGTGCGAGACGGTAGCTCGGTTGGGGCCAGCTTTCACCCACGCCGCGGTCACATCCTCGTGCGAGTGGGCTGGGAAGTCGGCCAGGCGATAAAAGCCACGGCTCACGCGCTCCAGCAGTCCACTCCGCACGTGGTGCCAGAGGGTCCTGGAGTCGTATCCGATCTCCCGGGCCTGGGCGGCGGTGAAGTAGCCTCCTTGGGTTGCCGCAAGCTCGAAGAGCCGTTGTCGTCTTTCCCGTTGGGTAGGCATCGCCAGTCGCCCCAGGACCATGTCGTGGATTATTCCTATTCTATCAGAATAAGCCACGACACAACGAGGGCGCCCGGGGCCACGGCGGCCTCGGAGAGGGTGAGCGGCTCTCCCTGGCACCTCCTTGTAGGCCTGCAACGCGCATTGCCTCGCAGCCCTTTCGGACGATCCGAACCTTCTCCTCCGGCGAGTACTTCTTGCGCGTCACCCAGCGGATCGTCCGAACGGTGGCTTCCCGGCATTCCCTCTCCTCGGCCATTCCGGCTCCCGTTTCGCCATACCAGGGGCGAGAAGTGCATCCTAGCAGACCGCTCCTGATGTCCCATTGGGTCTGACGACATATACCTCTGGGATCTCATCAGGTCTGGCGAGAGCGGAATCCACGGCCTGTACCCGTAAGGTCCGCGGTCGGAGCGGGCGAAACCCCCGGAAGAAAGCGCAGTCCTCACGGTTCCCTCCGCGGGCTAGCCATGAGGACATGGGTGTCGATCTGGTGGGTGTCAACACCGGCAGCAGCATGCGGGGGATGTGGCGCTGAGGAGCTCCCGGCACTCAGCCGGAGACGGTGACCGGCCTGAGGACGAACGGCGGGCTGTCCAGTTCGAGGTTGCGGAAGTGATGTCCGTCACTCCCCATCCAGACCAGGGAGGTGTACCTTGGTTGAGTAATCGGAACGCATCAGGTCCGAAACGGTCCCAGAGTGAAGACCCGCAGGGAACCCCTCGACGACTTGGACTACGAGATCATCCGCGAGCTGCATGCGGATGCGCGTGCCCCCGCCTCCGGGATCGCGCGCAAGACGGGTGCGAACGAGCGAACGGTCCGCAAGCGCATCGACCGGCTGGTGGCGGACGACGTGATCCGGCTGACCGCCATCCTAGACCCAGAGGCGTTCGGATACGTCACGGCGGCGGACATCTTCCTCGAAGCTGACCCAGACCGCGAGGCTGCCGTGCTCAGCCGGCTCCTTACCATGCCGGAGGTCACCTACGTCGCCCACGGCCAGGAGTCAACCGAGATCTCGATTGAGGCGCGCTTTCAGGACAACGGCGCGCTGCGCGACTTCCTAGGCCGCGTGCTGCCGGCCATCCCCGGCCTCAAGCTAACCCGCTACACGCTCGTGCCGCGCATTCTGCGGAACATCGATGAGTGGATGCCGCCCAGGGGTTTCTTTTCACGCAGCAGCCCGTCGGCCCCGCGCCGGTCAGGACCGCGAGAAGAGAGTCCCCGGGACCGTTCGCGCCGGAAAGGATAGATCCATGCTTCGGCATTTCATCGATACCCAGGATTTCACCAAGCAGGAACTGCTCGACATCATCGCCCTGACCCGCCGCATCAAGGCCGCCGACCGGGAGGGGTGCACTCCCAAGCTCCTGGCGGGCGCCTCCCTGGCTATGATCTTCGAGGAGCCTTCCACCCGGACGCGCGTCTCGTTCGAAGTAGCCATGACCGAACTGGGCGGGCACGCCCTGTACCTGAAGCCGGGGGAGATCCACCTGGGGGTCCGCGAATCGATGTACGACACAGCCAAGGTGCTGTCGCGGATGTGCGATGTGATCGAGGCCCGCACCCTGAAGCACGCCACGCTGACGGAGCTGGCCCGGCACGCCGAGGTGCCGGTGGTCAATGGCCTGACCGACTACAACCACCCCACGCAGGTGGTCTGCGATGTGCTGACCATGCTTGAGCATCTGCCGCAAGGCAAGCGGCTTGAAGACCTGAACGTGACCTTCCTCGGAGACGCAACCAACGTGCTCTCCTCGCTGATGCTCATCTGCACCCGGATGGGAATGCGCTTCACCCACGCCGCGCCGAAGAAGTACCAGGCCCCGCAGGCGTGGCAGGCCGAGGCGCAGAAGAACTGCGACCAATCAGGCGGCGGCCTATGGGTCACGGACGACCCGCTGGCGGCGGTGAAGGACGCCGATTTCATCTACACCGACCTGTGGTGGTGGGTCGGCCAGGAGGACCAGATCCCGGAACGGCGCGCGGCCTTCATGCCCGCGTACCAGGTCAACCTGGCCCTGTTCGGGAAGGCCCCGGCGCACTGCAAGTTCATGCACTGCCTGCCGGCGTCTCGCGGTGTGGAAGCAACCGACGACGTGCTCGATCATCCGCGCTCGATCATCTTCGATCAGTCGGAGAACCGGCTCCACACCGAGAAAGGCCTGCTCGCCTACCTTGTGTATCCGCGTCTGAAACGGCCGACGGACGAGTCGATCACCCGCCACCGACGAGAGATCGTGCGGCTTCTCGACGACCCCCGATCCGGGGACTAGCTGGCGAAGGAGGATGCCATGACGACCGGAACGAAAGCAGTCGGTTTCAAGCGAGTCTTGCGTGGTCTGGACATGACCCTGTTCTCGATCTGCGCCATCATCGTGCTCGACACCCTGGGGGCGTCAGCCTCCATCGGCGCCTCGACCATTGCCTGGTACATCATCACCCTGGTGTTGTTCTTCATCCCCTACGGCCTGATCACGGCCGAGCTCGGGGCCGCCTATCCCGAGCAGGGCGGGATCTACGCCTGGGTCAGGCGCGCTTTTGGCCAGCGCTGGGCCGCCCGCACCACCTGGTACTACTGGATCAATGTGGCCTTGTGGATGCCGTCGGTGTACGTGATCTTTGCCAGCGTGCTGTCGCAGCTGTTCTTCCCGGAGCTGAGCCTGCTCTGGATCATCATCATTGGCATCGTCATGACCTGGGTGACCGTTGGGGTTGGGATCATCACCCTCGAGGTGGGGAAGTGGGTGCCCAACGTGGGAGCCATCTTCAAGGCGGTCATCATCCTTGTGCTGGGCTTTGGCGGGGTCATCTTCGCCCTTCGCCATGGGGTCGCTAACGACCTCTCCCTTCCGGCGCTGCTCCCCACGTGGGACATCGGCCTGATGTTCCTTCCAGTGATCGTCTACAACTTCCTGGGTTTCGAACTAATGTCGGGTGCGGGCGGTGAGATGAAGAACCCGGCGCGCGACATTCCCAAGGCCATCATCACCTCCGGGGCGCTGATCGCCTTCTTCTATCTGTTCGCCACGATCGGCATGCTGCTGGCCATGCCACTCGAGCAGCTCGGTCTGGTCTCGGGCATCATCGACACGCTCAAGGCGGTTCTGGGCGAATCGACCCTGGCTGCGGTGATGGTGACCGTCCTGGGGATCGGCGTCCTGTACACCTTCTTCGCCAATATGGTCACCTGGACCATGGGCGCCAACCGCACCGCCGCCCAGGCGGCCGAGGAGCGCACCCTGCCGGAGGTCTTCGGCCGGCTGCATCCGGTGAACAAGACGCCGGTCGGCGCCTACGCCATCACCGGGATCGTGTCGACGGTGGTCGTGGTCGTGTATGGCCTCCTGGCCGGAAGCAACGAAGACCTCTTCTGGACCCTGTTTGCCTTCAGTTCGATCATCTTCCTGCTGCCCTACCTGATGCTCTTCCCGGCCTTCCTCAAGCTGCGCGCATCAGACCCCGCGGCGGAGCGCCCGTACAGGTTCCCGGGTGGCACGGCCTTCGGCTGGATCATGTCGCTCGTGTGCATGCTCTTCGTGCTGCAGGCGATCGTATTCTTCGTGTGGGTGCCGGGCACGGCCATCGACTGGGCCTACGCCATCCCGATCCTGATCGGCGTGCTGGTCACGCTGGTCATCGGTGAGGTCCTGGTCTGGTTCCCGAAGAAGCAGGCGGCGGGGGCCGGATGACCTCGCTGTTGAGCTCCACGCCGCGCGCCGACGGCCTCTTTATGCCCCCCGAGTGGGCGCCGCACGCCCGCACCTGGATGCTGTGGCCGGAGCGCCCGGACAACTGGCGTCTGGGCGCCAAGCCGGCGCAGAGGGCCTTTGCGGACGTGGCGGAGGCGATCGCCGGCTTCGAGCCGGTCACCCTGGGCGTCAACCCTCACCAGTTCCAGAACGCGCGGGGTATGCTCTCGCCCCGCATCCGCGTGGTCGAGATGTCAAACAACGACGCCTGGATGCGCGACAGTGGCCCGACGTTCGTGATCGACGGGAAGGGCAGCGTGCGGCTGGTGGACTGGGTCTTCAACGCCTGGGGCGGGCTGAACGGCGGCCTGTATTTCCCGTGGGATCTGGACGACCTGGTGGCCCGCAAGGTGGCGGACCTGGAGACCGTCGACCGATACCGCGCCGCGTTGGTGTTGGAGGGCGGCTCGATCCACGTCGACGGCAAGGGCACCCTGCTGACGACCGAGGAGTGCCTGCTGAACGCCAACCGCAATCCAGACCTGTCCAGGAACCAGATCGAGGACTGCTTGAGGGAGTACACCGGCGTCTCCACCATCGTCTGGCTTCAGGCGGGGGTCTATCACGATGAGACCAGCGGGCATGTGGACAACATCGCCTGCTTCCTGCGTCCCGGCGTGGTGGCGCTTACCTGGACGGACGACCACAACGACCCGCAGTTCCCCATCTCCAAGGACGCCCTCGAGCGGCTCATGCAGGCGACGGATGCCAGGGGCCGCCGGTTCGAAGTGGTCAAGGTCCATCAACCCGATCCGGTGCTGATCCAATCCGGCGAGGCCGAAGGGGTGGATGCGGTCGAAGGCACCTTGCCTCGCCAGGCCGGGGATCGAATGGCGGCTTCCTACATCAACTTCTACTTCTGCAACGGCGGCGCGATCGTGCCGACCTTCGAGGATCCCCATGACCGGCAGGCGTTGGAGGTGCTCCAGGCGGCGATGCCTGACCGCACAGTTGTAGGGGTCCCGGCCCGCGAGATTCTGCTTGGCGGGGGCAACATCCACTGCATCACTCAGCAGCAGCCGAGAGGCTGAGACGGTCACGGGGGGGCGGACGATGGGTCCGCCCCCCCCGACGCCCCACGATGAACCCTTCCAGTCCGAGCCGTCGCTCGCGATCCCCTTGTCATGGGCGGGAACCGGGAAACCAACGCCGCCACCGTCAGAATCGGGCGGCTGGCGTGCGTGCCAAGGGCGGCCCCGTCAAGCGGCAGACGGCGCAATCAGGGACTTCCGGAGCGCAGCTGCCCGGCTATCCGCGCCTCGTCATCCACGTGCCGCCTGCATCGTGTGACATGGTGCTCCTCGACGAAGGTCCATTCTTAACTGGGATTTGCAGCGCGTGACTTCGGCCCCATCGGTACGGCTGCCTGACTCGATGGCCGTCGTCAGGCTCAAAGGCGACGGGTGCGGCGACTCGTGACGATAGCAGCCCATAGACCCCGGTGATACCCAACCCGCCGCCAACACCTCGTTCGAGCCGGCCCGGCGGGAAGACATGCGTCGGCGCTTGCCTTGCCCGCCGGCGTGGCTTAGAGGGGTGGAGGAGGCTGTCCGCTTCTGCCGGAGCCGCTCGGCCTGGCACCAGGCAAGACAGAGCCCACACCCTTGCCCACTGGCTCCCAGGAGGGCGGAGAACAACGTCCGCTGCTTGATCGCAGACAGTTAGGAGATCGGGATGAAGTTCCCTAAGGTCACGGGCTCGAATCTGCTGCGCCGCAAGGTAACCTTGCCAGATGATCTGCACGCAGAGGTTAGCATCCTGTTTGTCCCCTTCTACCAGTGGCATCAGGCTCTGGTGGATTCTTGGGTACCGCTAGCTCGCCATCTCGAAGAGTCCTTCGTAGGCGTGCAGTTCTTCGAGGTCCCGGTTCTCGAGAAGAGGGGCTTTGTCTATCAGACGTTCATCAACGAAGGTATGCGAGCCGGCATCCCGAACCAGACCACCCGCGAGAAGACCATCACCCTGTACCTCGATAAGCGGGCATTCCGGCGGGCTTTGGATATCCCGCATGAAGAGACGCTATGGGTGCTGGTCTTGGATCGAGCGGGGAACATCGTGTGGCGGACAGAAGGAGCCTACTCCCAAGACAACGGTGATGCTCTCTCCAAGGCCGTGCGGGAGCGTATCCTGGCGAAGTAGACCGCCAACCCGCGTCATACAGCCGCCGGCGAAGCCCCGGCGGGCTTGCGGTGGATCTGCTGGACAGGAGCCTACGCGGCCTGAACCTCTGGCAATCGAAGAAGGAACTGAATCGATTGGGCAAGATCCAGCCCGGTCCCGGACGCGAGTGACCTCAGGCCTGTTCCGAAGTCAGGCCAGCGGACGGCATGGCCGTCTTGGGGAAAGGTCAACGGCACCCACGTGTCATCTGTAGTAGCCTTGTGAGCTTGATGCTCGACGGCGCAGGCTCTGGGGACTTCGACCACGGCGCGGAGGTCAATTCGGAGGAATTCGGCGAAGCCGTGCGCAGACAGTGGCCGCGGCAAGTAGGCCGAGGGCGCTCTTGACGACGATGCAGAATATGAAGTCGACATGGGGGCGTTGGAGGATCCAGGCGTTCGGGGCCACTTGAAGGCGATGTCTGGAGTGGTGCCCGTCACGGAGGCTATTGCCAGGGAGATTGGGGTGCAGGGATCTGCGCCGGACGCCAGCCGCGCAGGAGCGCTTACCATAGCTCTACGCTAGAGGAACAGGGGGCATGAGCCAGCGAGGGTCGGCAGGTGCCGGTGTTCATCGCTTGTTGGCGTGGGGGTCGGCCCCGGTTGGGTCCGGCGAGAGCGGAGCCCACCGCCTGTACCTGTAAGGTCCGCGGTCGGCACGGGCGAAATCCTCGCAGAAACCATAGTCCTCACGATTCCCTCTGCGGGCCAACCATAAGGACAGGGGTGTTGATCTGGTGGGCGCGAGAGGGCTCGAACCCCGTTCGGGCCGGCGCCCGACGCCCCTTTCGCTTTGCTCAAGGGATCTCCGAGGGCGAACGGCCTCCGACCTCACGATGTGAACCGTTGAAGCGTTTCGCCTTACGCCTCGCCCCCATGGGCGACACATGTCTTCGACGGGGACCGATCTTCCGCAGTCAGCGCAACTTCGATATCGAAGGTGGGATGATCGGCTACCCCTTCGCATGTCCTCGCCGCGGGACGAACCGCAAACGGTGATACCATCCGGCCGCAAGGGAATAGGCAATTCATCCAGGAAGGGCTCCACGGGAATGGTTGTCCCGGAGCGGCACCGATCCCTGGGGATTGCAGGGTACGAGGCCGAAGTGTCTTGCGGGGGAGGGAGCGCAGGTGTGATATGGACAATGCTCGAATCGAAGGAGGCATCGGCCGGCGCGAGTTCCTGCGGTTGCTCGGTGGCACGGCAGCAGCCGCCTCGATCGGAGCGGCGTGCCGATTGGCCAGCGGCGCCGGCCTGCCGGGCCCGGACTCGGTCCCAACCGCGCCCTTCCCTCCAACGGGTCCCACCCCAACGACGCTCGCCGAGAGTACGCCCACAATGATCCCCACCACAGCCACACCCGAGTCGCTTGTCGGCCGCGTCGCCCTGGTCCGCGCCACCGATCGCCTCCAGGGCGTGCGGCGGGCGCTCGACCTCTTGGGCATCAACCCGGTCGAGGGCCGGACAGTGTTCCTCAAGCCGAACTTCAACAGCGCCGACCCGGCCCCCGGATCGACGCACGCCGACACGCTGCGGGCGCTGGTCGAGCGGCTGTGGGCGATGGGCGCGCAGAGCATCACCCTCGGCGACCGCAGCGGCATGGGCGACACGCGTGGCGTGATGCAGGCCAAAGGTGTCTTCGATCTGGGATCTGAACTGGGGTTCGAAACGATCGTCTTTGACGAACTGGGCGCCGAGGACTGGGTGCCGGCGGATGCGCCCGGCAGTCACTGGCGCCGCGGGTTCTCGCTCGCCCGGCCGGCCGTGGAAGCCCAGGCCATCGTCCAGACCTGCAATCTCAAGACGCACCGCTTCGGTGGCCACTTCACGCTGTCGCTCAAGAACTCGGTCGGGCTGGCGGCGAAGTCCGTCCCGGGGGTGGGTTACAACTACATGACCGAGCTTCACAACTCGGCTGATCAGCGCCGAATGATCGCCGAGATCAACGCCGCCTATACCCCAGCGCTCATCGTGCTCGATGGCGTCGAGGCCTACACCAGCGGCGGGCCGGATGTGGGGAACAAAGTCGAGGCCGGCATCATCCTGGCCGGCGTCGATCGCATCGCCGTCGACGCCGTCGGGGTCGCTATCCTGCGGCAGCTTGGAACGACGGCCGAGGTCCGAGGCGGGCGGGTCTTCGAGCAGGAGCAGATCGCCCGGGCGGTGGAGCTCGGGCTTGGCGTGGCGCAGCCCGAGGCGATCAACCTCCTGGCCGACGATGCGGACGGCCGGGCCTACGCTGCCGGGCTGCGGCCGATCCTCGAGGGCGCCGGCGAGTAGGCTTCCCTGGGACGGGAATTGCCCGCTGCGCCTGCCGCGGGCCGCGGCGTTCCCCAATTCGGATCGAATGCCCGGCGGCCGTGGCAGGCAGCGTGGGCTCTGCTCGGCGACTCACCCGCCCGCAGCGGCGCCGGGCTGCTCGGCGCGCTCGAACTGGCTGTTGTACAGCTCGGCGTAGAAGCCCCTCCGGGCCAGGAGTTCCTCGTGCTGGCCCTGCTCGACGATGCCTCCGTCGCGCATCACCAGGATCAGGTCGGCGTCGCGGATGGTCGACAGGCGGTGGGCGATGACAAAGCTGGTCCGCCCCTGCATCAGGTGGCCCATGGCCTTCTGGATCAGGACCTCGGTGTGGGTGTCGACCGAGCTGGTGGCCTCGTCCAGGATCAGCATCCTCGGGTCCGCCAGGATCGCCCGGGCGATGGTCAGGAGCTGCATCTGCCCCTGGGAGATGTTGGTCACCTCCTCGTTGAGCACCGTGGCGTAGCCGCCCGGCAGGGTGCGGATGAAGTGATCGACGTGTGCCGCCCGGGCGGCCTGGATGACCTCGGCGTCGGTCGCCTCGGGCCTCCCGTAGCGGATGTTCTCCAGCATTGTGCCGTTGAAGAGCCAGGTGTCCTGCAGCACCATGCCGAACAGGCGGCGCAGGTCCGGGCGGGCGAAGTCCCGCAGGTCGTGGCCATCGACCCGGATGGCGCCGCGCGAGACGTCGTAGAAGCGCATCAGCAGCTTGACCATCGTCGTCTTGCCGGCCCCGGTCGGGCCGACGATGGCGACCTTCTTGCCGGGCGCCAGCGCCGCCGAGAAGTCGTGGATCACCAGGCGATCGGGGTTGTAGCCGAAGTGCACGCTGTCGAACTCGACCCGGCCATCGACCTGCACCAGGCGAACGGGCTGCGCCGTCTCGGCGATCTCCTCCTCCTGGCCGAGGAACTCGAACACCCGCTCGGCGGCGGCCGCCGTCTGCTGCAGGATGTTGGAAATATTGGCCAGCTGCGTCAGGGGCTGGGTGAACGAGCGCACGTATTGGATGAAGGCCTGGATGTCCCCCAGCGTGATGGTCTTCTGGATCACCAGCCAGCCGCCCAGGATGCACACGGCCACGTAGCCCAGGTTGCCGATGAACATCATGACCGGCATCATCATGCCGGACAGGAACTGCGACCTCCAGGCGGCGTCGTACAGCGTGCCGTTGAAGACGTCGAACTGGGCCACGCTGCGCGCCTCGCCGTTGAAGGCCTTCATGACGATGTGGCCGCCGTACATCTCCTCGACGTGCCCGTTGACGTGGCCCAGGTAGTCCTGCTGCAGCTTGAAGTACGTCTGCGAGCGGCGGATCACCAGCGCCACGATCACCAGCGACAGCGGCACGATCAGCAGGGCCACCAGCGTCATCAGCCAGCTGATGGTCAGCATCATGATCAGCACGCCGACGACGGTGGTGACCGAGGTGATGATCTGGGTCAGGCTCTGGTTGAGCGTCTGGTTGACCGTGTCGACATCGTTGGTGATGCGCGACAACACCTCGCCGTGGCTGGTGCCGTCGAAGTACCTGAGCGGCATGCGGTTGATCTTCTCGGCGATGTCGCGCCGGAAGCGGTAGGTGACCTTCATGGCCACGTCGGTCATGATCCAGCCCTGGACGTAGCTGAAGGCGGACGAGAGCAGGTACAGACCGAGCACGGTCAGGATGATGCGGCCGATGGCCGCGAAATCGATCGACCCCGTGCCGGCGATCTGGGCCATCACGCCCTCGAACAGCCTGGTCGTGGCCCGGCCCAGGATCTTGGGGCCGACGATGGAGAAGACGGTCGAGCCGGCGGCGAAGAGCAGGACGACGACGATGGCGACGCGGTAGGCGGCCAGATACTGGATCAGCCGGCGCATCGTGCCCCGGAAATCACGGGGCTTCTCGGTCGGCCCACCCATCGCCGCGCCCATCGGGCCGTGCCCGCCGAAGGGCCCGCGGCCGCGCATCGGCCCCTGGCCGAAGGGCCTCATGCGATCGGAGGTGCTGCGTGGCGGCTGGTTCATCGCAGCTCCTCCTCGCTCAGTTGGGATTGGGCGATTACCCGGTAGGGCTCGCAGGTCTGCATCAGCTCGGCGTGCGGGCCCTGGCCGACGATCCGGCCTTCGTCCAAGACGATGATCTGCTCGGCGTTCTTGATGGTCGAGATGCGCTGGGTGACAATCAGGACCGTGCTGGCGGCCGTGCCGGCCTTGAGCGCCCGGCGCAGGGCGGCATCGGTCTTGAAGTCGAGCGACGAGAAGCTGTCGTCGAAGATGTAGATCGGGGGCCGTTTGACCAGGGCCCGGGCGATGGCCAGGCGCTGTTTCTGCCCGCCGGAGACATTGGCGCCGCCCTGGGCGATCTCGGCCGCCAGGCCCTCGGGCGAGGCGGTGATGAACTCGGTGGCCTGGGCGATGTCGGCTGAGGACCTCAACCTTTCGTCGCTGGCGTCCGCGTCGGCGTAGCGCAGGTTGCTCTCGATCGTCCCCGAGAACAGCACGCTGCGCTGCGGGATGTAGCCGATCTTGTCGCGCAGGTCGTGCTGGGTGACGCTGCGGATGTCGACGCCGTCCAGGCAGATGGCCCCGGCGCTGACCTCGTAGAAACGCGGGATCAGGCTGACGATGGTCGACTTGCCCGATCCGGTGGTGCCGATGATGGCCGTCGTCTGGCCGGGCCGGGCGGTGAAGCTGATGTCGTGCAGCACGTCCTCCTCCGCCCCGGGGTAACGGAAGGACACGTTGCGGAACTCGACCGAGCCGCGGAAGGAGTCGGGCAGACGCTGCGGGACCTCCGGATCGCGGATGGCCACCTCGGCCTCCAGGACGTCGGCCACGCGGTTGGCGGCCACGTCGGCCCGGGGCAGGATGATGAACATCATCGACAGCATCAGGAAGGCGAACACGATCTGCATGGCGTACTGCATGAAGGCCATCATGTCGCCGACCTGCATGCTGGACTGCGCCACCTGGTGCGCCCCGACCCAGATGATCAGCATCGCCAGGCCGTTCATGATCAGCATCATGAGCGGCATCAGGATGACCATCACCCGGTTGACGAACAGGCTGGTGCGCGTCAGGTCGAGATTGGCCCGGTCGAAGCGCTGCTCCTCGAAGGCTTGCCGGTTGAAGGCCCGGATGACCATCATCCCCGACAGGCTCTCGCGGGTCACCAGGTTGAGCCGGTCGATCAGGCTCTGCATGATGCGGAACTTGGGCACAGCGATCTGGTAGACGATGACGATCAGGCCCACCAGGATGCCGACGGCCAGGGCGATGATCCACCACATGGAAACGTCCTTGCTCATGGCGCGGAGCACACCGCCGACGCCGATGATCGGGGCGTAGAAGACCATGCGCACCAGCATGATGACGACCATCTGGATCTGGGTGATGTCGTTGGTCGAGCGGGTGATGAGCGAGGCGGTGGAGAAGCGGTCGAACTCGGTGCTGGAGAAGCTCTCGACCTTGCGGAAGACCAGCCGGCGCAGGTCGCGCGCCAGGCCGGCGGCGGTGCGGGCGGCCAGGTAGCCCACCAGCACGCTGCAGGCGACCGACAGGAGCGAGATCAGCAGCATGCGCAGGCCGGTGCCCAGGATGTAGGCCGTCTGGGGCCCGGCGGTGTCCATGCCGAGCGCGGCGTACTCGGCCTGGATCGGCGCCACCGCCGCCTGGACGACCATGCTCGGGCCCAGGGCGGCGAAGCGCTCGTCGGTCAGCTGGGAACGCTGCGCGGCAGGCATCTTGGCCAGCAGGGCGAAGACGTCCATGCCGGCGGGTATCTTGGACAGGTCGAAGCCCATGCGCGAGGCCATCGAGGCGGCCAGCTCAGGATTGGCGATCGCCTGCTCGATCCCCGAGACGGCCAGAAGCGCCTTGCCCATCGCCGGGTTGAGCCGCTCGATGATCGCCTTGTCCACGCCGGGCCGCAGGACGTAGACCGGTTCCTCCGCCAGGGCGGGGTAATCGGCGAGATTGGTGGCGTAGTCCGGCGAGTTCGAATCGACCAGGCGGTACTGGGCGAGAACGTCCGCCTTTTCGGCGTCGCTCACGAACAGGTACAACCGGCTCATCTCGCTCTGGCGGATGGCCAGCGGCACGGCGCTTTCCACGCCGCCCTGCTGGATGCCGACGTTGACGATCCTGGACAGGTAGTCCGGAAGCGCCAGGTCGGCGTTGGCCTGGATAAACAGCAGGGCAATCGCCAGCAGGATGAGCGTGAGGAACGGCCGCAGGTGCTTGATGAGTCGCAACATAGGGGTGTCGGTTCCTTATCCTCGGTTGACCGCGTGTCTTCGGGACGGCCGGCGTCCATGGATGCCCGTTGGGCGCCGGGGAGCACGGACCTCGCGACGCCGGCCGGGATAGATCAAGCAGCCCAGGCGGCAGGTGGAAGGGGCCCGCATCGGATGGACCTATCCGTCGCGTCCCGGGAAGGGCCCGGCCTCGAGCTGGTTGGCTCGATCGATCAGGATCAGCAGCGCGGCTGTGACCTGGCCCCGTTCTTTGGGGGACAGGCGATCGGCCAGGTTGTCGAGCCAGCCCTGACGGACCTGCAGGCTCTCCTGGAATCGGCGCTGGCCTTCGGGGGTCAGGACGATCTGCCTGACGCGCCGGTCGTGCGGGTCCTCGGAGCGTGCCACCAGGCCCTGCACGACCAGGCGCTCGAGCATCTGGCTGGCTGCGGCGTTGGTGACGCCCATGTCATCGCCGATCTCGGACACCCCCGCAACGCCCTTGCGCTGGATGTGCAGCAGGGCACCAAGCTGGGGCATCGACAGCCCGCTGTCCTTGGAGTACGCCAGCAGGCGGCGCATCGAGCCACGCATGAACACGGCTCCCCACTGCCGGAGAGCAGCCTTGAGTGTCCCGGACGGCTCCATCCCTGGGACCTCCAGTTGGTTAGGGCAGCTAATACATAAAGCTATATTAGCTAATTGTCAAGGGCTTCTGCGACGCCGGGTTGTGCAGGTTCGACCCCCGCGGACTGCACCTGTGCCGCGGCGAGGGTGGTCGCTGGGAGCAAGTCCATTGCCCTCGACACGGCCGGCGCGTAGGCTTCCCGGAGATTCGCCTCGCCGGCTGCGCCTGTCGCTGAATGCGGTCCTTCCCCCTCTGTTGCGCTCAGCCGTGCCCGCTCCGGGGTAACCGTTGAGGTCGACGACTCCGGGCTGCCGGCGTCTCGCCGGGCGAGGCGACGGCTGGCGCTCCGTGTGCCCGGCCAAGGGCACGCGCGGTTGACGGCCCTCGGGGAGCCAGCGGGGCCTTCGCCCAGCCCGGTCGGGGCATCGGCCTCCCGCCTGGCCGCTCCGGCCGGCAACGCATCAGGGTGTCGCCAGAGCGGAGGGCGGCCTGGGAGAGGTCGATCAGGCGCCCAGCGACCGATCGCAGAACAGCCCGTTGGCCGCCGTCTCGCGGGGCTTGTCATGTTGCCAGGACGGCCTATAATAATAAACATGTGAATAGGTGCTCAGGTATTGAGCATAGGCTGCACGCCGGGTCGATCGGCTCTGCATGGATGCGGCGCCGCCCAGGCGGCGGAGCTGTTTGGCGCATTCAGCGATACCGGTCGGGTGCGCATCCTCGCCGCCCTGCTAGGCGGGGAACTGAACGTGCGGGCGCTGGCGAGCCGGCCGGGAGCAACCGAGTCGGCTGTCTCTCACCCGTTGCGTGGGCTGTGCCGGATGCGGCTGGTGAGGTCCGGCCGGGATGGGCAGAGGGTGTACTGCCGGATCGAAGATGAGCACAGGCTCGCGTTGCTACAGCAGGGCATCCGGCATGCAGTGGACGGTTGAGACTCCTGCGCATTGGGCAATGACGAGCCGCGCCGCCGGCTCTAGCGGACGTTCTCTCTTCAACGACAAGAAGAGGGCGGCCGGGTCGACGATCGAGGCCATCAAACGGTGCGAATCATTCTGAGGAATCTTCTCCGGCGGAAGACCCGTACCTTGCTCACCGTGTTGGGGGTGTGCGTCGGCGTGACGGCGATCATTGCCCTCGGCGCGTTGGCGGACGGATTCCGGGCCGGCTACGGCTCCATGATGTCGGGCAGCAAGGCCGATCTGGTCCTCAGCCAGCCGGACGCGATGGACGTCAGCTACAGCGCCGTCGACGAATCAGTGGGCGTTGTGCTTGGAGCGATGCCCGAGGTCAAGGCGGCCAGCGGGATGCTCCAGGGGCTGACCCAGGCCGAAGGCGAGCCCTTCTTCATTGTCTTCGGGTATTCGGCCGACAGCTTCATGCTGGATCGCTTCCGCATCAAGGAAGGGGTCGGGCTGTACGAACACATCCCGCGTGAGCTACGCGGCACTCCTGCCTTGCTGGGCTCGGCCGCGGCCGAGGTGATGGACAAACAGGTCGGCGACACGCTGCGCGTAACCAGCACAACCTACCGCATTGTGGGCATCTATGAAACCGGCGACGCCTTCGAAGACAGCGCCGCTCTCCTGCGGTTGGAGGACGCGCAGGAGCTGCTGGGGAAGGACCGCCAGGTCAGCCTGTTCTACATCCGCTTAGAGGAGCCCGGCCTGCGCTCGCGGCTCGAAGAGCGGATCGTTCGCCAGTGGCCGGACTTGAAGGTGAGCGGCACGACGGAATTCGCCGACAAGCAGTCGCTGCAGGCCATCCTGCAAGCCTTTGTTTGGGTGATTGGCGGGCTGGCCATCGTCATTGGCGGGGTGGGCATGCTGAACGCCCAGCTGATGGCGGTCTTCGAGCGCACCCGAGAGATCGGCGTTCTGCGCGCCATGGGCTGGAGCCGCCGCCGGGTGCTGGGGATGATCCTGGGTGAATCGGTCCTGGTCTGCCTGGCGGGCGGGGTGCTGGGGATCCTCCTGGGTTGGCTGCTGCTGCTCGGCCTGTCTCAGATCACCGTCCTGATGGGCACCCGGACCGGCAACATCGGCTTCTGGCTGATCGCGCAGGCGATGCTGGTCGTGTTGGTCATGGGGCTGGTCGGCGGACTCTACCCTGCCTGGCGCGCATCCCAACTCCCGCCCGTCGAGGCCCTGCGCTATGAAAGCGGAAGCAGCAAGGTCCGCCGTCTGCCGGTGGGCGGCATGGCGGTGCAGAGCCTGTGGCAGCGTTCGACCCGCAGCCTGCTCACCCTGGGCACCATCGGCCTGACCGTGGGTGCGATCCTGGCGCTGGAGGCCGTGGTGCGCGGCTTCGTCGCCTCCTTCACCGATATGGCCACTGGAACCCAGGCGGAGATCATGGTCCGCCAGACCGATATCTCTGATGTGACGCTCAGTTCGATCGACGAGCGGATCGTCGATGCCATCGGCGCCATGCCTGAAGTGCGCAGCGCCGCCGGGGTCGCCTTCACCGGGCTGATCCTGCCCGATTCGGGCGTCATGTTCGTGATGCTGGGATATGCCCCGAATGAGTTCGCCATCCAGCGCTTCCACATTGTGGAAGGCGAGATGCTCACCGGCAACCGACAGATCCTGCTGGGCCGGCTGATGGCCGACACACTGAAGGAAGGCGTGGGGGATGTCGTCGAGCTGAGCGGGATGCGCTTCCGCGTGGTGGGGATCTACGAATCGAACGTCGGCTGGGAGCAGATGGGCGGCGTGACCACGCTGCGCGACGCTCAGAACTACATCGGCCGGCCCCGCAAGGTGAGCATGATTGGGGTGAAGCTTGAGGATCCGGCTCAAGCCCAAGCCGTCGTGGACCGCATCAACAGCGGGTTTCCCGGGATCTACGCCGCCTTGACCAGCGAGTTCGCCGAGGAGATGCCTGATATCCAGTCGTCCAATGCGATGCTGGGCGGAATCTCCCTGATGGCCATTGTGGCCGGAGGCTTGACCGTCCTCAACACCATGATGATGGCGGTCTTCGAGCGAACCCGCGAGATCGGCGTGCTGCGCGCGGTGGGATGGCGCCGGCGCGCCGTGGTGCAGATGATCCTGCGTGAATCCGTGCTGCTCGGCCTGCTGGGGGGTGTGACAGGCATTGTCATCTCGTTTGTGTTGATCCGGCTCATGCAGATGAGTGCCGCCCTGGGAAGCTGGGTCGATCCTGTGTGGAGCTGGGATGTCTTCGCCCGCGCGATGCTGCTGTCCCTGCTCCTGGGCGCTGCAGGCGGGCTGTATCCGGCCTACCGTGCCACCCGCCTGCAGCCGGTTGAGGCCCTGCGTTACGAGTGAGAAAAGGGCGTCAGGCGAAGGGCGTGATTGTCTGGAGGATGCTGTGATGAGACCGAATGCCAAGCACGTTGTCTGGATCGTCATTGGCTCCCTGGTCCTGGCCGGCTGCGGCTCATCGGGCGAGGAGGCGACGCCGACGCCCGAGTCCGGCCTGGCCCAGGACTTCAATGCCATCGTCGGCGCCACCGGCGCGGTCGTACCCGAGCAATGGGCTGCGTTGAGCGTGAAGCGCCAGGGTGTTGTGGCCGCCGTGCTCGTCGAGGAAGGCGATGACGTCATTGCTGGGCAGCCTCTGGTGCGCCTGGACGGCCAGGCGGCTGCCGCAGCGGCGGTCGGGTCCGCTGAGTACGAACTCCTCAACGCGCAGCAGGCGCTGGATGGTCTGCACGAGAACGCGCCGCTGGCCGCGGCGCAGGCTGAACTGGCACTGGCCAACGCGGAGAAGGCGCTGGCCGACGAGGAGTATCGCTGGAGAGTGCAGCAGTCGGGCAACCGTGCCTCGCCCGAGACCACCCGGGAGGCGGAAGCCAAGCTGCTGCTGGCCGAGGACGAAGTCGCCCGCTGCAAGGACCTTTACGACATGGCCTCGGGTGATTCGGGCAAGGCCCTGGCCTTGGTGCAGCTGACCCAGGCCGAGCGCAATCGCGACGCGGCCCTCCGAAACCTGAACTGGTACAGGGGCAAGCCAACGGGCGCGGATCAGGCGATCCTGGATGCCAAGCTGGCCGTGGCGCAGGTGCAGCTCGATCAGGCCGAGCGCGACTTCGAGGAGCTGGTTCCCGGCCCGGATCCGGATCTGCTGGCGCAGGCACAGGCCCGACTGGAGCAGGCCAAGGCCCAACTGGCTTCCGCTCAGCAGGCATCGGCGGATCTTGAACTGCGTGCTCCATTCGACGGCGTTGTGTGCAACCTGACGGCGCGTGTTGGTGAGTGGTTGATGCCGGGGGTGCCCGTCCTGGCGCTGGGTGACCTGGCCGGCCTGCGAGTGGAGACGACCGATCTCAACGAGATCGATGCGGCCCGCCTCCAGGCCGGTGACACAGCCATCGTGACCTTCGACGCCCTGCCCGGCGCCAGCGTGGGCGGGACCGTGCAAAGCGTGGCGTTCAAGTCGGCGGCGGGCTCGGGGGTGAACTACACCGTGGTCCTTCAGCTCGACCCGATCCCGGTTGGACTGCGGTGGGGGATGACCGCCTTCGTGGACATCGAGGTGGAGGAATGACGGCGAAGGTGATGATCGAAACGCACGACCTGACCCGCGTGTACGGCGACGGCGAACAGATCCGCGCCCTGGATGGGGTGGACCTGTCGGTGGAGGCCGGGGAGTTCATGGCAGTGATGGGCCCCTCCGGCAGCGGGAAGAGCACCCTGCTGCATGTCCTGGGCGGCCTCGACCTCCCGACCAGCGGACGCGTGTGCGTGAATGGGCAGGACCTGGCAGAACTGCGCGACATCGATGGTTTCAGGGCCAAGACCGTGGGGTTCATGTTCCAGCTCCACAACCTGCTGCCCACACTGACCGCGCGTGAGAACGTGGAGATACCGATGACCGGCTACCTCGGAGCGGAGGCGCGCCGCCGGCGCGCCGAGGAGCTGTTGGGCCTGGTGGACATGGGGGATCGCCTGAATCACCTGCCGGGCCAGCTCTCGGGGGGGCAGCGCCAGAGGGTCGCGGTTGCCCGAGCCCTGTCGAACCAACCCCCCTTGATCCTTGCGGACGAGCCCACGGGCAGTCTGGACACCCATGCCGGTCAGGATCTGATGAACCTGCTCAAGGAGCTCAACCGAAGCCAGGGGGTGACTTTCGTGATCGTCACTCACGACCCTGCCGTCGCTCGGCAGACGCGCCGCGTGGTGGTGATGGCCGATGGCAAGATCGTCCGCGAGGACCGGATCGGTTCCCCTCTGGAAGAGGATCTGAAGATGTGGCGCCATTCGGGCTTGGGCCAGCAGGTCTTCGCCGGCGACCACGATGGGCTGCAAGCCCTCGGCATCACCGCACACCAGATCGATGATGTGAAGGCTATCCTGGACCTGGCCAACGCAGGCTGATGCGTACCTGGCCCGGCGATCTGCCGGCGCGCCAGATGGATGACCCCCGTTTCTGTTGCGCTCAGCCGTACCCGCTCCGGGTCCGCAGCTGAGGTCGATGACTCCGGGTAGCCGGCGTCTCGCCGCGCGAGGCGTGGACTTGCGTGAGCGGCCAAGGGCATGCCGTGTTCACGGCCCTCGGGGAGCCGGCGGTTGCTTCGCCCCGCCTGGGCGCAGGTGGGGGCGATCGGCCGATGTGAGCACATGTCCTCCCGGCGCGGGTCCTGGGAAACCTGCACCGAAGACGGCCGGGAACGCCGGCTGTGCCTTCCCGCCTGGCCGAGGCAGGGTGGGTTGCCTTGCCCATCGAGTTGACCTAGAGTTGGGAAAAGGCGCGAGTCCACGCACGGGGGCAGGACGGGCACGCGCCCGGGAGGTGGCCATGGCGTTGATGTCGGGAACGGCCTACGCCGCCAGCTTGAGCCGCATGTCGCGGCGGGTCTTCGTGACCGGCGAGCAGGTGCGCGACCCGATCGACCACCCGCTCATTCGGCCGTCCTTCAACGCCTGTGCCATGACCTATGAGCTGGCTCATCAGGCCGAACACGCCGACCTGATGCTGGCCACCTCGAGCCTGACGGGTGAGAAGGTCAACCGCTTCACCCACCTGCATCAGAGCCCGGCCGACCTGGTGGCCAAGGTGAAGATGCTGCGCCTGCTGGGCCAGGTGACCGGCTGCTGCTTTCAGCGCTGTGTCGGGATGGACGCCCTCAACGCCGTCGATTCGGTCACGTGTGAGATGGATCGCGCCCTGGGGACCGGCTACCACCCTCGGTTTCGCCGCTACCTTCAGCACGTGCAGGAGCATGACCTGGTCGTGGATGGCGCCATGACGGACGCCAAGGGCAACCGACGGCTCCGGCCAACGCAGCAGGCGGACCCGGACCTGTTCGTGCACATCGTCCAGCGGAACGCCGATGGGATCGTCGTGCGCGGGGCGAAGCTGCACCAGACCGGGGCGCTGAACTCGCACGCGATCCTGGTCATGCCGACGCAGGCACTCGCCGAGGACGACCGGGACTACGCCGTGGCCTTCGCCATCCCCGCCGACACGCCGGGCGTGACCCTGATCTGCGGCCGCCAGCCGTCGGACACGCGCAAGCTGGAGGGCGGATCGCTCGACGTCGGGAACCGCCGGTTCGGCGGACATGAAGCGATGATCGTCCTCGAGGACGTCTTCGTCCCCTGGGAGCGGGTGTTCATGGCCGGCGAGTCCGCCTACAGCGGACTGCTGGTCGAGCGTTTCGCCGGCTACCACCGCCAGAGCTACGGCGGCTGCAAGGTCGGCGTGGGCGACGTGCTGATCGGGGCGGCGCAGTCGCTGGCCGAATACCAGGGGACGCAGACCGCCTCCCACATCAAGGACAAGATCGTCGAGATGGTGCACCTGAACGAGACGATGTACGCCTGCGGGCTGGCCTGCTCGGCCGAGGGGAAGGCGACCGCCTCGGGCACGTACTGGATCGATCCGCTGCTGGCCAACGTGTGCAAGCTGAACGTGACGCGCTTTCCGTACGAGATCGCCCGCCTGGCGCAGGACATCGCCGGCGGGCTGCTGGTCACACTGCCGTCGGAAAAGGACTTCGGTGACTCAGAAGCAGGTCCCTACCTGCAGAAGTACCTGCAGGGGGCGGCCGAATACTCGGCCATGGACCGGTGCCGCATGCTGCGGCTGGTCGAAAACCTGACGCTGGGACCGGGGGCGGCGGCCTACCTGACCGAGTCGATGCATGGCGCCGGCTCGCCGCAGGCGCAGCGGATCATGCTGGGGCGCCTGGCCGATCTGGAGGCGAAGCAGGCGATGGCGCGCCGGCTGGCGGGGATCGACGGGGACGTCACGCCGATATCGGCGGAAGCATTTCCCCCCGGCCATTCTTCTGAGAATTGATGGACGAATTGCCAGCCAGCACTTGAAGGGAGCCAACGATGCAGCAACGCAGTTTCTTCCTCCAGGCATCCGATGGAACCCAGCACTCGATCGACCAGGCGACTGTCATCGGCCGGGTCGCACCCGGCGGCCTCCAGCTCGCGGATCCTGAAGTCTCCCGCAACCATGCCGAGGTCTCACCCGAGGGCGATGCGCTGAGCATTCGCGACCTGGGCTCGGCCAACGGCACTTTCGTCAACGGCGCCCGCATCTCGGCGCCGACCCGGCTCAAGAGCGGCGACTCGATCCGCGTGGGGAACACGCAGTTCCAGGTCCGTCCGCGGGTGGAAGGGGCTGTGCCTGCTGCGGCACGGCCAGCCTCGAGCCCCGCAGCGCGTCCCGCCCCGGCGAAACGAAAGTCGATCTGGCTTGCGGCTGGAGGCGCGGCGGCAGCCCTCGCCTGCCTGTGCATCGCTGCCGTCGTGGCCGTTGTCGTCCTCGCCCGCCTGCGGGAAGGCGGCGGCCTGCTGTCGCCCGCACCAGCGACAGGAGGGACTACGGCCCCGGAGAAGTTGGCCTTCACGACGGCTGCCACGCTGTCCGTGCCTGCCGATGGAGCCTTCGCAATGGACGAGCAGGGCGTCGGCGCTTCGATGGCGGAGGGCGTGCTCGACTCGGGGACGAGTGGTGTCCTGACGTCCGCCGATCTGGACCCGGTACACTCGGATCAGATCGACTCGGACTACGAGATCCGCTCGCTGGCGTATTCGGTGGTTGCGTCCGGAGACAGCGACGGAAAAGGGCAGGCCGTGCTGCGCTTTCCCGCCGCCTCGCCTGAGGCGCGGCTGGCGGTGGTCGTGGATGACACCTACCTGGGCCTGCTCGAGTTGGAGCCTGAGGGAGGCTTTCTGACCATCCAGACCCACGTGGCCGCTCGATCCGGCGCCACAGATTGGAGCCCGGCGGATGGAGACGGAGCGCCGCGTCGCTACCTGGTGGTCGTGCCGCGCAAGCCCTCGGCGGAAACCCGTGGTGATCAGCTGTCCGCTGCAGCGTCGACGGGACCGGTGGGTGGTGCGCTCTTCTCCCTCCCGCCTGCCCATGCCCGGCAACCCGCCCCGCTGCGCCGCTGCGATCTGATCGGAGTGACCATCTGCCTGACGGATGGATCGGTGTACTTCTATCACAAGAATCCACTGGCGGATGAGGCGACGCTTGCCGGGGCGGCCTCCGCGGTGCGGGCGATCATGGACCAGTACGCCGCGTTGGGGATCGCCGCCAGCCGGATCGGCCCGTCGAACCCGATCCACATCGTCCTGGGCACGTACGGCAACCCGATCTACTCGGCCCTCACGGGGAACGTGTACCTGGATTGGACCAACATCCAGAACCTCCAGGGACCGGCGCCCGAGTTCCAGGCCAATCTGAGCCATGAACTTGGCCACTGGCTGCAAGACTGCACCTACGTGATGACCTCGGCCTCCTTCTCGCAGCTGGCGCGCTGGTGGCTGGAAGTTTCGGCCGAGAACCTCTCCTTCCTCCAGAACCCCGCCGCCCTGGGATCCAACCTGACGAGCTACGGCCGGCTGCAGGAGGCAGGCGACGTCCGCTATGGACTCCAGTTGGCGCCGTTCACCTGGCCGGGCGAGACCGATGCGCGCTACATCCAGGCCATTCCGGTGCACGTGGGCATGTGCGACGACCCCGCCATATGCCTGTTCAGCCGCGACCAGTTCATCCAGGCGATCAACTCGGGGGTAAATCCCTTTGCCTCCGGCGGGATGAGCAGCACCTACTACCTGCAGCTCGAGGACACCGCCCGCTATCTATTGGGCCATCCTCCGGTGAATGCCAACAGCGGCATCCCGATCCCGGACCCCCTGCGGCTCGGAAACATCGGCAATGAATGGGTGGCCGTACTGGAACAAGCCGGGGGAACCGGTTTCGACAAGCATGTCGACAGCCAGCCGCCCCAGGTACAGACATCGGCCGACGAGGTGACGATCAACGCCTCCATCGACAGGGGCGGGCTGTACTCCTTCCGATTCGCCAACACTGGAAGGGCGATCGGACTGGAGGCGCCCATGCGCCCCGGGCTGCCGGCCTATCTCGAGATCCAGGGCGGCGCGCCCTTCCTGTACACCGTCGACAACGGCGAACCGATGGCCGAGGACGGCAGCCGAACGCTGTACATTGCCCCCGTGCATGACTCGATGGGATTGCAGTTGGTGCGCGCGGCGGCCTACGCTCAGGACGGCCCCGGAACGTTCCAGGCCAAAGCCGGCTACATCGATCTGGCCGGCGAATGGACGACCCAGGCATTCGCCGTCACCAACTCCGCAAGCGAGTGCGGAGAAGGTAGGCTCAGCGACATGACGGAAGTGGCCGAGGACATCTTCCTCAAGTTCCTGGGCGCCTTCGGCCACTTCGAGGCGGACGGGACCGCCACCGACACCCTGCGGTACACGTGGGTCCAGGATCAGCCCCTGCCGGAAGGTACGGAGAACCTCACGCTGAGCGCCTCCGCCCAGGTGACGACGCAGGATATCCGCGTCGAATACAGCGTCGTGCTGCCCGAGCCATCCGACGCCACGAGCTGGCTTCCCTGGGCGAGCGCCGGAGTCGTTGGCAAAGGGATCCGGCCGGCCAGGGCTCTGGTGCCGGTGTCGCTCGGCGCCATCGGGCTCGCGGCGCTTGTCTACAAACCCCGCCGCGCCAAGGTCCTTCTCGCCCTGGTGATCATCGGCCTCCTGCCGCAGTTGGCCGCCTGCGATCTGAAATTCGACGTCTGGGGTGACTTCGGCGGGGAATACACCTTCCGGCGGCTGGAGTATCTCCCCGAGGACTACGCACCGATCACCGATCAACAAGACCTCTGGCGGCTCACCGATGGTGAAGGCCAGATGGTCTTCAATCTCACCTTCGAGGTCGGCGAAGGGGAGACTGTCGAGCAATCCTCCTGTGTGGTGACGAACACGGTGAAGACCGACCTGCTCATCCAGGCGGACGGATCGGTTGGCCCGCAGGACTTCAACCCCCAGGGGTGACGGGGCTGGGTCGCAAGCACCTCCGACCAGAGGCATCCGTATGCGCCGCGAATCGCCCGACCCAGACGGATTCGACGGGCTCTCCGCTGCGCATTCATCCCCCGCGTGGGAAAGATCAGCCGGATACAAAGCGGGTTGTAGAAGCACTTGTTAGGCGCCCTCGTGGGCTGCACATCGTGGGGGATTGCCAATGTCAGACTCCTCGAATCAGCAAGATGCACCGCGGCACTCCCAAGACAAGCGACAGCGCTCGTCCCCGCGCCTCTCTACCTGGGCGCTTGTTGGACTGGTGGTCCTTGGCATTGCCCTCGTCCACTCGATTTCCAGGGTCATCGCGGGTGATGAGATGGGCCAGTTGGAACTCGCCCTCATCCTGTTCGTCGTGCTTTTCGCATCCTTCCCGGTGTTAACCAAGGCACTCAGCAGGTCGCGCGTCGGTCAGTTCATTCGTGCGGACCAGAGACCTGCACCCCTCATCAGTGCCAAACGGTTCAAGTTGTTCCTGCAACACGACACGAACAGCTTCGTGGTTGCGCAAGTCTTCGCCGGGCTACTGTTCCTGCTGATCCTCATCGTCGTCGGCGTGGCAGCAATTGTCAGGTGGATCGCGTCCTGAACCGGGGCCACGAGCAAAGTGGCGTTCCGGTCGAAAGGGCGATCGAAGCCGTGGCGGGGCGGCGTGAAAGGGCGCCTAACAACCCGCCAGACTGTGTGAACAGTCGGACCGGTGGGGACCGGTCGCGTTGCGCTTGCGCGGCTTCGGGTTGAAGTGGGTATGGTTCATCCTGTGAGCACGCGAGAATGCCTGTGGGTGGAAACGCCGTGGTCACTTGGCCGCCGGGATGTCCTAGAATGAAGGTGGCTCGCCCGAGCCGCCGGGCAGCATAGCTCGAGGCCGTTGTGCGCCAAGAAACTTGGCGTTTCTTGCAGGGTGGAAGTCCCTGTCGGGTAAGGCCTAACCAGCCACCCGCACCGAGGGTTGCAGTTGTGGAGGAGGTCACAAGCCCGAACGAGACAGCTGAAGCGTACCCAGGGAACTACATAGGCCGCAAGGGAGACCGCCCCGCTGGAGAACGCGGGATCTCCGACACTCCCTGAAGTCTTGATACAGCCCCGATAGCGAGCATGGATGCAGGTAGCGATGGCGTAACGGCTCCACATCGTCCCGATGTCCTTGCGGGAGAAGCCAACACAGAGAGAGCGTTTCTGGTGAGCTCTCCGAGGGTCTGCCGGGG
>Ga0209253_10000779_pt1 | contig 27793 bp, 24 predicted proteins | sample FrelakmetBRP12BR_FD_187145 | JGI IMG/M metagenome (GOLD analysis project Ga0209253, IMG submission 187145) | Freshwater lake sediment microbial communities from the University of Notre Dame, USA, for methane emissions studies - BRP12 BR (SPAdes)... | ecosystem: Environmental > Aquatic >...
ATGATGGCCAAAGACCACTCCGTCTTTACCTTCCACTCAACGCTCCCGCTCGCCGAAACCGCATCCGTCTTTGGCGAACGGATTCTCTCCGATGCGCTCATGTCTCAGGAACGCAACAAAGCCGTTCGTCAGGGACTGCTCATCGGCCAACTCGATGATATCTACGCGACGGTCTTGCGGCAGGCTTACTTCGTACGCTTTGAAAAACTCGCCCACCAGATGGTGGGAGAAGGCGCCACGGGTGACCAGCTGGCGAAAGCCTATCTAGGCGAACTCCGCCAGCAGTTCGGCAAAGCCGTCAAAGTGCCAGATGAGTTTCAGTGGGAATGGCTGAGCATCCCCCACATCTTCGCCAGTCCGTTCTATTGCTATGCCTACAGCTTCGGTAATTTGCTCGTGCTGGCCTTGTACCGCATGTACAGGGAACAGGGTGCGACCTTCGTCCCCAAATACCTTGAACTTCTGGAAACCGGCGGGTCTCAGGCACCCCGGGACATTCTCGCCAAGGTCGGCGTCGATATGACCGCTGAAGCATTCTGGCAATCAGGATTCGACACGATCCGCGAAATGGTCACCCAATTGGAAACGACCCTTTCCTGATACCGTATCCACCTCAGGACAGCGAAACGCCCTACTCCCGGCTTAGAGGAAGAGGCTTGACAGAATCCCCACGCGCTGGCATACTGATAATGGTTATCATAATCGTTCATGGAGGTTGCCATGTACGTGTGCCTCTGCAACGGGATTACTGAATCGGATGTGCGGGAAGCCGGCCGGGCCGGCCATGTGACTCCCTGCGCCCTCAAGGCTAAATTCAAACTCAAGGGAAGTGGCTGCTGCGGACGTTGCGCGAAGAATATTTGCGAGTTCGTCGAGCTTGCAACTCAAGGATCGACGACCTCCTGCCCCCGAGCAACCGGCCAATAACCCTCTTCCCGGTTTCAGCCTCCTACGAATCGCAATCCGCAATCACGGAATTGCGGTGCCCGGTCGAGACCGTCAACCGGTCCTTCGTTGATCACCCGGCCACTCAGGGAACTTCAGATTGTAGAAGATGATTTAGCGGAAAGGAGCTGAGTGGATGAGTGCTGCGACCTCGGCGACCCGTTGGCCCAAGGCTCTGGCCTCAGCCAGCTCTTTGTTGTCGAGGATCGGATAATGTACCGGGAGTCTTTTCTGATTGCTCGGCATGATGCCTCCCACCCCTCCCCGCTTCGCTATGCGCTGAGAATGCTGCACGAAGTATGGAATCGCGTCTCGCCAGCACCCATCAGACGACTCAACGCAACGGCGCATCCCCGCGCGGCGGATCATGTTCATGCAGAAACAATGCGCAGATGGAAGGAGTACATACTCATGACGCGCCCGGCGCGAGCAGAAAGTCAAAGTCGGCTTTGGTCAGCACTCCTTGCCCGGATCCGCGCACGACGCCGCGCATGACGGCGTCGTACAACTCGAGTTTCCGCTGCTTGAGCGCCATCATCTTTTCCTCGATGCTGTGGCGCATAAGAATTCGCACGATTGAGACGGTCCGCTGCTGCCCGATGCGGTGTGCGCGATCCGATGCCTGGTTTTCCACCGCCGGATTCCACCAGGGGTCCAGATGAAACACGTAGCTCGCTTTGGTGAGATTCAGCCCCTGCCCTCCCGCCTTGAGACTGAGGAGAAACACGCTCGGCTGTTCGCCGCGCTGAAACGCCGCCACACGGGTTTTGCGCGCGGTCGCCGCCGTGGAGCCATCCAGCCGGTGATGGGGAAGCGCGTGCCGAACACACGCTTCCTCAACAAGATCGAGAAAACTGGTGAACTGGGAAAAGACCAGGGCGCTATGCCCCTCGTCCAGCAACACTTGCAGCCGCTCCACCAGAAAACTGAGTTTGGGCGAAGGCTCGTCGACCCGGTTTGTCAGAAGGCGGGGCGAGAGACAGACCTGACGGAGCTTGAGGATTGCCGTCAGCGCGATGAACTGTGCCTGGCCGGAGGTCTTCGTCCGGTACGCCTCGTCGATCGTGGCGCGGACTTGCGCGACCGTCTGCTGGTACAGCGCCTTTTGCCGCTCGGTCAAGTCAAGGAACACCTCGCTCTCGATCTTCGGCGGCAAGTCATGGAGGATCTCCGCCTTGGTCCGGCGCAAGATGAAGGGCCTGGTCCGGCGCAGCAGCCGCTCCAGCGCGGGGCCCTGAACACGTTTGAGACCGGCCTTGAACCGGTCGTACTCACCGAGCAGTCCCGGCATGCAGAGATCGATGATGGAGAAGTATTCGCCGAGATGGTTTTCGAGCGGGGTGCCGGTCAGCGAGATTTTGAATCGTCCGGTCAGACGGCGGGCCGCGCCTGTCGTCTCGGCCTGAATGTTCTTCACCGCCTGCGCCTCGTCGAACACGATGACATGAAAAGCCAGGCGTTCCAACTGTTCGATGTCCCGGCGAACCAGCCCGTACGTCGTGATCACCACTTCGCCATCCTTGGCATCGAATGTCCGCTCGCCCCCGCTATACACATGGACCTTCAAGCCTGGCGCGAAGCGCGCCAGCTCCTGTTCCCAGTTGAAGAGGAGACTCGTCGGCACGACGACCAGATGAGGGCCCTTCACACCCGCCGCTGTCTTGATGCGCCCGTCCTGAATGGCGGCGAGCAGACAGATGGCCTGGAGGGTCTTGCCCAGCCCCATGTCGTCCGCCAAACAGGCGCCGAAACGGTGCTCATAGAGAAACGCGAGCCACGTATACCCGTCCTGCTGATAGGGGCGCAGCAGGGCCTGCACATTCTTCGGCACAGGCCGCGGGGCCATCCGAGTGAATCCCAGGAGACGACCGAGTATGGCCTCGTCTTCAGCGGGCAACGACACCGCAATGCCCTGCTCACGCAACGCCAGCCAGTCGAAGATCTGCAGGCGAGGCACCCGCACGATCTTGCCGGCGCCCCGATCTGCCGGCGCCTCTCCAGTCAGCGCAAAGATCGCGCGCAGCTGTTCCAGGCTCTGGCGATCCAACACCCGCAACCCGCCCTCGGCATCAATCAACCCACCCTGCTGCAGAGCGACCCGCCACTCCGATTCGTCCAGCGCCACGCCGTCGCACCGGATTTCCGGACGGATTTCAAACCAATCGATCCCGGCCCCTTCCGGCTCGACATGCTCTACATGAGCAGAACATTCCCATCGAGAGAACTTGATGGGCTTACCTGCATACAGTAATTCGATTCCGGCGGACGTGAGCGCGTCCAAGAGAACCGGCAATCCTTGGAAGAGCCGCGACGCGTCGATCGCCATCTCGTCGCAACGCCGCATGCCGCGAAAAACTTCCGGGCCGAATGCGTCGAAGGGAATCTTATACAGCAACGACTCGCGAGCCTTGTCCACAGGCTGCAGTTCCCATCGCCCTGCGTGAATCTCTAGCCGCACATCCTCCCTGGCATAGGCCGAGAGATTCCGTTTGAGCCACTCTGCGGCCTCGTTGCGGACGGCTCGCGGCCAGTCCTCCAGGCCGGGAGCCATCTTGATGCGCTGGTCTCGCTCCTTGGCCTCGCGCACCGCCAGAAGACTGAAGAAGATATCGTACAGAACGGCCTTTCGTTTGAGCGACCGCAGCGCACCGGATACGGCACGGCCTTGTTCCAACGCCAAGAATAGCCCAAAGGTGGCAACACTCGGGGCAAACCGAACTTCCCCTCGGCGACATTGCGTCTGCAGCGTCCACGCGCTAGCCGGAAGGTCCTCCTCACCGGACGGAGGCTTCAAGATCAGGGCACAGGAAAGCGTATCACCAGCAGAAGGCCGTGCCGGGCGATGCGCCGGCACGGCCTGGCCCTCCACTTTTAGGATAAGATCCCGCACGATACGGTTCGCCTGCGTGTGAGGCACCTCGATTTGCACGGACCGAAACTCGTCCAGCGAAATCGTAAACTCCAGTTCATCGTCGCCGACGCCTGGCCATCGCCCATACCCAGACTGCCCCGATAGCGGCACCGCGCGGAACCCTTCGTCGAAATCGTCATAGGGATCGGAAAATGGCTCGCCCCCCTTAAAGCGTTGCCGCAGAGAACGAAACGACGCCCACCCCAGCTCATCCTTCAAATACAGAAGCCGACCGCCGCTCAGATCGGCCACAAACGTCCTGAATCGGACGATCCGTTCGAGGGGCACTTCGTCGGCGAGACAGACTGCGCGAACCTTGATCTGGCCGCCGACGAGGTCGATCTCCGTCTTGCTCCGGCACTTGACCGACTGATTCCATTGCAGCGGAATCGATTCCTCGCCAGACACCAGCACGATGGGGTAGGGACGGTCATGAATCCTGAGATAGTGAAGCAAGGGGTCTTCCCCAAACCCGGACATGAACCAGGACGCATTGAGGAGGGGAACCAGTTCAGGTGGAATCGCAGCGCCCCAGCCCCCGGACAGCGGCGCGCCATTCTTATGGATCAGGAGCTGGGGGTGGGGATCACGGGCATCGAGGACGATCTCAAAAACCGATCTCTTGCGGGCCGCGCCGGGAGAAGACTGTGGTATTTTCTTAGCTGGCTCAGGGATACGACCGAGCAACTCCGCTCGAAGCCAGGGCAGCTCGGAGTGTTGCACGGCCGGCAATCTGAACAACTCCGGGGACAACAGATGTTTGGTCGTGAAACAGGCGCACAGCACATGTTTGCACAAGCCGCCGGGCTCCCAGGCCGGACAATCGCAAGAGGCGGCAAGAAACCCGCCGTCGAGGGAAAAGACGACCTCGTAGAGCCTGGTCCCTTCTACCTCCGCCGTCAGCGTCGCGCGATCCAAGCTCCAGACATAATGCTGAAGCCGCTGCTCTTGGTAATAGGCGAAGCCCTTGAGGACAGCAGCCTTCGGAGCCATCGTGTAGACCGCATTGGCCGAGATGGCGCGAAACGCGGCGAGGAGCGCGAGCGCTTCTGGGGCGGGACTCGGAGCGACCGTCCCCTTCTCGGGCAAGGGGCGGTCCCCCTGCCCGCGATGGGATGAGGTCTTCTTACGCATAACGCATCACTATAAACGGGAGAACGGAACGGCATCAAGGCGCGGCCGCCGATGAACCGTCGATGGACCAAGCGGGTCGGTCGTATCGTGCGAACCAGCGACTCGCCGTTCGCGAGACAGAATGGAACTGTGGCAGGAAGCGCTACTGGGCAGAGCCGGCTTTGAATCTCACCGCGACTTCGGCAACCCGTTGGCCCAAGGCTCTGGCCTCAGCCAGCTCTTTGTTGTCGATGCCAGGACTCTCGCCTTCCGTGGTCGCAGAGGCGCCAAACGCACCACCGCCACTCACGACGATCATTTGATTCCCGAGCATCGCCGCCAGAATGGTGAGCATCGTGACTTCTTTGCCGCTTGAGACCTGCCCAGCCGTGGCGAAGGCCGCGCCGACTTTATTCTTCATCTTGAAGTCTGGAAAGACTCCGAACTTGAACTGCCAATTGTCGAAGAAGGTTTTCACTTCCCCCGACATGTTGGACCAATAGACCGGCGAACCGACGACGACCGCGTCGGATGAAAACAAATCATCCGCTGTCACCTGCCCGACTCGCTTCATCAAGACAATGGTCCCCGGAACGCTCTTCGCACCTTCGACCACCGCCTCGGCCATTCGTTCGGTATTTCCTGAGAGAGAATGATAGGCGACCAGAACTTTGATAGGAGTGGGAGTCGGAGTGGGCTCATCCGCAGAGGCTCGGCCAGCCCCGATGCTCGCCACGAAGATGAGGAAACAGACAGCTAGAAGGCCTGACAAACCCCGAGTTGAGATAGCAGGAGACATCGGCGTGATGGACTCGCAGCATTCCCGAGGACGAACACGAAACGGAAACAGGATCACCGACGAAACGTCTCCTCTTCCATCCGCTCTTCGACGGAGACATCCGTGAGGGCTCCGCGATACTCGCAGCGATGGCAGCGCACTCGCCAGGCTTCAATCCACTTTTCCTGGACGTACGACTGGCGGCAGCTCGGGCACACAAACACACCCTTGACGTAATGGACCTTGCGAACTTCCTTCATACGGGCCTCCTGGCTGAGATGGCCGAGGATCGCACAGGTCTCCTCGGGAATGCAAGACGGCTCAACCCCGCTCGCTCATCTGAACGATCTCCGGACCATCGCGCCGTAGCCATATCTTGACTGCCACCATGCCAGCCAGTACCATGCCTCCATGCTCATTCGCATGACCCTGATTGCGTTCGTTGTGCTCAGCCTGGCCGGCCCATCCAGCGGGGACGCCACTCCCCCGGCCGCCAATCCGGCCGCACGGCTGATTCCCGTAAAGACCCCCTCCGGAACCGTTATTCATGCCGAAATCGCTGACACGCCCCAGAAGCGCGCCGCCGGATTGATGTACCGCGATCACCTCAAGAAGGACCATGGCATGATGTTCTTCTTCGACCAGGCCCAGGAATGGACCTTCTGGATGAAGAACACCCTGATCGCTCTTGATCTGATTTGGATGGATGATAAGAAACGCGTGATCCACATCGAACGGAATGTGCCGATTTGCACCAGGACGGATGATTCCTGCCCGCAGTACCGCCCGAACGACGGAGCGATGTACGTGCTGGAAATTGCCGCTGGAACCGTAGATGGATTGAAGATCGAGAAGGGCACAAAACTGCAGTTTGCGAATCCGTAAGACCTGCCGGCCAACCGGCCGTTACTTTTCCTGCCACGCCCGAATACGCCGCGCCGAGATCACCCCGTCGACCCGTTCGATCGCCTTCAACACATGATTGATGTGCTTCGTGTCATTGACTTCGACCACAAAATCCAACACCGCCTTCCGGTCTTCGCGCGTCGCGATTTCCGCCCGGCTGATGTTGGCCTGACATTCCGCAATCGCGGAAGACACATTCGCCAACACCCCGGTCTTGTCGACCGCCATCACCGACACTTTCACCGGGTGTAACCCCGGCGTCGCCGTATCCCATTCCACCTCAACCAGCCGTTCGCGATCGTAATCCAGCGCTTCCAGATTGGGGCAATCCACGGAGTGAATCGTCAACCCGCGCCCGCGTGTAATGTAGCCGAGAATCCGATCACCCGGCACCGGGTTACAGCAGCGGGAGAGCTGCATCAAGAGATCGCGCGCGCCTTTGACGCGTACGCCTTTGTCGTCTGATTTTCCGACCGGGGCCTTCGGCGTCGAAACCGGCTCCGCGACCGGCACAGCCGTTCCCGGCGACGGCGCCGCCAGCTTCGCAATCACCTCTGCCGTCGCTAGATGGCCGAATCCTACCGCCGCCATCAGTTCGTCGAGTGTGTCATGCCCGAGCTGACGAGCCACCTCCAGCAGTTGCTCCGACCGTAGCATCTGAGCCGGCGCGAATGCGTGGCGCCGCAACTCCGACTCCAACAGACGCCTCCCGATGTCGATGCTGCGCGTTTGCTCTTCGGCTTTGACCCAATGTTTGATTTTTGTTTTGGCGCGCGAGGTCCGGACGAACTTGAGCCAATCTTTATGCGGCGTCTGGCTCGGCGACGTGAGGATTTCAACCGTATCCCCGCTCGTCACCTGATGCTTTAATGGCACAATCTTGCCGTTGACCTTGGCCCCGACACAATGATCGCCGACCTCCGTGTGAATGGCATAGGCGAAGTCGACCGGCGTGGATCCCTTCGGTAGCTCCTTCACGATCCCCTTGGGCGTAAACACATAGACCACGTCATGAAAAAGCTCGAGTTTGACGGAATCCATGAACTGTCGATTGTCCGGCAGATCGGTGTGCCACTCGACAAACTGGCGCAACCAGCCGAACGCCTTGCTATCCTTCTCTGCAACTTTGTCCTGTTCTTTGTATTTCCAATGCGCCGCAATCCCGTACTCGGCCACACGATGCATTTCGTCGGTTCGAATCTGGAACTCGACGTGCTCGCCTTTCGGCCCGACCACCGTCGTGTGCAGGGATTGATAGAGGTTGGATTTGGGAATCGCGATGTAGTCCTTGAACCGGCCGGGGAGCGGGCGCCAGAGCGAATGGATCACCCCGAGCAAGGCGTAGCAGTTCATCTTCGTATCGGTGATGATCCGCAGGGCCGTGAGATCGTAGACCTCCTCAAAAGAAATGTCCTGCTTGTTCATCTTCTGATAAATGCCGTACAAATGCTTCGGACGCCCGTACACTGTCCCCTGCAGCCCGACTTCCGCCAATGCCTTCTCGACCAGATCACGCACTTCCTGAATGTACTGCTCCCGGTCTTCATCGCGCTTCGCGACGCGCACCCGCAGCATTTCGTACACATCGGGCTTGAGATGCTTCAGGCACAAGTCCTCCAGCTCGTTCTTCACCCACCCGATCCCGATCCGGTTTGCGAGCGGGGCGTATATCTCCAGGGTCTCCTGGGAAATCTCCAGGCGTTTCGCCTCGTTTAAGTGTTCGAGCGTCCGCATATTGTGGAGGCGGTCGGCCAACTTGATGATGACGACGCGGATATCGTCCGCCATCGACAGCACCATCTTGCGAAAATTCTCCGCCTGCTTCTCTTCATAGCTCCGGAACGTGATCTTGCCGATCTTGGTCACCCCGTCGACAAGATGGACCACTTCTTTCCCGAACTCGCGCTCCAGCTCAGCCGACGTAGCCACCGTGTCTTCCAAGGTGTCGTGCAACAGTCCCGCTACCACCGCCGCCACATCTGTTTTGAGCAAGGTCAGCACGCCGGCCACCGCGACAGGATGCTGCACGTACGGCTCGCCGGAACGGCGCGTTTGCCCCTGATGCGCTTTTGCAGAAAAGTCGTAGGCCTTGCGCACCAGACTGAGGTCGGCCTCAGGCTGATAGCTACGCACGCGTTCGAGGAGCTGATCGATATCCGTAACGGTTTCGTAGCCCATTGACGTGTTACTCCGGAGTCGTCGCGCGCATATCCCGGATGCGCAATTGAATGCGGTCGTACCCGTTCCAGTGGTTGATCTCCGGCGTGAAGGCCAGATCCACCGGCTGATTGAGCGTCAGCCCCTGCTCCGACAACGACTTCATCCCGAAGCCGATACTGTCGAAAGGCAGCGACCGCCCCTGCCGGACCGTCATCTTCAAGTGCTTCTCGCCGACGACACGCGCCTCCATGATCGCCAAACCCTTTACCGCAAACATTGGTTCTGGGTTGCCGGCGCCGAAGGGATGCAGTGAACCGATTTCCTGAATAAGGCGCATGTTCACTTCGGTGAGCGACACTTCGGAGTCGAGATGCAGGGTAGGAACCACATTTCCGGTCGAGGACCAGGTTCCCGCTACCGCCGCGAACCGTGATTGAAACTCCGGCAAGCGAGACTCGAGAATCGTCATGCCGGCGGCGCTAGGATGTCCGCCGAACGCCACAAGCAGATCCTTGCACGAGGCCAGCGCCTGGTACAGATCGAATCCGGGAATCGTCCGGGCCGACCCCTTGCCGATCCCCTGCTCATTAATCGCCATCACAATGGCCGGACGATGATAACGCTCCATCAACCGGGCTGCGACAATGCCGACCACACCGAGGTGCCAGCCACGGGACGCCAGCACAATCGCCGGCGGCACCTCGCCGCACTCAAGCATCGCGACGGCTTCCCGCATGATCTCTGCTTCAAGATCCTGCCGGCGTCGATTGAGCTGTTCCAATTCCTGTGCGAGCTGCATCGCCTCCGATTCGGACTCGGTCGTCAGCAACTGCACGCCTTTAATCGCATGATCCAAACGCCCTGCCGCGTTCAGCCTGGGCCCGAGCTTGAATCCCACCGTTTCCGCAGTGCACTCACGTGTCACTCCAGCGACCTGTTTTAACGCACGGATCCCGCAGCGAGCCCCGCGCGAGAGCTGCCGCAAGCCTTCCTGGACAAATCCCCGATTCTCATCCTGCAACGGCACCACATCGGCAATCGTCGACAAGGCCACCAGATCCAGCAGCGAATCGAGCGCCACCGTTCCCTGACCATAGCGCTGGCGATAAGCATCGGCCACTTTGTAGGCCAGCCCGCCGGAGCAGAGCCCGCGGAACGGATAGCGCGCCTCCCGGCGATGCGGATTCATGACCGCCAACGCCGGCGGCATCTGCTCATCCGTCTGATGGTGGTCAGTTACAATGACATCCATGCCCAGTTGATTGGCGACGGCGATTTCATGATGCGAAGTCGTGCCGCAATCCGAGGTCACCAGTAACTTCACCCCCTCCGCAGCCAGCGCCCGCACCGCCCCTTCATTCAAACCGTATCCTTCGCGAACCCGATGCGGCACATAGGCCTGCGCGTTGGCGCCGAGCCCACGGAAAAAAGAATAGTAGATACTCGTGGCCGACATCCCATCGACGTCATAGTCACCGTAAAAACAGACCCGTTCCCCATGTTGCACGGCATAGTGCAATCGATCGATGGCGGCTTCGATATCAGGGATCAAAAAAGGATCGTGCGCCTGGAGCGGGGTCATCCAGGCAGTGGCTTCATCAGGCGTGGTAACACCGCGCACCAACAACAGGCCTGCGGTCGCAGGCGAGATCGACAAGGCCTTGGCCAGTGTCGCCCGCCGGTCGGGATCGATATCACGAAACACCCAGAGCTTAGACGTCATCCTTGCCTCGGTACGGGCTACAAGCGAATAGGGTCAACGGGTCGGATATCGCGGATGGTAAATGCTCACCATCCCTTTGTCAAACCATGCAAAAACGGTCGACGCAGAGAGAAACGGCCGCCGATCAGATACGGGACAGAGAGAATACAGAAGCTAGAGGGGTGAGGGAAATGAAGAAGGGGGGACGCGAATCGGACGTTCGCTATTCCCCCCCCTTTTGCACGTAGTTCTTGACGAACTCTTCGGCGTTCTTTTCGAGGACCTCGTCGATCTCGTCAACGAGCTTGTCAATATCTTCTTTGAGCTTCTTCCCGGTCTCGACGACCTTCGGATTCGCCTTGACCTCGTCTTTCGACTGGGGCTCGCGTTTCGGCTCCTGCTTGCGCTCCTGCTTTTCCATCCGAGCACCTCCCGTGGTTCGGGGAAACTCTCGTGGACCAGCGCTTCGCGTGATCCCTTGCGATCACCTTACCCTAGGGTTATTTCAACCGTCAAGCCAAGCCAAGAAACCGTGAAGCGTCGCTCGTCTCTCGTCGTTCGCAGACGAAATCCGCCTCCCCTACGAGAAACGCTTCACGCTTCACGAACGACGCTATTTCACAATCAGGGACACAATCAGCAACGCGACAATGTTGATGACCTTGATCATCGGATTGATAGCCGGACCGGCCGTATCCTTGTAGGGATCGCCGACCGTATCGCCCGTGACAGCCGCCTTGTGTGTGTCTGTCCCTTTCTTCCCTTGCTCTTCAATATACTTCTTGGCATTGTCCCAGGCGCCGCCGCCGCTCGTCATCGAGATCGCGACGAACAGACCGGTCACGATACTGCCGACCAGCATGCCGCCTAGTGCCTGCGGTCCCAGGATCACCCCGACCAGAATCGGCGAGATAACCGGAATCAACCCCGGCACCATCATCTTCTTGATCGCCGCCTGCGTGACGATATCCACGCAGGTGCCGTACTCCGGCTTCCCGGTTCCTTCCATGATCCCCTTGATGGTCCGGAACTGCCGCCGCACTTCTTCCACCACGAGACCGGCCGCCTCTCCCACCGCTTTCATGCAGAGGGCTCCGAAGATGAACGGGAGCATTCCGCCCAAGAAGAGTCCGACCAAAACGGAAGGATTGGAAAGATCGAACGTGCTCGCTCCGCTTCCTTTCGCCACCTCACGCGCATATTCGGCGAACAACACCACCGCCGCGAGACCAGCCGACCCGATCGCATAGCCCTTCGTCACAGCCTTCGTCGTATTGCCGACCGCGTCGAGCGGATCGGTGATATCGCGCACTTCTTTCCCCAGATGCGCCATCTCCGCAATACCGCCCGCGTTATCTGTGATCGGGCCGAAGGCATCGATCGCCACCACGATACCGGCCATGGACAACATCGACACTGCCGCCACGGCCACGCCGTACAAGCCGCCCGAGGCCGCGCCGCCGCAAATCGAATAGCTCGTCAGAATCGCGGCACCGATCACCACCACCGGCCAGGCTGTCGCCTCCATCCCTACCGCCAATCCGGCGATGATGTTTGTCGCATGACCCGTTTCACTGGCCTTGGCAATGGCCTTGACCGGCGCATAGCTCTTGGACGTATAGTAATCGGTGATAAACACCAGTGCGAGCGTCACGGCCAAACCGATCAATGCCGCAATGTAGTAGCTCATCCCGCTCACGCCGCCCACACCCTCCATGATCGTGTTCGTCACGGGGTAGAAGGCAACAGCAGCGATGCCACCCGCCACAAACAAACCCTTGTAGAGCGCCGGCATGATCTCGCCGCCCGGGCTCACCTTCACGAAAAGAATCCCGATGATCGTCGCAAAGATCGTGACGCCCCCGAGAGCGAGCGGATAGAGAATCGGAGCACTCACTCCCTTGAACAACGTGAAGGCTAAGACCATCGCCGCTACCGTCGTCACCGCGTAAGTCTCGAAGAGGTCCGCAGCCATACCGGCGCAATCGCCGACGTTGTCACCCACGTTGTCTGCAATGACGGCCGGATTGCGAGGATCATCCTCTGGAATCCCCGCTTCGACTTTCCCGACGAGATCCGCGCCCACGTCCGCCGCTTTGGTATAGATTCCTCCGCCGACACGGGCAAACACCGAAATCAAGCTGCCGCCGAACCCGAGACTCAGCAAGGCATGAATCGCCTTTTCCTGTCCCGCAATCTGCGAAGCCACCGTATAGAAGAGAGTAATGGCCAGCAGACCCAAACCGATCAGCAACAGCCCGGTCACTGCGCCACCACGAAATGCGACCGTCAGCGCCGCGTTCATCCCCTTGTGGGCAGCCTGGGCTGTCCTGACGTTCGCCCGCACCGCGATGACCATGCCCACATAGCCGGCCAGCGACGAGGCGCCGGCGCCGATTAAAAATCCGATCGCGGTTAGCAGTCCGAATTTATCCGAAAACGCCCCTGCTCCCCACAACATGACGAACAGCACCGCGGCAACGACGCCGACGGTTCGATATTGTCTATTCAGATAGGCACTCGCGCCTTCCTGAATCGCCTTCGCGATTTCCTGCATTTTGGGATTACCGGCGTCGAGTTTGAACACCCACATCGCCAGATAGAGGCCGTAGGCAATGCCGGTGACTGCTGCGATTAATGCAAAGGTAACGATGGCTGAGTCGCTCACGGGATACCCTCCTAGTGGTTAAACGACCGCTGAATGTCGCTCAATTCCCCGTGGCTTCAACCCATCCGAAGGACGCTTCGAGAAGAAGTCCGCAGGGTGGTGCAGGTGCCGCTATGGTGCTAACTAGCCGAAAAACCTGGCTAGTCTATACAGATGACGGGATGGGATCAAGCCGAAAGATGGGGAACCTTGCGAAGCGGTCCTCCTCCTGAATATCTGCACAAAGGTTTGCGGGAGGAAATCAGACTTGCTATAGTCCGCGCAGGTGGAGGGCTGTATGGGATTTGAGCCGAACTATATCGTGATCGACGGGCAGACATTCAGCAAAGTGAAGCTGGCCTTAGACAACCACGTCTACAAGAACTGCCAGATCGACGATTGCGATCTCTACTACAGCGGCGGCCAGTATGAGCTACTCGACACCCACGTGACGAATTCACGCTTGGTCCTCAATCATCCCGCCAAGGGTATCTACAACGCCCTGCAAATCTTCAAGATGAAGTCGCCGAGTTCCAAGGTCATCTTCGAGTAACCTCCATCGCATCTCGCGAAGCTTCGTTCGTGTTTCGCACGTTTGGAGACCGTTCGGTCTCCACCACGAGATACGCTTCACGAGCGACGAGATACGGCTACTTATTGACGGGAATATTCTCGGTGCGTTTCACGATGTCGATCGCCTGAAAGACGGGGTCTTGCGATCCCTTGGAGGCCTCGGCTTCGACACGTTGGAGAAACGGCGCAGGTCCGGTGATCGGCGCGTAGTTGAGCGTCACATCGACGTCAAATGTCTTCGTATCTTTCGGCGTAGGGAAGGTAAAGGTTTCGACTCTGGTTTCCTCAGGCTTTAAGACCGTGTCTTCCAGTACTTTGGCCGCCTCAAAATCAAAGATGGTCTTCTGGCCCTTGGCGTCGGCATAGGTCCGGCCATAGACCCGCTTATCGGCAAACACCGTCTTGAGATTCTTCCCTTTGATGTCGAGATCCAATACCACCGACGCCCAGGCCGGATGGGTCGTCGGCAGGTTATGCGGCACGAGGCTCTGCACTTTCACCGTGACGGTCGTTTTGTCCCCGTCGATCTTGGTTTGCACATCCAGCTTCGCCGCTTCCTGCCGTAGCTTGCCGATACGCCCGGGGAACGTATGATTCGCGACCTTGCGCTTCTTCTCCCCGTTCGCCGACTCTCCGACCTGCTCCGGCATGTGGCAGCTCTGGCACTCTTTGCCGGACTTCACCGCCTGGCTCTGCTCATAGCTCCCGAGCAAATCGTTGGCCTTGCCGAGATTCGCCGCCGAAGGCACGGACTGGTGACAGTTCAGACAGAGATCGGACTTCTGAAACAGACCCAGCTCCATCGATTGATGCGCGAGATTCTGGACGAAGTCTTTGTAGGGGCCATAGAGCGTTTTACTGCCCATTTCATACTTCGGTTCAGGCGGATGCTTGGCCCGATCGACCTGCTTGATCAAATGACATTGCGCGCAGGCGACTCCATCCAGCGAGGGATCCCCCGCCTTGGCCTGATCGACAAAAAGCTGGGCCTGGTCCGGAAACTCACGCACGTGGGGCGCGTGGCAGCGAAAGCACATCGCCTTATCTTTGCCTGCGGAAGAATTCAGGTACGCATCCAGCGAGGCACGGAAGGCCGGCGAATGGATCGACCTGGAGAGCGGCGAGGTTTCCCACTCTTCGAACACGCGCTCATGACATCGTTTGCACTTGCTGGAGTTGGGGAAGGCCTTTTCGATCACGGCCTGAGACTTGGCGTCCTGGGCGGAAAGTTCACCATCAAGCAGGCCGAGCAGCGAGAGCCCCAGAACCGCCGCCATCATTCCAAGAAGGACGCCGACCCGCTTTCTACCCGTCACGCTTTGCTCCATTCCAAATTCTTTCTGGTCCAACCTGCCACGCGCCCCCCGTCACTCGTCACCGGTTAGAGAGTCTTCACGCGATAGGTCAGGAGACGCGGTTGCTGGTACTCATCGAGCACATGCTTGGCCTCGTCCCGCTCCTTGTCGTTCTTCAATGTCGCAAGATACTTCTCCCGCAACGCCGGTTCCGGCGTCGGAATCAATGCGTAACTCAACACGGCCTCAACCGAGGCAGGGGTCGATCCGGCCGGTATCGAATAGGCAAACGGCACTTTTCTCGTATTGCCGCCCTTAATGAATGGATCCGGAATCGGGCCGCGCAGGATCTTGTCGTAGGGCAAGCCGAACCGCTTCGTCTCTTCTGCTAAGACCTTCCCGGCTGCGTCTTTGACGGTCATGGTGAGGATCACCTGCTTCAGCACCGGATCCCCGTCGGGGAAGCTGTGGGGGAGACTTCCTACCTTGACCAGCGTCGTGCCCTCCACTGTGCCGCTCGACTTCGCCACCTCAATATCGACACGCGGCATCCATTCGGCCTGGAGATTCCGGTTCTTTAACAACGTGCCGGGAATGACGACGCCCCGGAACCAGTGCCGGCCGATGGCCCGCGTCATCGATCCGCGTTTTGACGTTGAACTACCGGTCGAGGGCTCCATGTGGCAATCCTGGCAGATCGTCCCCTGGAGAATTTCTCCCGGCAGCTCCCGCTTCGTCACATCCTTCACTTTATCGAAATGACAGGACGTGCAGTAATTGGCCCCGCGGAACAGATCCGACTGCGCCCCGACATGGACAAGATTTTCTTCCGGATTCGCGAAGGGCCCATAGAGCGTCTTGCCCGGCGTCAACTTAAAGGTCGGCGGCGGGCCTGGAGTCGTCTCGACGGAACCGATCATATGACAGGTCGCACAGCCGATCCCTTCGACCTGAGGCTTTCCAGCCAGGACCTGCGCAACAATCTTTTCTGCATGCTGGGGGAAGACGGTCGTAGAAGGAACGTGGCAGGACAGGCACCGCTGACGCTCATCGGGAGTCGGATTCGTTTGCATCCAGACGCCCAGCACCGTGCGAAATACCGGCGACTCCAGCGACGTCCCATGCAACAACGCGGCATCGACACGGCCGAAGGTTTTCAGATCCGGTGTCTGCTCCCGCATGCCTTTCCACTCTTCATAGTGGCGGTCATGACATTGTTTGCAATCTTCGGAGCGGATAAAAACGTTCTCGATCTCGGCCACCCAGTCGGGCGGCGCCGTTCCATCCGGTTTTTGCGCGATGGCCCGCTCGTGCGAGAGGGCACTCAGCCCGATGGCGAGGAGTAGGAAACATCCGATGGTGAGGCGTCGCGTCAACGGCATCTGTTACTCTTAATCCCGCTTGCAGCCAACAAAGTGGAAGTTCACACCCCACCCGACCGGATCGCCGGGATCGGCTGGTTCATAGGTCCCGAGGGTAAAGTTGCATTCCTTCATCGCTTTTTTGATCGCGATCCCGAAATCCGTCATGTTCCGAATTTCCGTCTTATCAATTTCCTTGATGACGGATCGCACTTTGATGCCGGCGTAGTCGGCGCGGGAATTCCCGATCACCTCGAACACGGCGACTCCCTTCGCCTCCTGCAACTTCAGTTCTTTCCGAATATCCTCGTCCACCGATCCGACCACCACACCAAACTCCTCACCCAACCTGACTGCCTCGTCCTCGGTCATGGCCACGGCGTCAGCCGCTACCGCCGCCATCGGGAGGGAGCCGCCTGCCCCCGCGAAGCCGACGAGACTGACGGCCAAGGTGCAATTCCGGCTACACCGGAGCGCGATGTTCACGAATCGATGGTTTCGAATAGCGATCCTTTCACGGGTCATCGGCACAGGCGATCGACGCTTTATAATACCAGGGAACTTAGCAGGCTGCTCAAAAAGGCCGTCCAGCAAGGCCGCAACGAGCACAGAGGCGGAGACGTACGCTTCGGTACGTTGAGCCTGTGTGCGATGCGAGAACGCTGCTGGCGGACTTTTTCAGCAGCCTGCTAGAGCTTGGCAATCGGATCAATCGCCAGCTGAAACCAGGGGGCCACGGACTTCTGACCGTTACGCTCTTTATTCTCGCCGTTCCACACTGCGAATGAGACAGTTTGCACGCGGCCTGGAATGAGCTTCGCCTCATTCTCCGGCTCTTCGCTCACCAGCGGTCGGCGCATCACCACACGCCACACCCCATCTTTCCATTGCGCTTTCCCCTGGATGCGCCCCTGTTTTTCCTTTGTGGTCAGGGTGCTGAATCCCCCGCCGATCAGGTCTTCCACCGAAGAGATTCGCCGTGGAATCACCTCGAACGTACGCACGCCGCCTTCCTTCTTTTCCGCTTGGCGCGAAGCGCGGCGGTCGATATCGCTCTGCCAATCCGCTTTCCAATGCCAGATATTGATGTAATGATCGAGCTGGCCCATGCAGAAAAATGCCGGCGCGTCACCGAGCGGCAACCCGATAGCGACGCCGTCTCGAAAGGTACCGGGAGTCAGGCGGTCATTCTTGGTGTTGTCCTGCCACTCAAGCAGGAAGGCGATCTCGGTGCCATTGTGGAGAGATCGTACGACGAGTGCCCGCGCTGTCGGCTCAGGCCAAACCGGACGTGTAATAACCTGTCCGCTGAGCGGCACCGTCAAGGAAGAGACTTTGGCCCAGGCTGTATCATCCGGAGCCGATGGCAGTTCACCCTCGGCGAAATGGGACCGGATAGTCATACCCTCTGAGCTGACCAGCGGAATTCCCCATCCGGCGAGAACACTAGCGATCACGAAAAGACCGGCAAAAAAAACCAGCAGAAGAGGACGGGACTGGCTGAGATTTGTCATTCGCACCATGCAGATGATTCGAAGTTCGACGGTATCCGTCCGGATCACTGCAGAACATCAGACAACCAACCGGGAGACCTCAGGAGGCCCCGGACCGGATGCCTATGACAACTTCACCCGGCGAATTTTATTCTCACCGCGCTCACAAATATAGAGATGACCCTGCGAGTCGAGCGTCAACCCGACCGGTGAGTTCACCACGGCTTCGATGCCCAACAATCCATCGCCGTGCTTGACCGTGCCGGCCGATTCTTTCGCGACAAACCGCGCGGCGCCACACCCGCCCATGTTCTTGTCTTCATACCCGCTGTCGCCGTTGCCCGCCACGGTGGTGATCGTGCCGGTCACCGCATCGATCTTGCGCACGCGATGATTCATGGTATCGGCAACATAGAGATTGTCTTCGGCATCGAAGACGACGCCCTCGGGCGCATGCAGCATCGACTTCACGGCCGGCTTGTCGTCGCCATCGTAGCCGTACCGACAGATCCCCGCCACCGTGGAAATGATCCCGGTCTGCATATCGATCTTCCTGACACGATTGCTGCCCTTATCTACGACGACGACGTTACCCTTGCTGTCGACGGCGATCCCGACAAGATCGTAGAGGCGCGCCTCCATCGCTGGTTTTCCGTCATCGAGATACATCGACAGATCGAGTCCGTCTGAACAGACCGGCATCAGCCAGCCCTGGTCGTCGCTGAAGTCGATACCGATGGCATCACCGGAGAGGACGACGAGACTGCGCGCCACCAACGGCTGCTCGCGTGATTCATCTTCCGCTGTCCAGGCGCCGGCGACCGTCGTCACCATCCCGGTCCGAGGATCGAACCGGCGGACCTTATGCGCCTGCGTATCGGCGATGTACATGACGTCATCCCGATCAAACGCAATCGCGGCAGGCCAGGTCAGATTCACTTCAAGCGCCGGACCATCGCCATTGAACCCGTGCTGGCCGGTCCCGACGACGGTTGTGATGATCCCGGTGTCCCGATCGACCCGGCGAATGCGGTTGCTGCCGGAATCGCAAATGAAGAGATTGTTCTGTGAGTCAAACGCGACATCGAGAGGAAGATATAGACCGGCTTCGCCGCAAGGCCCCTCATCGCCGCTGTAGCAGGTTTCCCCCATCCCGGCAAAATTGTGGAGAGTGCCCTCAGCGATATTGACCCGTCGGATACGATCCGACCCGGACTCGGCAAAGTAGAGCCACTTCTCTTCTTTGTCGAGCGCGACATGATGCGGGAGCGGAATACCCGCCTTCACCGCCCGCTTGCCGTCACCGGTACTCCGGGCTTTCCCGTTTCCCGCAAAGGTCTCGATGTAGCCGCCAGCTAACTGCAGTTCAGTATCCATAGACGTCTGTGCGTCTCCTACTTCACATCGGAGAGAAAGCTTACGCGCGCGTGGCCGGTTGCGCGACAGCAGCCGGTTGATCGACCGTCATCGCCTGAGCCGGAGCGGCGGTAATGGCTTGCGCCGGGGCCGCCGTTTGCTGCTGCGCGGCGAGCGCCTGGGCCTCGGCCTCGATGGCATCGGCTTCGTGCACGGACTTCTTGAAGCCCTTGATGGCTTTGCCCAATCCTTCACCCAGCTGAGGCAATTTGCCGGCGCCGAAAATGATCAACACGATCACGAGAATGAGGATCAGCTCTGTGAATCCAAGACTCCCAAACATGATGGACTCCTTCGTAAGGGGTAAATCAGGATGCGGAACTCTCTTTGGCTTTCTTGGCAAACCGCTCTTTTAACCGCTTCCGCGCTTCTTCCGCCTGCTCGAACATTTTGCACTTATCGTACACACTGATGAGATTGTAGTACGCCAGGGGCTCGTCGGGATTGTTCTCGACGGCGCTCTCCATCACCTTGATGGCCAGATCGGACTTCTTGTGATTGAGCGCGATCTCCATCAACTTGAAGCTGGCTTCCAGGTGCGTGGGCTCGAGTTCGAGCGTGCGCATGTAGCACTGGATGCCCATATCAATCGTGTTGTAGTCGGACACCAGGGGATTATCCAGCTCCACATACACGCTGGCGAGATTGTACCAGGCGATGGGATCTTCCGGAGTCATTTCGACGAGGCGCTCATAGTAATCCTTGGCCTCCATAAACTTCTTCTTGTCCGCATAGACCCGGCCAAGATTAAACAGCGCCAGAATGTCGTGCGGGAACACCTCGAGCGCATGCTTGAATTCAGCCTCGGCTTCGTCGGCCATGTTCTTTGTTGCGTAGATGGTCCCGAGATTCGAATAATACATGGCGAGCGAGCGATTCATCTCGGCGCGCAATCCCTCAGCCATCTCGATCGACTTCTTGACCTCGATCAAGGCATCGTCCATCCGCCCTTTGCTGAAATACAACTCGCCCAACCGGCAGCGAGCCTGGAAATCGTCAGGCTCCTCCGCCAACAATTTTTCGATCGCAAGGATTTCCTCGTCGGGCGAGAGCGGCTGATCTCCGGGATCCAGCGCGGTAGCCGTCTGCGTGGGTTCATTGCTCGGGTTCGTTGTGTCCATACATGCCCCTGTGTTCAGTTGCGGTGATTATACCTGTTCGGTTACCAGGGCATCCGAAGAGCCCATAAGCGTATTCGTGGCGGTCGACGGAGACTCTGAAACCGCCGGCCTGACCCGATCCATCGTGAGCAGCATCACTCCCAGGATCACCATCAGAGTGAGATTGGAAAAGAGCAACGCATATCCTGCGATAAACATCAGGCCGATTCCATACCCCGCCAGCCGTCCCATATTGAGCAGCTTGATGACGGTGTAAGACCAGCACAGCAGCCCCCCCATATAAATGGCAAAGGGCAGATAGAAGGTATAGCCCATGCCGAACTGGAAAATCCACCCGATCCCCTGGGAGGCTTGCCGGACGGCGGACGCCAAGGCCGGATCATATAAGCCGAGCAGATAATCGGTAAAGATGAGGGTCGTGAAGATCGTCCCCGTCGTCGCCCAGAACCAGATCGCCCGATTTCGCTGAACGCGATTCTTGGTCTTGAGTGACAGTCCCTGTCCATAGGCCACAAACGTCAGAAAACTCGCCAATATCATCAAGGCTTCGCCGATCCGGTGGGCCTCATACACGAACGGCGGTGCCGCCACGGTATTCGCCACGCTGTAGGCGGTCGAAAGTATCTGATAATAGAGCCAGCCCGAAATGCCGAAGTAAAACGTCACCCCGAGAATCCGATGGGACCGCTGCTGCTGCGTGGAGACATACTCAAACATGAACAACGTCAAGGCCAGGAATGCCACGATGTTATAGACCAACGACCCGACCATCCCGGAAGGCACCACCAAGAAGGCCGCAGTTAAGAGCAGCAGCAGAACCACACAACTCATCGCTACTTTGGTCATCCGGCTCACCTCCTGGCCGGCACTTCGATTGACCATCGTCACACCCAGCGCAAGGAACAAGAGAATGGCCACGATGTTGAGGAGCCAGGTTCCGATCTCCGTAAGCGTCGTGAAGGTCGGGGTGATCCACGGATGCGCTACAGCCATCTTGCTCAGATGCATCCCCAATCTCGAGACCAGGCGATAGAGCACCAGCTCAAGAAATGAGGTCAGTAGTACGAGCTTGATCGTATATTCAAACATCGGGCCGTAATCGCTGATCCGGCCTGAAATCCGATCACTCATCGTTACGCTCTTCATGCCTCTCGTACACTCCAACCAGCAAGGGTTTGATTATAGCTGTCAAAAAAAAACAGGGTCAATGCCGGGCCGCGGCCACCGTCCGAGGAAACTAGGACGCGCTGATCGGCTGCGGCGCCTGGACGGCCTGCGCCTTTTCGTGCGCAATATAGAGCAACCCGTCCGCCATCGAGTAGTTGAAAGGTAACTCGCAGACGACTTCGCTGACCCGTTCATAGACGTGCTGATAGAGCTTTTCTGACTCGTCCGGCGTCATCCCCTCCTGCACCTCGTAAAAGAACCCCAGGCTCAGATCCTCTGCGGAAGGCCGCATGATTCTGCGTATCCCGTATCCTCCAGGATCGCTCATAATCGGGGCTTCTTTCTCAAGATCGAAGAGGCAGGGCTGGCAGGAGAACCCGAACGACTCGTGGAGTTTCTTGTTCTCCACAATGAAATTCATCGTTTCCAGCGCTTCTTCTTCCTTCTCCGTTGGGAATCCGACAATGATGTAGCAATGCACGGCAATCCCGAGATCCACGCAATCGTCGGCAATGCGGCGGACCCATTCCTGCTTGATGCCCTTCTTCATGAAATCCATGATGCGTTGATTGAAGGATTCCAATCCGAACACGATCTTGAGACAGCCGGCATCACGCATGGACGTCAGGAGTTCGCGGGAGAGATTCTTTTCGAACCGCATTTCGCAGGTCCACTTGATGTCCAGCTTCTGCTCCGTCATCTGCTGACAAAGCCGCTTGGTGGGTGCGAGCGCAAAACACTCGTCGGTAAAGAAGAAGTTCTTCGCCCCGTACCGTTCCTTGAGCCATTTCAGCTCTTCAATGGTCCGGCCTGGCTCCTTTTGCCTGAAATTCTGGTGATCAAGCGTGAGGGCGCAGAACGCGCAATCTTTGTAGTAGCACCCGCGAGAAAATTGAACCGGCAAGACCGGCTCCGGCGACAAATACTTGTCGAGCGGGAATCCGTCGTAGTTCGGCGCCGGCAACTGGTTCACATTTTCAGAGTAGAAGGGTTGATTAACCGTGATTTTCCCGTTCTGGCGATAAATCAGGTTCGGCACCTTGCTGAAATCTTTCTTCCCGGCCATCTGATTGACCAGTTCCAGCAACGCGGTCTCTCCCTCAAACACCACAATGTCATCGGCAATATCAAACAAACTGGGGCACCGACGGATATTATCGACCAGGCGGGTAAAGATACTTCCCCCGATCGTGATATGCAGATCAGGAGCCGCTTCCTTGATCAACCGGCACAGCGTCAGACCGGGAATAATCTGCGAGGTCGCGGTAATCGACACCCCGATAAGATCCGGACGATCGTTCACGATCGACGGAATGAATTTGTCGCGGAACAGGCTGATATAGGGATTCTGCGCTTCATCCCGAATGACCTTCATGAGGTCTTTCGAGGAATAGATCGAATAATTGTTGAACTGATTGTCCACGACCGTCAGTCGAGTCGGGAAATACACCGACGACACCAGCTCCAGCCATTTATCGATCATAAAGAGACTGCCGCGATAGGCATCGAGGTCATAAAACGCCTCGCTGCGCAGCGTCTCTTTTGCCAGCTCCACACGATCGATCAAATACGGGAACCGATCAAGCGACTCCGCAATTTTGGCAGCGTGCTCACGGCTTCCCGGACCAGTCTCTCCAGACGTACTCTTTTCCAGCTCCCGCTGCTTTACGAGCAATTGCTCATGCACCTCCGCTCCAAAGGAACGGGTCAGGAGTTGGTCAAGCAACTCAATTCCGAGATCCCGCTGAGAAACGTTTTTCACGCCGCCCTGATGCAGGAATCCGGTGAGTGAGGGAAGGCTGAGATACGGTTGAGAGGGATGCCAGGTGGGCGGAAATAACAACGAAACTTTCATGGAAACCACTTTCTAATATCTTCGGAAAATCAGATAGTTTCGAATGATTTCACTGTTCGTTTATACACTCCCGTCTTCTTCATTTGCAACCCTGGTGCATCGTTCTTTTGGAGAGTGAAATAGCTCTCTACCAGCTATGTGGCACACGAATGCAAATGAAAAAGCCCCGGGTCACTTCGCTATTCACATAGCGCAGACCCGGGGCCATTTTCTCACTTCACCTCAACGCGTTCAGCGATGAGCGGTGGTCTCCCGCGAGACCGTTTCGCTCACGGAAGCTTGAGTGTGAACCAGGTGGAGAGCGCCTTCATACCGTTGCGCTCGATGTTGTTCCCATCCCACACTGCAAACGCGATGGGCACAGACATCCCCGCCTTGAACTGCGTATCGTTCGCATCGCTGGTCTCCAGGCTGCGCTTGATGACCACGCGCCAGGTCGGACCAGTGTAACCGCCGCCCTTGACGGAGCCTGACGGCTCCCACACACCGTTCCCGAGCACATCCTGATGGGCCTGGGTGGTGAGGGTGCTGAATCCGTTGGCATTCAGGTCTTCAACCGAGCTCACACGGAGCGTCGGGTCGGACATGATGTTACCGGACCAGATGCCTGAGTTGAACGGCCCAAGGCTCCGACCGATCCGGTCAGGATAGGTCACGCCACCGGCCGGCTCTTCGAAATAGTAGTCCCAGAAGATACCCGGGTACTGGTCGTCCACGTCCCACATACCTGCGCTGTCCTTACCAAGGTCTTTCTGCCATTCCGCGTTCCACCGCCAGATGTTGGTGGTTCCGCCGGACTGACCCATACACTGGAAAGGTGGCGCACCGGACGTGGTGACCGGGAACATGATCGCAGCCTGGTCGCGGAAGTCCTGCGGACCGATGGCTGTATCATTCTTCGTCTGATCGCTCCACTCCACGCGCAAGCCGAGCTCCTTACCATTGCTCATGGCCTTCACGAACATCGACTTCACCGAAATGTTCGGGTGCATGGGGGTGGTGATCAGCTGACCGCTCAACGGAACGATTACACCAGGCACGCTTTCCCACACGGGGTTGGCGCCATCCATGGGAATCGGTCCCTTGACTGCCTTCGCCGGAATCGTCACCGGCTGGCTTACGGCCAAGGGCACTTGCCCGATCGTCAGCATGACGCCGACGACGAGGGCAGAGAGCAGGATGCTAAACACCAATTTCTTGTTGGTCGTCTGCACAACTCTCATACAGCTAATCCCTCCTCTCAAATTAATGATTAAATGACATCGCCCAAAATAACTACCGTCGAGAAAACTAGAAATAATTGCTCGAAACCTACGCGGTTCCGACTGGTCCGCCCTCCTCCTTGTCCTTATCCTTGTCCTTCACATCCAGGAAGGACTGTGCGCCAACTTCGTTCAACAATACGCTAAGCTCATTCCCCTGGTCCTGCGCACCGCACTCGTACGTCTGACCTTCCGGAGAATTAAAGGTCGCCGGACGATAATCAGTTTCCGTGTACGGCTGCGGGGTGACTCCAAGGAACGCTGTTTCGAACTCAATCCAATCAGATGTCATATCTGCGACGATCTTGAAAAGACCGGAATCTGACTTTTTCGTCAACATGCGGCAAAACAGAGGAACCCATCGCCCAATGTGATTCTTGACAAACTTTTTCTGCGCATCCACGACGATCTGCGTTTTGTCGACACCGTCATGACAGCGGGAATACGATTCTTTGTAGGCCAGGAAATGCATGAACTCGAACTCGACGCTGAGGTGATCGAGCCGCTCATGAATGTCTTTCGACAACTCGACGCCAAACGCTTTATAAAAGCCGGCGATGTCGCCCATGGTATGAGACTGCGCAAACACGTGATCGTTACCGAAGAGGGTTTCATACGGAGGACAATCCAGCGTGATCACATTGCTGAACACGCGCCGATGCTCCGACTGCAGATCGCTCAACTGCCAGTTCACGCATTCTGAAGCAACCAGCTTTTCGACATTATCCAGCTGTTTTTTCAAGGAAGCGAGCTTCAGCTTCGCACGATCTCCACCCTGATTGGCATCTAAGGCAGCCTGGAGGGCATCCAAGGCCGCGCGACCGTCTTCCACAAACTCCCCGCACTGCAAGTAATCAAGAAATTCCTCGTCTTCTGGATACAAAAGGCTCCAGGAAACAAGGAGATACAACTTGCTGCGATTGAGCGCTCGCTCAACTGCGGGAGAATCTTTGATCGTCGGGGTGGTAGGGATAACGGTAGCAGCGGTAGATGTTGCGGTCTGCACCGATTGTTTACTCGTCATGACAATTGTCTCCTGGATGTGGGACTCAACCCAGGCCTCACAACTCACACAACTTCTGAACCAGCACTACTTTGACCTATCACGGGCCTGCGTATGATAGGTAAAGGTCAAATGGATGTCAAGCAAGAACTCGGACCTCAATCCATAGATTACAGCCGGTTTATTTTTTTATTTATTTTCTCTAGACATTTCAAATCCCCGCTTCAGGACACTAGATTTCCGCTTCCCGCCACATTCAGAACCCGACGAGTTGTCGCACGGGTGTCACACGGATCGCCACGTGATCATTGACGGTATTACAGATATGTTCGCACATGCCACAACCCACACAACCCTCTGCGGATACCTCAAGCCGCATGGTCGAAAAATCCATCGATAAGACATCCACAGGACACTTCGAGACACAGGCATGACACCCCTGCCCCGCCGTGCAGAGCCGCTGAGACACCTGCGCCAGGCCGAGGCGAATATCCTGAGTCCGCTCGACCGGCCGCAACGCGTCGGTCGCACAGGCAGCGATACAGGGAAGATCGTCACACAAGAGACAGGGCGACTGGTCGGCAAAAATCACCGGAGTCCCGTCGCCGGCATGACAGATAATCGCACCCGGATCACAGGCCTTGATACAGTCGCCGCATTTCGTGCAGCGATCCAGAAACACAACTTCTTCTACGGCCCCCGGCGGCCGAAGCCAATCCGCCCGCAATACCGGAGCAGGCGCCTCAGGCGCTGCATCGGCATGTTTGGAAAACTCCTGTGCCGCCTTGGCGACGGACATTACGGAGTCTTTCAGAAAGTCCCGCCGGCCATATGAAGGATTAGATGCCATGACGTCCATTGATCCAGCAGATGGCCAAAACGCCTATTCAACGAGGCAACAGAGAGTGAAAAGCCGACGCGTGCAGCCAGGGCGAGGGTCGCACGACAGTCTCGACTCGCAACGAGGAGCCCTCCAGCCCGTCCAGCTTGCCTCGCCAGTCTGGCGTATCTCGCGCGAGGAAGAAGCAAGCCGAGAACGCCGCCGACGGGCCTTTTCACCATCCTGCGACTACATGACGCCGTCAGCCCGCAGCTTGTAGACCTCCACACACCGGTCGCACCCGCCGTACTCGATGTCCCACCCTGGATGGTTCTCTCGGATGAAGTCCAAGACATACGGCTCCAGCTTGGTGCCCATATCTTCGACCCACGAATAGGTCGGGAAGCGGCAGAGCGGGCAGGGAAAGCCCGGCATCAGCATGACCTTATTTTCCGTCTCCGGAACCTCGCCCCCTTCCACATCGACCGCGCGATCCATCACGCGCAAGGTATCGGTCGACATTTCAATCAACTCGGAATGGGTGAAATACGAGGTCTGCCAGAGGCCTTCAAAGACCGACTTCAACTGGGGGGGCGCAATCTTCCGGTACCACGAGCGAAACTCTTTGAACCGGTCTTCCTTGCTCAGCATCGGCTCCCGGCCGGCCGCACTCAGCCGGCTGTCGACGCTCACACTCCACAGCACGCGGTAGCGCTGTAGAATCAGCGTTTCTTCTCCGGGATTCTGTCCGACCTTTGTATCGGGGTCGTACCCGAAGACCGGATCGAGCATGTCGGAGATGTGCATCAGCTCATGGCGGCAATAGCGGGTCAGTGCAGGATCATAAAACCGTCGCGGGATCAGCTTGATGCCCACACCCTTCATGCCCTTGGCCTCAAACTCCTTGGCCAAATCCTGCTCCACCGACCCCCACTTGCGGAGAATGTCAACGCCTTCCTGATCTTCTTTCAAGACGCCCTTCACCAGCACAATCCCGACCTTATCCTTTAACAGCGGATATTCGTTGAACGAATCCCGAATAATGTCGGAGAACCCCCAGGTGCCGAACAAATATTGATACAGCTTCTTAAATTCCCCTTCCCGATCCTCGAGAATGAACTTCTCATAGATCGGATCGGCATGCTCGTGGAACTCCTTATAGTACGTCGGATCGCCTTCACGCTCCGTCTTTTCCACGAAGGAGTCGATCACCTCTTGCAGCAATGCGGGCTGAAATCTGATTTCCATTGGAAGCCTCGAAAGAA
>Ga0209253_10000781_pt1 | contig 27731 bp, 24 predicted proteins | sample FrelakmetBRP12BR_FD_187145 | JGI IMG/M metagenome (GOLD analysis project Ga0209253, IMG submission 187145) | Freshwater lake sediment microbial communities from the University of Notre Dame, USA, for methane emissions studies - BRP12 BR (SPAdes)... | ecosystem: Environmental > Aquatic >...
CAGGTACTCGATGATCAGGTGCCCATCGGTCGTGATGACGCCGTCGCCGATCGACTGCAGCGTGATCTGCGCGCTCTCCTTCTCCTTGAAGAGCGCATCCTCGTAGAGCTTGCGCTCGGTGATGTCGAGCTCGACGCCCACCAGGCGCCGCAGGCGGCCGTTCGAGTCCACCCGCGCCTTCGCGCGGCTCACCACCCAGCGCCACTCGCCGTTGGTGTGGCGCATCCGGTGCACGCTCTCGAACATGGGAATCTTGCCCGCGATGTGGTCGCGGATCAGCGCCTGCACGCGCGCCATGTCGTCGCGGTGCACCAGCCGGCGCCAGTCGGGAGAGACGTGTGGGTCGTGCTCGTCGTAGCCGAGCATCTTGCGCCACTGCGGCGAGAAGTAGACCGTGTTGTTCTCGACGTCGAAGTCCCAGAGGCCGTCGTTGGCGGACGGCAGCGAAAGGTCGTTGCGCTCCTCGAGCCGCGACAGGTAGCGTTGCACGCGCAGCCGCTCGAGCCCGGTCGCGAAGCTCGCGCCGACGAGCTTCAGCAGCAGGTGCAGGTTCGCGTCCCAGCCGGCCCGCGGCTGCGTCGAGCAGAGCGCCATGAAGCCGGAGACACGGCCACGCAGCGAAAAGCCGCAGATCAGCATCGAGCGGATGCCGAGTTCGGCGAACCGCGCCGCGTCCACGGCGAGCTCGCGTCGCGGTGCAAGCGTGTCGCGGAGCTCAAGGATGCGCAGGTGGTCGAGGCTGGTCGCGAGATAGGGCGTGCGTTCGAGCAGGTCGCCTTTCAGAACCTGCGGGTCGAAAGGCGTGAACAGCGCCGTGGCACTTGCGACGCGCTCGACCGTCTGCTTCTCGGCGTCGAACAGCGCGATGCAGATGGCGTCGACCGCGGTGGCCTCGCGCAAGGCCTCGAGGTTGCGCTTGACGCAATTGTCGCCGCCTTCACTGGTCAGCGCCTGGAAGTCGACGGCGACCTTGGTGGCCAGGACGTCGAGTCCGACGGCGGAGCGATTGCCGTTCCCAAAGACGACCTGGGTCGAGAGGAAGTCGGTGCCGTCCTGCTCTTCGCCGCCCTCGGGTGGGGAAATGGCCATCGCGTTCGTTCGGACCCCTTCCGGTTTGCCTCAGTCTGTCAGCGCCGCGCGTGTCGCAGCGGAACTGGTGCACAGTTTGGAATGCTTATTGGGCAATCGCTTGCGGCGCATTCTGCCACAGTCGATCAGGATATCAACCTAACCGTTTGTATTTAAAGAGGCATTCGGCGGCAAGTACAACCTGGCCCGGGACCGGTCGCCGCGCTCGACGCAGCCGGGATCTGCGCGACCCGTCACCAGGAACCAGTGCTTGCGATTCTCCCGTCCCATGTCCACGGCGGACGCGCCCTTGAAGCAGGCCTCGAGTGCCGTGCGGTTCATGAGCAGCGCCCGGCCGGGACGCGCGACGAGCCAGGCCGACGCATCCGCCGCTTCCGCAGCGTCCTCCCGCCAACGCGCGTGCCCGAAATTCGTGCTTGGACGACGCAGTTGCAGCAGGTACTGCTCCTTGGCCCCGACCAGGCCGAGCTCAGCGATGCCCACGGTCGCCTCTTCGACTCGCGCCATGAATGCGCGACCCGAACGGTCCGCGTCGATGCGCGGATACACGACGAATCCGGCCGTCGCCAGCAGAATGCCCAGCGTCGCCGCATAGGCGAGCCAGCCATCGCGCTCGCGCAGCAGCCAGATCGCCGCCGCGCCCGCGATCGCCACGATCGCGAGCGGCAGCACGGGTTGCAGCAGATCCCGATCGACGATGCGCGCCGCCGCGCGCGGATCCACCGCAAAGTAGACGGCCGCCGCGGCCGTCAGCGCCGTGAGCAGTATCGCGAGCCCGAACGCGAGACGCCGCGGCCCGCGTGCCCGGAGCAGTTCCGGCAACCACGGCGCCGCTGCCATCGCCAGCGCCGGCACGGCGGGCAGCACGTAGACGCCGCGCTTGCCGGAGCTGATCGTGAAGAACAACAGCACGATGACGACCCAGGCGAGCAACACGGCCACCAGCGTGTCGCGCTCGCGCAGCGCCGTCCGCCAGCGTGGCCAGAGCCACGGCACCAGCGCGATCAACGGCAGCCACAGCGCCGGGATCACATTCGTGAAGTAGTACCAGACCGGCGCGTGGTGATGCCAGGCGTCTGCGTAGCGAGTGACCGTCTGCTTGAAGAGGATTTCATTGCGGTAGGCGAGCAGGTCGCCACCGGCCGAGCTCGCAATCATCATTGGCACGAACCACACGCCGATCGCGACCAGCAGCGTCGCCGCACCGGCCAACGGCAGCCCACGCGGGCCGCGCGTCGGTCCTGGCCAACCGCGCCGCGCAAGGATCGCATGCGGGATCAGCGCCAGCAGCGGCAGGAACCCCACGCCCTTGGTGATGACACCGAACCCAGCCGCCGCCCAGCCCGCGAGATACCAGCCGGGCGCGGGGCCGAGCACGATGTGCCGCAGCAGTCCGTACAGGCTCAGCGTCGTAATGAAACACAGCACGCCGTCGATCTGCGCCTGGCGCATCTGCCAGACGAACTGGAACGTGATGAGCAGCATGAACGCCCCGGCCAGCGCCACCTCGCGGCCGCGCGCGCGGCGCAGCAGGTCGTACACGAGCAGCGTCGTGCCGATCCCGGCCAGCAGCGACGGCAACAGGAACCCGACCTGCAATGAGCCGGTCAGGGCCATCGAGGCCGCCATCAACCAGAAAAACAGCGGCGGCTTGTCGGCGTACAGGTCGCCGCCGACGCGGGGAAACAGCCAGTCGCCGCTGCGCAGCATGTCCTGCGCCACGAGCGCGAAGCGTGGTTCGTCGGCCGGCCATGGATCCCGCAGGCCGAGGCCCGTCGCCATCAACAGCAGCGCCAGCGCGACCAGCCCGAGCAGGTCGAGCAGCACGTCCCGATCCGATGCGCGGCCGGCGCGCAACAGGCGATCGAGCCAGGTCGACTGTGATCCATCCGGCGCCGTCACTCAGGCGTCCTCGTCGATGCGAATGCGCGGCGAGGCGCGGCGAATCAGCCACATGACGCCGAACAGGTCCACGATGCCGACCCACAGGCGATTGTGAAGCCCGTACTTCGACGTGCCTCGCGTGCGCTGCCGATGGTTGACCGGCACGGATACGATGGCGTAACCCTCGCGCTGGAACAGCGCGGGCATGAATCGGTGCATGTGATTGAAGCGCGGCATGTCGAGGAACACGCCGCGATCGAACACCTTGATGCCGCATCCGGTGTCCGGCGTGCCGTCCTTCAGCAAGCCGCCGCGCACGCCGTTCGCCACTCGCGAAGACAAGCGCCTCAGCCAGGTGTCGCGCCGCGTCGTCCGGTTGCCCATCACGAGGCGCAGTCCGGGCGTCGCCGTGCCACGCGCAGCATCCAGCAGCTTCGGAATGTCCGCCGGGTCGTTCTGGCCGTCGCCGTCGAGCGTCGCGATCCACGGCGCTCGCGCCTCGCGCACGCCGGTCGCCACGGCCGCGCTCTGGCCGGAGCGCACCGAATGACGGATCAGGCGGATCTCCGGCATCCCGTCCGCGCGGGCGCTCCGCACGGCCTGCGCCGTGCCGTCCGTGCTGCCGTCGTCGACGAAGATCGTTTCGTAGCGATAGCGGCCCTCGAGCGCCGAATGAATTTCCCGGGCCAGCGGCAGGACGTTGTCCTGTTCATTGCAGACGGGAATCACGACCGACACGTCGAGGCCCCGGGTCGGCTCGTTGGCGTGGGAAAATGTCAAGGTGAGGACTCTGCTAAGAGAACGCTAGTATAGACCTTGCCTTGGCGCGGGCCGAATTGCGGCTGCCCAGGGCCCGCCACGATCCCACGGGACTAAAGTCTTTGACCCATCACGCTGCCCCGCTGCACGCCCATGACTCGGACAGTCGCCGTCTCGGGTGGGCGCTCGCCATCACGGCGACATTCATGGTGCTCGAGGTCATCGGCGGATTGATCTCGGGCTCGCTTGCGCTGCTCGCCGACGCCGGGCACATGCTCACGGACACGGCAGCCCTGGTGCTGGCCTGGTTCGCTGCGCGCATCAGCCAGCGCTCCGCCAGCAATGCGCGCGCCGGCGGTCACCACCGGGTGCAGGTCCTCGCAGCCTTCGTCAATTCGCTGGCGCTGCTCGCCGTGGTCGCCTGGATCCTCTGGGAAGCTGCCCAGCGCCTCGAGGCGCCGCGCGAGATCGCTGGCGGCACCATGCTCGGCATCGCGTTGCTCGGCCTGCTCGCCAACCTGGCCGTGCTGCGTGTGCTCGGCGGCAGCGACGGCGACAACCTGAACGTGTCCGCGGCGCGCCTGCACGTGCTCAGCGACCTGCTTGGCTCGATCGCGGCGAGCGTCGCTGCCGTCGTGATCCTGACGACGGGCTGGACTCCGATCGACCCGCTGCTCTCGGTGCTGGTCGCGCTGTTGATCCTGCGGGGCGCACTGTCGCTGCTGCGCAAGACGAGCCAAACCCTGCTGGCCGGCCGGGCCACCGCATCCAAGACGGACGAGGTCGCATGAGCGACGAAAACCAACAGCCCGAACCGCAGCAACTGCGCAACACGCTCTACCGGAAAGTGACACGCGGGCGCCGACGGCTGAGCCGCGGACGCATGCTGGTCTATCGCGTGGCCGTGTTCGTCGCCTGGCGACTGATCCACCTGTTCTGGGCCACCTGCCGCGTGCAGCGCGTGCTCGGCCTGGAGCAGGCTCGCGCGACGGTCCGCGAGTCGCACTCGGTGATCCCCGTGTACTGGCACCAGCACACGCTGTTCGGCGTGCGCGCCCTGCTCGACCTGCGCCCGGAGGGCCTCAAGGTCGGCTTCCTGATCAGCCCGTCCGTCGACGGCACCGCGCCCTCGATGCTGGTCGGCAAGGTCGGCGGTCACGTGATCCGCGGATCCTCGACTCACACCGGTGCGCGGGCGTTGCGCGATTACTACGAGACCATCGTCAAGCAGGAAATCTCGCCGGCGATCACGCCCGACGGGCCGCGAGGACCGCTGCACGAGTTCAAGCCCGGCGCCGTGATGCTGGCGCAGCTCACCGGCAAGCCGATCCTGCCCGTCAGCATCGCGGCGTCGCACACCTGGCGGTTCAGCACCTGGGATCGCTTCGAGCTGCCGCTGCCGTTCAGCCGCATCGTGATCGCCTACGGCGAGCCCGTGAAGATGCCGCGCGGCATCGACGCGGAATCGCTGGCGCGCCTGCAGGTCGAGATGGCCGACCGGCTCAAGGCGCTGCAGCGCCAAGCCCGGGCTGCCCTGGGCTGACCTCCTCGACGCGGATCCGCGCGACCGGCCCAACGGTCGCCAGCCGCGCCACGACCCCTCCCCGGAGCGACAGCGATCGCAGCTGCACCGTGATCTCCCCGACCTGCGCCGTCGCGAGGTCCGGCGCCAGCACGACACGACCGGCAGATCGCAGGCCCAGGCCCACCGCCTTGAGCGCAGCTTCGGTTGCGGTCCAGCGCTCGAGCCGGCTCAGCTGCGGCTCGCGACCCTCCGGCAGCCCGACGCCGTCCTCGACGTCGAGACCGAGCTCGCAGCACGAGCTGAGCGCGACTGCGACGCGCGTCGCGCAGTGAGAGACACTGAATCGGGGTCCGCCCTCGACATACGGCTTGCCTCCGTCCGGAAAGGCAATCCGCCTCGGGTCGAGCGGACCGGTACCCAGGCGCACCGCGCCCTGCAGCAGCAGGTCGATGGCCGCAAGGCTGGCCCGCCTCACGACCGCGTCGCAGCGCTCGAGTTGTATGCGCCGGGCATAGGCCAGCTGCGGCAACAGCAGCGCATCGAGCGCCGCGCCAAAATGACCGGGAAGTGCCGCGTGTAGTACGATGACCGCGCTCATTTGCAGCGATTTTCTGCTCGCGCGTCGCAACTCGCCAGTCGGCCCAACATGAATGTCTCCCCCTGCCGATTGCCGTCGGACGAACCACCTGGACCACCGGAGCCACTCGACCTCGGCGACGCGGACGACTCCATCGACCTGATGCTGCAATGGTTCGCCGCACACGGCGACACCTACCGTGCGTTCTCGCCCGGCCGCGACTCGTGGAGCTGGGTCGTCCACCACCCGGACGACGTCAAGCGCGTGCTGGTAACGAACCACCGCAACTACACCAAGGGAGTGGGCATAGACCGGGTGCGACTGCTGCTCGGCAACGGCCTGATCACCAGCGAAGGCGAATTCTGGCGCCGCCAGCGGCGCATGAGCCAACCGGCGTTCCACCGCAAGGTCATCGAGCGGTTCGCCGGCGTGATTGACGAATTGAACGACGCCATGCTCGACCGCTGGGCCGCGGCCGCCGAGCGGGGCGAGCCCGTCAACCTGACGCAGGGCATGAGCGAACTCGCGCTCGACGTCGTGCTGCACTCGATCTTCAGCGAGGATCTCGGCCGCCTGGTCACGGACCTGAACGAAAGCCCGTTCATGATGGTGACCCGCGAAACCAAGCGCGACCCGCGCTTCGCTTACGAATTCCGTCAGCTCGGCACCGTGGTGCAGCAGATCATCCGGCAGCGCCGCGCGCACGGCAAACGCCACATCGACTTCACGCAGATGCTGATGGAGTTCAAGGACCCGGACACCAATGCGGGCATGACCGAGCGCGAACTCCTCGACGAGATCCTGACCCTCGTCGTCGCGGGACACGAGACGACCGCGAGCACGCTGAACTGGACGTGGTGGCTGGTCTCGCAACACCCGGAGGTCGAGCGGCGCCTGCAGGAGGAGCAGGACCGGGTCGGGCCGCTCGGTGCCGGTGCGACCTACGCCGACCTCGAGCGCCTGCCCTACACGCTGGCCGTGCTGCAGGAGGCGCTGCGCCTGTACCCGCCGGCGTGGATCCTGACGCGGCGCGCGATCGGCCCAGACAGGCTCGGCGGCTACGCAGTGCCGCCCGGCACCGACGTGTTCCTGAGCCCATTCGTGATACACCGGCACCCGGCCTTCTGGGACAATGCCGACCGCTTCGATCCGGGGCGGTTCGAACCCGGGCGAGGAGGGACCCGGCACAAGTTTGCCTACCTCCCCTTCGGCGCCGGGCCACGGCACTGCATCGGCGAGAACTTCTCGTTATTCGAGATGATGCTGCACCTGAACGGCGCCGCTCGCCGCTTCCGCCTGCGGCCGACGGACACGGAGCCGGTGACGATGGAGGCACGCATCAACCTGCGTACAGCCCGCGACATCCAGATGATGGTGGAAAAGAGATGATCCAGTACGCGACCCTGACCGAGATGCTCGACGCCCGCAGCCGCGGATCGGGCGCCATCGGCTATCTCGAAGGCGAAGGCGCGCATAAGAACCTGGCCCTGTCCGACCTGCGCCGGCGCGCGTTCGGCATCCTGCGGCACCTGCAGCGCATCGGCGCGCAGCCCGGTGACCGGCTGATCCTGCACGTCGCAAGCAACGAGCAGTTCATCGACGCGTACTGGGCCTGCCTGTACGGCGGCATCATTCCGGTTCCGGTCGCCGTCGGCATCAGCGACGAGCACAAGCAGAAGCTGCTGCGGATCGCGAAGCAGCTCGACAATCCGCTGCTCTACACCGATCGCAAGCTGCGCGAGCGGCTCGCGACGTTCGCCGCGACCCAGGGCGAGCCCGAGGCCTGGACCGCACTCAAGCCGCGCACGTTCCTGATCGACCAGCTCGACGACATTTCGCGCGAGGGCACCCCGGCCCGCATTTCGGCCGACCAGACGGCGTTCATCCAGTTTTCGTCCGGGTCGACCAGTGAGCCGAAGGGCGTCGTGCTGACCCACGGCAACATCCTCGCCAACTGCGAGGGCGCCCGCCAGGGGGCCCGGTTCAGCGAGCAGGACATCTCGCTCAGCTGGATGCCGCTGACGCACGACATGGGCCTGATCGGCTTCCACCTGATGATGATGTACTCGGGGGTCCGGCAGTTCCTGATGCCCACCGACCTCTTCGTGCGCCGCGCGCTGCTGTGGATGAAATTTGCGGCCGAGAAGCGCGTCACGATCACCTGCTCGCCGAATTTCGGTTACCGCCACTTCCTGCGCGCGCTCGGCGACCAGACACTCGAAGGCGTGGACCTTTCGTCGATCCGGATGATCTTCAACGGCGCGGAACCGATCTCTGTGGAACTCGCCGGCGAGTTCCTCGACCGCATGGCGCCCTACGGACTCCGGCGCAGCGCGATGTTCCCCGTTTACGGGCTGGCCGAAGCCTCGCTTGCGGCGATCTTCCCCGAGCCCGGCGCGGAGTATCGCTACATCACCGTGGATCGCCGCTCGCTCGGCCTCGGCTCCGCCGCGCGCTTCGTGGCCGCCGACGACCCGGATGCGCTCGAACTCATGTGCGAGGGAAAGCCGATTCCGTACATCAGCGTCAAGCTGGTGGGCGACGACGGCGCCGAGGTCGCACCCGGCCACGTCGGTCACCTGCTGATCCGCGGCGACAACGTGACCCGCGGCTACTACGAGAACCCGGCAGCCAACGCTGCTGCGATCACGCCGGACGGCTGGCTGAACACCGGCGACCTCGCGCTGCTGCACGAAGGCGAGTTCTACATCACCGGCCGCTCGAAGGAGATCATCTTCGTCAACGGCCAGAACTACTACCCCTACGACCTCGAGTCGGTGGTCCAGGCGGAACCCGGCCTCGGCCACGGCAAGGTCATCGCCGCCGGAGTTCGCAGCCACGGCTCGGCGACGGACGATCTCGTGCTGTTCGTGCAGCATCGTGGCTCGATGCAGGATTTCCTGCCGCTCGCAGCGCGCGCGATCCACCTCGTCAACGAGCACGCGGGGGTCGAGGTGGCGCGCGTGGTTCCGGTGCAACGCATTCCGAAGACGACGAGCGGCAAGCTGCAGCGCACGGCGCTGGCGCAGGCCTACGAAAACGGCGAGTTTGCGGCCGAGATCGCCGAGTTCGATGCCGCCTGGGCCGCGGCGCACGGCGCTGGCCGCGCGGCGGCCGGCAAGATCGAGCAGCAGATCAAGGCGATCGTCGATGACACGCTGCCGGGCAAGCACGTGGACGTGGACGACAACCTGTTCGAGGTCGGCGCAAGCTCACTGACGCTGATCCAGATCCACGAGAAGATCGACGAACTGTTCCCCGGCAAGGTCGACCTGACCGACCTGTTCGATTTCCCGACCGTGAGCCAGCTGGCGAAGCACCTGGAGCAAAAGCTGGGAGAAAGCGGATAGCGGATAGTGAACAGCGGATAGTCAAAGCGTCTGGAACGGCCGGCGCGCCGGCCTGTCCGACTATCCGCTATCCGCTATCCGCTATCCGCTATCCGCTATCCGCTATCCGCTATCCGCTATCCGCTATCCGCTTTCCCGGTCCGCTTCAACTTCCACCTTCGGTGCGACCACCACCACCCGGCCGGATCCTTCCGGATCCAGGCTTCGAGCGCGCGGGCGTAGCGCGCCGTCAACTCGCCGTTCGGCAGCTTCTCGCCCGCCACGTTGAGCGGCTCGAATTCCAGCTCGTAGCGGCCGCGCTGCAGGCGCCGCATCCGCACGATGCAGGCCGGGGATCGTAGCGCGCGCGCCAGCAGCTCCGGCCCCATGAAGAACGCCGTGTCTTGGCCGAGAAACTCCATCCAGTGCTTCTCCGGACTGGTGCGCGGTACCTGGTCGGCCAGGAAGCCGATCGCGGCCGCATCGCGGAAGCGGGCGAGTTCCTGCAGAAGCGACTTGGCCGCGATCATCCGGGCGCCGAATCGCGAACGCATGCCCAGGAACCACGCGTCGACGCGCGCATTGCTGATCGGCTTGTAGAGGCTGACCATGCGCTCGCCGAGCTCGAGCGACACGCGCTGTGCCATCCACTCGAAGTTGCCGTGATGGGCGCCGACGAGGATCAGCGGGCGCGGCGCGGCGGCGCTCGCCAGCACCTCGGGATTGGCCAAAGTGACGCGCTCGCGCAGTTCGTCTGGGCCGATCCGCGACGCGTACAGCACCTCGGCCGCCAGCTCGCCCTGCCTGCGGATGAACTCGCGCTCGATCTCCCTGAGGCGGGCGACCGGCAGCGCTGGAAAGGAACGCGCCAGGTTGCCGCGAATGACGCCGCGGCGTAAGCCGAGCAGGTGGTGGGCGACCCACGCGACGGCCCGGGCGATGCCGTAATAGGCACGCAGCCGCAGGCTGTCAGTCATACAGCCTCTTTGGCCGCTTCCACCGGTTGTAGGCCCAGAAATACTGCGCCGGATACGCCATCACCTGCTGCTCGAGCGCACGCACGTAGGCTCGCAGCACGCGGTCCGGATCGGGCCGCTCGCCGGGGGCCAGCAACGGAACGAAGCGCGCGACGAAGCGCCCTCGCCCATCCGGTCGCACGGCGATGAAGAAAGGTTCATAGCCCATCTTGGCACTGATCCAGCCCGGCCCGCAGTAGAAGGCGGTATCGAGCCCGAAGAACGGCAACCAGCACTGCTGCTCGCTGCGCGCGGGCGGCGACTGGTCGGCCAGCATCGCGAGCAGCCGGACCCGGCCGCGCTGCGCGATCAGGTGCCGCACGAGGTCGTTGGCGGGGATCATCGTCGCGCCGAAGCGGCTGCGGATGGCCTGGATCTCGACGTCCGCGCGCGCAGAACTCGCGGGCTTGTAGGCCGCGACCAGCGGCTCGTCGAACGCCGTCGAGCAGCGCAGCAGCAGCCATTCCCAGTTGCAGTGATGCCCGGCGATCAGCATCACCCGCCGGTTTGCACGCAGCGCCTCGAGGATCAGTTCCGGATTCTCGAAACGCATCCGCTGTTCGAGGCTGTGCGGCGAGATCCGCGGACCATGGGCGAATTCGGCCGCGAGCCGTCCCAGCGAGACGTAGAACTGGTGCAGCGTCCGGTGCCGGCCTTCGTCTCCCAGTTCGGGCAGGCAGCGGGCCAGCCCATGCTCGACGAGGTTGCGGCGCCAGCCGATGACGCGCAGCACCCAGGCCACGAATCCGAAGAACGCGTAGAGGAGCGGCAGCGGCAGGAGGGCCAGGACGCGAAGCATGCGCTCGAACGGGCTCTAGAAAAGGACGTCGAGCGCGAGACTGGTGCCGGAGGAGGGACTCGAACCCCCGACCCATCGCTTACGAAGCGATTGCTCTACCAACTGAGCTACTCCGGCGGGGGCGCGCAGTATACGGACTCGGCCCCGCTGCGGGAAGCTCAACCCTTGCGCCGCACCCGGATCACCACGTCGACACTTTCGATTTCCGTGCCGGGCGGCAACTCAGGCAACCGGGCAAACGCGAGGTCCTCGGGCCGGATGTCGATCATCTCGCCCGTGTCGACGTTCTGGAAATGGTGGTGCGGCGCCATCGTCGAGTCGTAGACGCAGCGTTCGGGATCGGCGTGGATCTCGCGCGCCAAACCTTCCCCGACGAACAGATTGAGCGTGTTGTAGACCGTGGCCTTGGAAACGTGGCCGGCCGCCTTCTCGCGCACGGACGCGAGGATCTGCTCCGCCGTGAGATGCCGCGGGGCGGTCAGCAGGATCTCGGCGACGCGCAACCGCTGCGCGGTCGGGCGGATGCCATGCTGCTCGAGGATCAGCCGGGCGCGGTCCGCGGCGGCGGCGGGGCCCGGGATTGGGGTTGACATAGGCCCGAATTATACGTCCGCGGCGGCCTGCAGCCAGCATTTCTGCGTGGATCGGTGCGAAACGAGCAATGACGACACTCCGGACGCGCCCTACCCTCGCAACCCCTGGGACTGGAAAGGACACGTGCCATGGATCGGCACCGGGGCCACACGCTGCCCGAGCTCGTCTTCACGGCCGCGATTGCCGTCGGCCTGCTCGGCTGGGGCATTCCCACCTTCCGCGAGGCCCGGCTCAACGCCTCGCGGACCCGCGAGGTGAACCAGTTCATCCAGGCCGTCTTCCTCGCCCGCAGCGAGGCGATCAAACGCAACGGCGTCGTGAGCCTGTGCCCGAGCCTCGACGGTGACCGCTGCGCCGACGCCAGCACCGCCTGGAGCCGCGGCTGGATCGTGTTCGTGAACTCCGACCGCGACTCGCCGGCCGCCCGGGACGAAGGGGAGGAACTGCTTCGCGTCTACCCGCAATGGACACACGGCGCAGTCAATGCCAATCGCAGCACGCTCTCCTTCCGGCCCTTTGGCCAGATGGGCGTGACGGCCACGTTCACTTTCTGCGACGATCGCGGCTCGCCAGCCGCGCGAGCGGTCATCATCAGCCAGACCGGCCGGCCCCGCGTGTCCAACCGCAGCGCGGCGAATACCCCGCTCGCCTGCATTTAGTCAAATGGGGCGGCCGCTCGTCGCCGCCCGCCGCCCGTTCGTCGGATCGTTGCTGCGAGGCGGGCCGAGGCCCCTATGCTCCGCCCTGTCATGAAAGCGAACAACGCTGGTTTCACGCTCCTCGAGGTCATGGTCGCCGTCACCGTGCTGGCGATCCTGCTCGGCGTCGGCGTGCCGGGCTTCCGCGACTTCGTCCGCAACAGCCGGATGACCGCGGCCACGAACGACATCGTCACCGACTTCAGTATCGCGCGCTCCGAGGCCGTCAAGCGCCGCGTGCCGGTTACGCTCTGCAAATCGCAGAACCTGACGGCCTGTGACGCCGACGCCACCGGGGCGTTCCGTACCTGGATCATGTTCGTCGACGATGCGGACCCGGCGGTCGCCGCAGGCACAGACGGCAACGGCGTGGTCGACGTCGGCGAGGTGCTCCTCCGGCAGCGGACCATCGCGGACACGATCACCGTCACCACGAATGCGAACGCACGGCGGGTGACATTCCTGCCGTCCGGTTACCCGAATGCCGCGGCCGGAGGCAACGTCACCGATTTCGTGCTTTGCGACGAACGCGGCAATGAAACCAGCGTTGGCGGCAATTCAGCCGCGCGGGCCGTCCAGGTCCTGCCCACGGGACGACCGGTTTCCGTCCGCGACAAGGCCACCATCACGCTGCTGGGAGGGTGCCCGTGACATCCTTACACAAGAGGGGTCCCAGCCTGGCCCGGCGCCACGACCGGGGCTTCACGCTCGTCGAGGCACTGGTCGCGCTGCTGGTGCTGTCGGTCGGCCTGCTCGGCATCGCCGCGCTGTATGTCGAGACGTTGCGGGCCAGCCGCATGTCGCTCTACCGGACACAGGCGGTCAATTTCGCGACCGACCTGGCGGATCGGATGCGCGCCAATCGGTTGCCAACCACCGCATACAACTGCGGCAGTCCCTGCGTGCCGGCGAGCGGCGGGAATCCCGTGGCAATCGCCGACTTGACCGACTGGATGGGCCGGATCGGCGCGACACTGCCCGGGGGCACGGCCAACGTGACCTTCGTGGCGGGCACGGCGACGACGCCCGACGCCTACCTGATCCGGGTCAGATGGACGGAGGTCGAACAGGCCAACCCCGTCGACTTTCAACTGCGCGTCGAGATCTGAGGAGCCCGAACGTGATCACCGGCTTGAGGGAAATGCAGCAGCAGCGCGGCGTCGGCCTGATCGAGCTGATGGTCGCCATGTTGATCGGGCTGTTCCTGATCCTGGGCGCGGTGACGGTCTTCAACCAGAGCCGCAATACCTATCGCGCCTCCGAGGGCGTCGCGCGCCTGCAGGAGACCGCCCGGCTCGCGATGGACGTGATCGAGTCGGACATCCGCATGGCCAATTACTGGGGCATGAACAACCGGGCCGACTACATCATCAACCGGGCCGGCCCGTCGCAGGCGCCGCCGGCGACTTTTACCGCGCAGCAGCAGACCAACGTCTCGCTGTGCGGTACCGCCGCGAGCAACTGGGTCATCAATCTAGACGAATACCTCGGCGGGTCGAACAACAGCTACGGGCTGCAGTGCGCGGCCTCCAACTACCAGGCGGGCAGCGACGTGGTCTTCGTTCGACGCGCGAACGAGGCCCGGCCGCTCGCGCTCGACCCGAACCGCGTCTACCTGCAGACCAGTCGCATCCAGGGCACGCTGTTCGTGCCGAACGCCGGTTGCGTCGTGCCCACGAACCCGGCGTGTATCCCGGCCGCGTACCTGCCGCCCGCATCGGAATCCCGCGAGCTCGAGGCGCGAGCCTACTACGTGTCGTCGCAATCCACGCTGCGCAACGACGTGCCTTCGCTGCGCCGCAAGCGATTCGCCAGCGTGAATGCGGCGCTCCCGGCCAACGCGATCCTCGACGAGGAGATCGTGTCCGGCGTCGAGGACCTGCAGGTTCGCATCGGTGTCGACACTAACGGCGACTCCAACATCGACCAGTACGTCAACCCAGGCGGCGTGCCCGGCAACGCAGCGGTCGTTTCGGTCACGGTCTGGCTGCGTGTCCGCGCAGAAGACCGCGACTTCGGCCATCGCGACCAAACGACCTATCAGTACGCGGATATTCCTGCGGTCACGCCGAACGACAACTACCGTCGCATCGTAGTCTCGAAGACCATCCACATCCGGAATTCGCGCATATGAGCCGCCGCCTCACGATCGTCGTGCATCGGACCGGGTCCGCGCGCCAGCAGGGCGCGGCCCTCGTCGTCGGCCTGATCCTGCTGCTCGTCCTGACATTGCTTGCGATCTCGGGCATGACCACCGCCTCGCTCGAGTTGCAGATGGCCGGCAACGAGCAATACCAGGAGCGCGCCTTCCAGGCGGCCGACGCCGGGATCGAGCAGGCCATGGCCGCGGGCGTGTTCAACACCAATGCTCAGGTTGGCGCCTACAACAACGTGGCCGCCATCAATCCGGTTCCGGACCGTGGCACGGGGCAGCAGATCACGAACTGCCCCGAGGTCGCCGGTGCCGCCGATGGCCAGCAGTGCGAGTACTTCATGCGTTTCGACCTGCAGGCCGGCCAGACGGCCGTACCCGGCGGCGGCTACAGCATCGGCACCGGATTCGAAGCCTATCACTTCATCATCGACAGCTATGGCGTCGCGGACCGCGGCGCCATGTCCGAGCACCGCCAGAGCTTTTACATCGTCGGACCGGGCGGCACCTGAGCCGCCGACGCCGAGGGGAGATGCACATGAACCGAATTTCGTCCGTTGCCGCCATCATTGCGCTCGCATTCACTGCGACTGCCGCCAGCGCCGCGCCGTTCGGCGCGCTGGACGAATGCCTCGAGGTCGGCATCGAACTGTCCAGCCTGCCCGGCAGCGTGCCAGGCCAGCTGGCCGTCACGCCTTGCGCTGATTGCGCACCAGTGCTGCTCAGTCTCGACCGGGACACTGGCTTCTATGTGGGCGACCACGTGGTGTCGATGTCCTTGTTTCGGCAGTACGCACAACGCGATGGGCGCGAGATCCGCGCGTGTCGCGACGACGATGGCCGGGTGACGCGGGTCGTCGTGACCGGCACGCTCGATGCCGCAGACCGTAATCCGTGAAACCCGCGCATCGACTGATAGCGCAGGCAACCGCACAGGACCAGGGTGATCGCATGACGACCAACACCGCTCGAACGCTGCTCACGGCCGCCCTCGCAGCAGCCACGCTGACGCTCGGCATGACCGTCCGCGCAGACGACACCGAACTGCTGGCGGGCCCGACCGTCACGCCCCCGACCAACCGCCCGAACATCCTGTTCGTGCTCGACACGTCGGGCAGCATGGACTCGCAGGTCACCGGCGTGTATGACCCTGCGGTCACCTATGCGGGCGCCTGCACCGACGACAAGATCTATTGGCGAAGGGATACGGGTGCCGCACCGTCCTGCAGTACCGACCAGTGGGTCTATCGGGCCGCGTTCAAGTGCGATGCGGCCATGTCGGACTTGAGCACCCGGGGTCGCACGGCCTCGACGTTGCGGTCCGCGCAATGGCGGATTCGCGCGCCGGGGAACCCCAACCGCTGGGAGAACATCCGCACGGACCAGCACGCCGCTCCAAACTGGGTCGAGTGCCGCAATGACCGTGGCGTGCACGGCGATGGCGTCGACACGACAAAGCTGCGCGCGGCGAACAACACGTCTTCGAGTTCCTCCCGCGGGCCCTGGAACTCCTCCTCAGGTAACGAGATCGACTGGTCGTCGAACAACACCGACCGGAACTACCTCTTCTACACGGCCAATTACCTGAACTGGTATTACGGCCCGACCGGCGTCAGCACCCGAATCGCGGTCATGAAGTCCGTGTTGAACCAGGTGCTCGACGGATTGGATGGCGTCAACGCGGGCCTGATGCGGTACAGCAACAACCGGGGCGAAAGCGGCGACCCCTACGACCAGCGTGCACGTGGCGGCATGGTCGTCAACCAGATGCAGCCGATCGAGACCAACCGGGCCGCGATGAAGGCGTCGATCAACTCCTGGAACGCCTGGGGCATGACCCCGCTGTCGGAGACGTTGTACGAGGCCACGCAGTACCTGCGCGGCGGCGCCGTCGTCTTCGGCAACAATTCGCGGCTCAGCCCGAACAGCGGCGACGAATTCCCGAGCGTCGCGGCGTCGCGCCAGGCGAGCAACAGCAACCTCTACGATTCGCCGTTGGATCTCAACTGCCAGAAGACCTACATCGTCTTCCTGACCGACGGCCTGCCGACCTCGGACAACGAAGCGGATACGGCGATCCAGTCCCTGACCGGCGCCACCTGCAGCGGCAGCGGCGACGGCCGCTGCCTTGAGGAACTCTCGGATTACCTTTTCTCGACGGACCATCGCGCCGACGTGGCCGGGGAGCAGAATGTCACGAGCTACTGGATCGGGTTCGGCGACATCTCCTCCGGCGCAACGCTGCTCGAGCGCGCGGCGTCTGCGGGCGGCGGCCGGTTCTATGGTGCGGCCGACACGCCGCAGTTGATCGACGCGCTGACGGCAATCATCGAGTCGATCAGCAACGACTCGACCTCGTTCACCTCGCCGACCGTGGCCGTGAACGCGTTCAACCGAACGCAGAACCTCAACGACCTGTACATCTCGGTGTTCCGTCCGGGTTCGACGTACCGGTGGCTCGGCAACTTCAAGAAGTACCGGATCCGACCCGACGGCGTCATCGTCGACTCCAACAACGTGCCGGCCGTCGAAGCCGCGACGGGCTTCTTCTCGCAGAATGCGCAGAGCTTCTGGTCGACCGTGATCGACGGGCGCGAGGCGGAGAAGGGTGGCGCGGCCAGCAAGCTCACGAATCCGGCCGGCCGCACGATCTACTCGAACCTGACGACCGACTCGGGTGTCCTCTCGGAAGAGTTGTCGGAACTCAAGGACGGCGCCAACCTGCTGCTTGCGAACACATTGCTGCTCGAGGTGGCCTCGTCGACGGCCGTTGCCGGCCGGCCGTCGCCAACCGAACTGGTCGACTGGGCCTACGGCCTCGACGTGTACGATGCGAACGGCGACGGCGACACCACCGATGCCCGCGCCGACATGGGTGATCCGCTGCATTCGCGCCCGGGCGCGGTGATCTACGGCGGCCCGGCCAGCAACCCCGATCTCACGCTTTATGCGACCACGAACGACGGCGTCCTGCACGCGATCGACGCCCAGGCCGACCTGAGCAACACCACCGTGGGCGGGACGGAGCGCTGGGCATTCATGCCAAGGCAGTTGCTCAATCGCATCGAAAAGCTGGCCGACGAGACTCCCGTGACGGATCGCGGGTACGGGCTCGACAGCAGCGTCGAGGTCCTCCGGCTCGACCGCAACGGCAACGGCACCATCGAGCCGAACGGTACCGACATCGACAGCAGCGGCACGGTCGAGGACGACGAGAAGGACCGCGTCTACCTCTTCTTCGGCATGCGCCGCGGCGGCAGCCATTACTACGGGCTCGACGTCACGAACCGCAACGCACCGAAGCTCCTGTGGCGTATCGGCGAAAATGACGCTTCGATCGCGATCACCGATCCGGAGTTCCTGCCCGGCGTCGGCCAGACATGGTCCGCGCCGACGATCGCCCGGGTCAACGTGTCCGGCCACAGCTTCACCGATAACCCGGACAAGTTCGTGCTGATCTTCGGCGGCGGCTACGACACGACGCAGGACCAGGTCCCGTACCAGGTGGACGGCGTCGGCAACCGCGTTTACATGGTCGACGCGATCAGCGGCGAATTGCTGTGGCGTGCCGGCCCGACGGCGGACACCGGCGCCGAGCTGAAGCTTGCCAAGATGACGAACTCGATCCCGGGCGAAGTCCGCGTCGCCGACCTGACCGGCGACGGCTTCGCGGACCGCATGTATGCCGCCGACCTCGGTGGCCGTGTCTGGCGTCTCGACATCTTCAATGGACAGGCTCCGTCGTCGCTGGTAACGGGTGGCGTGTTCGCTTCGCTCGGCGTGGGCGACAGCGTCACCAAGCCGGACGCCAGCAACCGGCGCTTCTTCTATGCGCCGGACGTGGCACTGCTTAAGAACGGCTCGCAGAACTGGGTCAACATCGCCATCGGCTCAGGCCACCGCGAGAAGCCGGTGACGGACACGACCGTCGTGAATCGTTTCTACAGCCTGCGCGACTACAACGTGTTCACGCCATTGACCTCGGCCCAGTACAAGACAAGTTGCGTGAGCGAAACGCCGCCCTGCCACCAGATCATCACCGACGCGGATCCGGTGGATGTGACCACCGACGTCAACGCGACGATTCCCGCCTCCGGGCCGGGCTGGAAGCTGACCCTGGTACGCAACGGCGAGAAGGCGCTTGCGGAGTCGCGCACGTTCCAGAACAAGCTCTATTTCACGACGTTCGTTCCTACGCTGGTCAGCAGCAACCCGGCCACCTGCTCGAGCCGGTTCGGCATCAATCGGCTCTACGTCGTCGACGCGGCGACCGCGGATCCGGTCGAGAACTTCGACACGAGCGTCGCCGGAGCGACGGATGCCAGCGACCGTTCCAAGGAACTGGCCCAGCGTGGCACGATTGCGCCAGAAGCGATCTTCGTCTTCCCGACACCGGATCCGATCCCGGGCAACCCGAACCCGCCGGCCGTGCCGCCGATCTGCCTGGTTGGCCTCGAGAGCTGCGGCACGGGCCTGCTGAACCCGCCGGTGCGCACCTACTGGCAGCAGCGGGGCACCAACTGACGCGACGCCGGCGGGCCGCCTTCACGGCGGCCCGCCGGACCCGCACTTACGGAGCGAACGGATGAAGCCCAAATCTGCAGGCATGACCCTGATCGAGCTGATGATCGTCGTGGCTATTTTGGCGCTGCTGGCCGCGATTGCCGTGCCAAGCTACCGCCAGTACGTGCTGCGCGCGAACCGCACCGAGGCGACGACCGCACTGCTGCAGCTCGCGGCGGCCCAAGAGAAATTCTACCTGCAGAACAATACCTATGCGGGCAACGCGCTGATCGCTGTCGCCCCTCCGGCCGGTCTCGGACTCAGTGCGACGACCGGTGGCGGGCGCTACACCGTGGCAATCACCGCCGCGACCGCGGCCGCGTTCAGCGCAACTGCGACTGCCGCCGGGGCACAGGCCGCCGACACCACCTGCGCCACGTTCACGATCAACCAGGCTGGCGCACGGACCGCGACGTCCGCGAATTGCTGGCGGTAACGCGACCCTAGGAAACGACGCCGGGTCTCAGCTCGCGCGGCAGCGCGAACACCACGCTCTCCTCGCGCCCGACGATCTCCTCGGCGCCCTGCCCGCCCCACTCCTTGAGTCGCGCCACGACGCGCTGCACGAGCAGTTCCGGGGCCGATGCACCTGCCGTGACGCCCACCGACTGCTTGCCCGCAAACCACTCCGGCCGCAGGTCGTCCGGACCGTCGACCAGGTAGCCGTGCTTGCCGACCTTCTCGGCGATCTCGCGCAGCCGGTTCGAGTTCGAGCTGCTCTGTGAGCCCACCACGACGACGACGTCGCAATCCTCGACCAGCTTCTTGACGGCGTCCTGCCGGTTCTGCGTCGCGTAGCAGATGTCCTCCTTGCGCGGCGTCAACAGTGTCGGGAACCGCTGTTGCAGCGCCGCGAGCACCTCGGCCGTGTCGTCGACGGACAGCGTCGTCTGCGTGACCACGCCGACGCTCTGGGGATCCCGCACTTCGAGTTGCTCGACGTCGGCGACATCCTCGACGAGGCAGATGCGTCCGCCGAGCGATGCATCGAACTGGCCCATCGTGCCCTCCACCTCAGGGTGACCCTCGTGGCCGATCAGGATCACATCGCGGCCCTCGCGCGCGTAGCGCGTGACCTCCATGTGCACCTTGGTCACCAGCGGGCAGGTCGCGTCGAACACGCGCAGGCCGCGCCGGCGCGCCTCGTCCTGCACGGCCTTCGAGACGCCGTGCGCGCTGAAGATCACCGTGGCGTCGGCCGGCACCCCGTCGAGTTCCTCGACGAACACCGCCCCGAGGCTGCGCAGCCGGTCGACGACGAACTTGTTGTGCACGACCTCATGGCGCACGTAGATCGGCGCGCCGAAGAGCTCGATGGCGCGCTCGACGATGTCGATGGCGCGGTCCACGCCCGCGCAGAAGCCGCGGGGATTGGCGAGCAGGATCTTCATGGCTGGCGCTTCTCGCGGAATGCGTCGACGATCAACAGCGCGGCGCCCACGGTGATCGCGCTGTCCGCCACGTTGAAGGCCGGGAAATACGCCGCGCCCCAATGGGCGTGGATGAAGTCGATCACGTAACCGTGCACGATCCGGTCGATGACGTTGCCGAGCGCGCCGCCCAGGATCAGCGCCAGCGCGAGCGGCAGCAGCTTCTCGCCGCGCGGCGTGCGCCAGATCCACACCAGCAGCATGACGCTGACGGCCCCGGCGAGTCCGATGAAGAACCAGCGCTGCCAGCCCGACGCGCCCGCGAGCATGCTGAATGCGGCGCCCGTGTTGTGCAGCAGCGTGAAGTCGAGTACCGGCAGCACCTCGACGCGCTCGTAGAGATCGAGGAAGCGCGTGACGAGGAACTTCGTGGCCTGGTCGAGCGCGATGATCAGCAGCGACAGCCACAGCCAGGCCGCCGAGTGCGTCCGCTGCACGGGGGGCGGCACGGGGACCGTCATCGGGGTCGGTTGCTCTTCGGTGGCCATCTCAGGCAAATCGCCTCGTCTCACCGGCGCCGTCGAGATTGACCACGCAGCGGCCGCAGAGTTCGGGGTCGGACGCCACGGAGCCTACGTCCTCGCGCTTGTGCCAGCAACGGACGCACTTGGCCGCGGTGGACGGCCTCACGCGCACCCACAGGTTCGTCTCTCCCTCGGTGGCCGCGGGAACCGCCTCTGGCGGCCGAGTCTCGGCAGGATGCACGTGGGCTTCGGAGGTGATCATCACGAAGCGCAGCTCCTCGCCCAGCGCTTCCAGCGGCGCGCGCAGCTCCGGCGCGGCGTAGAGATCCAGCACCGCGTCGAGCGGGGCGCCGATCTGGCCCGCGACCCGCAGCCGCTCGAGTTCGCGCAGCACGGCACCGCGCGCTTCGAGCAGTGCCGGCCAGTTGACGAGCGTCGCCGTCTCGGCGAGGGTGGGCAGCGTGGTCCAGGTCGAGAAGAAGACGGACTCGGGCCGCGCGCCCGGCATGTGCCGCCAGATCTCCTCGGCCGTGAACGACAGGATCGGCGCGAGCCAGCGCACCATCCCCTCGGCGATCGCCTGCATTGCGGTCTGCGCCGAGCGGCGCGGCAGTCCGCGCGCGGGCGTCGTGTACAGCCGGTCCTTGATCACGTCGAGGTAGAAGCCGCCCAGGTCGACGACGCAGAAGTTGTGCACTTTCTGGTAGATCAGGTGGAAGTCGTAACTGCGGTAGGCCACCACCAGCTCGTCCTGCAGGTCGCGCGTGCGCGCGATCGCCCAGCGGTCGAGTTCGACCATTTCGGCCACCGGCACCCCGTCCTGCGCGGCATCGAAACCGGCGAGGTTGCCGAGCAGGAAGCGCGCGGTATTGCGGATGCGGCGATACGAATCAGACATGCGCTTCAGGATCTCGTCCGAGACGCTCATCTCGTTCGCGTAGTCGGTCGACGCGACCCACAGGCGCAGCACGTCGGCGCCCAGCGTACTCACGACCTTCTGTGGCAGCACGACGTTGCCGAGCGACTTCGACATCTTGCGGCCCTTGTCGTCCACCGTGAAGCCGTGCGTCAGCACGGCCTTGTACGGCGCGTGGCCCTTCTGCGCCACCGACGTGAGCAGCGAGCTGTGGAACCAGCCGCGGTGCTGGTCCGAGCCCTCGAGGTAGAGGTCGGCGGGGTTCAGCACCTCGGGCCGCATCTTCGTGACGCAGTGGTGCGAGACGCCCGAATCCACCCAGACGTCCATGATGTCCGGCACTTTCTCGTAGTGATCCGACTCGGCGCCGAGCAGCTCGCGCGGATCGAGGTCGAACCAGGCGTCGATGCCGCCCTGCTCCACGAGCGCCGCGACCTGCTCGACGAGCTCGGGCGTGCGTGGGTGCAACTCCCCGGTCTCGCGGTGCGTGAACAGTGCCAGCGGCACGCCCCAGCGGCGCTGCCGCGAGATGCACCAGTCGGGCCGGCCGGCAATCATGCCGGTGATGCGCTGCTCGCCCCAGTCGGGCATCCAGTGCACCTTGCGGATTTCCTCGAGCGCGGCGGCGCGCAGCCCCGCCTGCTCCATGCTGATGAACCACTGCGGCGTCGCGCGGAAGATCACCGGCGACTTGTGCCGCCAGCAGTGCGGGTAGCTGTGACGGAACGGCTCGTGGTGCAGCAGCGCGCCGCGCTCGCCGAGCACCTCGACGACGTGCTGGTTCGCGTCGAACACTTTCTCGCCGCCGAAGATCGGCGTCGACGCCAGGAATCGCCCGTCGCCGCCCACCGGGTTGTCGACGGCGAGGCCGTAGCGCTGGCCGACAAGGAAGTCCTCCTGGCCGTGCCCTGGCGCGGTGTGCACCGCACCCGTGCCGCTCTCGAGCGTCACGTGGTCGCCGAGGATCACCGGCACTTCGCGCTCGTAGAATGGGTGGCGCAGCGCGAGGCCCTCGAGCACGGCGCCCTTGACCCGGGCGACTTCGAGCTGCTGCGTGGCGCCGGCGCGTTTCAGCACCGACTCGGCCAGTTCGCTCGCGAGCACCAGCAGTCCGGCGCCGTCGGCCGCATCGACGGCCAGCAGCGAATAATCGAACTCCGGGTGCAACGCGACCGCCTGGTTCGCCGGCAGCGTCCAGGGCGTCGTGGTCCAGATCGCGATGCTCGCGCGGCCCGGGGGCAACGCTTTCAGCCCGCAGCGTCGCGCCAGGTCCGCGCGATCGACGACCTCGAAGCGCACGTCGATCGACGGCGAGGTGCGTTCCTCGTACTCGACCTCAGCCTCGGCCAGTGCCGAGCGGCAGTCGAGGCACCAGTGCACGGGCTTGTAGCCCTTGTACAGGTGTCCGTTGCGGATGATCTGCGCGAACGCGCGCAACTGCTCGGCCTCGTAGCGCGGCTGCAGCGTCAGGTAGGGATTGGCCCAGTCGCCCATGACGCCAAGGCGAATGAAGTCGCGCCGCTGCACGTCGACCTGCTCGATCGCGTACTCGCGGCAGGCTTGCCGGAATGCCTTCGCGTCGAGCTGCCGAGTTTCCTTGCCACCCGCCTTCTCGACCTGGTGCTCGATCGGCAGGCCGTGGCAGTCCCAACCCGGCACGTACGGCGCGTCGTGGCCATCGAGCGTGCGCGACTTGACGATGATGTCCTTGAGCACCTTGTTGACGGCGTGGCCGATGTGGATCGCGCCGTTCGCATACGGCGGGCCGTCGTGCAGGATGAACGGCGGCCGTCCCCGTGCGATCTCGCGCAGCTTCGCGTAGGTGCCGTGCTCGTCCCACCAGGCCAGCATCTCCGGCTCGCGACGGGCGAGGTCCGCCTTCATCGGGAAGGCCGTCTCGGGCAGGTTGACGGTGTGCTTGTAGTCGGCCATCGGAAGTGAATAGTGAACAGCGGATAGCGGATAGTGAACCAGAGATTCTTACCGAATTTTCCTTTTTGTTCCAGAACTTACGCACCGAGGAGCGCGCGGGCAGCAGCCGCGTCACGGTGCATCTGCGCCACGAGAGCGTCCAGCGATGGAAATTTCTGCTCGTCACGAAGTCGGGCGACGAAATCGACGTCGAGGTAACGGCCATAGAGGCTGCCGTCGTAGTCGAACAGGTGCACTTCGAGCAGCGGGTCCGTGCCGTTCACGGTCGGTCGGGTGCCGAGGCTTGCGACCGCCGGGTGATCCACCAGCCCGGCGCCCGTGGCCCGGACGGCAAAGATGCCCCACAGCGGCACGACCTTGCGGTGCAGCGCGAGGTTGGCCGTCGGGTAGCCCAGCGTGCGGCCGAGCTTCTTGCCCATCCTGACCCGCCCGGCCATCCGGTACGGGCGCCCGAGCAGGCGCGTCGCGCGATCGAGGTCGCCGCGGTTCAGCGCCTCGCGTACCAGCGAGCTGCTGACTCGCTCGCCGTCGAGCAGGAACTGACCCACCTCCTCGACCGTGAACCCGTGCTGCGTGCCGGCTGCGCGCAGCGTTTCGACCGTGCCTTCACGGCGCCGCGCGAAATGAAAATCATGCCCGACCACGATGTGACGCGCGCCGAGGCCGTCCACCAGCAGGCGATCGACGAACTCGCCGGCGCCCAGGCCGCGCGTCTTTGCGTCGAAGCGCAGCACGACCACGCGATCGACGCCGTAGAGCGCCAGCGCGTCGAGTTTCTCGCGCAGCCGAGTCAGGCGCGACGGTGCGGCAGCGCCCTCGAAGAACTCCCGGGGCGTCGGCTCGAACGTGACGACCACCGCCGGCACGCCCAGCTCGGCCGCCTTCGTGCGCACGGCCGCGATCATGTGCTGGTGTCCGCGATGCACGCCGTCGTAGTTGCCGATGGTCACGACGCAGCCACGGTGCGGGTCGCGAAGGTTATGTATGCCGCGGATCAGCTCCATCGTCACGGCGGTCCGGCGGGCCGCACCCGCAACTCGTGCACGCGCATGCCGAGCACGTACATCGTGCCGAAATAGATCCCGGCGCCACCGACCACGAGCAACGTCATCCATTGCGCGCGCGACCACGCGCCCATCTCGATCCAGCGTTGCGTGTCGCCCGCCACCGACCACAGGAACGCCACCATGAGCAGGTTGCCCGCCGCGACCTGCCAGAGCATCCGGCGCCAGCCGGACGCATGGTGCAGCACGCCCTGGCGACGCAGCCCCCGGTACAGCATCGTCGAGTTGTACCAGGCACCGATGCCGGTGTTGAGCGCCAGCAGCGCGTGCAGGCCCGGGCGGCCCGGGTAGACGAACGCCAGTGGCAGCACGACGAGCAAGTTGAGCCCCATACTTACGGCCAGCGACCGGATGCCGATGCGCACCGGCGTACGGGTGTCCTGCCGCGCGAAGTAGCCCGGCGCCAGCACCTTCACGATGCTGAACGCCAGCAAGGCCGATGCGTATGCCGTCAGCGCCAGCGACGACATCCGCACGTCGTGCTCGTCGAACTTGCCGTAGTGGAAGATCGTCACGGTGAGCGGCCCTGCGAGCACCACCAGCGCGAGCGTCGCGGGCAGGACCACGATGACCACCAGGCGCAGCGCCCAGTCGAGCGTCGCAGCGAAGCGCTCAGGCGCCTGCGCCGCGTGCTGCGCGGCGAGCCCCGGCAGGATCACCGTGGCCAGCGCAATGCTGAAGACCCCGAGCGGGAACTCCATCAAGCGGTCGGCGTAATAGAGCCAGGCGATGCTGCCCGTGGCGAGGAACGACGCGATCAGCGTGTCGAGCAGCACGGCCACCTGCGAAACCGACGAGCCGAAGATCGCCGGCAGCATCAGCCGTCCGATCTTGCGCACGCCCTCGTCGCCCCAGCGCCAGCGCGGCCGCCGCAACAGGCCCATCTTCACGACGAATGGCAGCTGGAACGCGAGCTGGACGATGCCCGCCACGAAGACGCCGATCGCGAGCACGATTCCGGGCCGGTCGAACGACGGGGCGATCCACGCCGCGAACACGATCATGACGAGGTTCATCAGCGTCGAGGTCAGCGCCGGCACGGCGAAGCGCCCGTAGCTGTTCAGCACGCCCGCCGCCAGCGCCGCGAGCGAGATGAACAGGATGTACGGGAACGTCCAGCGCAGCATCTCGACGGTGAGGTCGAACTTGCCCTCGTCCGCGCGGAAGCCCGGTGCGAAGATCAGCACCAGCAGCGGGGCCGCGACCACGCCGATGATCGTCACGACCGTCAGGAACCACGCCAGCGTGCCCGCGGCGCCGTCGATCAGCTCGCGCACCTCGTCCTGCGGCCGGCGGACCTTGTACTCGGAGACCACCGGCACGAACGCCTGCGAGAACGCGCCCTCCGCGAACAGCCGGCGCATGAAGTTCGGGATCTTGAAGGCGACCAGGAACGCGTCCATCAGGACGCCCGCGCCGAACATCCGGGAATAGACCATGTCGCGCAGCAGCCCGGTCACCCTGGACAGCAGGGTGAAGGCGCCGACGATGCTGGTGCTCTTGAGAAAGCCGCCGCTCAAGCGGAGTCCTCGGAGGCTGTCGGGGCTCGGGCGGCCGGGGTGGATTTCATGCCCGCGGCACTATAGCGAGGGTTGACCTCCCGCGCATCCTCGGCCAGAATGCGCGGCTCAATTTGGAGACCGAATTCGTGGCGAACATCAAGTCCGCAGAAAAGCGCGCCAAGCAGTCCGTGAAGCGCCGCGCCCACAACATGGCGGCCCGCTCGCGGCTGCGCACCTCGATCAAGAAGGTGCTCAACGCCATTGGCGCCGGCCAGAAGGACGAGGCCGCCGCAGCGCTCAAGGCGGCCCAGCCGGTCATCGACACGATGGTCACCAAGGGCATCATCCATCGCAACAAGGCCGCGCGTCACAAGCGCGAGCTGAACGCGAAGATCAAGGCGATCGCGGCCAAGTAACGGCCACAACGACTCGACCAGAACGCCGGCCTTGCGCCGGCGTTTTCATTTGCGCGATGCCTCGCGGCCGGGGCCGTCGGTCGGAGCATCCACCCCCGCCAGCAGCAGCTCAGCCGCCCGCGCCCGGCCGGGATATTCGCGCCCGTAGTCCAGTGCTTCCTCGTAGGCCCGGCGGGCCAGCGGGCGATCCCCCAGCGCGATGGCCAGGTCTCCAAGCCGATGCCAGGGCTCGGGAGCCACGATACCGCCGACCGTCGTCGACAGGTCTCGGTACGCCGCCAGGGCCGCGGCCGACCTTCCGAGCCGGAACAGCAAGTCCGCCTGCGTATCGAGCAGCGTCGCACGCAGCATGTAGTGCGGCTGTTGTCGCAAACCGGTTTCGGCGAACCCGAGGGCCTCCTCGAGCTCCGCTCGCGCCCCGACGAGCGCCAGTGAGGCAGCCAACTGGTTCAGCAGGCGTGGATCGCGCGGCCAGCCTCGCAGCGCAACGCGATACTCGGCAATCGCCATGCGCGGCTCCCCAAGTGCGAGGCGCAGGTCGCCCGCCAGCATACGGACCCGCGGCGATTCAGGGGCCGCGGCGACGGCTCGGTCGATGCCGGCGTGGGCCGCAATGGGGTCATCGATTCGGATCGCCACCGCGGCCGCTTGCAGTGCCGGACCGGCGAGCCCACGGGCCGCCGTGCCTTTCTCGAGCCTTGCGAGGCGTTCGCCGGCCGCCGGCCACTGGTCCGCCGCCGCCAGTGCCCGGACGGCGGTCAACTCGAGCAGCGGACCGGTCACCCCGGACTGCCCTCCCCGCCTCGAGCCCGCATCGAGCCAGGCGAGCGCCGCCGGTCCCGACCACTTCTCGAGCAACAGGTTGGCGACCGCGAGCCGGCCGACGTCATCCCTGGACCCCAATTCGGCGCGGATCGCCGCCGGCAGCGGCTCGGTCTCCAGGTCGACGTAGAGGCTGGCGGCATGGAATCGCGGGCCGCCCGGCACAACGGCCGGGAGCGGCCCGTCAACGGCCAGCAACT